>Ga0265294_10002749_pt1 | contig 22889 bp, 23 predicted proteins | sample MunlanPumphouse3_FD_192504 | JGI IMG/M metagenome (GOLD analysis project Ga0265294, IMG submission 192504) | Groundwater microbial communities from a municipal landfill in Southern Ontario, Canada - Pumphouse #3 | ecosystem: Environmental > Aquatic > Deep subsurface > Groundwater | place... | reverse complement strand
CCCTCGGCGGGAACATAATTACCATCGGACCGAGGTATGACGGGACCCCGTGGAATATCGGGATAAAGGACCCGAAGGACCCCACCGGCAGCCTTTTAGGGGTTATAAGGGTTACTGACGGCACGGTTGTAACGTCGGGGGATTATGAACGGTACTTTGAGGAGGGCGAAAAGTGCTATCACCATATATTGGACCCCCATACCGGCTATCCGGGCCAGGGGGAAGTGCGGGGAGTTACCATTATTACCGGCTCCTCCTTCGATGCCGATGCCCTGTCCACAACGGTTTTCCTTATGGGGTTGGAAAGGGGCATGGAACTTATTGAGGGCCTGGACGGTGTTGAGGCGATTGTGGTTACCCGTTACAGGCAGGTGGTGACATCCTCCGGGGTAGGGGATTCTTTTAGCATTCTAAAGGGCGACTATAACAAAAGAAACGGAAGTCTTAATGGTGATTAGCAATCGGATAAAATGAGATAGGTGGGGGCTAAATGAAGGGAACAAGAAAACTTGCCGTATTGGCTATGCTGGTTTCGGTTGCGCTGGTGCTACATGTGGTGGAAGGCCTTTTGCCCATTCCGTATATAGCGCCGGGGGTTAAGCTGGGACTGGCCAATATCGTATCCCTTATGACCATAATAATATTCGGAGTCAGGGAAGCCCTGGCGGTCGTGCTGCTGAGAACCTTTCTTGGATCGCTGCTGGGGGGAGTTCCGTCCAATTTCTTTTTCAGCTCCGCCGGAGGGGTACTTAGTACTCTGGTAATGTATGCAATGCACAGGTGGGCCGGAACCAAGTTTAGCCTGGTAGGGATTAGCGTGGCGGGGGCTGTTGCACATAATGTGGGACAGCTTTTTGTAGCCGGTCTTATAGTCGAGAATTTCGGCTTATATATTTACCTCCCGATACTCATGGTGTCGGCAATTGTTACCGGAATATTTATAGGCTTTACAGTCAGATATGTAATGACCCTTGTTAGGGTTAATGTGAATTAGCAATAGAGGTGTAGGTGATACTATTGAATTTCGGGGAGAGGTATCCCGATTCATATAAAGGGTTGAACGGCGTTGAGACAAAGCTGAGGCAGTTAGCGTGCTCGAGGAATGCGACAGAGTAAAGGCTGAAGGAGATAGCGAAGCTTGTGGTGGACAGCGGTGCTGTCGAAAAGTTGGCGCACTTGCAGCTGAAATACCTTGAAAAGGCGAAAAAGGCAATAGCTGTCCTTAAAACCAATACCTATTCCGAGACACTGCGGGAACTGCTTTTATTTGCCGTCGAAAGGACAAAAAAAGTGTTGTCAATTGTAAGACCGTATTATATAATAAGCAGGGACAAACTAGGAGCCGGCAGGGCTCTTTGTTTATATACAGAGAAATATGACTAAATTAGAGGGCTTACTAAAAAAGTTTAATATTATTTCGGTTAGGAGGATGCTATTCATGTCGAATGAAAGGGACTTCCTGGAGGTTTACAAAAAGCTTAAAAGGAACGAGATAAAGAGAATGGTGGACATAACCCGAAGACTTCAGCAAAAGTACGGTCCCCAGGTTGCCGATGATATTGCAGAGGTCTTTACTGAAGGGGCCCATAATAAATGGAGTCTCAAAGACAAGGGCGATGCCGGCCTGGAAGAACTGTACAAGCTCATGTGGGAAACAAAGAATGGGATTATTGACCACGAAATGGAGATAAAGGAAGACGGGGAACTGCAGCTTAGGGTCAAGGACTGCTTCTACGCCAAAGAATACAAAAAACTGGGTGCTCAGGACCTTGGATACAAATACTGCTGCATGTGCGAGTACCCGGTTGTTGACGTTTTTAATCCCCGGATACGTTTCAAAAGGTATAATACGCTTATGCAAAACTTCGACCGCTGCGACCACTGCTACAGATTAATAGAAGAGTAAAAAAAGGGACAAGGGACGGTTTTTTGTCCCTTTCTGCTTCTATATATAACGCATTAATTATATTATATTCCTTTATCTGTCATTCCGAAGAAGCGAAGCCCGAAGAATCCGACTTTGTCGTTCTGAACGTAGTGAAGAATCTTCTTTGATAGATCCTTCGCTATCGCTCAGGATGACAAGGGGGTCGCTCAGGATGACACGCAAGGGGATGTAAAGTCTTAAGCACGTTATATATATACAGTTTTAAGTATTTCCTTGTGCAGCATATCCAACAATTCTTCGGCATCTTCGGCACTTTCAAATCCTCCCTGCACCACCCGGTCATTACCTCCGCCCCGGCCGCTATGCTGCGACATTACTTTTTTAAAGGGTTTTCGCATGTCCATATTTATATCCTCCGACCGGCCAGCGATAACCTGGCTCTTTTCGCCTGTGTTACAAAGCATAGCGATGCAGCCTTCGCTGCGGGTGATAGCGGAGGCAAGAAGGCGGAGTTCCTCGAAGGGACGGTTGTCAAACAAAACCTTAACCACCCTTATACCCTTTTCCAAAGGAGCACTGTCGACCAAGGCCCGGGCTTCGTATTCGCAGAGGCTTTCCTTTAGTCCCTCTATGGTTTTTAAAAGGGCCTTATTATCCGATACAATCCTTTCTACTGTATCCGCCGTTTCAAAGTCTCTTACCGAAAGCAGCGCGGAAATCCTGTTTATACTCTCATTTTTGCCCTGAAAATCCCTAAGTGCCCGGCCGCCGCACAGGAATTCTATGCGGGTGTTATTCTTGCTTTTTTCCCAGTGCCTTATTTTAATAAGTCCGACGCTCCCGGTATGCGAAGGGTGCGTTCCCCCGCAGGGTGAGTAATCAAAACCGTCTATCTCTACTATTCGTATGTCCTCTTTAACCGCCGGCGGTTTACGAAGGGGTAGTTTTGATATGTCCTTTGGTTCCACAATATAGGTTTTTATCGCCCGGTTGTCAAAGACTATTTCGTTTGCCAGCTGTTCCGCCCGGGTTATCTGGTTCTCGGTTAAACGTTGCACATTTAGGTCTATGTTTACAAACTGATTGCCCAGGTGGAAACCAACGGTGCCTGCCCCTGCTATCTTTTCAAAGACGGCGGACAGTATGTGCTGGCCTGCGTGCTGTTGCATGTGGTCAAAGCGCCGATGCCAGTCAATCTTCCCGGACACGGTGCGGGATTTGGGCTGCCCTTCCAGCATATGTACTATTTCGTCTCCCCGTTCCTGCACGTCGGTCACCGGGATTTCGTCAATCAGGCCGGTATCGAAGGGCTGGCCGCCGCCTGTGGGATAAAAGACCGTTCTGTCCAGCACTACTTCAAAGCCGCCCTCCACTTTGGCCAAGTGTTTTACCTGTGCATCAAATTCCGTTGTATAGGCATTGTCCCTGTATAATTTTGAAGTGCCCATGTCCTGCTCCTTTCCGCTATTTTTACTACATACAACGTATTAATAGTATTACATTCCTTTACCTGTCATTCCGAAGAAGCGAAACCCGAAGAATCCGACTATGTCGTTCTGAAGAAGCAAAGCCCGAAGAATCTTACTTGCAGATAGACATTTAGCTATTGCAAGGTCCTTCGCTATCGCTCAGGATGACACGATAGGAAATGTAAAGTTTTTAAAGTTTTATATATAACAACAGTGTATCAGCTTTGGAGGCTAGATTACAAGGGGTGCCGTCTAATCTATGGCAAGAAGTAAATCCTCTTCATATTATGTAATGGAGGTGATTAGATGAGGATTTGTATAGATCCTGGCCATGGTGGGGACGACCCGGGGTTGCAAGCTTTTGGGATAACCGAAAAAAACGTAAACCTTGATATAGCGTTTAAACTAAAACAGCTTCTTGAGCATAATGGTACAGGAGTTGTGCTTACAAGGGATAAGGATGAGACCTTAGAGCCTGCCGAGAGGGTAGAAAGGATAAACCAGTCGGGGGCCGATTATACCATATCCATACACTGTAATGGGGGGCCAGTATCGGCAAAAGGAGTGGAGACGGTTTATGGGCACAACGCCCAGACGGGAAAGGAACTGGCAGAAAGCATACTGAGGGAGATTTCCAACCTGGGGATTGCCAGGAGGAGGGCCTACAACAAGCTCAACGCCAAGAGGGAGGACTATTCCTTCGTGATAAGGGAGGCGCAAATGACTGCTGTGCTGGTGGAGACTGCGTTTATTACCAACCCATCGGATAACCATCTGCTTTCCCGGAATCCCTTCAGGAAAAAAATCGCCAACGCCATCGCTACCGGTATTTACAATACTGTGCAAATAAATGAGCAGAAGAGCAGCCACTGGGCCCTGCCCTTTTTTAACCAGATAAAGGAGGAGGGGCTTGTGCAGGACCAGTATCCGTTGGAAAAGGAAGTCAGCTGGGGGGAGTTTTCTATGGTGCTGGCCCGTCTCATTGAAAAATTCAAAAAGTAAAGTCATGTTTAAAATCCCTGCGGTGCATGGTATAATCAAGTTGAAATTATTTTTTGGAGGGACCAATGGATGAACAAAACTCATAAATTGATTGTAGCGTCACTTTTGACGGCGTTGGTAACAGTGGCCACGATGGCCTTCCAGGTGCCTGTACCGGCGACAAAGGGATATATAAATCTTGGGGATACTGTAATATTTATAGCCGCGCTACTTTTAGGTCCCAGATACGGAGCGGTGGCGGGCGGCGTTGGATCGGCACTGGCCGATTTGCTATCCCCTTACGCTGTGTGGGCACCCTTTACCTTTGTTATAAAAGGGCTGGAAGGTCTTATAGTCGGATATGTGTTCTACCGCCTGTTTTCCGGCAAGAACAGCATAGGGTCAAGGATTGCAGCCATGCTGCTTGGCGGGCTGTGGATGGCGGTGGGCTATTTCGCCGCCGAGGTAATTCTATATGGTTTTCCCGCGGCACTAATAGAACTTCCAGGCAACACCATCCAGGCTTTGGGAAGTGCAGCCATTGCGTTGCCGATTGTTGAGGTACTATCCAGGGTGAATGTATTAAAAAATATGAATAACTGATGCCACGGCAGGAATAATATTCCATTGACAAAAGATGAGAAAAAGTGTATAATTTTAATGTTTTTTAATTGGCCTATAACGGATGAAGTACATTCAGGCAGTAGCTTAGTAATGCGAGCAGGCACACGTTTCATTAATGGGTGTCGGCGAGTGTTAGACAACAAAAAAAGCGAAATCTGGACTGGAAAAATCTACAACTGGAGAACTGGGACCTTTATTAGTTCATTGTTGAATGGGCTGGTAATAAGTCATACCGAAGAATGTATGGCTTGAGGTGAGTTGAGAGATGAAACCTAGGTACTCTAACTCTCTTTCTGAATACACGCAGAAAGAGAGTTAGAGTGGCTGGGTTTTTTGTTTTTGTTATAAGCCACGAATCGACTTATTAAAAAAAATGTAAGGGGTGAGGATTGTATTCTTATAGGAATTGTTTTGTAGGAGTGTCGGAAATCTAAAAATTAAGGGGAGTGTTTTGATTAAATGTTAAGGGGAAAAGGATTGTTCTTTACAATAGTATCAATTTTAGTTTTATCGCTGGCTTTGGTAGGATGTACACAGGACCCTGCAAAGGAAAATGGTAACGATACAAATAAAGAGGACCCATCCAGTGAATCAGAAAATGTTGATGACAGTCTGGACAGGGTATTGGATGCGGGAGTATTAACCGTTGTAGGTAGCGGCGACTATCCTCCCTTCAACTTTTATGATGAAAACGATAACGTTGTCGGGTTTGATGTGGATACAGGCGAAGAGATTGCAAAACGCCTGGGAGTTGAACTAAACTATGAGACATCGGCCTGGGACGGACTGCCCGACGGGCTGAGGGCAGGTCGTTATGATGCAATATTGGGCAGTATGGCAATAACCGAAGAAAGACTTGAAGTTGTCAGCTTTACCATTCCGTACTATTATTCGGGAGCACAGCTTATTGTACGGAAGGATTCCGGTATTACCGATGCAGGCCAGATGGAAGGCAAAGAGATAGGCGTAGTGACAGGGGAAACGTTTATGGAAGATGCCCAAAACTTGGGTGCAGGTGTTGTTCCCTACGAAGGGGTTAACCAGATTCTTATGGAGCTTTTAAACGGCAGGGTGGATGGAATGATTACCGACCGCCTAGTTGCGCTAAATGGTATGAACCAAATAAAAGGCGGCGATGACCTGACATTAGCCGGTGACCTGCTACGCCTGGAAGAGATGGCACTGGCAGTAAAGCAGGAGGATAATAAGCTAAGAGAGAAACTTGACGAAATACTTCAGGAAATGCATAACGATGGGACTTTGACAAAGATAAGTGAAAAGTGGCATGAAGGAAGAGATATTACAGTAAAATAACCTGATTGGGCACGGTTCCATCAGGGACCGTGCCTTTTTGATTTAAAGAGGAGATGGATAAATGATTGATATACCTTGGGACTTTACAGTTATACCTTCATATTTCCCCAGGTTTTATGGAGCTGCATGGTTGACATTGCAGATTACCGTCCTTGGGATACTGTTGGGCCTGGTACTCGGACTAATTACCGCCCTTATGCGGATATCAAGGAGTAAAATCATCCAGGGACCTGCTTTGTTTTATATATGGATTATTAGGGGTACCCCGCTACTGCTGCAGCTTTTTATCATTTATTTCGGCCTTGTGGAATTCGTTGATATTCCAAGACTGACTTCGGCAGTTATAGGGCTGGGCGTTCATAACGGGGCGTATATGGCGGAGATATTCCGCGGAGCTATTCAGTCTATCGACCGTGGGCAAAAAGAAGCTGCTTACAGCCTGGGTATGACTAAGACAAAGGCCATGAGAAGGATAATTCTGCCCCAGGCCTTCAAAAGGTCGGTGCCTCCTTTGGGGAACCAGTTTATTATTGCGTTAAAGGATTCATCCCTGGCCAGTGCTGTTTCGGTACGGGAGCTGCTGTTAACGGCAAGACAGATTGGCTCGTCTACAATGATGATGCTGGAGATGTTCGTAGTGGTCGGGGTCTATTATTTGCTGATGACTTCCGTATTAACCGTATTGGTAGGTAAACTGGAGAAACGTCTAAAGGTCAGTGACCGTAGGAGCTAGGGAGGTTGAATTAATGATACAGGTAAAAAAGCTTAATAAATGGTTTGGGAAACTTCATGTATTAAAGGATGTAGATATTTCGGTTAAGGAAAAGGAAGTCGTGGTTATAATAGGGGCCAGCGGTTCGGGTAAAAGTACCCTGCTCAGGTGCATCAATTTTCTGGAAAGAGCGCAAAAGGGACAAATATTTATAGAGGGCAAAGAGGTAAAGCCCAAAGGAAAGGATCTGCACCTTATAAGGCAGGATGTGGGAATGGTGTTCCAGCACTTTAACCTTTTCCCTCATAAGACTGTTTTGCAAAACGTTATAGAAGGACCGACCCAGGTTAAAAAGATGCCCATGAGCCAGGCAAAGGAGTTAGGGCACGAGCTGTTGAAAAAGGTCGGCCTGGAGGATAAGGCTAACTCCTACCCGAGCATGATATCCGGCGGCCAGAAACAGAGGGTTGCCATAGCAAGGGCACTGGCCATGCAACCGAAGGTACTACTGTTTGACGAACCCACATCGGCTCTTGACCCGGAACTGGTTGGAGAAGTGCTGGTGGTAATGGATGACCTGGCTAAGGAAGGGATGACAATGGTGGTGGTAACCCACGAAATGTGGTTTGCCAAAGAAGCGGCAGACAGGGTTATCTATATGGATGCGGGCAGGATAATAGAAGAGGGAACGCCTGAGAAAATATTCAGTAAGCCGGAGAATGAAAGAACTCAGGCTTTTTTGAAGCAGATACTGTGATTTGCTACGGGTAATATGCGGTTATACTTGCAATCACTGTGTTATGTTGTTATTCTATCTGTAAGGTGACACTGAATTCTAAATGGATGAAAAAAACAAGGAAATCAAAAGGTCATGAAACGAAAACTGGTCTTTGCCCTTGTTTGCTATTTTGTTGGTGGGGTCTTATGCCTTGTCTGGGGAGTGGGACTTTGGGTCCTTCTCTTCCTGGCGGTGATGGCGATAGGGCTCCTTTTTGTTTTTTTGCCCCGCAGGGGGATATACCTGTTAGCGGCACTGGTGTTCTTTTGTGTGGGGGTTACCGGTTTTGCGCTGTACCGTATACAGGCGGAAACGGTGCAAAGCCATGCAGGACGCTGGGTGACGGTTAAAGGTTGGGTGGAGCCGGTTATACGGGAAGACTGCTTTCTGCTGGATGTGGAAGGCCTGTTGGTGGACGGCGAAGACATAGGGTACAGGGGTAAGCTTATGATGTATCCCGGTGGGGACGTCGGCAAGGTAACGATAGGGACCGTAGTGGAAGCGGATGGACAGCTGAAAATCCCCTCCGACCAGGGGTATAAAAAGTACTGCCGGGGGCTGGGAGCCGAGGCACTTCTAAATTCCACTCCCTACCACATTGAGTTTGGCAGCGTAAAACCCTTTTCTGTAAAGTATTACAGTTCAAGGGCCGCCGGATGGGTAAAAGCAAAGCTGGAGGGAGCGGCGGTGCCGCCGGAGCAGGGCGAGATTATGAAGGGTCTTTTGCTGGGGGGCAGAGAGGTGGGCGCAGAAACCCGGGAGAGGTTCTCGGCAGTGGGTATATCGCATCTTTTGGCGGTTTCCGGGCTGCACGTTGGTATAATATGCGCGGTTCTTTTATGGGTTTTGAAAAGAATTGGCCTTTTCGGGTGGGAGAGGTTTATTTTACTGTGTGCCCTTCTGACATTTTTCTCGTTTATGGTGGGGCTTACCCCTTCGGTGGTCCGGGCGTCGATAATGATGGGAGTGGTTATGCTTGCGGTAGCCACAAACAGGAAACAGGATATGCTTACATCCCTATTCCTTGCGGCCTTCCTGCTTACGTCTATTAAGCCCTATATCATATACAGCATCTCCTTCCAGCTGTCCTTCATGGCATGCCTTGGGATTGCCTTGTTTTATCCGACATTTGAGCAGCTGCTGTCCTTAATGGGCAGGCACCTTTCTGCAGCGGTTTCCATAACGCTGGCCTCCCAGATGCTTGTGCTGCCCCTCCTTGTCCATTATTTCGGCAGTTTTGCTCCCGTTTCGGTGCTGGCCAATATACTGGCGGTGCCGCTGGCGGGGCTGGTGCTTTGGCTTACGGTGGCCTTTCTTTTACTGTATCCGCTGCGAATACCGCTGTACTACACTATTATTTGGATAAATGGTATAATAATTAAAACAATAAACTATATAATTGATATAGCTGGGATGATACCCTATGGCAGTTTTAGTGTGGAAAGTGCCGGCCCCGGGTTTTTTATAGTGTATTATACGGCGGCTGCTGCGGTATGGCTGCTTTTAAGCTGGAATGGTTCCGAGAGGAGGATGGTAATTTGAAAAAAGTTGGAGTGGGGCTTATACTGGCCGGGTTGGCGGTTATGCTGCTTTATGCAGTCTATACCGTAATTACATCACCGGATATGTTCTTTATACTGAGGTTGGGCATTATTGGTATATTTGTCGGAATATTTGTGCTTATTACAGGACTAATAATTGAAAGAAAAAGGGACAGGGAGGCGGAGGATGATGATACTGGTAAATACTAACGATGTTCCCGGTAAAACCATCACAAAGGTCTATGGGCTGGTCAAGGGGAATACTATACACTCAAAGCATATTGGAAAGGACATAATGGCGGGTTTTAGAACGCTGGTGGGCGGAGAAATAAAGGAATATACCGAAATGCTGTCCGAAGCAAGGAAGATTGCATTAAAGCGTATGGTGGAGGAAGCAGAGGCACTGGGAGCCAATGCGGTTGTCAATGTGAGGTTTTCCACATCTTCGGTAATGCAGGGAGCAGCTGAGCTGCTTGCATATGGTACGGCGGTTTGGGTGAAATAGTATATGGATATGACACAGTTATTTAACAGTTTAAAACGGGGTGAGGTGGGAAGGCTGTACCTTTTTTATGGCCCCGAGGACCTTCTGATTAGGGAAGCGGTGGGCAGGATTAAGGAAATGCTTATACCCGCCTCAATGGAGCAGTTAAACCTTACCGTCATAGACGGGAACGCCGCAACTGCGGACAGTATTATTAATGCCTGCGAGACCCTGCCCTTTATGAACGAAAGGAGACTTATAATAGTAAACAATGCGGTCTTTTCACCGTCGGCGAGAAAAGGTTTTACAAAGGAGGATACAGAAAAGCTGCAGAATTCTTTCGGTAGCCTTTCCGGGCATACCTGCCTTGTTATTACAACCAAAGGCAGCCCCGATATGAGGACAAAGCTTATGAAAACCTTTAAAGCCGTGGGCAATATGGTTGAATTCGGCAAGCTTAAACCCCAGGCTCTGGAAAAATGGGTTGCAAAGCGGTTTGCCGGATTTGGCAAAAGGATATCCCCAGCGGTACTAAAGAGGTTTATTGAACTTATGGGATACTTAGGCAGGGATTCGGATAAAACGCTGGAAGGCGTTGCAAATGAGATTGAAAAGGTAGCGGAGTACTGCAAGGGCAGGGATGTAATAAAGAAAGAAGACGTGGAAACCCTTGCCCCGGAAAACCTGGATACAAATATATTCAAGCTGGTTGATTCAATAGGCGGTAAGGACATTTCAAAGGCTGTCAGGCTTTTGGAGGATATGAAACGGAGCGGAGAGCCGCCGGTCAGGGTGCTTTTTATGGTGGCAAGACAGTTCCGGCTGCTGCTACAGGCGTCATACTTTAAAGAAACAGGATACTCGGGCAGGGCAGTTGCGTCAAAGCTGCAGGTTCCGCCCTTTGTGGCCGGTTCCCTGATAAGGCAGTCCGGCAATTTTACCCGGGAGGCCCTTAAGAAGGCTTTGAAAGAATGCGGCGAAGCTGACGTTCGCATCAAAAGCGGCAGGATAGAGCCCTGGATTGCATTAGAGCTGCTTATTGCCGGATTGTAAAATTATTGGAATCAAAAAAGCGTACTGTAACATGTACGCTTATTTTTTTGAATAATTACATAGCGTTGTTAAGCCTCTTTGCAAGCCTGGATTTCTTTCTTGCTACGGTGTTTTTGTGAATAATACCTTTGGTTGCCGCCTTGTCCAGCTGTTTTTCCACCTTAATGAAAGCCGCTCTGGCCTGCTCGGCATCGCCTGCGTTTACTGCCGCGTCAAACCTTTTGGTGGCAGACTTAATCGCGGACTTATATGACCTGTTTCTAGCCGTTCTTACTCTAGCGATCCTTGCTCTTTTTTCTGAAGATTTGATGTTTGCCATTTACTTCACCCCCTTTTACGGGATTAACAAGTGATATTTTACCATGACGGATTCCAAAATGCAAGCCGTGTTGAATAAAAAGGGAAATCTTAGCCAAACCTATACACAGTATTAACATTTGACAATACTGTGTTTTTATTCTGCAGATGTTTAAGCTGTATACAATGCGTTGATAAAGTTACATAAGATGTGTCATCCTGAAGGAGGAACGACTGAAGGATCTTTATATGCCTTCCGAAAGGTTCTTCGCTTATGCAAGGTTCTTCGCTTCGCTCAGGATGACAAGGGGGTCGCTCAGGATGACACGCTAAGGGATGTAAAGTTTTAAGTGTGTAATATATATAGACTTTAGGAGGTGCGGCATGTTCAACAAAAGAACAGACCTTGCGGTGGAAGCAAGGGATATGTACAGGGAGGATAAAAGTAAGGAGATTCCCGGAGTGGAGGTTGACGTATCCGAAGCAAACGGAATAAAGATTACCAGGGTAAATATACAGCAGGAAGTGGGAGCGCGGATAATGAACAAGCCCGTTGGTAATTACATCACCATAGAGGCGGACGGTATAAGGAAAAGGGACAGGGATGTATACGAAGAGGCGAGCAGGACGCTGGGCGAGGAATTAAAAAGGATTGCCCCCGCTAACATGGATAGCACAACCCTGGTGGTGGGGCTGGGCAACTGGAACGTGACCCCCGATTCTCTGGGGCCTAAAACAATATCGCATCTTATGGTAACAAGGCATGTTTTCGAATATCTCCCCGACCAGGTGGATGAGGGCGTTTCACCGGTCTGTGCTATTTCGCCGGGGGTGCTGGGCATAACCGGTATAGAAACGGGGGAAATAATTGAGGGAATTGTATTCAGAATCAAGCCGGACAGGGTAATCGCGATAGACGCCCTTGCCTCCAGGAAAATGGAGAGAATAAACTCTACCATACAGATAGCGGACACTGGTATTAGCCCCGGTTCGGGAGTAGGCAATAAACGAAAAGAGCTAAACCGCGAGACACTGGGCGTCCCTGTCATAGCCATTGGAGTGCCCACGGTGGTGGATGCGGCTACCATGGCAAGCGACACCATAGATATGGTGGTGGATACAATGCTTAAGCAGGCGGATGAGGGGAAGGAGTTTTACCAGGTACTCCAAAGGATGAAGGGCGAGGACCGGTACAATCTAATCCGCGAGGTGCTCGACCCGAATGTGGGAAGCCTTGTGGTAACGCCGAAGGAAATAGACGACATGATAAGGGATATGTCAAAAATACTCGCTAACGGGCTGAACATATACCTTCATCCCTCCATAGGTCCGGGCGATGTGGACAGATTCATAAACTAAAGAAAAGGCACCGGTGCTTAAAAACCGATGCCTTTAAATATAGGTAAACATATTGGATGGAGCGCAGGAATATATTTTTATAGTTGAACAAAAGCCGTAATGGAAGAGAGGGGTACTCAAATTGATAAAGATAAAGACGATAAAGCCGGGTAAGTGGAGCGCGTTCATAATAATAGTTATAGGCCTTCTGGCTTTATTTGCGGGCATAAGGAGTATGTATTCAAACTTGTCCGCCAGAGAGGTTTTTTTGCGGCAGGATTCGGGGACCTTCGATGACAGTCAGCAGTTGGTGGACAGCATTTTAAGGATGGTGTTGGACAGAGCCTTACCGGCCATAGGGACCGAGAGAAGAGATAAGAACGATTCTTTTTTTAGGTCCCTAATTAGGATGGTTACCCGTTGGAACTACAGGGACCCAAAAAACCTTATAGTTGCGGAGCTACCCATAATGGGGAGTTACGACCTGCCCTTCCCCAGCCGGGGTAGCGCGGCGGGTGTAGACCGTGGTAACCCCTACGACCCGGAGGAGGACTTAAACGATATACTAAACCAATACAAACCGGGTGAAATTGAGATAGGCACCGCCTTTGAAGGGGAGATAGGGGAAGACGGAAGACAGTTCCAGAACCCTGCCAGGACCCAGCTGGATATGGACCAGCCGGTGGTGCTTATTTATCATACCCACACCTCGGAGGCTTACAGGCCGTCCAAAGCTTATAACTATACCCCTACCGATGTGGACAGGACCATAGACGCCAGGTATTCGGTGGTAAGGGTGGGCAGGGAACTCCAGGAGATGCTGCAGTCACAGCACGGAATAAAGGCTGTACACATTACAACATTCCATGATTATCCGGAGTACACGCCGGCCTATTCAAGGTCCCTTAACTCCGTTCGCAGGGTAATGGCGGAACACCCCTCCATAAAGGTGGTAATCGATTTGCACCGTGACGCTTTCCCCATGAGAAATCGGGCTGAGGAACAGAGTGCCCGGGCACTGTCCGCTATTAAGGTGGGCGGGAAGGACATAGCAAAGCTTATGCTGGTGTGGGGGCCGGATGCGGTCAATGGCGCAGAGACACGGAAATTTGCAGAACTCCTGAAGAATAAGATAAATGGACAGTGCCCCGGGCTGTGCCGCAGGGTTCTGGAAAAGAGAACCGGCCAGTACAACCAACAGCTGTCTGACTATTCGGCACTGGTTGAGGTAGGAAGCAACGCCAACACGATGGAGGAGGCACTTGCGTCGGTTCCGTACCTGGCAAAGGCCATAGTTGAAGCTATTGAGGAGATAAAGGAATAAAAGGCCTGGTTTGGGACACAATTTATTTAGTAAAGGTGTACTGACAGAAAGGGGAGTGCTGTGGGCCGGCTGGAGAAAAGAAGGTACAGAAGGAGATTAAGGCTTAGAATTTTTGTGGGACTGCTGTTATGCCTTGCGCTTTTTTACTGTGGCCTTGCGGTTGTTGATGGGAGCCTTCGGGAAATGCTGGGTAAGGGGGACGACCGGCCCATATTTGGAGTGTACGGCCTGGACGAGCAGGTAATAAAGCTGGAGTTTGCGGGCAGCGAAGTTTCGATAGATAAAAGCGAATGGGTTAGGGCTTACGAGACGGTAAAGGGTAGATTGGCAGAGATTTTTGCAAGGTATTAGGAAACCATGGGGACGGTTCTCGCGGTTTACAGAGCACACAGATCATAGGTATTAGTTCGCAGTTGGTAATTTACAGTCCAATGTTATAATAGATTTTTTGTATGCTGCCTCTGTGGGGCGTTTTTTTTATTGATTTGAGGATTAAGCCGGTGAAGGGTTTAGTTTTGCGGCTGTTGTTGATATTATGTATACAGCAGGCTCTGTGAAATATTGAACCGGAAAAGGAACAGTTTTCTATGGGTATGTGTCTAAGGTGTGAAGGGGGGAGTTTGCATGAAAAGGTTTATTATATGTGTCATGTGCGCCGTATTTTTGTTTTGCAGTACTGTTTCGGTACTTGCCAATTCCGGGCCGGTGTACTGGCAGGGGTATCCCTCTGCCGGGATAATGGCAGTGGAAAAGAATTCTCCAATAAAGGTGAAAAGGGAAGACCTTGTATTTGACTTTTCCGATTGGACTGGCAGTGACTATACCGTAAGCGGCAGGGTTACCGCCGCCTACAAAATGTCCAATCCCACAGAGGAGACGCAGCCGGTCAATATGGCGTTCCCATTTGTGGGAAGAGCAAGCAGCCTTTCTGCCGAGGATGTCACAATAACCGCCGATGGTGTTACGCTGTCCTATGACGTATATTTCGGAAATGCGATGGATTCTTACAAAGGAGCCCATGGGCGGGACGGGGAAAGCGGCTTCGGATTTGAAGATATAGTTAGTTCCATTACCGACAAGCCTTATAGGGCGGAAAGCTTTGAGGAGAAAGAAAAGGGAAGGCTTTATACCTTCCATGTGCAGCCAACCATTGACCAGGAGGTTAACTTTGCGGTGGATTTTGCATTTGATGCATCAAAGACCAGGGTTCTGACAAAGGGCTTTAACCGGATGGAGAGGGACAAACAAAATACACGAATCGCGTCCTGGTGTCGCCAGCCCAAAGTCTTGGAAGTTTTGGTACTGGGAGAGGATATAAATTTTGATATAAACGCCTATACCGACGGAAAGCTTAGCCAAAGAACCGAGCTGCTGGAGTATCGGATTGACAAAAAGGAGGCAGAGCTCAGACCGTATCTGCTGGAGTTGGTAAGGGATTATCGCGGTGTTAAGGACAGCGGCATCATTTCGGATATTCAGATATACAACCTATACGCCCAGGCCCTTGATAACCACTTTACACGGCATATGGGCCTTTGCTCGGAGGATGACCTCAGGGCGATGGGGAGATTAGAGCGCATTATAACTCTTGTTTACACGGTGAATTTCCCTCCAAAGAGCGAAAAAGAGGTAAGCGTAAGCTATAACACATCTGGAACAATGGAGGGCAGAAAAACATCAAAACCGCTGTATTCATTTGAATATTTGCTAAACCCCGCGAGAAACTGGGCGGATTTTAAGTACCTGAACATTGAAGTCATCCCGCCGCAGGCAGCCCCCTATATTGTGGAAAGCAGCACCCACCTTACAAGGGGGGAAGACGGGGTGTACAAAGCATCGCTGGAGGCACTGCCTGAGGAGGACCTGACCTTTACGCTGTATGCCTTTGAAAAGGTTACACTGCTGGACAGGGCATATGGAAGTGTGCAAAGAAGGTTTGGTTATATGACCCCGTTAGTTTTAGGAGCGGCGTTTCTACTTGCCATGGGAGTAGCCGTTACCTCGGCCATAGTAAGAAGAAAAAGGGAACTGATGCGGTAGCCATTGATGAAAATAGTCCTAATGCATTGTATAAGCATTTTTCCGTATGCTATAATAATAGGATGGGTTGTAAAGGAAAGGGGACACACCTTATTGTGACTTTGAGGTGAGAGGTTAGATGTGGGATTCACACATCCAATTCCGCAGATGAATGTCCCCTAAACTTAGGAGGAATGCAAAGCTATGCATAAACATAATAATATACGCAATTTCTGCATTATTGCCCATATAGACCACGGCAAATCAACTCTGGCAGACAGGCTTATAGAAAGCACCGGCATGCTCACCAAAAGGGAAATGCGAGACCAAATACTAGACAATATGGACCTGGAAAGGGAAAGGGGCATCACCATAAAGCTCCAGACGGTGCGGCTTATATACAAAGCCCGGGACGGCGAGGAATACATCTTAAACCTTATTGACACGCCGGGCCACGTCGATTTTACCTACGAGGTGTCAAGGAGCCTTGCGGCCTGCGAAGGGGCACTGCTTGTGGTGGACGCGTCCCAGGGCATAGAGGCCCAGACTCTTGCCAATCTCTACCTCGCCCTGGAAAACAATCTGGAGATAGTGCCGGTGATTAACAAAATAGACCTGCCCAGTGCTCACCCCGACAGGGTGAAGCAGGAAATAGAGGACATTCTGGGCCTTAGTGCCTCGGATGCACCCCTTATTTCAGCCAAGGAGGGCACCAATATAGAGGAGGTACTCGAAGCGGTGGTGGCAAAGATTCTGCCACCCTCCGGCGATGGAAACGCGCCCCTTAAGGCACTTATTTTCGATTCATACTACGACAGTTACAGGGGTGCCATATCCTACGTAAGGGTCTTTGAAGGAGCCGTAAAGCCGGGGATGGAGATAAAAATGTTTTCAACCGGGAAGACCTTCGAGGTGGACCAGGTGGGCATATTTGCGCCGGCCCCCACCCCCGTTGATGAACTGAAGGCGGGCTCGGTGGGCTTTGTTGCCGCCAGCATAAAAAACGTCAGGGATACAAGGGTGGGAGATACAATAACCGATGCGGACAATCCTACCGATAAGCCGTTACCGGGCTATAAGAGAATGAATTCTATGGTGTTTTGCGGTATTTATCCTGCTGACGGGTCGGACTACGAAGCCCTGAGGGAAGCACTGGATAAGCTGCAGCTTAACGATGCGTCTCTTAGATTTGAGGCGGAGGCCTCCGCCGCACTGGGCTTTGGTTTTCGCTGCGGTTTCTTAGGGCTGCTGCACATGGAGGTGGTCCAAGAACGGCTAGAGAGGGAATACGACTTAGATATTGTCACTACCGCTCCCAGCGTAATATACAAGGTCAAGAAGACAGATGGCGAGGAGGTTTTGATAGACAACCCGACAAACCTGCCTGAGGCAAACGATATTGAATACATGAAGGAGCCTATAGTTATTGCTTCAGTTATGGTACCCACTGAGTACGTGGGTCCTATAATGGAGCTTTGCCAGGAAAGAAGGGGCATATTCAAGGATATGAAGTATCTGGAGGAGACAAGGGTCGTTCTGGAATACGAAATGCCGCTAAATGAGATAATTTATGACTTCTTCGATGCGCTAAAGTCCCGTACCAGGGGATACGCCTCCTTCGATTACGAATTTAAGGGCTACCAGCAAGCAGATTTGGTTAAACTGGATATACTGCTCAACTTGGAGCCGGTGGATGCCTTAAGCTTTATCGTTCACAACGACAAGGCCTACGCAAGGGGAAGGGCTATTGCGGAAAAGCTAAAAGAATCCATACCAAGGCATATGTTTGAGATACCCATACAGGCGACCATAGGCAACAAAATAATAGCACGGGAGACAATAAAGGCCCTTCGGAAGGATGTACTGGCAAAGTGCTACGGCGGGGATATAACGAGAAAAAGAAAGCTCCTTGAAAAGCAGAAGGAAGGCAAAAAGAGGATGAGGCAGGTAGGGAGCGTGGAAGTTCCCCAGGAGGCATTTATGTCGGTTCTTAAACTCAACTAGGGGGTAGAAACCGGTGGAATACGCGCTGTATGTACACATCCCTTTTTGCATAAAAAAATGCCATTATTGCGACTTTGTATCCTTCCCCGGCATGGAGGATATGCAGGAGGATTACGTAGCGGCCCTGCTTGCGGAGATGGCACTGTACCGGGGAAGGGACCTTCGGACGGTCTATTTGGGAGGGGGTACCCCCACCTGCATGGACCCTGTTTTTATATCCCGCATCCTTGAGGGAATAGGCCGCTACTTTGGTACAAGCCGCTGCGTTGAGGTAAGCATAGAGGCAAACCCCGGGACCCTGTCCGATGAAATGCTTGATTGTCTTAAAAAAACCGGTATAAACCGGCTCAGCATAGGGCTGCAGAGCTGGAACCCGGATGAGCTTAAGGTCCTGGGCAGGGTTCACAACCGGGCGGACTTTATTGAAAGTTACCGGCGGGCAAGAAAGAAAGGTTTTGACAATATAAATATTGACCTAATATTTGGCATCCCTGGCCAGACAATGGAAAGCTGGGCCAAAACACTTGAATCGATAGCAGGCCTTCGACCGGAGCATATTTCCTGCTATTCGCTTAAGATTGAGGAGGGCACCGCTTTTCATCGGATGCTTTCGGAGGGTGTTATCCAAAAGCCCGACCCGGACCTTGACAGGGATATGTACCATTTCGCGGTGGATTATCTGTGCCACAGGGGCTATGAAAGGTACGAGATTTCTAATTTTGCAAAAAAAGGCAGGGAGTGCGTCCACAACCTGGCCTACTGGGACAACCGGCCCTATACGGGTATCGGTGTGGCCGCCCATTCCTACGGCAACGGGGTAAGGCGGTGGAATACCGCCGACATACACAGGTATTGCAGTATGCTTAAAAAAGGTCTGCCGCCGGTGGAGGGCACTGAGACCCTGTCCGCCAGTGAGGAGATGTTTGAAACCATATTCCTTAAGCTGCGAACCCGGTGGGGCATAGATTTTAAGGAATTCGAAGAAAGGTTTGGCAAAGACTTACGGACGCTTTACGGCGGTCAGCTTGAAGGGCTAGAGAAGGATGGATTTGTTGAGACCGACGGTAGGGGTTTTTGGCTTACCCCGAGGGGAATAGACCTGTCCAATAGGGTTTTTGTACAATTCTTAATATAACAAGAAAAAAACTATTGACAAAAAAAAGTACCAGTGATATTTTTATGGCAGAGCGGTTAGCACTCTTTAAAGGAGAGTGCTAATAAGAGGGGTGATGTAATGCGTATAGATGATAGAAAATTAAAAATACTTCAGGCCGTAATCGCGGACTACATCTCTACAGCACAGCCCATCGGGTCGAGGACCATTGCCAAGAAGTACAAGTTGGGCATAAGCTCGGCCACCATAAGAAACGAGATGTCGGATTTGGAGGAAATGGGTTATCTTGAGCAGCCCCATACATCGGCGGGAAGGGTGCCCTCCGAAAGGGCCTACAGGCTGTACGTGGACCGGTTGATGCAGATTAGGAATCTGCCGCGCAATGAACAGGAGATAATAATAAGGGAACTGGGGGAGAGGATAGACGAGATTGAGAGCATAATAAGGAAGACCGCCAGGATTCTGTCCCAGCTGACAAGGTATACCTCGTTGGTTATAAACTCACACCTTACCGGCTGCAGGCTGAGGCGCATACATTTTATCCCCCTTGACAGTCACAGCCTTGTGGCGGTTATTGTTACCGACAGCGGTATAGTAAAGAACACCATTATAAAGACCGCCGACCCGGTGACCGCCGAATACCTTGAGAGCCTTACAAGGGTGGTAAATGACAAGTTCGAAGATATAACCATTGAGGAACTAAACCGCTGCATTGCCTCCGAGGGCTACAAAAAACTGGCTTACCGGTACAGCCAGCTGGACAGCTTCATTCCGGTGCTTATGGAGGGATTGAGCATTGCCACCGGCGATGAAGTGTACGCCGATGGTATGAGCAACCTGTTCAACTTCCCCGAGTACTCGGATATTTCCAAGGCTAAAAGTCTGTTAGAGCTTATAGAGGAAAAGGAACAGCTCATGGAGATAATAAGCAGGATTGGTGGAAAGGGAGTTGTGGTCAGCATAGGAAGCGAGCTGGACAATACCTGTATGAAAGACTGCAGCCTTGTTACAGCATCCTACAGGGTTGGAGGCAGCGAAATAGGCAGGATAGGTGTAATAGGCCCCACCAGGATGGAATACGAAAGGGTGGTGGCGGTACTGGAGTTTATATCAACCTATATAACGGGTATGATGGAGAGGTAACCGGCGTGACAATAATTGGATGAGGGTGATGCATAAATGGAGGACAAAGAAAAGGATTTAAGGGAAAAGGAGCGTAAGGCTGCTGAAAGTGCGAAGAGCGGGCAGGACAAGGCTAAGGAGGCCGGGGATAGGGCGGAGAACGGCAAGGATAAATCAAAGGAGCGCGCCCCGGCGGAGACAGGAGATGATACGGTGACCGCTGGGAAAAGCCGGACCGAAGAACCCGCGGAGAGGCAGCCCACCTCAGAAAAGCAGCTTGCGGACCTAACAAAAAAGAATGAGGAATACTGTGATCGCCTGTTAAGGCTACAGGCGGATTTTGATAATTACAGAAAGCGTGTGGCAAGGGAAAAGGAAGAGATGTACGGGTATGTTGCCGGGGAGGTTATTCTCGATTTCCTCGGGGTGCTGGATAATATGGAAAGGGCAGTCCAATCGGCGGCGGTCCAGAGCTGCGACTGCGGCAGTGCTTCTCTTAGGGAAGGTATACAGATGGTGGTTAAGCAGCTAAAGGAAATATTGGCCAAATATGATGTGGAGGAGATACCCGCCAAGGGCGAGAAGTTTGACCCCAACTTCCATCATGCCGTTATGCAGGCTGAGGATAGTGGCAAGGAAGAGGGTACTGTATTGGAAGTACTCCAAAAGGGGTATATGATAAAAAAAAGGGTTTTAAGGCCCAGCATTGTAAAAGTAGCATTATAGTATAGGAGGAGATCTAGGATGAGCAAAGTAATAGGAATCGACCTTGGGACCACCAACTCGTGTGTTGCTATTATGGAGGGCGGAGAGCCGACGGTAATAACCAACGCCGAAGGAAGCAGGACAACTCCGTCGGTGGTGGCCTTTTCAAAGAGCGGTGAAAGAATGGTGGGGCAGGTGGCAAAGAGACAGGCGATAACCAACCCCGACGGTACTGTGAGTTCCATAAAAAGGCTTATGGGCAGCAATAAAAAGGCGACTATAAACGGCAAGGAATACACCCCCCAGGAAATATCCGCAATGGTACTGCAAAAACTTAAATCCGATGCAGAGAGTTATTTAGGCGAAAAGGTAACCCAGGCGGTTATAACTGTCCCGGCGTACTTTACCGACAGTCAGAGACAGGCTACAAAGGATGCGGGCAGGATAGCCGGGCTTGAGGTTTTGAGAATAATAAACGAGCCTACCGCAGCGTCCCTTGCCTACGGCCTGGAAAAGGGTGAAAACCAAAAGATTTTGGTATTCGACCTAGGCGGAGGCACCTTCGATGTGTCCATACTGGAGCTTGGGGAGGGCGTTTTCGAGGTTCTGGCCACCAGCGGTAACAACAAGCTTGGCGGTGACGACTTCGACGAGAGGGTAATGGACTACCTGGCGGCGGAGTTCAAAAAGGAGCAGGGCATAGACCTCAAAAAGGATAAAACAGCCCTTCAAAGGTTGAAGGATGAGGCGGAAAAGGCCAAAACGGAATTATCCGGCGTACTGTCCACTAATATTAACCTGCCTTTTATTACCGCTGACGCGACCGGACCTAAGCATCTGGATATAACGCTTTCAAGGTCTAAGTTTGAAGAGCTGACGGCGGACCTTGTGGAGGCGACCATGGGACCCATGAGAAAGGCCATAAAGGATGCGGGGCTGAGCGCAGACCAGTTGGATAAGATTATTCTGGTGGGAGGTTCCACCAGGATACCGGCGGTACAGGAGGCGGTCAAAAAAATAACCGGAAAGGACCCCTATAAGGGAATAAACCCCGATGAGTGCGTTGCGATAGGGGCAGCTATACAGGCGGGGGTGCTGACCGGCGAAGTAAAGGATATAGTGCTTCTGGACGTTACGCCGCTGTCCCTCGGCATAGAGACTTTAGGGGCTGTGTTCACAAAGCTTATTGACAGGAATACAACCATCCCCACAAAGAAGAGCCAGACATTTTCCACCGCAGCCGACGGACAGACCAGCGTTGACATACACGTATTGCAGGGAGAAAGGCCTATGGCAGCACAGAACGTTACGCTGGGCAGGTTCCAGCTGACCGGTATCCCGCCGGCACCAAGAGGGGTGCCTCAGATAGAGGTTACATTTGATATTGACGCCAACGGTATAGTAAGCGTATCGGCCAAGGACTTAGGCACCGGTAAGGAGCAGAAGATTACAATAACCGCTTCCACCAACCTTGATGATGAAGAGATCGAAAAGAAAGTAAAAGAGGCAGAAAAATTCGCCGAGGAGGACAAAAAGCTCAAAGAGAAGGTGGAAGTGCGGAATAATGCTGATTCCCTTGTTTACCAGACAGAGAAGACTTTAAAGGACATGGGCGACAAGGTTGAGCCCGCCGATAAAGATAGGATAGAAGCGGAGGTTACGAAAGTAAAGGATGCCCTTGAGAAGGACGACACCGATGCAATAAAAGGTGCTACCGAAGACCTCACAAAGGTATTCTACGAAGTGTCCGCCAAGCTGTATCAGCAGGCCGATAATGCCGCAGGACCGGAGGACGCTGCCGGGGGAGAAAAGGTAGCTGAGGACGAAAACGTGGTGGACGCCGATTACAAAGTCGTTGACGATGAGGATGGTAAGTAGCGTAAGTATGCCGGCCTGTACGAGTTTGCGGGCCGGCTTTAATAAAAAAGGGAGAGGCTATCAACTATTTGAGGTGAGGTGCCAATGAGCAAGAGGGATTACTACGAAGTACTGGGCGTGGAAAAAAACGCCGGGGCAGACGATATAAAGAAAGCTTACAGGAGGCTGGCAAAAAAGTATCACCCGGATGTAAACCCCGGCGATAAGCAGGCGGAGCAGAAATTCAAGGAGATAAACGAAGCCT
>Ga0265294_10002747_pt1 | contig 22916 bp, 25 predicted proteins | sample MunlanPumphouse3_FD_192504 | JGI IMG/M metagenome (GOLD analysis project Ga0265294, IMG submission 192504) | Groundwater microbial communities from a municipal landfill in Southern Ontario, Canada - Pumphouse #3 | ecosystem: Environmental > Aquatic > Deep subsurface > Groundwater | place... | reverse complement strand
ATAGTGTCTTTGGAATTTTTACATTACCTTATACTTTATTTTTACAACTATTGTCAATTTCTGTATTGTTTAGATTAGCTGATTTTATCTATCACAAATATATTATTTCTAATTATTATTTAGCAATAGAAATGATTAAACAATCGTACTACATAGGATTTAATTTTGCACTTCCAATTTATTTTCCATCAACTACTTTCTTTTGGATGATTATTTTTATATTTACATTATTATTGATGTTTGTTGGTTTTACGCACAGTAAATTTAAACTATCTCCAAGATATTATTTTGCATTTTTTATTTTTATATTTTTTTATAATCTTTATTTAGGAGTAATTTATATTTTAGCATTAATACAAAATTTAATAGGTGATTTCAAATGGGAAAAAAGTTAATAGAAGCATTTAATAGAAATATATTTCTTGCAGCAATTATGATTGTTATAATTGTATTTATTGTTGGTTATTTTACAATAACAATATATGATAACACAAAAAGAACAAACTTAATGGACGAATTCACAATACTTAATCAACAGATAGGATTAGATGAGATATATGATGTATATCTTGAAGAAAAACCAGAACTAAAATGTGAAATTCTTAACAACCAACTAAGTTCTCAATTAAGAACTAATGAAAGATTATTCAATAAACTAAAGCAATATAATGAAAATGCAATTGTTAGTACAGATAATGTTATAAAATATCAATTAGTTGTTACTAACATAAAATTATGGTTACAATATAACAAAATTATAGAGAATTGTGATTCAGATATTAAAGTAATGCTATACTTTTATCCTGAACTTTTTAATGACACTCCAAATAAAGAACAACTTGATGCAAAAACTGTTGTCTTTGAAAGAAAATTAAGACAAATAATGAGTGATTGTGGTTATCTTTCCATTGCTCTTCCAGATAAAAGCGATATTGAGATCATCAATTTAATTAAAACAGAATATGGTGTTTTAGAGTCTCCATCTGCACTTATTAATGATAAAATGTATTATGATGTTAATTTTACTTCTGAATTTTATGAAGAAATAAACTGTAATGAATAAATTATGAATATATTAATAACTATTCCTTGCTATAATGAAGCAAAAAAATTAGAAAAAAACATTACTGTATTAAACAAATATCTAGCTAAAAATCTTAAAGAAAAATACACAATTGAGATAACAGACAATAACTCTAAAGACAACACTAAAGAAATTTCTGAAAAAATTATTAAAGAACAAAAGCATGTTAGTTATAAGTTTGTTAAAAAACAAGGAAAAGGGTTAGCAATTAAAGAATCTTGGAATAATTCCAAAAACTACGATATTCTTGCATTTATGGATGCCGACCTTGCTACAGACATCTCTGCTTTTCCAAAGATTATTGAAAAGATTACTAAAGAAAACTTTGATTTAGTCTATGGCTCTAGATATCATAAAGATTCTAAGACTAAAAGAACAATAGTTAGACGAATTATAAGTAAAGGCTATCTTTTTCTGCAAAAGATGTTACTAGGCACTAGCTTTACCGACACCCAATGTGGTTTTAAAGCTATAAAAGCAAACGCCTATTTTCAAATAAAACCACATTTTATTAAAAAAAGACTTTCTGGTGATAAAAACGATATGTTTTTTGATACAGAATTACTAGTGTTATCTAAACATTTCAAACAAAAGATTACCGACTATCCTGTTAATTGGAAAGAACAAAAAGACAGTAGTGTTAAATTACTAAAATATTCTATACTCTTTTTTAGATATCTTTTTTATTTTAAAAAACATTTAAACCAAATAAAAAAATATAGAAACTAAAATTATTTCTATACTTTATTCAAAAATTGGATCTATTAATTTCTCAGAAACTTCATCTAATTTTAATTTAATATATTTAGCAGTATTTAAGTCAATATCTGCAGAAATAGATATATCTTCAACATTTGATTTTAAAATATCTGCAATACATTTCTTAGATTGAATTAATTTATCTATTGTTTTTCTTTTAACCTTAGGAATCTTAGAAAATATTCTATAACCTCTTGGAAATTTCTTTATTTCTTCTGGAGTTTTAGAAATTGGAATCTCTGTAATTATTGCTAATTTTTTAATATCTGAAATTGACCTTAAATCTAAAAGTTTAAGTTCAGAAACTAAAGAATCTGCTTTTTCCTTAGTTGTTGCACTCTCAGAATAATCTTGAAGCATTAATGAGAGAATATCGTCTAAACCATATTCATACTCATACATGCTTTGAACAATATCTCTTCCTTGATCTCCAAGCTCAATTACCATTCTGTCTAGTTCTAAACTGTGTCTATAAAAATATAAAATCTTTTGAATAACATTTAATGATTCCTCTAATAATACAAAAGAAGCAGGATTATTTAGTTCATTATAGGTTAAAACATCTAATACTGAATCAATTCTTTCTCTATATCCTCTTAAAGCATTAATTCCGTGATTTGCTTTAACAATTAATAATTCTAATTCTTGAAGAACATATTTTTGTTCTTTGTAAAATAAAGTAATTAATCCTCTTCTTTTAGACACAGCAATTACAGGAAGTCCTGTTTGTTTAGCAGTTTGTTCTGCACTTCTGTGTCTTATGCCTGTTTGGGTTGTTTCTATGTGTCTATCTGGCATTAAATGACAATTAGCATACAAGATTTTAGATAAATCATTTGAAATAACAATTGCTCCGTCCATTTTTGCAAGTTCAAACATCTTTTCAGGAGTGAAAGGGATGTCAAGATTAAAACCTGCTTTTGTTATTTCTTTAAGAACATCATTAAAACCTATAACAATTAAAGCACCTGTTTGGCCATCAAGAATATTATCTAAACCAATTCTCAAATCTTCACCAGGAGTAATAAGCGGTAAAATTTCAGAAATATCCTTAATATTTCCATTATGTGCTTGAGTTAATAACTCTGCTTGCCAGGAAATTTCTAGTAATTCTTTTTTTATTCTTGTGGGCATTTTTGATCAAGTTTTTAAATTTATAATAAATATAAGAACAAATTATTTTTAAATAGGTATTGTTATATTTAAAAACATTTAGTAAATAACTCTTATATGATTAAACTAATAATTTTTGACTTGTGGCACACTCTTGCCCAAAGAGAAGCCTATCCTTTAGGAGCAACTAGAGAACTTGAAAAAGCATTTAATATCAATAGACCCCATGAAGAAGTGGTTAAAATATTTGAAAAAGTCATTCAGACAAAGATTTGGGAAACTGAGTTTGATGCTTATATGGAGTTGTTAAGAGAACTTAAGATTAACCCAAGTAAAGTTAACATTATGAAAGCAATTGCTATAAGAGGCAAAGCAGAAACACACATTGCACTTTATGATTTTACAATACCTTTACTTACACAACTTAGAGAAAAAAACATTAAAATTGGACTACTTACAAACAGCTCGGTGTTTATTAGACAAATCGTTGAACAAGACACCCCTTTAATGGATTATGTTGATCATCCTATATTTTCTTATCAACTTGGAACTATTAAACCAGATCCTGTTCTTTTTCTTGAGATACAAAGACTAAGTGGAGTGTCTAATCCAAAAGAAATAATAATGATTGGAGATAATGTTTATGACGATATATATCCTGCACAAGAACTTGGAATAAACACCATACACTTTACTGGAGATTATGAAAAACTAAAAAAAGAATTAAAAAAATTTAAGATTGTTGTTAAATAACCTTGTATTACCAGGTAATACATTTATTTTTAAATATTTCTACAGATATAATATATATGAAACCTAAAGCGATATTAGATACATCCTTTTGGATACATTTAGTAAAACTAGATTTAGAAAATAAATTTATGAATCTGTTTGAAATAATTATGCCAAAAAAAGTAGAAGATGAAATATTGTATTCTAACTCTTTTAAATTTATGATTTATAAACCACAAGATATTAGAGTATATGAAAATTTAAAATCTCACAATAAAATTACAATTTTAAATCCTAAAGAAATTGATAAAAAAATATCAAGTCAAATAAGTAAAAACTCAGGAGAATTATATGCAATTGCTTTAGCTAAAGAAAAGAACTGGGTTGTCTTTATAGATAATGGAAGACCACAAAAATATTGTTTTGAAAATAATATCCAAACAGGGACCATTATTGATTTTTTAATACACCTTAAAAATGAAAATATAATAGGTTCTAAAGAAATTGAAAAGAAAATAGAATTAATAAAAAATAGTTTATCTAAAAAATATTTAGATCAAATAAAAAAATATTTATAGGTGGAAAAATGAAAAAAAATAATTACGAAGATAAATTAAATGTAAAAACATTAAGATTAAAAGAATCTTCTGCAAATTTAATATATAATATTGCAAAAGAAAAAAATGTTACTGAATCAGAATATATTAGATCTTTGATTGAAAAGGACATTTCAGAATATAGACTTAAAAAAGCAATAGAAGAATATAAGAATAATAAAATTAATATTTCTGGTGGAGCAGAGATGGCTGGATTAGCTTATAGAGAGTTTTTAGAAAAATTAGAAGATAATAAAGTTCCATTAAACATGGATACTCTGTCAATAGAATATGGACTTAAATCGATTAAAAAGGCATTAAAAAAAAGACCTTAATAATCGTGTCCTGGACAAAGTAATTCAAAATCTAAATCACCAATTATATCTAAACTTTTTTCCATTTTCTGTGGCTCTGAACTTGGAAGATCTACTCTGCCGTGTCCGTCATAAAAAAGAGTGTCTCCTGAAAATAATATCTTTTTTTGAGTGTCTAAAACACAGATAGACCCACAAGTGTGTCCTGGTGTGTGAATAATTTCATATCTCTTTGGTAATTTCAATCTTGCAACACTTATTAACTTTGGTGTAAATTTTTTAACAATTACTGGATTTAATATAGCGCCTTCTTTATTTTGTTCAAAATAAGTTATTTCCTCTTTATGTGCATAAAATTTAGCATTTGGAAATATATTAAAATTTCCTATGTGGTCATAATGCAGATGAGTAAAAATTACGGTCTTAATTGTAGATAAATCAACAACACTTGCAAGTTCTCTTTCAACAATTGCCCTTTCTTGAAAGTTGCCTGTATCTATTACTAGATCTAAGGGCTTTATGTAATATATATTTGAATCACATGACACCTTATATACTTCTTCATTTATTTTTTGTAACATTTTATATTTCTCCTTTTTTAATGTGTAAACCAAAAATTATAGATTTTTTCTCCATTATTTTCAGTAATTGAATCTAATCTACAAAATCCAAATCTTTCAAATTGGATAATTTCTCCAACTGTTAAAACAGAGATGTTTTTTTCTGCAAAACTTTCATACAATTTATGATCAGGCATAAATATTGTAACTTTAACTAATTGGCTTTTATCAACTGGAAGATAATGGATTATTTTCTTATCTTCTTTATAGTCTTTAAAATTAATATATTTCTCTGAATGGAATTTTCCTGAGTTTGTGCTTTTATCAAATATGAAATTAATATTATCCATTAATCTAACTAATGTTTTATCATTAAAAGAATCAACATCTTCTTTTTCTAAATAATATTTTCCATTGGACTTAAATTGCCTTTTTCCTAAACTTAAGTTAGGATGAAGCTCTAAATCAAATTCTTTATTTAAATCATCAGAAATTACAACTTCAATTGGATCTTTGATAAAGAAAAATCTCTTAGAAGAATCATTTAATATTCTTTTATTGTATTTAATTAAAGTATCCCAAGTTAATGTCGCTCCTGCAGATTTTGTAATTCCACTTTCAACAACCATTTGGGTTATTGCTTCAGGAGTAAATCCTCTTCTTTTTAAAGCCCTTAAAGTTGGTAATGATGGATCATCCCAACCAATTAGTTCTCCAGAATTTACTTTTTCTCTTATTACTCTTCCACTTGATTCCATTCCTTCTAAATTCATTCTTGAAAATTCATAAGTGTAAGTATCATAAAGACCTAAAATCTGTCTAATATAGTGATGTAACTCACTTGCCATTTCAAACTCTACAGTTCTTAATCTGTGAGTAATATTAAAATAACCATCCATTATCGGATTTTGAAAATCATACATCGGATAGATATTATGTTTAGAACCAACTCTTGGATGAGATTTATCTATTCTTCTAAAGATTGTTGGATCTCTCATCCTATTGTTCTTATGTGTCATATCAATCTTTAAACGAAGAACAGCTTTGCCTTCTGGATAACTTGAAAATTCTTTCCAAAACTTTAAATTTTCTTCAAGAGAATGATTTCTACAAGAACATTCTTCTCCTTTTGCTCTTTTGTCTTTAGTTGTTTCTGCAGAACAAAAACACATGTAAGCTTTATTTTCTGAAATTAATTTTTCTGCATAAGATTTAAAAAGATCTAAATGATCAGAAGCATATTGCACCTGATCCCATTTTACTCCAAGCCAAGCAATGTCTTCAAGCATAATGTCATAAAACTCTGGAAGAACATTTTCAGGATTAGTGTCTTCAAATCTTAAATAAAATTTCCCGTTATATTTTTGAGATAAAAGATAGTTAAGAAGAATAGCTTTTGCATGACCTATATGGTAGTATTTTTCTGGACTTGGAGGAAAAGCACTAATTACTTTATCTCCTTCTTTAATATTTAAAAACGCAAAAATATTTCTATCAACCTTTTCTTTCTTTTCAAAAAAATCCGGATTGATTTTCTCAAGCATTTGTTTTTGGATTTCTATGTCCAAAGAGTTTATTTTGAATAATTGTTTGTCCAAGATATCGTGCAATTCTTGTTGCTTTAATTTATATTCGGGAAATTTAGCTAAGATTGCACCAAATACAAATTTCTTATCTGCTTTTCCTTTATACTTAACAGCATTTTCTAAAATTAATTGTTTAATTATTTCTTCTGACATAATTATCCTTTTATTATTTTCTTTATTCTAGATATAAATTTTTCCGCAACGGCAATTAAATAGCTTACTTCTTCTTCGCTAATAATTCCTCTTTGTTCATACACTACAAGATGTCTTTTTCTTCTACTTCTATCTAAATAATTTATTCCTTCTTTTAAATCTAAATTGTCTAAATAATTTTTTCTTAAAAATTCAACGATTGCATAATGTTTTGCTTGCCCTTTAGGTCTCACTTTATTTAAATACATCAATGCTCTTCCTGCTTGTAACAATCCATTATAAGCAATTGCATATGCCCAATCACATTCTTATAAATCCATCTTTTTAGCAGTTTCTATATCTTTTATTGCATGATCTAAAGTTTGATTCACTAATCTACTATCCAATTCTATTTCTTCCCAATAATCACTTGATTGCATTTCTGAATTCATTTTCTTTTCCAATTAACATAATTATTTCATCTGAATTTATTGTTTTTAATAAATGATTATCTTTTGCTTTTTTTATAAATGTTTTTTCATTCCATAAAATATAATTAATCTCTCTATTAGTTTCTTTCTCAAGAGAAGTTATTATATTTAATAAATCTTCTTCACCCATTTCTGAAATAATTAATAAATCAACATCGCTTCTACTTGTCTCTGTGCCTTTTGCAAAAGAACCATAAATTAAACAAAATTTTACTTTTTCTTTTAGTTTTTGTGTAATTAATTCACCTATTAAATCTGTTTTAATAAAAATATTTTTCAAATCTTGAATTATCGGATTATTTTCATTTATTGAACAGATTGCTAAATTTGCTTTCTTTTCATAAGTTATTAGATTTAATGATTTTAAATTTTGTAATTCATGAAAAACAACTGATGATGCAAGTTTAGTTATTTTTGATATTTCTCTTAAATGAAATTCTTTATCTTTGTTAAATAATAATAATTTTAAGATCTCAAATCTTGCCTTTGAATTGAATAATTTTTCTAACATAATTGTTCTATTTTTTATAACGTTTGTTATATGTTATAGAACGGTTGTGTTTAAATACCTATCTTGTTATTATATAACTATTAACTTTCTCTAAAAGCTCTTTTGCTTCTTTATTTGTTTGAAAATGTTGTCTAACAGGTTCTAATAATTCATCAATATATTTTGAACTTGATGTTTTTAGATCCATTGGATGAAGTTTCTTCTCTAGAAAATCTTTTTCTAAATCTTCATAGTTATTATAAGTTACATCCCCCCCAAATTTCTCTGGTCTTTCAACTTTAAATTCTTTTAAAGTTCCATCTTTTATTTTTTCAAAAATTATATATTTACAATATTCTAAAACTGGATTATCTTGAACAACCCCTTCTGGACAATAGGCTTTTTTAAATTTTCTATTTATTTCTTCTGTGTTATCTGTCATAAAAATTGCAGAATCTGGATTTGATTTAGACATTTTTTTAGCAATTGCTGCTTCAGCACCTTCTAAACCTTCTGTTTTTGGCTCTGTTAATCCCATAAGCATATGGTGATGTATTGCGATTGGCTTTTTAAGCCCTAATTTAGGAAAAGTTTCTCTTGCAAGAACATTAACTTTTCTTTGATCCATTCCAAGTTGAGCAACATCTACTTTTAAATTCCAAATGTCTGCTGCTTGCATACACGGATAAAAGATTTGTGCTGCTAAAAGCTCATCTTTATCAGTTCTTCCCATTATTTGAGAACATCTTGTAATCCTTGCAACGGTATTTAGTCTTGCAATCTTTAAAACCATTAACCAATATTCTTGATTCATATTTTCTGAAGCCCACAAAAATTCTACATTAGTCATATCCATTCCAGATGCTTTCCAAACTTCAACAAAATATTTCCCTACAGTTTGTATTTTTTCTAAATCGCCATCCATTTTATTATTCATTAATGCAAACCAATCTGCAACCCAAAACTTAAAATGAATTCCTGCTTTAGTTAACTTATTTACATTTATTACTCTCATTAATCCTTGAGCAATATGAATTCTTCCAGATGGTTCAAAACCATCATATGCAATAATTGGCTTATTAGAGTTTAAAAGTTCAATTAATTCTGCTTCGCCAATTATTTCTTCACTAACTTCTTTAATTAATTTTAATCTTTCATCTGTTGTTAGAGTCATATTTTTTCCCTTTTATACATTATATTTTTCAAAAAATAATTTTATTAAATAAATTATCAATACCGAAAAAATTACTTTCAAAATAAATTTTCCAAAAGACAAAAATGAAAACATTTTTATCTCATTAATTAATGCAATTAAGATTATAAATAAAATGGCATAGATAAATATTGTAGAAAATACGTGTGTTCTAAAATAACTATCTGTAAAAATTTCTGTAAACCAAGAAAGTGGTTTAGATTTGCCTAATTGCATATATAATATATGTTAGATTATATATAAAAAGAGTGTGTTTTTAGAAGAAAAACGCATTTAAAATTTATTTTTTACTTATGTAATTTAATAATAGATTTGAAATAGTTGCTACTTCTGTATCTAAAAAACAATCTGGATTACTTAATATTTCTTCATTTAATTTCTCTAAATCTAAAATAGAAATCTGGGAGTCTTTTTTATTTAAAGATGTCTGATTTGTATTTATTAGAATAGATCTTATTCTATTTTGAGTAATTGCAAGATCTTTATTTATAGATTGATATTTAAAAAACAAATAAATTAAATAATCATAAAGTTGCATTTTCTTTAAATCATCATTTTCGTTTTCTAAAATATTTATAAGAAAAAGACCTTTTGTATTAATTACTATAAAATCAAAATTAATTATTTTTACTTTATTATGTACTTTAATATTATTTAAATTAATATCCAAGCCACATAAAACAACAGAATCATTATCTAATTGTAAAAGATATTTTAATACCGATATTTCCTTTTTAGATTTAGAATATAAAGGGTCTTTTTTTAATTCTTCTAATATCTTTATTAAATCTAATGATTTTTGATGTTTTTTTATAAAAAATTCAAACGGTTTGTTTTTTAGTATATCTAATTCTTCATTTAACTTCTTTATTATTAGATTATTTTCTTTAATTATTTTAGGCAAATATATTTTTTTTAAATAAAAAGTATTTATATATCTAAAGATATTAATAAAAAAATTCTCTTTTTCAGATAAGTCTTCTAGATTTTGATTAGTTTCGGATAATTTAATAGTATATTTTTCTTTTTCTAATTTTATTTTATTTTCTATAGTTTCTATGTGGAAAGGAATATTATTTAAAAAGTAAGTTTTTTCATTATTCATGTCTTGTATTAATTTCTCATAGGTTTTATCTATTTGATAAATCACATATTTATCTTCAGTTTCGGTTAAATATTTATTTGATTTTTCAAATAAAATTACATCAGACCTAGGAGAACCATATTGTATTGCCATAAATAATAAAACATAAGATAAGTTTAAATATTAAACCTAATTTATAGAATAATAACTTAATAAATAATATTAATTATTACCGGGATAAAATATGGTCCATTTTTTGCTTTAAGATATTTTTTGGTTCAAAACCGATTATACGACAAATCTCTCCTCCGCGTTTCATTATTATAATACACGGAACCTCATCTATTTTAAACATTGTAGAAATTGGTTTATTTTCTTCACTATTAATTTTGAGAAATTTTAACTTGTTATTATATTCTTTACTTAATTCTTCAAAAGTTAAATTTAATGATCTTGATGGGCCAGAAAGAGTTGCCCAAAAATATATAACTACAGGCACATCTGATTCAACAACTTCGTCTTCAAAATTGTGTCTATTACAAAGTATAACTGTCATTTATTTTCACTAAATTTACGTGTATTCTTATTTAATATAAAGAGCTATATATTAAAAAGCTTGCTTTTTTATTAAAATAAGATTAAAATAGAAAAATAGAAAAAAGAAAGGACTATCTAAATCCTTTAAATCTATAATCTTTAGCTTTAGGTGGTTGATTATTACATTTTAAACAAACTTCTTCTCCTGTTTCTTCATCCACTCTGTGTCTAGTTATATTTTTACAATATTGGCACATTTTTGTTTCATATTTCATAATCTCACTGTTTTAGGTAATTTTAAAAAAAATACACTCCTTTCGTTATATTTAATTTATATATATTTATGAAAAGATAGATTTAAAACACGGATTTTTTTAATAAAAATAGAAAATCATTTAATAAAAAAATAAAAAAATAAAAAAAAATAAAAAAAATAAATCTAGTTACTTAAGATTTACTTCTTTTTCTTTTTAGCAACTGGCTTTTTTGCAGGTGCTTTCTTTACTACTTTTTTAGCAACTGGCTTTTTTGCAGGTGCTTTCTTTACTACTTTTTTAGCAACTGGCTTTTTTGCAGGTGCTTTCTTTACTACTTTTTTAGCAACTGGTTTTTTTGCAACAGTTTTCTTTTTTTCTACCATTTTTTTCACCCCTTTTTCTCTTTTCCTTCCCCATTTTGGAAAAATATTATATATTAATAGTAGTGCATAATATATATAAAGGTTTTTATTTTTTAAATATGAACAAATTTTCATTTTAAAAAAACAAAATATGAAATAGAAATCATGTCTGCAAAATCAAATCAAAAGTGTATTTACAGACAACAACAAAACAAATGAAAAAAAGAACATGTGTGCTAAAAAATAAAAAAATTATTTTTCATCTTCAGCATACACAAAATTTAAATCAACTTTTTCGTAATTAAACAATTCGTGATCTTTAAAAAATCTAGCAATTTCAATATCTGCGGCAACTAAAGAATCAGATGCATGAACTACATTACATTGACCACTTAAAGAATAATCTCCTCTTATTGTTCCAGAAGCTGCATCATATCCTCTAGTAACACCAACTAAATTTCTAACAACAGAAATTACATTGTTACCTTCAAGAACACAAAGAATTGACGGTGCACTTTTCATAAATTTTTTTATTCTTGGAAAAAAAGGTTTGTCTTTTAAATGAGAATAATGTTCATCAAGTAATTCATCATCAAGATAAATCATTTTCATGCCGACTATCTTTAAGCCCTTCCTCTCAAATCTGTGCAAAATTTCTCCAACTAATGCTCTATTTAATGCGTCTGGTTTAAATATGACTAAAGTTCTTTCCATCTTAACATCACTCCATTTAATTTATCTTTTCTAAAATATTTATTGTCCTATTAATTACTGAACCGTCTGGGGTTGAATAATTTATAGGGTTCTTTAAATCTAATTCTTCATTAATTTTAGAAACATCAACAAATCTAAAACCATTTTTTAAAAAAACATCTTTATTAATTGAAATTATTTTTTTATCATTAGTTTTATATTCGGGCAATATACAAACGACTCTTGCATTTTTAGACAAAGACTTATTTAAATTTAAGAAAACACCAGAATAGATTTCATTAAGTTCTTTAACAAGAGTTCTGGCTTTAACACTATTTGGTAACTTCTTAAAAAAAGGTCCCATATATGGTTCAAAAACACAAGCATCTGCTTGAAATTTAGCATTTGCTGAACTGCCTCTAATTATTTTATATTTGTTCTTTAATTTAAAAGTTGAAGCAGCCCAAGAAACATTCTTATTTGCTGAATCAACCATCTCAAAATCAACATCTATTCCAATAACATCATAACCTTTAATTAACCCTTCAATTAAAAAAGTCCCTGTACCGCAAAATGGATCTACAAGAGTTTTTCCTCTATTTAAATTTAAAAGATTAATCATTATTGAAACTAATCTAAAAGAAGTGTTATATTTTTCTTTAATTGCAGGTCTATTCTTATCTTTAAAAATCAACTCTCTAGGATTAGGACAAAAAATAGTTTTGCCAAAATAAAAATTAATGTCCTTAATTACAAAAAGTTCTAAACCATTTTCTATTTTCCAAGAAAAATAATTATCAGGATTAGCAACACGATTAATTAAACTTTTAGATTTACTTTTTGTGTGAGTTACTGGTTTTTTATAAACGGCTTTTACTTTTTCTTCTTTAAAATTAATTTTTAATATATTCTCTATATCTCCTAATTCATCTTCATCGATATCAATAGATGAAATAGTATAATTGAATTTCTTAGGAGAATTAAAGTTTAATCTATTAGAAACCTCTTCTGTAATTTTTTTAGAAACAAAATAAATGTGTGCAATTCTTACAATACCTGATAAATCTTTTGTAATTTCTTTAATCTCTTCTTCTTCTTTCTTAATGTCTAAAATAAGATATTTCTCTGAATTAATAACAATAGAATAGTTTATATTATTCTTTTTTAAACAAATAGCAAGCTCTAATTTAGACAAATCTTTGTCTCTACCTAATAAAAATAAATACATAATTTTTCAAAATTTAATAAAAAGAAAAAGAAAAAAGAAGAAAAACTACTTCTTTTTTGCAGGAGCAGCGCCCTTTGCAGGAGCAGCACCTTTAGCAGGAGCAGCGCCCTTTGCAGGAGCAGCACCTTTAGCAGGAGCAGCACCTTTAGCAGGAGCAGCACCTTTAGCGTCTTTACCTGCAGGGGTAGCAACTTCTTCTGTTTTTACTTCTTCTTTTACTCTTCTCTTCTTTCTTACTGTTCCAACAGACTTTAAATTGTCTATATTCTTTTCAACAACAGCTTTCATTTCTGTAGGAAATTTAGAACTCATTCTTTCAAAAAGTTCTTTAACAAACTTAACATTTGCTTCATCAACTAAAACACTATATATTTTTTGACTTTGTCTTACTCTTGAAGCTCTACCAACAACTTTACCAAAAGGACATTGACTCATTCCTGTTTGAATTCTGTCGGCATGTGCCCCTTGTGCTTGTTTATTCTCTCTTAAGAAGAATTGAGGATAAACTCTTACCTTCATATAATAGTTTACAGCAGTTAGTTTCTTATTTAATTGTCTTACAACACTCTGTCTTACTGCTTCAATAGCGTTATCTCTTATCTGCACCTTGCTCTTTGTAACAAAATGCACAACGTGGGTATATGGTCTGTTTCCATTACCCATATGAAACTGTCTTATTTTTAATCCTGGTACACCACCAATAAAATTCTTTTTATGAACTTTAACTGCAACTCTTGAATATGCTCTTTTTTTTACATTTTGACAATAACAATGTCCTGGTCTTAATCCCATATATAGTCACCTTAATTTTTTTTAAAAATCGCTTTTAAATACTAATATTTTAGTATTTTTAAATAGTCGAATTTATTAGCTTATATAAATATATTACTATAGAAACATATTTAAATAAAACATTTTAATAAAAAAATAAGTAAAAAAGCAATTCAAATCTGAATTGCTTTATTGTTACCTTTCATTTGGGGAAGGAAAGGTCTTTTTGGGGTATTAAACCTAAAAAGTATAATATCTGAGAAGAAAAGAACAGGGACCTGTTCCTGTTAAACAGTGTGTTTCTTCTCTTCCTCTTTTCTGCCATATATTTCTTTTGTGGAATCTAGGTAATAGATTACTGTATATCTTATAGTTATAAAATCTTTATATATGGTTGCTAGTAGTTATTTTAAACCAAAAACTCAAAAATAGTTCAAATTTCTAAGTATACATAAACTTTTTATTTAAAAACTGGTCAATTTAAATAAATCACCACGAAATTTGATCATTTAAAGCATAAAATTTAGAATCTATATTTTTAGGCAATTCAATAATATATCTGCATTTCTTTTTAGTAGAATATAATGAAAATGGTTTAAAACTTGATTTAATATCTACTATTCTTTTCTTTGAATCTAAAAATATAACATTAATGGTATAAAAAACAAAAAACATATGTAAACTGGCCCCAATAATTGTTTCTCTCTCAAGATCAAATATTAAGCCATAATTAAAATTAGACTCCTTAGAAAACATTAATCCTAATCCTCTTAAAGTAATAGTGTTTGCTATTTTTTTGTTTTTAATAATTATTTTATTTTTAGTTATATTCTTAATCATATTTAAACGACCAAATTTTAATTAAACTTTAGAATAATATATAATATAGGTATTTTCTGAAATTTTTTCTATTCTAAAATTAAAAAAGTTTACTTCATTTACAAATAAAGCATATTCTTTACATTCTTCTGTTAAACAATTTTGATTTTCAAAATTAATAAAATATATTGTTTTTTGAGTATTTTCTGAAATAAATTTAGCACTAACTGTTTTAAGTGCAATTATATTAGTTAAATCAATTATATCTTCATTATTTTTCTGCATATAATTTATAGTATCTATCAATATTTTTTCGGCTTCTGGTTTTGGTAGAAATATCTGAAATAAGATTACGGTTATTATAAAAATTATCAAAACATATTTTATAAAGAAAATACCTTTCTCTTTCCTTATAGAATACATTACATAAGCTGTAAAAACACCTAATAACAAAGAAACATACATTATAAAGTTATCAAAAAATACACGCGTTACTATTTCATTATTAGCAGACCATAAAAAGTTACTTCCAATTATATAATCTACATACAATAATACAAAAACAAAAATAAAATAAAAAATTATAGATAAATAAAATAAATTTGAAAAATACTTATTATTTCTATCTTCACTTTTAAATATTTTTAAATCTTTAGAAATATTTTCTAAAATTTTATCATAACTCATAGTGGATTTCTTTAAAACCTTCAATAAAGTTAAAGTGTGAATTATAACATCGCTTTGTATATTTTTATTTATTGATTCTAAAGCATCCTCATAAGAATCTCCCCAAGAAACTCTATTGGCTAATCTTTTTATTTCAATGTTAATGTTACCATAAAAATTATATTCTACAATATTTGTTAATGCTAATGCTAAATTATTTGTTTTTCTATATTCTTTAGATAAATCATATAAAAAATAATTAAATTCAGATTCAAGTGCTTTTCTTTTTTCTGTTTTAATAAAATATTCTATTATAAAACCTAAAGAACTAACCATTAAACCAACTATAAATATAAAATAATATAATTTGCTAGTAACAAAAAAATGATTTGCAATCAATAAAATAATAAATCCACAAAAAATACCTGCAACATCTAAAATACTATACTCATGATTATAGAAAAATATATTCATTTTTTTTATTATGTCTTTTTCTACAACCATTATTTTTCACTTATTTAAAATCACAACTAATATAAATTCAATAATTGGAAAAATTATAGCAACGGCAAATAAAATTCCTTTTATAGATTCTTTTGAAACAGGCATTAAAAAAACACTAAATACCAAAATAAAAATTAAAAAAAATAAAAAAATATTTATTTCAAATAATAAAGTGATTTTGCTTCTTTGTTGTTCTTCTTTTTCTTTTCTTGTTTGTTCTGTTGATATTAAATATTCATTAATTATATCAACTAATTTTGATTTCTTATCTAAAACCTCAATTAATTTTGAAAAGAAACTATATTCTTGTTCAGAATATGTATTATCACAAATATATTTTAAAGTTTCTTTTAAATTATTATTTAAATCAGACATTGCAATTATCTTTTTAGATTGTTCAGTTAATAATTGATTATGATCTATTTTTTGAAGCAAAAACAATATATCTTTTACTGTTAAACTTGAATCTTGTAAAACGGATAAATGCTTAACACTTCTTTCTAATTCTTCTTCAATTTTCTTTTTGTTTGAAACAACAATATATTGTGGATATTTATATAATATTATAAAAACTAATATTGCAAAAGTTACAGAAACTACAATAGTTAAAATGAAAGTAAATAACGAAAATAAAATATTTAATTTAACTAATACAAAAATTATTAAAATTTCTAAAATTGCACCAATAATAAAAGAAAAAAAAAGGATATTAGACAAATATGTTTGTATGTCTTCTTCTATATTTGTAAATGCTAATGTTTTTGATAAATCTTTAAATCTGGGGGCTAAAATTTTAGATACTTCGGAAAAGAAAAAAAGAGAAATTTTTGAAAACAATTTACCAAACATACTTTATTCCTTTTCATTTATATTTAATTTAGATAATAATTTTGAAGCATTAGTATCATAATCTGAAACAATATTATTAAAATCAAAATAATCCATAATTTCTGAATCCACCATCCACCTTAAGATTTTTTGTTTTCTATTAAATTCTACAATATCAATACTAGATGGAACTAAATTAATATGGAAATAATTATCTGTTGAATTAAATTCTAATATAGTTTTTAAAATATTTTTTTGAATTTCAACAACTTTTGATATTTGAATTTGTTCAAAATTCTTAGATTTAATTCTGTCTAGATATACAACTATAGCATTCAAACCTATAGATTTAATTTTATCTAAATATTCTGCTAAGATATTGGGATTAACATAAATTAAATTAATATCGTACCATTTTGTATCAAACAAATCAGAAGTGAATGTATCTAACACAAGATAATCTGGTCTTTCAGAAAAAACTTGAGAGATCATTGCTTTTTTAGAAATTTGCGAATTTTCTAAAACTAATCTTTTTATCCAATTTTTTTGTGGAAATTTAAAATAATCATATGATTGAACGCTGGTAATTTTTTTATTAGGATATAATTGAGCCAGAGAATTCATTATCATTATATTGTCTGTTCCTGTAAGAACAATTTGATATCCTTGATCAATACCGCACCAAATATAGGAAAATAAATCAATAGCACCAATTCCAAGATTAATTAAACTAACAGGCGTTAAGGGATTTTCTAAATATTTCTTAATTACAAAAGAAGAGCCTTTATTACTTGTATCTCCTACAGAATAAATACCTTCAACTTTATATCCATTAGGCAAATATCCATTAATTAATGGATTAGAAGAATTTACACGAATACCCATTACTTTTGTAAGAGATAAAACATATAAATTTAATTGAGATATTTTTTCAAATTTTAAATTCGTTTCTATTGCCCCATATTTTATGTGATAAACAGTTATTGGTAAATCAACACCAGCACAATTTATTTCAATAACATTTTTATCATCTAAAATACTATATAAAAAGCCTAGACCCGAAAATTCTTGTTTTATAAAATCAAAATATAATTTCTTATCTAAATTAGTTAAATCAAAAGACAATTTATCTAAAGTTAAATCATATATTTTTTTAATATAATCATTAATTCCTTGTTTATCTCCATTAAAAGAATAATAATTTGCATCAATTGAATCTAAAAAATATTTTTTAATTTCAACATATATTTCTTCTTGTGCTTTAGTTAATTCTGGTTGAATAATATTATATAACAATTTATTATTCACAAAAGAAATATCTACAAATGTAAACTCATCAACATTATATTTTTCATTAATTTCTTTTTCATTCAATTGATTAATATTAATGTAAGCATCATAAATCAAATTCACTAAATTTTTATTTTTATTGGTTACTTTATTATCTTGATTTGAAACGCCATAATCTTTTGGTAAAATATAATCAAAAGTATTAATTGGTTTTGAGACATTCTCAGCACGAATATTTTCTTTAGTTTTAGAAGCAACTTCCATTTTTAATTTATCTGCGTGTATTTTTAAATTTTTAATCTTATCTTCAACTAAAGGGTTTGGTTTTAATTTTTTATTCTTAATTACAAAACTAGAAGATTTTGGTTTTTCTAATTCTGGCTTTTTTTCTAAACTTACAAATTTATCTGTAAGTGCTTCAATAATTTTTGTATCATCATTTAACGAAATAATGTCTGGTATTTCTATTTTTTCGATTAACGGTATAATGTCAATATGTTTTTCTTTATTTTTTGATTCTTTTTCTTTTGTTTTGTTTTGATTTATATATTCTGTTTGAATTACCTTTGTACTTTTTTTATTTTCTATATCATCAATCTTTGAGTATAAATTAGAAAGTTCTAAATTGTTTATTTTTATCTTACTTATTTTTGGTTTATCATCTAAAAAACTAATCATTTCTATAAAGGGTTTATCCTCATCTATATTTTTTGTTTGCTTATCTAAATCTCCTAATAATTCATCTACATTTATGTCTTTTTCTTTTGAAATGTCGTTTGAATCAAAATCTTTAAAACCATTTTTTTCTACTTTTTGAGAAACAGCTTCTAATTTTTTTTTCTCTATTCTATAAGATAAATCTTCTTCTATTTCTTTATTTAATTCCTTTTCTTTTTGATCTTTTACAAAATTATTATTTTTAACACCATCTAAAAAAGACTGGTCGTTCAATTCAGCAACTTTTATTTTTTCTTTTTTAAATGGTGGTGAAATTGAATCAGAATTTGATTTAGAATTTACAATTTCTGATTTCTTTTCTTTTTTCAAATCTATTTTTTTTAAAATAATTTCTTTAGACTCATAATTAGAGAATTCTGTATTTTTTATATTAAATACAGGTTTTACTATTTTTCTATCAGATTCTTTAGAAACATTTGAACTATCTCTAAACAAATCTATTTTTTTTATTTCAACCATACTTAAATATATTTATAGCAATAATATGTGCAAACTATTTATAAATATATTTATAAAAATCAAATATAAAAAGTTGCAAAAAAACCAAGCCAACTAAGTTTATTAAATAGCATTAAAAACAAAACAAAAATATATGCAATTAAAATAGGCCAAACAAAAGGAATTAATGGAGACACCCAAACTTTTTTAATCTTATAAATTTCTGAGAATTCTTTTAATTTTGAAAGGATTATTTTAGGATCACAATCTGGTTTAAGTATCATTTTGCTCTCAAGTTTACCATTTACAATTTTAAACTCTTCTAACGGCGTAAAGAAATTGTTTATCTTAGAAATATTCTTTGGAAAACCTAGAAACATCAACCAAATTTTTTCTTTTAATATTTTATCAGGATAATTTTTTTTACACACATTATATATAAAGAAAACTAAAGGTATAAAAAACATAAATGCTAAAGAAAACAACAAAATAAATTCCGAAAATAAAACTACATATCCACAAGTGCAAGAAATCATAAAAAGAGTCCATAAATCGCCTTCACCAATATATGCATAAATGGTTATTTTTCCAGCAATATAGATTATCAATAGAAAAACAATAACAATCAATAATTGTAAAAGATATATTTTCAAAACATTATAAATAAAACCAAAATACAAATTATATAAAAAACCAATACCCGCGATTAAAAAAATAAATGCCACATTAACTTCTCTTGTTTTTAAATCATCATAAACGAAATAAATTAAAGAAACAATTGTGATAAAAATCATAGGATATATAAATAACATATTTATTCTTTTTTTGCTTTTTTATTCTTAATAAAAGCTGTTTTTGTAAGATAGATTAAATCTTCATAAGCTTTTGTCTTTGTAATTCTTGCTGTTGATCTTTCAAAAAGATCATCTGTATATTTCCCAGGAGGGCCAAAAGAAATTATTTCTTTTTTACTAATTTTTGAAAGAATAATTTTATTTTGGCTATTATTTTCTTCTTCAAAAAAAGACTTATTTAAATCAAGGGTTATAATTCCACTACCTATTCGGTCTACATAATCTGTCCCCGAACCAGCAGTTATAAAATTTGCTGTTTGAGATAACTTTAATGTTGCGGCTAATTTATAAACGACATCATAACTTTTTTGATCAATTTTGTGATTAAATCTTTCTGCAAATTTAGATATTCCTAAAGCACTTAAAATTTTATTATTTTCAACATAATCTAAAACATCTCTCATAGTTTTTAGAAAAAAAGAATCATACATGTAATATGAAAGATACCCAATCATTCCATTATATGCCTCTACACCTACATTTTTTTCTTTAATAAATTTTTCTAGTTTTGACAATCCCATCATATAACTTGCAGAATTATTAATTAAACCAAACGGATGAGCAATTGACATTAAATATCCTTTCTTCTCACAAAGATCGTAAATTCTTTTTATTGAAACATTCTCTTCATAGATTGTTCCATAATCGTAAAGCTCTTCTGAAGGGGCATAAACTAAAACGTCCCCTGAATCTGTTGAAATTGTAACTCCTGGAATTAATATTTTTCCTTTAGGTTTACATGCATACAATTGAAAATAAGCTTTTTTAGGATTTAGTTTTGCATTTTCAGTAACTGCTGTTCCTAAAAGATTATTTTTAGAAACAAACTGCCAATATCTCTTTGGAGATTGTTTTCTTTTTAGAAAATGTGTATTTAAATCTAAATTATAACTCATAAACTAGTCCTCTAATTTTACTCTCGCATCAACTATGTAAACACCTTCTTTTGTAAAGATTACTGGGTTTAAATCTAACTCTTGAACTTTACTTGAAATTCTAGAGATGTTTTCAATCAAGTCAATTATTTTTTTAGTATCGTAAATTACTCCTCTTGCAAAAAACAATTTACTTATTCTTGTAGAAAATATCATTTCTTCTATTTCTTTCTTTCCAATAGGAAGAATTCTTATTGCTGTGTCATCTAAGACTTCTGTGTAAATTCCACCTTGTCCAAAAAGAATAATTTTACCAAATTGCTCGTCTTTGTTAATTCCAACAATTAACTCTAAGCCTTTTACTTGTTTTTGAAGAATGATTTTTCCTTCAAGTTTATGTTTTTTTAAAATTGATAACAAATGATCATATGCTGAAATTAAAGACTCTTTTGAATATAAATCAGTAATCACTGCCTTTTCTTCAGTCTTATGTAAAAGATTAGAACTTAATTTTAAAACATATGGAAAATCATCTAGTTCTTCTAGTTTTTCTTTATTGTAAATTATTTTATATTCTAAAACTTTAACATTATTCTTTTTTAAAAATTCAATTGAGTCTAAAAAATTCAACCAAGCCATTTTTCCCACCAAAAATATATTTAAAAACCTATATATACTATAAATTATATATATTTAAATATATCTTAATTCTAATTAGAACATATATTCTATTTAAAATTACATAGGTAATCTATTTTAATATTATTTTTATTAACATAAAGGAGAGAATAAAACATGAAAATACAATGTTTAGGTGCCGGACAAGAAGTTGGAAGAAGTGCAATTCTTGTAAAAGGCAAAGACAATATACTTTTGGATTATGGTTTAAAACTTAATCCTAAATCAAAAACAACAACGGACTTGGAATTACCATCAAAAACAGAACATCCAAGACCAATTAAAGACCCATTAAATGGTGTGATTTTAAGTCACGCACATCTAGATCACTCAGGGGCAATTCCTACACTTTATAAATCAGCTAATGCTCCGCTTTTTTTAACAGAAGCAACATTACAGTTGTCTAATCTGTTATGGAAAGACACTCTAAAAATTGCAAAATTAACAGGCGAAGATTGTGGCTTTAAACCTCACAATGTGGATGACACAAACAATTCAGCATTCTATATTGATTATAAAAAACCAATACAGATTACTGACAACACAACAATAACCTTCTTTGATGCAGGACACATTGTTGGTAGCGTTATGCCTCTTGTTGAAATGAATAAAATTAAAATTTTATACACAGGAGACTATAGAGGAACAGAAAGCCAAATGTTTAAAGGATATGATAAGAAATTACCACAAGTTGATTATCTGATTACAGAAACAACATATGGTGATGAAAATCACAGAAACAGAAAAGAGCAAGAAAAAATATTTATAGAAGAAATAAAAGAAGGCTTAGATAATAGAGGAATTGTTATTCTTCCTGCTTTTGCTATTGAAAGATCACAAGAATTAATTAGCATTCTTGATAAACATAACATTAAAGTTCCTGTTTATTTAGATGGAATGGCAAAAGCTGCAACAACAATCTTTTCTCAATATCCTGCTCATTTTAATGATTTCTTAAGATTTAAGAAAGCTGTTGATAAAGTAGAATATATAAAGAATCAAAAGAAAAGAGAAAAAATAGTTGGTAAACAAGAACCTTGTATAATCATAACAACAGCAGGAATGCTTGAAGGCGGACCTGTTCTTTATTATATCAAGGAACTTGGAGATGATCCAAAAAATAAAATAATTCTTACAGGATATCAAGTAGACGGAACAAATGGAAGAAGATTACTTGATAAAAATAAACTTTATATTGACGGTAAAGTTTATTCGCCAAGAGCA
>Ga0265294_10002746_pt1 | contig 22918 bp, 21 predicted proteins | sample MunlanPumphouse3_FD_192504 | JGI IMG/M metagenome (GOLD analysis project Ga0265294, IMG submission 192504) | Groundwater microbial communities from a municipal landfill in Southern Ontario, Canada - Pumphouse #3 | ecosystem: Environmental > Aquatic > Deep subsurface > Groundwater | place... | reverse complement strand
GAGTTCCACGAGAAGGCGCTCACAGACCTGTTGAAGAGAGCGGCGAAGGAGATTAAGAAAGGTACCGTGCATACAAACGAGCGGGACATCCCGGTTGCCGAAGGAATCATCTCCCGGTTAAAGACTCTCTCGGGCTACGCCGTGGGTGACCCGGTTGAGATTCCCGGCGGCATCATCGTCGAGAGTATCGACGGCGAGCTGCAGCTCGATTTCAGTTACAGCACGTTTCTGGATGAGATCTGGGAATCCGCCCTGAAGGATGCGTCGGATATACTGTTTACATGAGGGGGTTCATACATGGCAGGGATAAGTAGCGGATTGGCGACCAATTACATCTACGCCTGCACCCGCATGCGGGTACGGCGCTCACTGCTGATACCGCGCGAAGATTATCTCCGGATGCTGAATATGAGCCTGCCTGAGATCACCCGGTTCATCGGCGAGACCAATTACCGGTCCGAGATCGATGAACTCGGCACCTCCTTCTCCGGGATCAACCTCGTTGAGGAGGCCTTGAGCTGGAACCTTGCCAAGGAGTACCAGAGTATCCTGGAGCTTGTGCCCGGGGAACTGAAGTACTTCACCGCGAGTTATCTGCGCCGATGGGATATCCAGAACGTCGTCACTATCCTGCGCGGTAAGATGCAGGGTATGCGGCCGGGTAAGATCAAGGAGGTCCTGATCCCGGCCGGCAAGCTGGACAAGATCGCTCTCGACCGTCTGATCGCCGAGGAGTCGCCGGAACGGGTCGCCGAGGCGCTCAAGGGCGAGCGGTTCTACCCGGTCATCGAGCGGGAACTTCCCCGTGCGATGGAGACCGGGTCGTTTGCCCATCTCGAGAACGAGCTCTACAAGGGCTATTACGCACGGCTCGTCGCCGACGCCACGGAAGGCGTCAAAGGCGGTGAGATCTTCCTGAAGTACATCCGGCTTGAGATCGATATCCGGAACATCCAGAATCTCTTCCGTCTCCGGGCGGGGCACATCCGTGAGGATGTCAGGGAACTGATGATCCCCGGCGGCTCCTTTAAGGTGGAAGAACTGCAGCGGCTCTCGGGGCTTGAGGACCAGGACGAGTTCATCGACGCCTTAAAGCGACAGGTAAAGATGACCCCGCTCCTGAATGCGCTCGAGGCGATCCGGGGCACGACCGCCATCCACGAGATCGAGGTTGCGCTGACCCGGGTTCAGCTGGATCAGATGGAGCGGATGTCGAAGCGGTATCCGTTCTCGATCCTTCCGGTCATCGTCTACCTTGAGGAGAAGAAGTACGAGGTCGCGAACCTTCGCGCCCTCGCCCGGGGTAAGGAGGCCGGCCTCCCCGGTGAGCGATTACAGGGCTACCTGGTGATGTAGAATGGAGATCGCAATAGTCGGTACCAGTGAATTCATCCTCGGGTTTCGGCTCGCGGGGGTTAGAAAGACCTACGCGGCCGAGACCGACGAGCGGCTGGTCGAGTACATCAACCAGGTGCTGGATGACAGGGACGTCGGCATCCTCGTGCTGAAGGGCAGCGACATGGAGCGGATCCCCCTGCGGCTTCGCACCACCCTCGAGAACTCCGTCAAGCCGACGGTGATCGCGATCGGCGGAGAAGAGGGCGGCCTGTCGATGAGAGAGAGAATCAAGAGATCGGTGGGTGTTGATCTGTGGAAGTAATGAAGAAAGGAAAAGAAAACAGGGCTCATGGAGCCCTGAAACGGATTTCTGGGCCGGTCGTCACTGCTGTCGGTCTCGACGCACACATGTACGACGTGGTGAAGGTCGGCGATGAGGAACTGATGGGGGAGGTCATCAAGATCGAGGGTGAGAACACCATCATCCAGGTCTATGAAGACACCGCCGGCATCAGGCCCGGCGAGCCGGTGAGCAATACCGGTCTCTCGCTCGCAGTGGAGCTCGGGCCCGGTCTGCTGACCAGTATCTACGATGGGATCCAGCGGCCGCTCGAGGTGCTCGTGGACAAGATGGGCAACTTCATCGAACGCGGCGTCTCGGCTCCCGGCCTCTCTCACGAGAAGAAGTGGGAGTTCGTGCCCACGATGAAGGTGGGTGATGTCGTCAAGGCCGGCGATATCCTCGGGACGGTCCAGGAGACGAACATCGTCCACAAGGTCATGGTCCCGCCCCGCTCGAAGGGCGGTAAGATCAAGAAGATCGTGGGCGGCAATTTCACGGTCGACGAGACCATCTGCACCTTCGAGGACGGCACCGAGATCACGATGCTCCAGCGCTGGCCGGTCCGTGTGCCCCGCCCCGTGAAGGAGAAACTGAACCCGGACATCCCGCTGATCACCGGTCAGCGGATCCTGGACGGTCTCTTCCCCATCGCCAAGGGCGGCACGGCGGCTATCCCCGGCCCGTTCGGGAGCGGCAAGACGGTCACCCAGCAGCAGCTCGCAAAGTGGTCCGATGCGGAGATCGTCGTCTACATCGGCTGCGGTGAGCGCGGCAACGAGATGACCGAGGTTCTGACGGAGTTCCCCGAACTTGAGGACCCCAAGACCGGCAAGCCGCTGATGGAGCGGACGGTGCTGATCGCAAACACCTCGAACATGCCTGTCGCGGCCCGTGAAGCATCCGTTTACACGGGGATCACGATTGCCGAGTACTTCAGAGACATGGGCTACGATGTCTCCCTGATGGCCGACTCCACCTCCCGGTGGGCTGAGGCCATGCGTGAGATCTCGAGCCGTCTTGAGGAGATGCCCGGCGAAGAAGGGTATCCCGCATACCTTGCGGCACGCCTCTCGGAATTCTACGAGCGGGCAGGCCGCGTGGTGAACAACAACGGCACGAGCGGTTCGGTCTCGGTCATCGGCGCGGTCTCTCCGCCCGGCGGCGACTTCTCAGAGCCGGTCACCCAGAACACCCTGCGTATCGTCAAGGTCTTCTGGGCACTGGACGCGAAGCTCTCCCAGCGCCGGCACTTCCCGGCGATCAACTGGCTGAACTCCTACTCGCTCTACCTTGACGCGCTCAACGAATGGTACGACCGCGAGGTCTCGCCCGAGTGGAACCCGCTCCGGGCGTGGGCGATGGGTGTCCTCCAGAAGGAGGCCGAACTCCAGGAGATCGTCCAGCTGGTCGGTTCCGACGCTCTGCCCGACGAGGAGCAGGTCACCATCGAGGTGGCGAGGATGATCCGCGAGATCTTCCTGCAACAGAACGCCTACGATGCGGTAGATACGTTCTGCCCGATGGCCAAGCAGTACGACATGATGAAGGCAATCAAGCGCTACGCCGACCTCGCGCGTACCGCCCAGATCGGGGGAGCGACCCCGCAACAGGTCGTCGGCATCAAGAGCAAGAACGAGCTTGTGCAGATCAAGTTCATCAAGGACTACGAGCCCGTGCTCGATAAGATCCTGAAAGACATGGAAACTGAATTCGAAGCGATGAGGGCGGCGTGACCATGAAGGAGTACAGGACGATTGCACAGATTGCCGGCCCCCTGATCTTCGTTGAGAAGACGGAGCCGGTGGGCTACAACGAGCTCGTCAACATCGTGACCGCCGACGGCACGCAGAAGCGCGGCCAGGTGCTGGACACGAGCGACGAGATCGTGGTTGTCCAGGTCTTCGAGACCACCGCGGGTATCGGCAGGGACTCCGGGATCCGCTTCACCGGTGAGACGATCAAGATGCCGGTGGGAAGGGATATGCTCGGTCGTATCCTCTCCGGCGGCGGCAAGCCGATCGACGGCGGCCCGGAGATCGTGCCCGAAAAGCGGCTCGAGACCACCGGTGCGGCCATCAACCCCTACGCCAGGGCGCCCCCTGCGGACTTCATCCAGACGGGCATATCGACGATCGACGGGACGAACACCCTGGTTCGCGGTCAGAAACTCCCGATCTTCTCGGCATCTGGTCTCCCTCACAACGATGTGGCGCTGCAGATCGCCCGGCAGGCAAAGGTCCCCGGGTCGACCGAAGAGTTCGCCGTGGTCTTTGCGGCGATGGGTATCACCCGGGAAGAGGCCAACTACTTCATGGCCGACTTCGAGAAGACCGGCGCCCTTGAGAGGGCGGTCGTCTTTTTAAACCTTGCAGACGACCCGGCCGTCGAGCGTATCATCACGCCACGGCTCGCGCTCACCACGGCCGAGTACCTGGCGTTCGACCTCGGCTACCACGTGCTGGTCATCCTGACGGATATGACCAACTACTGCGAGGCGCTCCGTCAGATCGGGGCGGCCCGTGAAGAGGTGCCCGGGCGGCGCGGCTACCCGGGATACATGTACACGGACCTTGCCAGTATCTACGAGCGTGCCGGTATCATCAAGGGCGTCAAGGGCTCGGTGACCCAGATCCCGATCCTGACGATGCCAGGTGACGATATCACCCACCCGATCCCGGACCTGACCGGTTACATCACCGAAGGCCAGATCGTGGTCAACCGTGATCTGCACCGGAAGGGCATCTACGCCCCGATCAACGTGCTGCCCTCGCTGTCACGTCTGATGAACCTCGGTATCGGCAAGGGGCACACCCGCGAGGACCACAAGAAGGTCTCGGACCAGCTCTACGCGGCGTATGCCGAGGGTAACGACCTTCGTGGCCTTGTGGCCATCGTCGGCAAGGACGCGCTCTCGGAGCGTGACCGGATGTTCCTTGAGTTCGCCGACCTCTTTGAGGACCGGTTTGTCCGGCAGGGCCTCTACGAAGACCGGTCGATCGAGGAGACGCTCGACCTCGGCTGGGACCTCCTTGCGACACTGCCTGAAGAACAGCTCGTACGTATCGACCGCGAACTGATCCAGAAGTATCACCCGAAGTACCGGAAGAAGGCGCAGGGGTAAGTATCCATGGCGCTGCGAGACATCAAGCCGACCCGATCTGAGCTGATCAACGTCAAACGACGGATCAAACTCTCGGAGCGCGGCTATAACATCCTCAAGATGAAGCGCGATGGGCTGATCCTGGAGTTCTTCAAGGTGCTGCAGCAGGCGAAGGACAGCCGCGGCGCAATGCTGGAGCGGTATACACATGCGATGGAGATGATAGCCCTCGCGGAGACCGTCGAGGGTGCGATCGGGGTGAAGGCGGCCGCATTCTCGACGGCGGACGTCCCCGAGATCTCCCTCAAAAGTAAGAACATTATGGGCGTCGTCGTCCCGGAGATCCAGGCGTCTTCCGTCCGAAAGGGCGTGCTCGACCGCGGCTACGGGATGCTCGGCACCTCTGCCGTCATCGACGAGACCGCGGAGGCGTTTGAAGACCTGCTTGAGGCGATCATCGAGGCCGCCGAGATCGAGACGACCATGAAGCGGCTGCTCGATGAGATCGAGGGCACCAAGCGCCGGGTGAACGCGCTCGAGTTCAAGGTGATCCCCGAGCTCACCGAGGCCAGAGACTTTATCAAGATGCGGCTCGATGAGATGGAACGTGAGGAGCTCTTCCGCCTGAAAAAGATTAAGGCGCGGAGCGTCTGATCAGAGTTCGAGGTGATACCTGGTGGAGATCGGTACGCTTGCTGGTGCGGGGAAACTGACGGGAACGGTGATGCTGCGGGTCGACTTCAACTCGCCCATCGATCCCTCGTCGAACCAGATTCTGGACGACAAGCGGTTCCGCGAGCACCTGCCGACGGTGCAGGCACTCGAGGATGCGCGGCTTGTCGTCCTCACCCACCAGAGCAGGCCCGGCAAGAAGGATTTCACGACGCTTGAGGCGCACGCGGCGAAGCTGGAGCGGCTGCTCGGTCGCCCGGTGACCTACGTCGAGGACATCTTCGGCCGGTGCGCCCGGGAGGCGGTCCGGAATGCAAAGCGTGGGGACGTCCTGATGCTCGAGAACCTCCGGTTTGCCGCCGAGGAGAACCTGACCTTAAAGTCGGAGGAGGCAAAGAAGACCCTCCTTGTCCGGAGATTGGCGTCGATGGCCGACTTCTACGTCAACGATGCCTTCGGCACCGCGCACCGGTCGCAGCCGTCGATCGTAGGGCTGCCGCTCGCCCTCCCGTCGGTCGCCGGCCTCTTGATGGAGAAGGAGGTCGCGAACCTCTCTCGGGTATTCTCCGGCGCCCCGCGTCCCGTCACCTTTGTCCTTGGGGGGACGAAGGTGGACGACTCTCTTGCGGTCGCGGAGAACGTTCTCGCGCGGGGAACGGCCGACCGCGTGATCGTGGTCGGTGTGGTCGGAAACGTCTTCCTGCTTGCGGCAGGCTACAACATCGGGCGGCCTTCGGCCCGGCTGATCGACGATCTCGGTTACCGCGGCGAGGTCGAGAAGGCACGGGGTCTCCTTGAAACCTACCGGACCCGGATCTCTCTGCCACATTCGGTCGCCGTCCGTGAGGACAGCGAACGGGCAGAGTACCCGGTGGACGCCATCCCGGAGGACGCCCAGGTGCTGGACCTCGGGAGCGAGTCGATCGACCGCCTCTCAGGGGAGATCGCCAGCTCCGGGACGGTCGTGGTGAACGGGCCGGCCGGGCTCTTCGAGGAGGAGCAGTTCGCCGTCGGCACGTTCGAGCTCCTGAAGGCGGCCTCCACCGTGCAGTTCTCGGTGGTCGGCGGAGGGCACTCCGGCGCGGCCATCGAGCGGCTCGGTATCGAGGAGAGGTTTACGCACATCTCCACCGGCGGCGGGGCAGCGATCGAGTTCCTGACCGGGAAGAAGATGCCCGCCATCGAGGCGCTGGAGCTCTCCCGGAAGATCTTCGGGTGAAGGGCGTGATGCTCTCCTCTCTCCTGAATTTTCTCCGGCAACACCGGACCTGAAGTTCTCCAATGTTTGACAGTGGCTCTCTTCGGAGCCTGCGGTGAATGGTCGTCCGGCCTTCACGCGAGACCGGGTAAGTGACTGCTCCCGCGACTAAAGTCGCGGGCATCTACGGATGTTAACCGAGAGATTGCAGCCCCAATCTCATAATATTGATTGACGCGTTCAGATCGCGATTCATACTCAATCCACAGTACGGACAATTATGAACCCGATCCGATAACGTCTTTTTCACGAGTTGACCACATCGCGAACACATCTGTGACGTCTGTTTTGGATTAACAAGAACGACCGTACAACCCTGAGTTCCCGGTGAGTTAAGCACATGCGCTATTTTACCCTGAGCACTACCCTCCAATTTGGTCAAATTTATCCAAAATATCAACAAAATGGCCATATTCTAACAATCTAAACAGGGGGCTGATTCGCTTAATTATTAAGCACATCAACCAACTCATATATCGTCAAATATCCGATAATATTGGAATTTAGGTGAAACCCTGACTGCGAATACGTGATGCTATCGTAACGTCCATATCCTTTGAACCGTGGATAACCGGGATTCTCCCCGTTCTTTACGCGACGAAAGAACGCTTGAAGTGCAAGATCAACACGTTTCATAACATCTTGTAGCACTTGCGAATGCACTGTTTTTAATTCTGGTTTTTCACGTTTCCATATTGGCAACTGGCGCTTTGTTTCGAAATATGAAGTTTGTTTATCAGTTTCCCATGTGTTCTTCCGCATGGCAAGCGTATTGATATACACCCACCGACAAATGTCAAGCGTACGCTTGAGACACGTAACTTGTTTCTTTGTCGGATATAGTCTATAACGATACGCTTTGACTTCCATGTATCACTTCACCTTCTGCGTTTCAATATATCCTTGAATTACATCCTTCGTTACATCACCACAGGTTCCAACGTAATACGATGGATTCCATAGATGACCTTTCCATAATACTTTCCGTAACTCTGGATACGTTTCAAAGAGTTTTTTCGCAGTTACACCCTTCATAATTTTTACAATCGTGGCAGGTGCGAACTTTGGATGTGCCGTGATAAACAGATGAACATGATCGGGCATTATCTCTTGCATATGTAAAATAATCCCGTTGTCCTGTGCAATGGATTCGTGCAGTTCTTTCAACGTATTTACAATCTTACCCGTCAATACTTTACGGCGATATTTCACCGACCATACGTAATGATAATTGACATTGTATACGCATCCTCTCGCACTTATCCACTGCTCTTGTTTGACCATTACAAGAGTAAATATGCACCATGTGTATATACTATTTATGATTGTAGACGGCTGTATCCCGCCATTTTAATGGCGGGGATTAGCCTGCTACGATCCTAAAAATGAGGTGGGTCTGGTCTCATGAAATGAGGGTGGGGGGCCACACCCGAAGAATTCATGGCCCGGTGTAATCTCGCTTGTGGTCGCTGAAACATTGGTGCAGGGCGCCGTACCCGGCCTGCCCCTGACCGAACGCTTGTATGTGTGCTTTGGGTGGGTGTGGTAGGTGGTTGTTCGTGGTGATTGCTGATGGAATTGAATGACTGATGATCGCTGGGTGTGGTTTTCCCCGATCCAGTATCTATAGTGCGCATTATATAATATTTTCTAATAAATATGCGTGGTAATATATCCGCCTGAATACAAAATGAGGTCCTGTAATACTTCCTTTTTTCCGGAGGCTACCCCAAATGCAGGGAACGTCTGACCGATATCCATATATATAATCGTGGGGCCAGGCCATCTCGTCCGGCCTCCTCCGGCCGCACGCGCTCGCCTGGACGTTCACTCCCGGAGGAGGGCGACCCGGGAGCCGACGGAAATACCGATGTCCGCACCGATCGGGCCGCACTTGACCGACATCAGGTGAGCCACAGGAGGCAGGTCGCGGCAGTCGGAGAGCGACTCGTAGTTCGCCATGCCCTTGGCGATAATGAGCGTCGCTCGGTCCAGGGCATCGGTAAGGGGCGGCGGGGCGAGCTCGCGGTTGAGGCCAAGTTCGGCGATGCCGTCCGTGGTGGCGGCAAGCACGTCCGCCCGGCGGTCGAGTCCGAGCGCCACCGCGTCTTCTATCGTTGCGTCGTTTAAGATCGGCGCGCCCCGGACAGCAAACGTGACGTGCGACCCGTGCTCCTTGAGGTAGTCGACGAGAAGGGCGTCAAAGACGATCTCCCCGCAGTTGTCGGCGAGGTAGACCACCCGGTCTGTGAGACCCTCCATCGCGCCGGTATCGTCGACGGTCAGCCCCGCCGCAAACTCCCGGCGGAAGAATTCAACGAAGTTGTCGGTGACGGTGTGGGCCTTTGAGCCGTAGTCCAGCGTGTTGCCGATGACCGCCGCGAGCGCAAGGTCGCGGAACGTCGAGAGGTCGCCGCGTACCGCCAGAGAGACCGCTGCAGCATCCTCGTTGTTTGCCTCCTTCAGGGAGCGGTAGGGGTCGGCGTCGCCGATCATCCGGTAGGCGAGGCGGTGTACCCGGCTCGCAATGACGGGTGCCGGCACCGGGTCGGCGGCGATGCACCGGAGGAGGTCGCGGCACGCCCCGACGATCTTCTGAATACGCGCCGTATCGTCGATGCAGAGCCTGCTTTCGTATTCGACTCGAGAGATCAGACAATCCGTGCAGCCCTTATAGAATCTCATGCTGCAGATCCTTCTATTCGAGAAGAGAAAAATGGTACGATGGGGCCACTGCGATTTGAACGCAGGTCAGAAGACCCCCAGTCTCCTAGGATGGCCAGGCTACCCTATGGCCCCTCCCTTATACTATGTGAGGGAATCACACATATATCTTCGCTTTTGGGAGAGCGGAGATGGGAAATTTATCCTCGCGTTCTCTTGAACTCCTCGACATTCCGTGTCAACTGTTCCAGTTCGGTGCCGGTAAGCTCCATCCTGCCCGTCAACGAGGCGACCTCGGTAAGGAGCTGCTGGATACGCACGTACATGACGTACATAATAAACAGCAGGCAGATGATGGTTACTGAGAGCAGGACTATCATAATGGCGTTTATGTCAATCATATGATACTCTCCTGAATAGTGCGCGGGCGAGCCGTTCGATAAAGCCTTCCTGAGTGGGTCCGGGCTCCTTCTCAACAGGGAAGCCCGCTAACGAGGCTGCGATCTTCCGGAATGCTTTCGACGATTCGGATCCCGGAGACCTGACGACGACCGGTGTCCTCGCCGCTGCCGCCCTCCGCACGTCCGCGTCCTCGGGGATCATATCGATGATCGGGACGCCGAGGGTCTGCTCGATCTTTCTCCGGCTCATCTCGGTGCTTTCTGGCGTTACCCGGTTGAGGATGGCCCCTCCGACGGTACCGCCGATCGTCTCCGTCAGGATCTTGATCTTCAGGGCGTCCACGAGCGAGGAGATCTCAGGGTTCACCACCAGGAGTACCTCGTCCGCCACGGCGAGGGGTATGACGGCATCAGTGCTGATGCCGGCAGGCGCGTCAAAGAACAGGTAATCGCAGCGATCTGTAAGTTCACGCGCCACCTCTTTGAGCCTCTGCGGGTCTGCGTTCTGAAACCCCTGGAGCGACAGGCCGCTCGGCACGACCTTGAGGCCGTAAGGCCCTTCGTACATGGCATCCTGGAGCGACGCCTTCCCTGCCAGGACCTCGTGGAGCGTGACCGGTGTCTCTGCGAGCCCCAGCACCAGTCCGAGGTTGGCCATACCCATATCCGTATCGACGACGCAGGTCTCCCTGCCGTACTGAGCCAGTGCCGTTCCGAGATTCGCAGCCACGGTCGTCTTCCCGGTTCCTCCTTTCCCGGAGGCGATGGTGTAGGCCCTGATCATCTAAAACCGTCTCAAGGATAGATAGTAGTCGTCAAATTTAAACCTATTCGTTTGCTCTTCCCCGTCTGGAGACCAAAATATGTTTTAGCCGACGCAGGTGCTCTTGATAGGGCGGATCCGGCCGATGTGGGACGGCGGGTCTCTTCGCGATTCCGTCATAAGGTACCGTGAGTGTCTCCGTTCACCGGCGTCGCCCCGTCGACCGGTCCGGAGCCTTACAGTGCGCGCTATCAGTGATGCCTTACCCCCGCCAGCAGCCGGAATTGCCACTCTATTGCGACGAAATTGTAGGTAACGGCATCTTCGGGCCGAGGCTTATTCGATATTCATATATGATGCGACGCAGATATGTCTATTGAAGGTGGACCGGGGTCAGCCATATGAATAACTATCCCTTGATGGAAGAGGATGCCCGGAGATACGTCAATGAGATCAGGTCTATCCCCGGTGTCGTCGCATGCGCTCTCGTATCCTGTGAGGGTGTCGTTCTCTGTAAGTACTCCCGGGAAGGCAGCCTGTCATCGCCCCTCTTCGCGGCAATGTGTGCAACGGTTCTTGCATCGGCAGAGGCCGCTTGCGGTAGTGTCCGTATCCAGCGGCCGTCCATGGTCACCATCGCTGCATCCGACTCTGCAATCCTCATCGTAAGCGCAGAAGAGGCCGCCCTGATCGCAGCGGTAATAGATAAGTCTGCGGACCTCTCTACAGTACAGAGGCAATTGTCGGATATAGCAATCAGGATTGGAGGGGTGGCGTGATGTATACGATACTGGTCGTCGATGATAGTCCCATGATCGTCGACGTTTTTGTTACCATGCTGGAGCGTGGTGGCTATCGGCCAATCACCGCTTTTAGCGGTGAGGAGTGCCTGGAAGTCCTGAATAAAACCCCGCCGGATCTGGTCCTTCTGGATATTATGATGGAGCCGATGGATGGCTGGGAGACCCTCGGAAAGATCAAGACCAATCCTACGTCGCGTGATATCCCTATCCTCATGTTGACCGCAAAACCCCTCACCCCGGAGGAGGCCAACGAGTACGGCGCCTACATTGAGGACTATATCCTCAAGCCCACCACCCACCACCAGCTCTACGACGCCATCGAACATGTGCTGGCGCGCCGGCACTCCATCGCTGCCGATATCGAGCGGGCGCGCGAAGCCGGCGTGGACCCCCGGATCATCGATGAGTATGAACGCCTCTCAAAGAGCGTCGATATCAACAGGCGCCTCCTGAAGATCCTGGAGACCACCTACAGCATCAAGGATGCCCGGGTGGGAATGGGTGAGAGCATCACGAGAGCCATCAAGAGTATGGCGGCGAGCATCAAACTCCAGGAAGAGCGCCTGAATGAGGTCCGGGCCCAGTTCGCGGACATCTTCGAGGCACGGTGATCCTTCCTCTCTTCCCTCGCTTTCAAGAACCTTTCTTTTGTGTCTGTGCGCCCGCTCCGGGTGCGCCTTCCTATCGTTGCCGGTTCGGAGCCGTGCAGATGCCCGGGCCGCGCGGGCCGCTTCTGTCCTAATAACTCTCCGTGCGTTCCATTCGTCCGATATAGACGATAGCGATCGTCAGCACGAGGATCGCGACAAGCGTCATGCCGATGTCGATGGGCGTGACGGGCTCGACCCCGAAGGTCAGCACCCGCCGCACCATCGCGGTGATGCCCGCAACCAGGATCGGCGTCACCTGCACCCGGTTGGTTCTGAAGTAAACCGTCACGGTCTCCAGGATCTCTACGATGATGAGGGTCAGGAGGAGCGCGTGCAGCACCTGGAGCACACCCTGCGTCATGTCCTCGGCATGGATGAACGCCGCCAATTCCAGGACCACGTCGTAGAAGGAGAAGATCGCGAGCAGGGAGAGTGAGGCGGCGATGAGCAGGTATACCGCCAGCGTTACTCCGGATATGGCGGATATGGCTGTATCGACACGGATTTTAGAAGAAGTCATACGGGCACCCCGATCCGGGAGAATACGTATATGAACAGGTTATCCCCCGGGCATTAAATATTCCGGTGGGCCCCTGGCGAGAGGAGAATTGAAAGATTTATATCGTTAGACTGCGAATTATATGATACGCCCGAAAGGAATGTTTTTATACTATTCTTGCATTGTAATAATGCTGGATGGCAGTACGCGCGGGGTCTATAGCTCAGTTAGGTAGAGCGCCTGGCTTTTAACCAGGTGGTCGGGGGTTCAAATCCCCTTGGGCCCGTTGCCATGGGCGATGTCTATGGATTTTGATAAGGTGATGCATTCTGATACGCAACTCTTTCGTCGGTGAGGTGTAGGCCGATGGGCACCTCACTTGACGTACTCAGTCATGAGATGGTTCCGGACCATCAGATTATGGACGGCGAAGAGGCCAAGGATCTTCTTGCGACGTACCATATCTCTTTAGAGCAACTGCCGAAAATTTACCATGACGACCCGGCAGTAAAAGCTATTGGCGGCGATGTCGGGAACGTCATCAGGATTACTCGTGACAGTCGCACGGCAGGCAGGGCAGAGGCCTACCGCCTCGTCGTGAAGAGACCAAAGAAATAATGCAAAGGCCGGGGAGCTGATCCATCTGTTAGATAGAAGTGTTTTATCGAGAGCATACTTTTCACGGGAGCATGTGGCGCGTCACCAGTTAGACTCTTATAATAACTTCCTCCTGCACAACCTCCAGAAAGTCGTTGATGAACAACGTGTCATCGAGACCGATATTGAGACCCGTGGGAAAGGTAAAGAGGCTGTATGGGTTGAACTGGGCACGATCGAGGTGAAGAAGCCCCGGGTCCGTGAGGCGGACGGGTCGCAGTCCGAGCTCTTCCCGAGCGAGGCACGCCTCCGGAACCTCACGTATGCGGCACCGATCCAGCTCGAGATGACGCTCGTCCAGGGTGAGGAGCCGCAGGATCCGATCGTCACCATCATCGGGCAGCTGCCGGTGATGGTGGGCTCGGCCGCCTGCAACCTCTACAACCTGAGCGATGCCGAGCGGACCGCGCACGGCGAGGACCCGCTCGATCCCGGCGGCTACTTCATCGTCAACGGCACCGAGCGCGTGCTGATGACGCTTGAGGACCTCGCCTCGAACAAGATCATGACCGAGTTCACCGAGCGCTACAACGAGCGGATCTATGTGGCGAAGGTCTTCTCGCAGTACCGGGGCTACCGGGCGCTCGTGATCGTCGAGCGGAACCGCAAGAACCTGCTCGAGGTCTCGTTCCCCTCGGTCGCCGGGCACCTCCGTTTCGTCGACCTGATGCGGGCGTTGGGGCTCCAGGGCGACCACGACATCGTGGAGGCGGTCTCGACCGATGAGGAGATCCTCACCTTCATGATGCAGAACCTGGAGGAGAGCGAGTGCGACACCGTCGACGACGGCGTCATGTACGTCGGAAAGAAACTCGCCCCCAACCAGACCAGGGACTACCAGAGGAAGCGGGCGGAGTTCGTCCTCGACAACTACCTCCTTCCGCACTTAAATTACCTGATGCCGGTGGGCTTAAAAGAGGAGGACCCCGGCTACCGGTCGGCAGTCGAGGGTGTCCGTCTTGCAAAGGCGCACTTCCTCGGCCGCATGGCCGAAGCCTGTTTCGACCTGGTACTTGATAGGCGCCGGATCGACGATAAGGACCACTACTCGAATAAACGGCTGAAACTTGCCGGCGACCTGATGGAAGACCTCTTCCGGATCTCGCTCAACCGTCTGACAAGGGACGTGAAGTACCAACTCGAGCGGGCCAGCATGCGCCACCGCGACCTCTCGATCGGGACCGCGGTGCGTGCGGACGTCCTGACCGAGCGGCTGCTCCACCCGCTTGCCACCGGCAACTGGGTGGGCGGGCGCACCGGTGTTTCGCAGCTCCTGGACCGGGTCGACCACATGGCGGTGCTCTCGCACCTCCGACGCGTGATCTCCCCGCTCTCCCGTTCCCAGCCTCACTTCGAGGCCCGTGACCTGCACCCCACCCAGTGGGGCCGGATCTGCCCGAGCGAGACTCCTGAGGGTCCGAACTGTGGCCTGGTGAAGAACTTCGCCCAGATGGTCGAGATCAGTAAGGGCGTTCTCGACGAAGAGGAAGTGAAGAACATTCTGTACGATATGGGCGTCATCGCCCTCCGGAGGGAGACGGCATGAGGCAGTCACGCGTCTTCGTCGACGGTGCCCTGATCGGGCTCGTGGACGACCCCCGGGACCTGGTCGGGCGGATGCGCGATATGCGCCGGCGCGGCGAGATCCCCGGAGAGGTCAACGTCTCCTACAAGGAGTTCAACAACGACGTCATCATCCACACCGATCGTGGGAGAGCACGCCGGCCCCTGATCGTGGTCAGGGACGGCAAAGCGCTGGTGACCGAGGGCGATCTCGAACTCATCAAGAGCGGCGAGATGACCTTTGCAGACGTGGTGAAGAAGGGCGCGATCGAGTTTGTCGATGCCGAGGAGGAGGAGGATCTCTTCATCGCCATCAACGAGGCGGACCTCACCCTCGAGCACACCCACCTCGAGATCGACCCCTCGCTCATCCTGGGTATCGGTGCGGCGCACGTCCCGTTCCCCGAACACAACGCCAGTCCGCGTGTCACGATGGGCGCAGGGATGGTCAAGCAGGCGCTCGGGTTCGGTTCCTCGAACATGAAACTCCGCCCCGACACCCGGGGGCACATGCTCCACTACGTCCAGAAACCCCTCACTTACACCCAGACCTCCGACGTGATCGGCTCCGACGACCGGCCTGCAGGCCAGAACTTCGTCGTCGCGATCATCTCCTACGAAGGCTTCAATATTGAAGATGCGCTGGTCATCAACAAGGCCTCGATCGACCGTGGTCTTGGGCGCTCGCATTTCTTCCGCACCTATGACGGCGAGGAGCGGCGCTACCCCGGTGGCCAGGTCGACAGGATCCAGGTTCCGGATGAAGAGGTCTCCGGTGCGCACGGTGCCGAGTACTACGCGAACCTCGATATCGACGGCGTCATCAACCCCGAGACGGTCGTCCGCGAGAAAGACGTGCTGATCGGGAAGACCTCTCCGCCGAGGTTCCTCGAAGAACCGACGAGCGAGTTGATCGCCGTCGAAAAAAGACGCGACACCTCGGTCACGATGCGGAGCAACGAGCACGGTATCGTGGATACGGTCATCATCACCGAGGGCGAGAACTCCTCGCGCCTCGTGAAGGTCCGGACCCGTGACCTCCGGGTGCCGGAGGTCGGCGACAAGTTCGCGTCCCGGCATGGTCAGAAGGGTGTTATCGGGTTGATCCAGTCTTCGGCGGATATGCCGTTCACCGAGTCGGGTATGACGCCCGACCTGATCATCAACCCCCACGCGGTCCCGAGCCGTATGACCATCGGACATATGCTCGAGATGCTGGGCGGTAAGGTCGGATCCCTCGAGGGACGCCGGATCAACGCGACCGCGTTCCGCGGCGAGCGCGAAGCGGAGCTCAGGAGTTCGCTCAAGGAACTCGGATTTGCTCACAGCGGCCGCGAAGTGATGTACGACGGTATCACCGGGCGGCAGTTCGCTGCCGACATCTACATCGGCGTCATCTACTACCAGAAACTCTATCACATGGTATCGAGCAAGATGCACGCGCGGTCGCGCGGTCCCGTGCAGGTGCTCACCCGCCAGCCGACCGAAGGGCGTGCCCGCGAGGGTGGTCTCCGGTTCGGTGAGATGGAGCGGGATGTGATGATCGGCCACGGCGCGGCCATGGCCTTGAAAGAGCGGCTGCTCGACGAGTCGGACAAGGTGACCCAGTGGGTCTGCGCGAAGTGCGGTATGGTGGCGATGCTCGACCGGAAGAGAAAGATCACGCGGTGCCTTGCCTGCGGCAGCGAGACGGATATCTACCCTGTCGAGATGAGTTACGCATTCAAGCTCCTTCTTGACGAGATGAAGAGCATGGGCATCGCTCCCCGCCTGAGACTCGACGATATGGTATAAGAGAGGGGGCGCAATCAAACTATGACCAGTCCAAAACGTGTTGGAAGGATCGAGTTCGGGCTCTTCTCCCCGAAGGAGATCCGTAAAATGAGCGTCCGGAAGATCATCTGGGCGGACACCTATGATGACGACGGGTTTCCCTACCCGCAGGGCCTGATGGACCTGAACCTGGGCGTCATCGACCCCGGCCTCCGGTGTAAGACCTGCGACCAGAAGGCGGCCGATTGTCCGGGTCATTTCGGGCACATCGAACTCGCGAAGCCCGTCATCCACGTCGGCTACACCCGGCTGATCCGGAAACTCCTCCGGGTGACCTGCCGGTCCTGTTCCCGCCTGCTGATGACGGCCGAAGAGGTCGAGAAGATCGTCGGGCCCGAAGACAGCGATCTCGCATCTGAGGTCGTATCAGAGAAAGATATCAAGAAAGAACGGGTCTGCCCCCACTGCGGGGAGCAGCAACTCAAGATCAACTTCGAGAAACCGACGACCTTCTCCGAGGTCTTCGTGGAGGAAGGGCGGAAGGTTGAGCACAAACTGACCCCGGCCGACATCAGGGCGCGCCTCGAGAAGATCCCGGACGAGGACCTGCGGGCCCTGGGGGTCAACCCTGATGTCGCGCGGCCGGAGTGGACAATTCTCACCGTCCTCCCGGTCCCGCCGGTCACGATGCGCCCCTCGATCATTCTCGAGAACGGGCAGCGGTCCGAGGACGACCTGACCCACAAACTCGTGGACATCATCAGGATCAACCAGCGGTTCAAGGAGAACCAGGACGCCGGCGCGCCCCAGTTGATCATCGAGGATCTCTGGGAACTCCTGCAGTACCATGTCACCACCTACCTCGACAACGAGGTGGCGGGGTGCCCGCCTGCGCGGCACCGGAGCGGCCGACCGTTAAAGACCCTGTCGCAGCGTCTCAAGGGGAAGGAAGGCCGTTTCCGCGGCTCGCTCTCCGGCAAGCGTGTGAACTTCTCCGCCCGTACTGTGATCTCGCCCGACCCGAACCTCTCGATAGGCGAGGTCGGCATCCCGCTTGCTATTGCAAACGAGATGACCCTTCCCATCCGGGTGACCCAGTTCAATCTCGAGGAGATGCGGCAGTATGTCTTGAACGGCCCCGGGCGTCCCACCACCCGGTCCCCCTGCGGCGCGAACTACGCCATCAGGCCCGACAACCGGAGGGTGCGGTTGTCCGACGTAAACCTGGAGACGGTCGCGGAGATGATCGAGCCCGGCTGGACCGTGGAGCGGCAGTTGAAAGATGCGGATATCGTCCTCTTCAACCGGCAGCCCTCGTTGCACCGGATGAGCATCATGGCCCACCGGGTCGTCGTGATGGATGGGAAGACCTTCCGGCTGAACCCGGCCGTCTGCCCGCCCTACAACGCCGACTTCGACGGCGACGAGATGAACCTGCATATCCCGCAGACCGAGGAGGCGCGGGCCGAGGCCGAGATTCTGGTCTCGGTGCAGGCGAACATCCTTTCACCGAGGACCGGCGGCCCGATCATCGGCGGTATCCACGACCACATCTCGGGCATCTTCCTCCTGACGCACACGGTTCGCCACTTCGACAAGGAGACGACACTCTATCTCATTCAGCATATGTCCGTCGAGCACCTGCCCGAGCCGGACAGACTGGATGAGAACGGGAACCCTCTCTGGACCAACAAACAGGTCTTCTCGCTCGTCCTCCCCGATGACCTGAACATGGTCTTCCACGCCTCGTCGTGCCAGAACTGCGAGACCTGCAAGCGCGAGCTCTGCGAAAACGATGCGTTCGTCCGGATCGTCGACGGAAACCTGCTCATGGGCACCATCGACAAGAAGGGGATCGGCGCGTTCGACGGCCAGATCCTGCACCGGATCATACGGCAGCACGGCATGAAGCGTGCTGCCCGGTTCATCGACGACGTGACCAAGCTCTCGATTCGGGGCATCATGCTCAAGGGGTTCTCGTTCGGCATCGATGACGAAGACCTTACCCGGACCGAGTACGGCCAGATCGACGAGGTGTTGAGCGGCGCTCTCAGCGACGTCCATCGCCGGATCAAGATCTACAACGAGGGGCAACTCGAGCCGATGCCGGGACGGACACTTGAGGAGACGCTCGAGATGCAGATCATGCAGGTGCTCGGCAAGGCCCGTGACCGCACCGGTGAGATCGCCGGGCGGCACCTTGGTATGGACAACACCGCCGTGGTGATGGCGGTCTCCGGTGCCCGTGGATCGATGCTGAACCTGACGCAGATGGCCGGGTGTCTCGGGCAGCAGTCTGTCCGTGGCGAGCGGATCGTGCGTGGCTACGAGGACCGGACCCTGCCGCACTTCCGGCGCAACGACCGTGGTGCAGAGGCGCACGGGTTCGTCACCAACAGTTACAAGAGCGGCCTCACCCCCACCGAGTTCTTCTTCCATGCTATCGGTGGGCGTGAAGGTCTCGTGGACACGGCGGTCCGGACGTCGCAGAGCGGGTACCTGCAGCGGCGGATGATCAACGCCCTGCAGGACCTCAAGGTGGCATACGACGGCACCGTCCGGACGACGGGCGGCCGAATCATCCAGTTCTGCTACGGCGAGGACGGGACCGACCCCGGCAGGAGCAGTTACGGCGCCCCGGTGGACGTGAAAGGCATCGTGGAGAGCGTCTTAAAGGAGGAGGTCAAGTGAACAGCGGTATGGAGCAGCGGATCGATGCCCTCGATCTGCCTTACCGGACCCGGGAAGACCTGAAGGCAAGCCTTACAGGGAAGGACCTCACCGACGAGCAGTTCGACCGGATCCTCACGATGGTCTTCTCCGAGTATAAGAAGAGCCGGATCGAGCCCTGCGAGGCGGTCGGCGTCGTCGCGGCACAATCCATCGGCGAGCCCGGCACCCAGATGACGATGCGAACCTTCCACTACGCGGGTGTGGCCGAGATCAACGTTACCCTCGGCCTCCCTCGCCTCATCGAGATCATGGACGCCCGGCGGGAACCGAGCACCCCCACGATGGCGATCTACCTGCAGGACGACTGGGCGTTCAACCGTGACCGCGCCCGTGAGGTGAGCTGGCAGATCGAGGCCGCGCCGCTTCATGAGTTCGGAGACATCACCATCGACATGGAGAACATGCAGGTCCTCGTCCTGTTAAACAAGTCGGTTTGCGACCGGCGGAAGATCGGGGTGGAGGAGATCTTCGAGGTGGGACCGAGGAAGATCCGGGAGAAGCGGCACTTCCGCGACTTCGATGTCGAAGGAGACGTGAAGAAGGTGTCGCTCACATTCACCCCCAAGAACCGAGAGAGCTACCAGAACCTCTTCCAGCTCGCAGAACATGTCAGGAACGTCATTGTCCAGGGTATCGACGATATCGAGCGGGTCGTCGCCAGAAAGGAGGGCGGAGAGTATATCCTTTATACTGAGGGCTCCAACCTAAAAGATGTCTTCGAAGTCGAGGGAGTCGATACCTCCCGCACCCGGAGCAACAACATCAGCGAGATCGCCGATGTCCTCGGGATCGAGGCAGGCCGGGACGCGATCATCCGGGAGGCCTTGAGCACCCTGAACGAACAGGGTATCGGCGTCGATGTCCGTCATATCATGCTCGTCGCCGATATGATGTGCATGGACGGCGAGGTCAAGCAGATCGGCCGGCACGGTATTGCCGGTGAGAAGGAGAGCGTCCTCTCCCGGGCAGCATTCGAGGTAACGGTCAACCACTTGCTCGATGCAGCAATCGCGAACGAGGTGGACGAATTGAACGGTGTCACCGAGAACGTGATCGTGGGCCAGCCCATTCAGCTCGGCACCGGTGATGTGAAACTCATCGCAAAACCCACAAACCTGAAAATCTAGGAGAATCATAATATGGACTTTAATGCTTCACTACGCAAAGCCGTGAAGACTGGTACAGTGTTCCTCGGACAGAACAAGACCCAGGAATGCATCGAGGAAGGTAAGGCCAAACTTGTCGTGGTGGCCAAAAACAGCCCCGAATCCGTCAAAAATATCGTGAAAGAGATCGATATCCCTGTCTACGTCTACGAGGGCTCGAGTGTCCAGCTCGGGAAAGCCTGCGGTATGCCCTACGTCGTCAGTGCCCTTGCCGTGGTCGAGCCAGGTGAATCCGATATCCTGAATGTTGCGAGAGTGTAGACAATGCCACAGGTCGTGCTGACTGAAGAGTGCATGCGCCTCATTTCGCAGTTCGAGAGCCTCACCGGCGCGGGGAGCCGCGATTGCATTGTTGACAACCGCAATGAGCGCATCATATTCGTGATCAACCCCGGCGATATGGGACTTGCCATCGGTAAGAGCGGGTCGAGCATCAAGAAGGCATCCGATGTGATGGGCAAGAGGATCGAGGTCGTGGAATACTCCGCGGACCCCGGTCAGTTCCTCCGGAATTGCTTCCTCCCGGCTCAGGTCACCGCTATCGACTTCGACACCAACGAGGAGGACCAGCAGGTCGCCCTCGTTGAGGTTCGGGATGAGGACCGGGGCCTTGCCATCGGCAAAGCGGGGAAGAACATCTTCAAGGCAAAGGTTCTTGCACAGCGGCAGCACGACATCGCCGATGTCCAGCTGGCGCAGAACGAGATGGCCTGAACCCCCTCTCTTTTTGTCGTAGTTCTGTATTCTCTCATCGAGAGCGGATTTCTTCGTTCCTGCCCTGCCGGGTGCCGCATCTGGAGAGACTACGGGTGCCGGGGCATCTTCTGACAGAGCCGTTCCCCGCAGGGGGTTTCAGGCGGCCTCCAATCAGGAAATTATTTATACTTGCCCGGGCTCCATGACACTCTCATGAAGAGAGGATCTGGACAGGTGATAGAGCCTCGCGTCGTCTGCAGCAGAACAGCAGAGGTGCCGGGAGTGGCCTCGTTGAGGCGCCTTCTCCCCGTGTTTCTGGTTCTGGCACTCTGTATCGGCATGGCTGCCCCGTTCGCGTCCGCTCTCCCGGAAACCGGGGATGAAAAGTCCGTCACCGCAAGGATGCCGGCGGATCCCGCCCCGGCGGCTGCCTCCGAGGAGAAAGAGGTCACAGCGAGGCCTGCTCCCCTCGTGAGCGAACCCCCCACGCTGACGGAGATGGCAACGCCCATCAACGAAGAGACAACGGCAGTCACGTCTGCGGCGAATGAGACCCCTGCCGCGGAACCTGTGGCAACGGTCTTCTTCGGCACTGCCGATACCGACGATGGCGCTGATGCCGATACCGACGATGACGCTGATGCCGATACCGACGGTGGCGCTGATGCCGATACTGACGATGACGCTGAGGAGCCGATGCCGACCCTGGAACGGGAGGCCCCTCCGCGACCGGGCGCGACGATGGCAAAATCTCATCAGTGGCACGACCGTCCGCTGGCCCTGAGCGACCACCAGCTCGTCAGCCCCATCAGACCGTCTCTCACCCCCGGGGCGAATGAGACCGTGGCACCGCCTGCAGTCGTTGAGCCGCGCGACGGCCTGTTCGTCAAAGGGGTCGGGCTGATCCTCGACCAGACCCCGGAAGACGTCGCCCTCACCCGGAGCGGGGTGGAGATCGCGAACCTCGAATGGCTGCTCGACCCTGCCATGCGCCTTGCCGGCCGACACCCGCGGGCGGTCTTCGAGGGGGAGACGTTCACCGTCACCGTGACGATCGAGGCCCGGAACCTGACGGCGACGGGGACGAGCCCGGCCTATGTCGTCCTGGTGCCCCCCCCGGGCGAGACCGGGGTCTACGAGATCACGCGGACCCGCGAGCCCCCGAGCCTCCGGGACGGAGAACGCGGCGTCTGGGAGTTCTCGGTCGCCACCCGGACCGGGAGACTGACGGTTGTAAACCTCACCCTCCCCGAGGAGCGGCTGGTCACGAACCTGACGTCGAACCCGGACCTCTTTGCCTTCCGGGCATACGCCCTCGTCGGCAACCAGGAGGTCCCTTCTTCGGGCATTTCCGACCCGGTGCTCTCAATCCGGCCTGACGGGGATACGGGCGTTGCGGAGGCATCTCTTCCTGAACTCTACACGCTGGCCGGGATCGAGGCCTCGGATCTCCGGCCGTCGGAGACGATGGCCGGGGCGTGGGAGCGGGGCGTCGGCCACGAGACGATCGTCGCCGGAGCGGTCGGGCACCTTGAGGCCCTGCGCGGTCTTGGAAAGGAGGAGGTGGCGGCCTTCTATGCCGTGGAAGGGGGAACCGGGACGGAGGAGCCGGCCGCGTCCCCGTCGTCGCCGCTTGACTGGCTTCTCCAACTCTTCAGCGGGCTATTTGGATCTTGAGCACCGGAGGTTCGGGTCCCTCACCCTTCGCACCTGACGGTGCTCGAACTCCGCTCTTTCAGAGCGTCGCCACTCGCACCTGACGGTGCTCGAACTCCGCTCTTTCAGAGCGTCGCCACTCGCACCTGACGGTGCTCGAACTCCGCTCTTTCAGAGCGTCGC
>Ga0265294_10002743_pt1 | contig 22928 bp, 20 predicted proteins | sample MunlanPumphouse3_FD_192504 | JGI IMG/M metagenome (GOLD analysis project Ga0265294, IMG submission 192504) | Groundwater microbial communities from a municipal landfill in Southern Ontario, Canada - Pumphouse #3 | ecosystem: Environmental > Aquatic > Deep subsurface > Groundwater | place... | reverse complement strand
GCGCATAGTTCTGTGGCCTGTTGGCATCGTCCAGTATTGGCACCACATTCTTTCTCTTCCTTGCGACCTGAAGGAGATCCTGCATGGGCCTTGGGGCGAACTCCACAGCATAGACAGTATCCACATAATCTGCCACATGGGACACAGTCGTGCCATTGGCAGCCCCAAGGTACAGGACCTTCATATGCTCATCAAGATAGTCCTCATCAGGTTTGAGCATCGCAAGGGCCGCGAGTTTGCTTCTGAATGGGTCCCAGACACGGAGCCCCTTCAGCATCTTCTCGCCATAGACTCCACCCTTGCCACGGGATACCAGCACACCATTGATCCAGATCATGCGCTCTCCTCCCCTGCGGCGTCGATCTTTATCTGTGACTTCTCTATGAACTCAGGCGCAAGCACCCCGCGATAGTAATCCAGACGGGCAGCAATGGCAAGTTTCCCGGCAAGCACCCTGGCGACCCGGCCGCGCCTCTCCTTTGGCGCATTGTGCACCCTTCTGTGCTGGAAGATGATCCCATGCTTTGGAGAGGGGGCACCGGCCCGAAGATGCGTAAACAGGGCATTAGCAGCACCCAGCACCTGGATGGTCGAGGCTGGCATTCTTGACATCTGTTCAAGACCTCCTGCACGTGATAGCAGCCTTGCAGCCACCAGACCACCGACAAGGGCACTGCAGTTGGGCGAAACCTCATCAGCACGGTGGGAGATCTCCTGCATAAGTCCCTTTCTTGAGGATGAGAGCCGTTCGATCTCTCCTGCCAGATGCGAGAGAGTCGTCCCGCGCTCCCTCTTCATGATACTGATCATCTTCATTGCATTCAGAGACCTGTATTTTCTTGAAAACCGGGGATTCTTTACGATGTACCACTCAGTGGCCCGCTCAGTGAGTGAGTTGATCACAGTATCCATCTCATCAAGCATCCTGACCATCTGGAGAAGTTCAGCATCGCCCTCCTCATAGGCCTCCTTGATCTTCTGTTCTGCAAGGTACGAACATAACTCCCTCAGGCTCTCCAGGTATATGGTTCTGTCAGGGAAGGCTCCGCAGGCACAGGCCTCCTCCACAGATACCGGCCTGTAGGTTGCCAGATCAGTTTTTATCTCAGAGAAGCGGGTTGCCAGCGTCATGTTATCCCCGCCCACAAAATTGCACTCACCATTCTCCAGATCTCCAAACCAGTAGTGCTGCATAATCAGAATAGAATTACCTCCCTCTGCTAAAAGAACCTCTGCCAGACACAGCAGATATACAAGTGAACAGAGAATATGATAAGTCACACATGCTACTCGAAGCTCTCCTGTTTATCATCGGCCTTGGTCTGCTGATCAAAGGCGCTGACCTCTTTGTTGACGGAGGGGGCGGTCTGGCCTCACGCTACGGCGTCTCGCCGGTGACAATAGGCTTCACTGTGATCGCATTTGGCACATCACTGCCAGAGTTCGTGGTAAGCCTGAATGCTGTCGCCTCAGGCAGCCCGGGGATTGCACTTGGCAATGTGGTTGGCAGCAATATCGCAAATATAGCCCTCGTGCTTGCCATCTGTGCAATCCTCCGCCCTGGCCTCTTCACCTGGGAACGCACAGAGAAAGGAGGCGTCAGACATGAGACCCTCCTGATGCTCATCGCAACAGCGATCTTCATGATCCTGGCACTCAGGGGCGTCATTGACTTCTTCTCAGGTGTTGCAATGCTCGCGGCCTTCGGCCTCATCCTCCACTGGCTCTGGAAGAATGGCGGAGACAATATCGAGAAGATCGAGTCACACGGCAATATGGACTGGGCGTACACAGTGGGCGGCCTGATTGCCGTGATCATCGGTTCAAGTCTTGTGCTTGACAGTTCTGTTTTCCTGGCAGAGGCCCTCAACATACCATCCTTTGTAATAGGCCTCTCAATGGTCGCAATTGGCACATCACTGCCTGAACTTGCGACATCCCTGGTGGCCATAAAAAAAGGCCAGACCGGTCTCTCGGCAGGAAACCTGCTTGGCAGTAATATCTTCAACCTCCTCTTTGTGATGGGCGCAGCCGGACTGGTTGGCTCTGTGCCGGTTCCATCCTATACTGACGTCCTGGTAATGGGCGCCTTCTCACTTGCGGTGGTTCCGCTTTTCTACGCAAAAGAGCGCCTCACCGCAGCAATCGCAACCCTGATGATCATTGCATATGCAGCCTATATCCTCTTCCTGTTCGGTGTTCTCTGATACTCAGAGGACACCAGGGAATATTGAGAATATGATAACAGGCAGCATGATGGCACCCATACAGGTCACCCTTCTTACATTGACCATCGGAGGCACAAGCCCGACAGCGGTGGCAAGCACCAGGATCACCAGGCCGAAAGGCCCTGAGAGCAGGAATGAGAGTATGACCACGAATAGCATAACCCCATAACCAAGCCCCCTGAGAGGCAGGCCACTGAAAAAATAGGCATGATGTGAGATCCAGACTGTCAGCAGATATGCAAGGAGGGCCGCAACCGCACCTGCAAGCAGGAGTCCGGTCACAGGCGGCAGGGGTGCGGAGGCCAGGGCCACCATGACACCATTGCGGGTTCTGGATACTGAGTACAGGGCAGCAAGTGAGAGGAAGGCATTCGAGGTGTTGGCGGCGCTTGTGGCAACTATGAAGCCCATGCCATGCCCCTCGTCGCGGACACCATTACTCAGAAGGGCATTTGCGGTTGCATTGGAGAGACCTGGCAGCCAGCCCACCACCGCCCCTGCCAGGGTCCCAAGTAGGGCATGCTTTGCAAGCAGTCTGTTGCCAAGGGCAATGCCAGTGAAATGCTGTTCAGGCATATTGCCGTGTGATGACCTGAGCAGTACCGAGATACCAAAGAGGCCTGACAAGAGTGGCATCAGGAGGGACGAGTCAAGGGTCTGCCAGGCACAGTATGAATATCTGAATGTGAAGAGGCCAAGCAGCCCAGAGGTCATGAAGACAGCAAATGACCATTCTGGTGAGTCAGAGTATATGATCAGAAGGCCTGCCACCAGGATGAGGAGTATGCCTATGCCCCAGTCGATATATGACTGAAGAGCCGGAAGGAAGAGGGAGAAGGCCAGAAAGATGGGCATCGCGGCTGCTACTGAGCAGGCACTTCCAAGGGCCGAGATGCGCACCGCTTCTTCACCGCGGCCCTGGAGGCACATGGCATGGGCAGGCAGGACAGAGAGTGCGGTATCGGCGTCAGGCACACCCAGGAAGGTGCCTGGAATTATATCAAGAAAGGTGTGGGTGACAAGGGCCGCGACCATGGCCGCGGCAAGTGCCTCATACCCCAGGATGGCAGCAAGCACACCCTGCACCGCCAGCAGGAGACCTGCCATGGTGTTGGCATGCACTCCAGGGATCAGACCGCTGATAATACCAAGGAGGAGACCCAGCAGTGTCCCGAGGATGAGGGGGATGATCACATGGGAGAATTCTCCCCTCTTCCCATAAATGATATGATTATAGTTGCGAACCTCACTGTTTTGACTCATGCTGAATCAAAGATTCATCATGAGCTCCATTCATTTTTGAAATGGAGCCCAATGGAAATCGCAGAAAGCGATTTCCTTTGGTTATTTCAGAAAATATGTTCGTAACTATAATAAAGAAGGCTCACCACTTTCACAAGTGTTGAGCCCGTATTAAATCTATGATTTATTACGAAACCAGACTTTTTACTAAAAGTATGGTTTTCGACTATATAGACAGGGGTATATCAGGCCAGAGGAAAAATATCTGGCATGAAGATCGCAATCACCCGCCTGAAGGAGAAGGCCGGCCATGACACCGCCCTGTGCAGGACTTATGGACATGACTGCTTCACAGTCTCCCCACTCAGAGCAGAGGTCTACGAGGACAGGGTCGCTGAATTTATCTCGCGTGCAAACAGGGAAGAGTTTGACTGCATCTTTTTCACAAGTGCCCTGCCTGCACAGATCATTGCCCCTCTTCTTGAACGCTGGCCAAGGGTGATCGCCATCGGCCCACAGACTGCAAAGACCCTTGAGGGCGCGGGGATCACCACTGAGACACTTCCGAACTTCTACTCAAAGGCCTTTGCCCCATACCTTGGCTCATGGCTGAAGGACAAGGCTGTAGGGATTCCACGGGCAGATGTCCCGAATCCTGCTCTTATGGAGTCAGTAAGGGCAGCAGGCGGCAGACCCCATGAGGTGCCTGTTTATGCACTCGTCGCGACAGGCAAGACACTTGATACAAAGGATGCAGACGCAATAATATTCACAAGTGCAGGTTCATTTACAAAGGCGATCCTGACACCAGCAGAAGGGGTGCTCATGGTGGCGATCGGCAAGACCACTGCCGCGAGAATGCGTGAGGGCGGCGTGGTACCAGATATCACAGGCGATGGATCCCTTGAGGGGACTCTCAGGGCCATCAACAGATTCCAGAAATAAGGGGCAGAATAAATGACAGAACTCAGTGAAATGCTTAAATGCGGGATAATAGCGGTCGACAAACCAAGAGGGCCTTCAAGTCATCAGGTGACTGCATGGGTGCAGAAACTCCTGAATGTACAGGCAGGGCACGGCGGCACACTCGACCCCATGGTCTCAGGGGTTCTGATAATAATGCTTGGCAGGGCAGTGAAACTCGCACCTGTGCTCCTCAAACACAACAAGGAGTATGTGGCCCTCCTCCGCCTGCATGGCGATGTGGAACGTGCAGATGTCGAGAGGATCGTTGAGGAGTTCACAGGAAAGGTCTACCAGCGCCCTCCCCGACGGAGTGCAGTCAAGCGTGCTCTGCGTATACGCACAATATATGATCTGGAGATGCTTGACATGGACGGCCGCCTGGTTCTCCTGCGTGCCAACTGTGAGGCAGGCACATATATCAGATCCCTCTGCCACCACATGGGCCTCGCTCTTGGAGTTGGCGGGCACATGCAGGAACTCAGAAGGACACGCTCAGGTTCAATGGAAGAGGACAAGTGCTGCACCATGCATGATCTGAAGGACGCCTGCGTGGCCGCAGATGAGGGGGACACCTCCAGACTCATGGATCTGATCTATCCTGTAGAGGATATGCTGAGCGGGGTTCCGAGGATTGTCATCAGAGACAGTGCTGTTGATGCCATCTGCCACGGCGCGGTGCTTGCAGGTGTCGGGGTGCTGAGTTCAGAGAATCACAAGAAGAATGAGAATGTCGCTGTGATGACAGAGAAGGGCGAACTCATCTGTCTTGCAAAGTCTATTGCCTCATCTGAGGAGTACAGGCCTGGAAAGCCGGGCTTTGTGGCCGCACCTGAGGTAGTCGTCATGCCGCGTGGCACCTATGCAAAGGGCTGGGCCACACACCAGAAACCCGGACAGAAAGCATAGGATTTAAAAAAGGCACGTCCTATATTAATGATACTGACAACAGTGCTGAGGTTGTCTAGTCTGGTAGGGCGCGGGCCTGGAAAGCCCGTGGGGCGTATGCCCCTCGGGAGTTCAAATCTCCCCCTCAGCGTTTTTAAAATCAGGTTTGTTTTTTTCCAGTTGGATTCGTGTAGTTTTTTACTGTATCTATAGTCGAAAACCATACTTTTAGTAAAAAGTCTGGTTTTCTTCATTATAGTTACGAACATATTTTCAGAAATAACCAAAGAAAATCGCTCCCCGCGATTTTCATTGGTCAAAAATGTGAGGTTCGTAACTATAATTCCCTATGTTCAACAAATATCCATATTAGATGAATCCAAAAAATGGGTGAATTATCGCATCATAGCAAATTTCCAGAGCCAGTCATTTATCAAATCAGGACTAAGCGAAATCTTGAAATAATGATCCACAGTATGAAGTACATAACTCTAAAATTATAGGGAGGCAACAATATGGATCTATCCTCACTTGAATTAAAAAACAGAGATTTTGATGACATACAAGATTTCATCAAATATCTGGAAATGGAACATCCTAATAGCCAGGGCTCCGGGAAAATTCATATTGTAGCAACAATATCCACATTTGAAAGCATAAACGGATTTATTCAGAGTTTAAATGAATTTAAATTCACTATTGAGAAAAAAAGTGGCAAACTACTTTTAATTTCAAAAATTACAAATAAAAAGAAGGTTTATTTTTTCGTATTTTTTGATGACAGAAACAATGTTCCTTTATTCATAACAGACGCTAAAAAAACCAATGAAATTCCTGAAACTCTGTTCAGATATATAAATCACTCAAAAGAAATATCAAATTTATGGATTGCCCCAAAAATTATGAAGGAAATCAAGGATGATCTGGCAACAGAATTTGATGAAATGATCATTACCTATTTCTCCGCCAGAAGGGGATCCAATACAGACATACCCTCTGAATATCGCCCACATATAGAAAGAGGGATCCAGTATCATGGAAATGATGGTAAACACACACTGGAAGAAATGGAATACTACTATGGAGTATTACCCAAGATTCTTGAGATACAACTTCCAAATGGTGTTGCTTTCAGGATTGACAACAAAGGCATAATTACCCTCAGAAATGGGCATTTTGAAGGCATTTTTAAGATTATAGAAATGTAGTCAACAGGCTCAAAGTAGTAAAAGATGCAATAGGGGAATCAAGTTATTCGATATACCAGGTAGGAAAGAAAAAACAATTCAATAATGTTATTCAGACACCCTGGTCAATATCTATTCCAACTGGCATATACAGCGATGATATTCCTAATTTTTGTAATGCACTAAAGAGCGAAGAATGGAACTTTGCAGTTCTTGATAAGGTGACATTTAATAACTCACTTTATTTCTCTGCACGATTAATCGATGGCTATTCAGGATCTATGATTGATGTATCAACAAATGGGGATAAACTGGATGTTTATCCCGTGGAAAAAACAGATATTGGTACATCCATGAGATTTTTTGAATACATCCTGGAAAACATAGATTATTCTGCAACAGTAAGGTGATAGTATTTCCACCCCCTCCAATTCAGAAAGTTATCCTGATATTTACCAGTGTTCTTCACCAAAAATACAAAAAGAAATGGAAATATCAAAAAAAGGATATAAAGAATATTTAAGAGCAACTCAAATTGAAAAACTATGTAATGATCTTGAATCAGACAAAAAACATCAAACCTTAATTAAGTTGTGTGCAAAAGCTTTTGCTCAGACAGAACTATCCGAATCCTCGGGATATGAATTTTATTTTGCAGAACCTTTACTGGAACAGGGTCCTGAAAAAAAGGGCAACCACAGTTTTGACCTGTTTCTCTATAATGAAAAAGAAAATCGAGCAATATTCATTGAATGTAAAAGTTCAATTTCAGATAGTAAAAAAATATTAAAAGAAGTTGAAGACTCAAGAGATCTGATTCTTAAAAAAATAGATTATTTATCCGATATCGTAGGAACAACCCTGGATCCTGGACGAATTGAGTATGTTCTCTGTATTTTCGACAGGGATTCCACTAAAATCACCATGTCCCACCAGAGTCAATCAAAGAAAAATAAACCAAAATATGATACAAATCTGATCAAATTATGGATCTATAAACCCCGCACTCAAATTGTCCAGTTATATTTGCATCATAGTCATAATAATCAAGCATTAACTGATCTGTTATTGAAAGGATTTGGAGAAGAAAAATTAAAAAGGCAATTTGAAATCCCTTACTGTATCACAACTCATCCCTTCAGAATAATTAAACTTGCAATAATCAGTGATTGCTATCTTAAAAATCTCTATAATGATGAATGTGATGATCCTAAAATCATTGAAATAAGTGAAATCTTTGACACTCTGATGAGGAATATTTCTCTGGGAGTATCACTCGATCTGAAAAAAAGCATGGTTAAAGAAAAATTAACCAGAGTTCTAAGATATGGGATAAAATACCAACTTTTTAAAAAAATTCAAGGGAATCAAATCCGTCTGACCTGCCGAGGTACAAAAATCAAAATTGTGATTGAAAACATCCAGAATAAGTTCATAGAAAACTGGATCGATGAAAAAACAGAAAAAAAAGCAGAAAAGTTGGTATTAGAAGAATTCAGAAAAAAAGGGATGTTAGATCAGAAAACATTATTTGAAAAATATAATACACGCGTCAATAAATCTGACAGATGATGTTCTGATAACCAACAGGGGCACAGTTCACTCTGCCTATATAATATATAATCTTATTCTGAAAATAATGGGAAGGGGATTGCACTTTACGTCCTGAAGGTGTGAGATCTGATTATAGTCGAAAACCATACTATTAGTAAAAAGTCTGGTTTTCTTTATTATAGTTACGAACATATTTTTAGAAATAACCAAAGTAAATCGCTCCCCGCGATTTCCATTGGTCAAAAAAGTGAGGTTCGCAATTATAAATCTCCAATTTAACACAGCAGACTAACACAAACCCCCCACTCATCGCGGGCTCAGGAATCCAGATCAACACACAGCCTGGTGGATCTCACTCACCCATCAGGAAAGTGTCACAGTGTGGACATTTCCGGATCATACCGGGCACACCATGAGTCTTCTCAACTTCATAGCCACATTTTGGACAGATACACTTTGTCGGGGCATTGCCGCGCCGCTGCCTGCCTCCTCTGGCAAGTTACATCAGATTTCTACCAGCCCTGAGATCTGGGCAAAAAAAGAGGTTTTCAGCAGTCTCTGACGATGTGATCTGGAAAAAATAAGAATTTTATCCCCGCCTTTCCCTGAGAAGGAGTACAGCACCCACACCAGGAACCGCAAGCCCGAACCAGACAGGACTCTGCTGCGGCGTGGTGGCTGTGGTGGCAGGGGTTGATTCAGGGATGAGTCATGGTCACAGCCGGGGTCAGAGTCGTCTCAGCAGCCTTGACTTCTGCCATGCCGCCTTTCACTCCGATCGCGAAGAGGGAACCGGGCTCTCGGTTGTGAAGGAGCAGCCGGATATCTCCTCACCAGCCAAGAGATCAGAGAATCCGCTGTCCGGCCACTTCCTGCTGACCCCCACGTTCACTTAGATAAGTAGTCGTCAGAATCAAGACGCCCCACCGCAGGGCTCCAAAACCCGATTCTACACACATCCCGGCGGATCTCAATCACCCATCAGGGGAATATCACATTTCGGGCATTTATGGGTCATACAGGGCACACCACGAGTCTTCTCAACTTCATAGCCACATTTTGGACAGACACACTTTGTCGGGGCATTGCCGCGCCGCTGTCTGCCTCCTCCGGCAGTTACATCAGTCATATTATTCACCGCCCTGAGATTTCCATTATACATCATATAACTATGCCCTGCGTTCCCCCTGCTGTCTGCCATATATTTCCTAAAAAACCCATTGTATCTTTTTCAGGATCTCATGATGAAAAGTTAATATTTATCACACTGGATAACAAAATTGAAACTATTTATACTACCAGGTATGAGTATTTTTACATGAAATGGCACTCAAAATGCAGATACATGGAACTGCCAAGAGAATACTCAGCACAGGATCTGGCCAGATTTCACGGGCACCTTGGCCCGTACATAGTCCTTGGATACAGGATTGGCAGGTATGCCTGCGAAAACCTCTCAAAAAACCCCTTCTCACTCAGTGCCAGAGTTTACTGCTCAGGCACAACACCAGAGTCCTGCCTTGCAGACGGTGTTCAGCTTGGAAGTGGCTGCACCCTTGGAAAGGGAAATATCAGAGTTGTCCTGAGCGACGAGGTGAAGTGTGAATTCACCACAGAGGGGAGGCACCTGATGGTAACACCAAAACCATTCAGCCTTCCTGAGGAATCGGATGATTATGAACTCCTGATTGAGAGATATTCAGAAGAGATGTACAGGATGGACAGTGCAGAACTCTTTGATGTCAGGGAACTCTGAACTGCATGAAACCAAGGGATCCAGCCATAGAACTGAAAGGGATCTATACAGCCTATGAGGGTTCTGATCTCCCTGTCATCAGGGATGTCTCACTCACTGTCAGGCAGGGCGAGTTTGTCATCATCGGCGGGCCGAACGGGGCAGGCAAGACCACACTCCTGGAGACCATCAATGGGATGCTTGCCATCACACATGGCAGAGCAGAGGTCTCAGGCATGGATGTCAGTAAACAGGGCGTCGATGTCAGAAAGAGAGTCGGTTATGTCATCCAGAACTTCAGTTTTGATCCACTCTCCCCCTTCAGCGTTGAGCAGGTCGTGATGATGGGCCGTTATGGCCTCCTCGGATGGCTCAGACAGCCAGGAGAAGAGGACTATCAGGCAGCAGACAGAGCCATAGAACTCCTGCGCATAGGAGACCTCAGAGAGACACCAATAGGCAGGCTCTCTGGCGGACAGCAGCAGAAGGTGCTGATTGCACAGAACCTTGCAAAGAAGCCTGAGATCCTGCTTCTTGATGAGCCCTTCAGCAACCTTGATCTCTGCACACGCGACTTCATCAGCAGAATACTGAAGGATATCGCAGACCAGGGCTGCACAGTAGTGATGGTCTCACATGCCTTTGATGCCCTGCCTGACAGGGATATCAGGATCGTGGTGATGAACAGCGGCTCCATATCCCTCAACAGGGTCTGCCATGCAGACGAGGTCGAGGCACTTGTACGGCAGGCCTCAGTGGTGGCATAGATGCTTGAGTTTCTGATATCAAACAACATTCTCTGCCATGCAGTTGAGGCCATGCTCTTTGCCTCAGTCGGATGCAGCATACTCGGAGTGATCATCACACAGCTGAATATCTCATCCATTGGTTTCACCATGTCACATGCGGCCTTTGCAGGCGCTGCCGCAGGCATGTTCTTTGGGATCGGGGGCACAACAGCGGCAATAATCGCAAGTCTCGGGGTGGCCCTGCTGCTTGGCCCCCTCAGTGACAGGGCACGGATGTCCACAGACACCACACTTGGTGTCCTCTTTGGAATGATGATGGCCATAGCCATATTCTTCATCTCATATATGCAGTATCTGGGCAGGGGGGCAGACACAAGTGCCCTCATGTTCGGGAATGTCATAGCCCTCTACAGAGAGGACATCTACGCCCTTGCAGTCATCTCAGTCATCGCGATTCTCTTTGTTGCCATCTTCTTCAAGGAGATCTCAGCGATAATATTCAACAGAAAGATCGCCGTTGCCGCCGGCATCAGGGTCACCCCCATCTACTATGCCACACTCTTCATGATCGCAATCACAGTGGCACTGAGCCTGAATATAGTGGGTGGCCTCCTCCTCTATGTCTGGCTGGTGACCCCGGCAGCCATCGTCTACCAGTTCTGCTACAACGTAAAGAGCCTCTTTATAGGCGCCCCACTGGTCGCGGCGGCCATCAGCGTCTCAGGTGCCTGGGCCGGCCTTGAGTACTCTCTGCCAGTGGGACCCCTTACGGCCGTCATATTCAGCATAGTTTTTTTATTTTCAGTAGCACTTTCTCCAAAAAGGAGGATTACAGATCGCAAAAATTAATAATATCCATCACACAGGTAAGATCAATGAGTATGAAATTATTTCATATTAGTGTTATCTTACTTCTGCTGATCAGCATACCTGCTGTGAGCGGGCTGAATGTGGTGGCAACCACAAGTGTGCTCGCAGATCCTGTGGAATATATCGGAGGTGAGCATCTGAAGGTGATCACCATCGCTGATCCCACCATCTGCCCGCACATGCAGGGCGATATCATCACATCCAGGATACAGATGAATGCTGAGTTCATCGCAGGTGCTGACCTCTTTGTGGCACACAGGAGTTCCATGGACAAGGACGTCGTGATGCCGGCTGTAGAGAGATTCATGGACTCAAATGGATATGGCACTGTGGACTGGAAGACACTTCAAAGCCCATATGCAGCATGGAACACCCCTGATGACGCCGGAAAACTGGCAGAGGAGGTCAAAGGCTGGCTGATTGAGGCTGATCCCACAAATGCCACAGACTATGAAGACCGCTGTGATTCATACTGTGATCTCATTGAGGCATATGATCTCTCAGATAAGGAATCCCTGATGATCAACGGGCAGGACGCCGTGGTTATGGTCTGGCAGCAGGATGCCTCAGAGAACTGGCTCGGCCTGAATGTCGTTGATATCTATGCCCCTGAGTTCTACAAAGGAGGTGAGTTCACTGCCAAGAAACTCGTGGATGCAATCAATGAGAATCCTGAGAAGTACAGGAATGTCTGTTATGTCATAGAGAACATGCAGTCAGGAGAGATGGGCAAAGGTGTCGAGGAAGCCCTCCATGATCATGGCATCATGGCAGAGAGGGTGATCTTCACAAACTTCCCGAAGTCTGTGGAAGGCGCAGAATCCATCCCTGATGTGCTTGCATACAACAAGGCCCTTATTACTCCGGACAACTTTCTGAATGTGGTGGCAACTACAAGTGTGCTCGCAGACCCCGTGGCATATATCGGAGGTGAGCATGCAGAGGTGATCACCATCGCTGACCCCACCATATGCCCGCATATGCAGGGTGACATCATAACATCCAGGATCCAGCAGAATACTGATTTCATAGCAGGTGCTGACCTCTTTGTGGCACACAGAAGTTCCATGGACAAGGGCGTCGTGATGCCGGCTGTTGAGAAATTCATGGACTCAAATGGATATGGCACTGTGGACTGGAAGACACTTCAAAACCCATATATGGCCTGGAATACCCCCGATGACGCCAGAAATCTGGCAGAGGAAGTAAAAGGCTGGCTTGTCGAAGCACAACCCTGGAATGAGGACTACTTTGAGGAGAGATTTGACTCCTACTCTGAACTCATTGATGAGACTGAGCTCTCAGGCGATGAGACAGAGAGGGTCTCAGGACAGGACGTAATTGTAATGGTCTGGCAGCAGGAGGCCGCAGAGGGCTGGCTTGATCTTAATGTTGTCGATATCTATGCACCGGATTTCTACAAAGGAGGTGAATTTACTGCCAAGAAACTGGTCGACAGGATCAAAGCAGAGCCTGAAAAATATGCTGATGTGCACTATGTCATAGAGAATATGCAGTCAGGAGAGATGGGAAAGGGTGTTGAGGAGGCCCTCCATGACGAGGGTATCCAGGCACAGAGGGTGATCTTCACCAACTTCCCAAAATCTGTGGAAGGAGCAGATTCCATACCTGAAATGCTTGCATATAACAAATATCTCGTAACCCCGACCTGGAGGCCGGCCCGCTGTAATGACGGGTCAGGTGACAGATCCATATCTCTCAGAACAGAGATCTCAGCAGACGAGGATACTGAGTTCGTACTTGATGATACACCATTCAGCCAGATAACAGTCAGGACATCTGAGGATGTGGAGAGTATGATGATCACCGCAAAGTGGATGACGGATCTCCCAAAAGAGATTCCAGGGCCTGAATATGAGGTCTTTGGATATGTCATGGTCTCACCTCAGTATGTCACAGATGATCAGATCAGAAATGCAACAATTGAGTTCAGTATCCCGATCCCCTGGATTACCTTCAGTGGCATGGAAAACAGAGATGTGGCACTCATGAGGTATCATAACAACACCTGGCAACAGCTGAAGACTGAGTTCCTGTATGAGAATCTTGATCTGGCCCACTACTCTGCATCCTCTCCGGGATTTTCATACTTTGCCATTGCCTTTGTTGAAGGCGGGGCAGAGGTCACAGAGATCAAAACACCAGAACCTACAATTGTCCCCGCATCAAACCCCACCAAAACCAGAGACAATGTAACCAGACCTACAGAAACAGCCACCTCTATAGCCACAGAAGAGCCGACACCTGAGAAGACCACAACACAGACCCAGACACCAGAAACACCTCTCAGCACCTGGGTGCCTGTGCTGGCACTTCTCATCGCTGTGGTGGCTGTGATCAGAAGAGACTGATCAAAAACCTTTTTTTCCAGATCTATAAAGGGCCTCCAGTGGTGTGGCCAGGTTTAATCATCAATTTGTGAACATGGGAAGACTCCCTGTCTTCTGATTCCTGTTTTCCAAATTCAGGGACATATACCTGACAGGGGGACAATCCTTCGGCCAAAGCCCCCCGCCTGCCAGAATGAAAAGAGGGTTTCAGCAGTCCCTGGCTGCGTCACGCCCGAGTTCAAAGGCCTTCAGGTTCTTTTCAATGGTCTTTGGTGGAACAGAGCGTTTTACAGCCTCAAGCAGGGACTCCACCTTAAGAGGGAGTTGATGGGAGGCCGCACCCAGCATCACGATATTCTGGGAGAGGATGCTGCCGGCCTCAATAGCAAGAGCAGCCGCGTCTATGGCACAGCAGCGGATGCCGGAAAGCTCCTTCATGATATCCTCCTCAGAGGGCACCTCTGCATTATACTGGTAGACAGAGGTCGGGACTATGATGCCGGTGTTTGTGACCAGCATGCCGCCCTCCTTCAGGAAGTGACTGTACCTGAGGGCCTCAAGGAGATCAAATGAGATGATCATATCAGCCGTGCCCTCGGCAATCAGCGGGCCGAAGCTGGCATCGATCCTGACATGGCTCTCAACAGAACCGCCACGCTGGGCCATTCCGTGTGTCTCAGCACCTCTGACACTGCGTTCCTCAATCAGGCAGGTCTCGCCAAGCACATTTGAGGCCAGGATTGTTCCCTGCCCCCCGACGCCGACGATCAGCACATCATAACTATCTTTCATCTCTGTCCCCTCCTGTGAATAGCCCCTGAAGGACATATCTGGGCGCAGATGCTGCAACCACTGCACAGGTCTGTGATCATCGCCTTCTCGTTATGGAACTCAATTGCAGGGCATCCATACTTCACACATGCCCCGCAGCCAGTGCAGAGCTCAGTGTCCACAGTATAGGGCTGCCTCCTGATTCCGGCACGCCTGGATGCGATGACACATGGCTGGCGGGCAATGATCACCTTTACACCAGGCCTCTCTCTGGCATCACGCAGAATCGCAAGCGTGTTTGTGAGGTCAAGAGGATTTACAGTCTCCACAAAGGGCGCACCACATGAACGGCAGAGGGCCTCAAGTGAGATCTGCGGGCTCTCCACACCAGTGGCAGTGCAGCCTGTGTTCGGATTTGGCTGGTGTCCTGTCATGGCAGTGATACGGTTGTCAAGTATCATGACCGTCATATTGGCGCCATTATAGACTGCATTGATCAGTCCCTGAAGACCAGTGTGAAGGAAGGTCGAGTCACCGATGGTGCAGACCACATCATGCCCCTCCTGGGCATGGGCAAGGCCGCTTGCGATGGTGATGGACGCACCCATGCAGATGGTCGTGTCCACGGCACCCATCTGAAGACCAAGAGTGTAGCACCCGATATCACTCGGATAGATGGTATCCTTGCCAAAGACCCTTCTGAGTTCATAGAATGCAGCGCGGTGGCCACATCCTGGACAGAGAATCGGGGGCCTTGCAGGCGCAGCCTTCGCAGCTGCCGGTTCAGGGAATGTGAGAGTGGAGGCAATACCGGCCTTCTCAAATGCACCTGAGACGATTGCCGGGTTCAGCTCGCCCTCCAATGGCACACAGTCGTCCTTCTTGCCATGTATCATAGTGGTGCCTGCGACCTGGCGCACTGCCTCCTCAAGAACAGGCGCGAGCTCCTCAACCACCAGCACCATATCATGCCTGCGGACGAAGTCAGAGAGCCATTCCTCATCAATCGGGAATGCACCGACCTTCGCAAATGAGACATCCTCAGGGATGATCTCCTGGACATAACTTGCCGCAATGCCGCTTGCGATAACGGCCGTCTTTCCCCTGACCTCTGACTCTGTGTACCCGAGTTCAAGAAGGCGCTTTGCAAGAGGTGCCTGCTTCTCATTCAGTTTCTTATGCAGAATTCTGGTGTGTGCAGGTATGACCACATACTGCCGGGGATCCTTCTCAAACTCACCAGTGCGGTGCGCGGATCCTGCCTCGCCATTCAGGACGTCACTCTTTGAGTGACATATGCGCGTTGTGGGCCTGAAAAGCACAGGCAGCCCGAACTCCTCTGAGATCTCAAAGGCAGCCAGAACCATATCATGCGCCTCCTGAAGGCTGGATGGATCAAAGCAGGGTATCTTTGCGAAGTGCGCGTAGCACCTGCTGTCCTGCTCGTTCTGGGAACTGTGTGCATAGGGATCATCGGCACTCAGCACCACAAAACCGCCTTTCACACCAGTATATGCACTTGTCATGAGAGCATCTGCAGCGACATTGAGACCAACGTGCTTCATAGTGACAAGGGATCTGAGTCCACACCATGAAGCCGCGAGCGCATTCTCAAAGCCCACTTTCTCATTGACTGACCATTCCACATAGAGTTCACGCTCCTTCTGGTGACGCAGATAGTCAACCACTTCAGAAGAGGGCGTTCCCGGATAACCGCCTGCGAAATCGAGGTCTGCCTCAAGGCAGGCATGCGCGATAGCCTCGTTTCCAAGCATGTAGCGTCTTGCCATAAGTCTATGAATAACTACGAATCAGGGCCTTATAATCTGGTGGTAACGAATTTTAGCAGAATAATTTCAAAAACTATAATAAGGACAGGGTACCATTTTATTAGGTAATCCCCATGAAGGGCCCGTAGCATAGCTGGTGGTGCACCCGGCTGATAACCGGGAGGTCATGAGTTCGAACCTCATCGGGCCCACTGTCATTTTTTGAGAGTTTTTTCGACCAGAATTTATAGTATTGCAAATCAAAGTAGATTTCATGAACAACATCCAGAAAGCAGCCCTGGTTATAGGCATAATCATCGCCGCGGCGCTGGCAGTTGTGGACATCTTCTTAACATTCATAGTGCTGATGACAGACGGAGTTCTGGCTGTGTGCTTTATTATGTACAACACCAGTGCACGTTTTGCTGTTAAGCCTGAGATCACCGGCTACCTCAGAGGAGATGCAAAAGCCATCATCCTGAAGAACACAGGTAATGACCGTGCAGAGGAGATCCATACCTCCATTGTCCCGCATGACATCGAATTCAAGACCCCTTCCCTCAATCCAGGAGAGACCTGTGAGCACCCCCTTGAATCAATGCTCAAAGAGGGAAAATGCTACACCACATACAGAAATTCCGAAGAAAAGGAGTTTGCACATACAAACATGCTTTCATCACTTGATGATGAGGAGGATCTCCTCAAGCCCATGTTCCCCACCTTTGCGTGGAAGTAACTCTGCAATCCGGCCTGTCAGTCAGGAGGCCGGATTGGATCTGCAATTTAACCGGACCTCCCCTCAGGAGTCTTATTCCTGCTGTGGTTCCTGCTTCTGGAAGACAAATGCGAGCGTCATTTCCATGGCATCCACAAGTTCACGCTCATCTTTGAGATAGTCATGGAGAGCCCTGTAGAGCATGAACATGATATCATAGCCATAGAGGTCAATTACCTCTTCAGGGGTGAGGACATGCTCATAGGAGTCGATGATAAAATCTGTGACACTGTACATCAGTTCCATGAACTGCCCGTCCTCAGTGAGTACACAGTACTGACTTGTCACCTGCTTTGACATATCATCAGGGCGGTAGGCCAGAGGATCAGTCTTGCCAAGCATAAGCATCTTCTGGCTATGATACTGTGCATTATAGATCTCGCCCTTACCATCCTGCTTTCCACGAACAAGCATCGCAAGGCCAAGAGAAGAGATCAAAGGCTTTGCAAGTTCAGCCATCCTTCCCAGAAGTGCCGCATCATTCTCTTTGATATCCTGAGACAGTGCCCCTTTACGATTCTTACTCTCCTGCACCTTCTGCATTACAGCTGAAAATCCCTCTTCAATTATATCCATTATCAATCACTCCTCTACTGTAGGAAATGATATCAGATATATCCCCCCTTCTGTCCACAGAGGAAGTAAGGAGGAACAGGTATATACGCAACTGCCTGTATATCATGGTTGCAAAAACCGGATCAAGAGGTTCAGCAAAATGGATAATATTAGAACTTTAAAATCCGTATCTGGTCTGATTTTGGTAATCGCAGTTGTCATACTGGCATCCTGCGCAGGTTGCACCTCAGGACAGGATGAAGGGGCAGCACCAGCAGACGGGAAGATCATGATTGCCACAAGCATCATACCCTCAGGGACATTTATCGAGAAGGTTGCAGGCGACCACACCAGGGTCATGGTGATGATCCCAAAAGGTGCGAGTCCGGCCACATATGACCCCACTCCAGAACAGATGGTCGCTCTCTCAGATGCCGCACTTTATGTGAAGGTGGGTTCACCCCTGCCATTTGAGACTAAGCACCTGCAGAACTTCATCGAGTCAAACCCCGATATGCAGGTAGTTGATGCCTCAGAGGGCATCAGTGTGAAAGACAATGATCCCCATATCTGGAACTCACCAAAGAATGCCATCATCATGGTGCAGAATATTGCCAGTGCACTGGAGGTGGCAGACCCGGCAAATGCCACAGATTACAGGGCAAATGCCGAATCATACACAGAAGAACTCATAGCACTCGACAATGAGATCACCACACTCTTCAGTGATTCCCCTGAGAGCAGTTTCATGATCTTCCATCCTGCATGGAGTTACTTTGCAGACACCTACGCCATTGAGCAGATACCTATAGAACTGGAAGGCAAGGAACCCGGCCCAAAACAGATTGCATCCCTGATCACCAGGGCACAGGAGGGTGGGATCCACATCATCTTCACTGATCCCCAGTTCTCATCAAAGAGCGCAGAGACCATAGCCGCCCAGATCAACGGACAGGTTCTGCCGGCTGACCCCCTCGCAGAGAACTACACAGAGAATCTCAGATCATTTGCAGAGGCAGTATGGGAGGCAAACAGTGACTGAGCCTGTCATATCCATCAGAGATGTCAGTTTCTCATATGGCATTCATCAGGTGCTTGAAGATATAAACCTCGATGTCATGGAGAACGACTTTCTGGGTATCATCGGGCCGAACGGCGGCGGCAAGAGCACTCTCATAAAGATCATGCTGGGCCTGATCACTCCTGACAGCGGGGAGGTCAGGGTGCTGGGTGGTGCACCTGCCGCCAACAGGACATCAATCGGATATGTACCCCAGTTCCGGACCTTTGACTTCGGTTTCCCCATCAGCGTGATGGGGATGGTGCTGATGGGGCGCCTCGGGCATATAAGTGGGCCATTCAGGAAATACAGTGATGAAGACCGGCGTATAGCCCTCAGAACCCTTGAGATGATGAGAATCACAGATCTCCGGGATCATCAGGTTGACGAACTCTCAGGCGGGCAGCAGCAGAAGGTCATGCTGGCACGGGCACTGGCGGCCGAGCCTGAGGTGCTCCTCCTTGACGAGCCCACAAATCATGTGGATGTCCAGACTGAGGTGCACTTCTTTGAGATCCTCAGAGAACTCCATGAGAAGATGGCAATTGTGGTGGTCAGTCATGACATAGGTGCCCTCTCCTCAAATGTGGGCAGGGTGGCCTGCCTCAACAGGAAACTCTTTGTCCATGACTCAGGGATGATCACAGAGGGCATGCTTGCAGAGGCCTACAAATGTCCTGTAGATCTTATCGCCCACGGCGTGCCGCACCGCGTTTTTCCTGAGCATGAGGAGGGAGAATAATGCTGGATATTCTCTCATATGGATTCTTCCAGAATGCCCTCATCGCAGGCCTGCTTGTGAGTGTGGCCTGCGGGATCATGGGCACCTATGTAGTTGTCAGGAAGATTGCATTCATAGGCGGGGGTATCTCGCATGCGGCCTTCGGGGGCATCGGACTTGGATATTTCCTTGGATTCCAGCCAATAATCGGGGCATTCATATTCAGCCTGGCCTCTGCCATAGGCATAGGTGAGGTGAGCAGAAGGGGAGGTGAGCATGAGGACACCCTGATCGCCGCGATGTGGTCACTTGGTATGGCCCTTGGAGTGCTCTTTATATCACTGACACCAGGCTATGCACCTGACCTCATGACCTATCTCTTCGGGAACATCCTCTTTGTCCCTCTGGAGGATCTCATCATGATGCTTCTCCTTGACTGCCTCATCATAGGGCTCGTGGTCCTCTTCTACAATGAGTTCCTGGCAGTATCCTTTGATGAGGAATTCGCGACCATCACAAATGTGCCTGTGGAAAGAGTGTATCTCCTGCTGCTCTGCCTCATTGCAGTCACTGTGGTGATGCTCATCAGGGTGGTGGGCGTCATACTCCTGATCGCGCTCCTGACCCTCCCGGCGGCAATTGCACGTCAGTACAGCATCAGTCTGCCAAGGATCATGGGGATCGCTATAATCCTTGGTGCAATCTTCACCTTCGCAGGCATGTGGATCTCATATATTGCAGATGTGCCCTCAGGCGCCACCATCATCATTGTTTCGGTGTTCGCCTATGCCATCTCAATAATCTGGAAAAAGAGTGTTTCAGGGTTCCTCAGATGAGTTCCCCGATAAGATAGTGGCAGCGGTGGCTGGTAATCCTGACCTCCGCATGTGCCCCTATCGGGAGGTCGCCCATGATCACGACATCCATATATGAGTGATCGCGGGCGATCACAGAACCCTCCTTCTTTTTTTCTGTCACTATCACAGAGAGATGCCTGCCTATGTAGGTATCATTGACCTCATCAAAGGTGGCATGGGCCGCCTTTGTCAGCGCCCTTGAACGGTTTTTCTTTATCCAGTCAGGCATATCATAATACTGGCCGGCAGGTGTGCCAGGTCTGACTGAGAATCTCGTGATATTGACCTTGTTGGGTTTTGTGGTTCTGAGAAGGTCAAGAGTATCCTCAAAGTCCTCGTCAGTCTCCACAGGATAGCCGACAATGAGGTCTGTTGATATCCTGATATCAGGAATCTTCTCTCTGAAGGCACTCACAAGATCGATAAAATCCCCACCGCTATAACCGCGGTTCATGGCCAGAAGCACGCTGTCAGAGCCTGACTGCACAGGAACGTGGAGAAATGAAAAGATCTTTTCACGTGCAAAGGCCTTGATGAGATCATCCCTGATAGGGAGGACGGTGGCAGGGTTCATCATGCCCACCCTAACCATGAAATCCCCTGGAAGGTCTGCCATCTTCTGGAGGAGACCTGCAAGGTTCCTGCCGCAGTCCCTTCCGTAGGAGCTGACATCCTGGCCAGTGAGCTGGATCTCATGCGCTCCGGCGGCTACAAGGCGCTCTGTCTCTCTGAGGATCTCCTCCTCAGGAAAACTGCTGAGCCTGCCCCTCGCGAATCTGGTAATACAGTAGGCGCAGGCACCCAGGCACCCTGTGCCAATCTGGACGACACCTACACCTGGCGCAGTCATAGCACCCACCCGGCCTGTCGAAGCCATGATCTCCTCAGATCTGATCAGATGCGGCTCGCAGACCTTCCTGATCTCGTCCATCTGCACCACAGGCATGCAGCCTGTCACCACGATCTCCCTGTCAGAGAACTCCTTCATTCTTTTGAGCATGTGTCGACCAGTAGAGGCGATTACAGTGCAGGTATTGATTATGAAGACCTCCGCCTCCTCAGGCGGCACCTGAACACACCCCTGGCTCTCTGCCACCTCGATCAGTTTCTGTGTATCGGCGTGGTTGAAGGTGCAGCCATATGACTCGACGTAAATCTTCTTGTTGCGTAGAAAGTCCATGAAATCAGTATAGAATATCTCTTGCAGCAGAGAGTTAAAGTGTGGTCTCTGAGACAACCGGGATGCTCAGGAAAAGGGGGTAGGGTCAGGCTCCGGATTTGTGGAGCAATAACCAACAGAGAAAGTCAGAAGATATGGGGATGGGTTCTGAGGGAGAAAATCCAGGTTCCGGATTCAGGGACTGACACCTGGCAGGAGGATGAAATCCGGAATGGGTAAGTCTCAGATTCCCGGAGACAGGGACTGCCCCTCAAAGACACAAGTGTCCATGGCAAATCTCCAATTTGTGAGCGTCAGCGAAGATGGGAAGACTCCTTGTCTTCGATTTTCCGTCTTCTTGAACTCGTTTCACTCGTTCCCTGCCTAAGAGAAGGGAACTAAGCTTAACTGGATATTTACAGGGTTTCAGTATAGGCAGGGGGCTGCGACCCCGCCAGCCCCCATTGAAGGATGGTCCGGAATGGGAACAACCCTTTTTCTGGATCCTGAGATCTGACAGAGGAAAAATCACATACCAAGTATGAGCAGAGTCTTTGAGATGAGAGTGAAAAGAGCATGAGAAAGATGCAGGGGTTCGCAGCAATCCCATGCCTATACATATCCCCAGCCCCTGATTCTAAATCTCCGGCCCCGCACCAAAGCCCACATATGCCTCCTGCCTCAGCAGGGCATCCAGGAGGACAAGGGCGAGCATGCTCTCGGCGACAGGCAGGAGGCGCGGGACTATGCAGGGGTCGTGGCGGCCGGCAACAGATATGAAGGCCTCCTCTCCGGTGTCGTCGACTGTCTTCTGTGGCAGTCTGATCGAGGGAGTGGGTTTCACAGCAAGCCTGACAATGATCTCATTGCCATTTGATATACCGCCGAGGATGCCGCCCGCATGATTGCTCAGGAATCCAAAGGCGTCCATCTCGTCGTTATTCTGGCTCCCAAAAGCCATGGCAGCGTCAAAGCCGTCACCTATCTCCACACCCTTGACAGCCCCGATACCCATCATAGCAGAGGCGATCTCAGCATCGAGCCTGCCAAAGACAGGATCCCCAAGGCCCGGCGGAGAGGTGGCAGTGACCTCCACAATCCCGCCCACAGAGTCACCTCTCGCCGCGGCAGAGAGGATCTCCTCCTCCATCTCCGGAGGTGTGGTGGCACCATGCACCTCAAGCACACGCCCTGAAACAGAGATGCCACGGGAGGCGAGCACCTTCATGGCAAGGCCGCCTGCAAGCACTCTTCCTATGGTCTCACGACCTGAACTCCGCCCGCCGCCGCGGAAGTCCCGCAGGCCATACTTCTTCTGCCAGGTATAGTCAGCATGCCCGGGCCTGAAGAGGTGCCTGATCTCCTCATAATCCCTGCTCCTGACATCCGCATTCCTGACGATCATCGCTATGGGGGCGCCGGTCGTCAGACCTTCAAATACTCCGGAGAGGATCACAGGCCTGTCCTCCTCTTTTCTCGGTGAGGAGAGAGGCG
>Ga0265294_10002742_pt1 | contig 22928 bp, 23 predicted proteins | sample MunlanPumphouse3_FD_192504 | JGI IMG/M metagenome (GOLD analysis project Ga0265294, IMG submission 192504) | Groundwater microbial communities from a municipal landfill in Southern Ontario, Canada - Pumphouse #3 | ecosystem: Environmental > Aquatic > Deep subsurface > Groundwater | place... | reverse complement strand
TTTCATTGCCCAAAAAATCACATCTTCTAAATCTTCATAATAATTAGTTGTTGTTGCGTCCTCATATCTTCCTTCACTTTCTCCGTATGTATTAGTCGCATCAAACCTAACTATATTATAATCACACACAACAAAAGCCTTCGCAAAATATTCTATTATTGGTTGATTCTTTGATCCGCCAAGTCCATGCGTAATAAAAACTAAATCTTTATTATTAGCTATTATTTCAATTAATACAGAAATTTTTTGATTTTTTCTATTTTTAATATATATTTTTCCCATGTTCTTAACTTATTATTAATAATAACATATTTATTCCATCAATTCGATTATTTATAATTAAAAATACAAAAAACCCTTAAAATAAAGGCTTTTTTAACTTAGCTCCCGTCATGAGTCTAGAACTTTCCAGCTCCAATCCCCATAAGACTTTATTGAGTTATATTTCAAGTATACCACACTGGCAGCCAGTCGGGTAGTATTGAGATAAAATGAGACAAATGAGACACTACAAAATCTGTCCCGTTTCTTATTCTATTAAATTATTGTCTTTAATAATACCGATTTCTTCCAATATTTTTTTACTAGACGCAATCAGATATTCTATCATTTCCTTTTCCTTTCCATTAATATTTACATAATTGCCTGATTCGGTAGCAAGAAAATGAATTATATCTAATACACTATTAATTATTCTTGGCATCCCTGATGTTTCTATTAACCAACCCTTGGGTTTATAATGTTCGAAATTATTACGAAATGTATTGTGGAATTTTTTAATATCTTCTAACTGTTCTAGCGATAAGGTTATCCATTTGCTCCCTACGGTCATCCTCATAAATTCTTCTTTTTGAATCCTTTTAATGGTTTCGCAAAAATCAATCAATCTCCCGTCTTTTCCGCAAACACGAACATTATCGGTTCCCTTCAAGGCGCATATCGCAAACCCGTATAATGCCGAATGAGAACATAGGATGGTCCATTTCCAATTTATCTCTTCATCGTCTTTTAATCTTGTTATGAAAAAATGTGCCTTATCGAGACTATCTAATGCATTTATCTCTTCGGATAGCTCTAAATATTTGCTCATATCAATAAATTATTTATTGAGAATAGAGAACAGTCCACTAAAAATTTCTTTGATCTTATCATCCGAAACATATTGAAAAGCCCCGTCTAAGTCGAAATCATTTATTCTGCTGGCCTCCTTGCCAAATTTTGTTAAAAATTCTGATTTACAATAGTCCCTAAAAGTTTTAAGATCCTTAAATTCTCCTGGTTCCTTCGGACCATAACCAGATAATTTTAATAATAAATATTCCGAATTATACTCAATAAGTTGGACAATGTCTCCATTTTTTTCTATTTTTTCCTTAATTTTAGAAGAATCATCTAAATCGTTGTCTAAAAAAATAAGGAATGTTCTTTCGGGAAAATTTAATTTAATAACATTGTACTTCGAATTAAAATTAGATATACCTCCAATTCCACCTAATTTACCCCTAAAAACAATGGTCTCCCCATTATTAGAATAATCGGTTTTGTCACTAAATATAATATTAGATTTTGAAAATTCCCCTCTAAATCTATTTTTTAAATAAGAAAAAATTACAAATTCAGTGTGCCCTTCATACAATAAAAAATAATATACTTTAAAGGGTTTTTTCATATAATTACAACAAATTATTGATTGCCCTATTAAAGTCAATAGTATCCGGAACGCCGCCTAAAGATCCGAGCCTGTACCTTTTTTTAATATTATCTCTTTCTTTGACATCATAATCAGAAACAGTGTTTACCGTTATGTTATCGTCATTCTTTTCCATTATATAGGCCTGATCATTATGTAATAAATCAAAAGTCTCGTGATTATGAGAAGAAAAAAACATTTGAGCATTATTTCTATTGATGTCCTTGTCTCTGAATAAATTCAAAATGGCTATTTCCATATCCGGATGATAATATTTACTAGTTTCATCGTACACAATTACGCCTCCATTCCTAATAATTTCTAAAATTTGATTTATATAAGATATTAATTCTCTTGTGCCGGCAGAAAGTTCTTGAACTGGCAATTTTTTATAAAAGTTTTCATAATCCGCTGCATATTCAAAACTATTTTCTCCGTTCTTTTCAATAATTATTTCCTTAAGATTTGGCTCAAAATACTTTGCAACAGCACTTAACGTGTTGCGATAGTCTTCTTTATTTATACTATTATCATTTAAATATTTTATAGCCACAGACAATAATCCAGGAATAACTCCCTGACTAGATCTCTTATCTGTTATAAAACACGTTTTATTCCTTATTTCCTTTAATTCCCCTATTCCAATAACTTCTTTTATATTGCCAAATACAGAAATACTAGAACTGTCATCTAACATTACAGATAAAAATGACGAATTAGATGGAGCTATTATATTCTTAGACATCTCGCCAATTTTTTTCGAAATATAATCTTCAAAAGTAACTATGCTGCCCTCTCTAATAAATATATTTTTACCATTTTTTGACAAGACTTCTTTGTCTATCTTTTTTCCTTCATCTGCTACATGTACGATATAGCTATAATTATCTTTATTTATTATAAAATCTATTCCTAATACTGTTGGAGCGAACTGTTTATCTTTACTAAAATTAGGGAGCAGGATGGGATTATCCATCTTTATCCCACCAAAACCAAGGATGAATTCTTGGTGCTTAGTCGTCATTAAGCTGAATATTGTCCTAATAGCGTTTAATATCGTACTTTTACCAGAAGCATTTGCGCCATAGAAGCCATTAATTAAAGAAACTCTTACATTGTTGTTGGCATTGAAATAACCAATTTTTTCTGCTTTCCCACCCTCAACAAATTTCACCTCTACCGGATCCTTTATTCCGTAAAAATTCCCAACAATAAGTTTTGTTATTAACATAATTTTATTAAAAATACATTTATTTGTAAATTTATTACATGATAGGCTATTAAAAAGAATTTGTCAAGCCATTTTTGACAAAAAAATGTTAAAATATCATTTACACTGCCAAAATATGGATAAAACGCTCTTAAATTATATGTTTTACAGTCTCCAGTTTGTCTACATCTGGGTCTGGACTTCCTCAGGCTATTGCAGCATCTGTATAGGTAAGAGAATAAATAACAAATATATGACAGATACAAAATATTGCCTATACGCAAGAAAATCAACGGAATCGGACGAAACCCAAGCCCTTTCTATTGATTCCCAAATTAAGGAAATGTTAGACCTAGCCAAAAGAGACAATCTCAATGTTATAGAAATAAAACAAGAAAAACACTCAGCTAAAGAAGTCGGACAAAGACCAGTTTTTAACGAAATAATTAAAGAGATTAGGGAAGAAAAATTCAATGGAATATTAACATGGGCTCCTGATAGAATAGCAAGAAATGCAGGAGACTTAGGGACAGTCGTGGATATGATGGATAATGGAAAATTAAAGGAAATAAGAACCTACGGACAATCATTCGGAAATTCACCTAACGATAAATTTCTATTAATGATCCTTGGATTCCAAGCCAAACTCGAAAACGATAATAAATCTGTAAACGTCAAAAGAGGCATGAAAGCCAAGTGTTCCATGGGTTGGCGTCCAAGGAAATGGCACCTCTAGGTTATTTAACGAACAAAGAGGGCATTAAAGGCCAAAAAAAGATATTCGTAGACGAAGCCAGGGCTCCAATAATCAAGAAAATGTTTGAGAAGGTAGCTTATGAAAAACTTAGTGGTAGAAAGTTATATGGCTGGCTCATATCAATTAATTTTACAACCAGAACTGGAAAAAGAGCGACCCTAAGTTCACTATATACCCTCTTAAAAAATAGCTTTTATTATGGAAAGTTTGAATACCCTGTCGGAGGCGGATTATGGTATGACGGATTGCACGAACCGATAATCAGTAAAGAATTATTTGATAAAGTACAAGAACAAATTACTACCCAGAATATCAGGTGTGAGGATAGAGAATTCGCCTTCACTAAATTAATTAAATGCGGGCTATGCGGATCAGGGATAACTGCTGAAGAAAAGCATAGAAAATTAAATAATGGAACCCTTAACAAACATGTTTATTATGGATGCACAAAATACAATGATCTCCACTGTAAATGCGGATATATAAAAGAAAAGGAATTAATAAAACAATTATCCGAACTAATGGACGAGCTAATTATGGATGGATCGGAAATAAAGAAAAAAATAGAGATAGAGATAGAAAGATACAATAAATTTAGGTACGGAGTATTAGGGCTAAAAGAATGTAACGAGAAAATAGAAGAAAAACTGGATTATAAAAAATACGCCAGATATATTCTGGCGCAAGGATCAATCGATGAAAAAAGAGAACTATTATCGTGCCTTAAGGGAAAGTTAACACTAAACAATGGAAAAATTAAAATAAATTAATACTTATCACCAATCATAATAACTAAATATTTGTACTTCCTTATTCTTAATCTTGGTCTTGGTCTTACTAATTAATTTTTTATCAATATAAACATTACTATCAATAATGTTTTTAATCTCCATATCTTTTATCCAATTAGTTTCAAATATTCGCTGATTACTATCGTAAACACTTTTGCATAATTTTTCGTTAAAATTTAGTTTAGATTTTAATCCCAAAGACATTCTTTGTGTCCAAATCTCTAAAAGACCTGTATTAGCTAGCGTACATATTTTTGATTGAATCATTACCAATATCTCTTCTTTTCTTTTATTCGACAACTTATCGATACAATTCGAAATTAAACCAGCAATAATGGGAAAAGAATTAGGATTATTATACGCGATATCAATAAGTAAACTGACAATAACTCTTTCTTGTTTGTAAAAATATTCAGGCTTAACAACGTCAAGTATTTTTGAAAGTCTATTTTTAAGTGTTCCGGAGTTTGGAAATTGTTTCCCAGCCTGATGAACTATTAACAACTGCCTAAGTAATTCTTTTTTTGATAATTTCTTGGGCACATATTCAAACCTTAAGGCATCCATTTTGTCTTTTTTCATTGAGCCAGATACCACATCTTCATCAAGGCATGTTTTATTGGTATTTAATCGAAAACCCAAACTCGATAGAACTTCGCTTAAACATTTTAAAATTGCGTCGCCATCACTCATATCGTTTACAAAAATCCTATAATCATCTCTGTATCGTAAAATATGAAATTTTTTATCTTTCAAGACGGACTTAATTTTTTTTAATAATTTACAATCTATATAACCTAAAACTATCTCTGCTAAAAAATCCATTAAAATACTACCCTGAGGAATCCCATTTGTTTGACCAAATGACATTGCCTGAATATGATGGTCAATCTTATTGCCAAATAAATCACTGTAACTTCTATTATTCTTTGATATTGCCTTGGTATGTATTGCCCATGGCAAAGAATGCGTATATACCGATCCATAACAATCGGCAATATCTGTCTGATATAAAAAATTATATTCAAGGGAAAGAGCGATAGATTTTTTCTCGATATTATTTACCCATTGCGAAATTTGCATAGCTTTCTGTTTAGATCTACTTGTAGGTAAAACTGGAATACTTTCACATTCAATATTTTTATCTCTTTGAAATTCCTTAAAACGCTCTTGCAAAACTTTCCAATTACTTTTTTCTGTTATTATATTTACTAATGACACATAAATTAAAGGATTAATTATCTCATATTTTCTCCAAGCATATTTTCCATCTTTATTTCCATAAAGAATATGATTGACTGTTTCATTTTTCTTAGCATCCATCAAATCCTTAAGAGTAAGTTCTCCAGTAAAAGTTTTTTTAATACTCAAAAGCAACTTATCAAACATAAAATATGGAGGTAATTCCATATTTGAGTATGCTTCTCGACTTAAGAAGAATTTTTTGGCATATATAGAATTTAAATTTAGTAAATTTTTAGTCATTCCGATAGTTAAATAATTAGTTACTTACTAAATAATCTTATAACTTCATCGAAATTCTTAAACTTATTCTTCTCCCATTCATCTTGTTTAACATATAAAGCTTTATATACCATTCTACTCTGTCTATTATTAACATCTTCACACCACTTTTGAAGTCTTTCGAATTTTAATTTATCATCCTCTTTTTCTCTACCTTTAGTCTCAACTATATATACTGTTTCATTATCTTTTTTGACAAAAAAATCTGGATAATATGTAGAAATAGAACCATCTGAATTCTTATATTCTATTCTTAAAGCACTTGCTTCTTTGTTTTGAAAATTCTTTGAAAAAGAAACTACATCATCGCAACCCTCAATAAAACCAGCGAAAACGAGCTCGAAATCACTATCGCCTACGATTTTATTAAAAACAGATTTCTTGGGAATTAAATATGATTTGTCATTAACTACAAATGGCCTTGCTTCACTAATTTTAATATAGTTTTTAATTTCAGCATCTCCTTTATCTTGAACCGTTAAATCATTAATAGCCTTCTTAAAAGAATCTTTTATAATCTTTATATATTCTACTTCTGATAAATTTGTTAAAACATTTAAGTCTGATAAATCAACTTCTTGATCAAACATATAATTTTTAATAAATTCTTTTGCCTTGCCAAATAAAATATCATAACAGCCGAACAATCTTAACTCTCTCATTATCGCCTGAGCGAAAAATCCAATAACACTTTGATAATCTGGCTCAATTTCACTAGTCAATATTGTTGTGTGATGAACTTTTTCATCAACAACGTCCTTAAATACAATTTCTCTCTTTTCTTCTTCAGAAAAAGTCTTTACTTTGACTCTCTTATTCCCAAATTTAGAAACGTCTAATTCGGCAATATTTTTATATTCTCTTTGTATTCTCGGAGACATGACTGGAATTTCAATATCCAATTCTTCAATATCTTTTTTAGGATTATCCTTATCAACCTCAATTACCATTGGTGTAATTGGTTTTGCTCCAGTTCCCATAGCTCTTTTTTCAAGAATAACGCCCTCGCCATTTATTGATTCAACAAATTCCATAAAGGCAGGGGTTCCCAAAACACTAACATATTCTTCAACGTCATCTCTGCCAAAAAACATTCTTCTCAATCCTCTTCCCAATGTTTGTTCTGGCAAAATCTTTGAATCTGCTGCATATGGCCTTAATCCGACAATCGTTGTCACATTTTTAACATCCCATCCTTCTTTAAGCATCATCACCGAAACGATTACTTTGAATGGACTTTCCCAACTATCAATTTCATTGGCTTGTTTCCTAAGCAAGTCTAGTTCTTCTTTATTTTTACCAGAAACTGTTTCGGATATCTCACCGCTTTTATTGGTATGAATTGTCAAAACAGCATCTTTTAACTCTGAAAAATTTGTTTTGATATATTCAGCCACTTCATCACAATTCTTTGTATCGTCAGTCATAATAAAAAGAATTGATTTTTTGTTCATTGGCTTTAGAGTATTGTAAGTTTTACGCCACTCTTCAACGCCAAGGTTTATATAATCTCTATATTTTTCACTGAATAGAGAACTCTGATTTTCTTTTAGTTTTCCTCGACTAGCTGCATCAGGAACAACAGGATTTTTCACAATTCTTTGGTGTATGGCTTCTACCAAAGGATAGTCGGATATTGTTTGAACAAAAATGTTACCCTTGTCATCTTTGGGGGTGGCTGTAACGTCCAACTGTAAAGATAATTTTGATCCTTTTTGCTTTAGCTTATTATCTATGTCTTGAATAGACTTAAACCAAGCAGTATCATGCTTTACGTGATGTGCCTCATCGTTAATAACAATTAATTCATCTATGTCTCTTACAATCATTCCCAAATCAACAGTAGAATCGTTGGTTTTTGTGACCGGCTTATGACCCAAAAAATATACAGATGAATCTTCGTCGTCTGGATTTGCTTCTGCCACATCCCCCTCAAATACTCTATGAATATTTGTTAAAAATATATTTCCGGTATCAGAGATGCTTTTTACATCGTCCTGCAAATGAAGAGTAACTTGAAAATCATCTTTCCAATTTTGACCTTGATATCCATTTTCTGGCAAAACTGGATCCATGAAGAATATTTTAGATCCCTCAAAGTCACTTTTTATTCTTTCAAAAACAATCACATTCGGAGCTATCAAAAGAAAATTCTTCGCTAAATTAGAATCTGGTTCATACTTTTTATGAAAATATGCCCATGCAACGACAAGACTCATTACCTTAGTCTTACCTGCTCCCGTAGCCATCTTAATAACAAAACGCAACCAATCTTCGGTAAACATTCCAGCACTCAAAACTCCTGTTGAATTATATCTTATAAGATCGTGCTTATCTTTTACTTTCGCAACTTCATATAGCCAAACAACTGTTTCCAAGGCTTCCCTTTGAGCAAAGTAGTATCTAAAATTAAATGCTACTCCTTTTTCGTCATATAAAATATGTTCCTCCTTAAACCACCAATTCAAAAGAGCTTTCGATGTTTCACTTGCTCCTTCGTATTGTTTATCTCTCCATTCTTTTACTTTCTTACGCAATTCTGCAACAAGAGGTGGCAAAAGTTTGTCATAGCCCTTTTCACGTAAAATCTCATCAGCTGGAAACCATCTAATGCTTGGATCTAATATTGCGTATGGGTCTTTTGGAAAATCTTTATATAAAGCCATTGTGTTTTATTTAAGATATTAAATGTCTTTTACATTAAAAAGGTATGTCATCTACTATATCTGGATTTTTATCTTTATCGAAATGAACTGTTTCATTGTAGTCACAAACAAAACAGCGATAATAATATTCTCTAGTATTTTCACTATAATATCGCTTCATCCTCCTTAACTCTTTGTCCTTTTCAAAACAAAAAGGACAAAATGCTTGTATGGGATTACTAGCCTTATATATAAGATTATTTATAAGAATAGTCTCTTCGATTAAAGGGAAGGATTTTTTTTGAAATATTTTTATTTTATTAAATAAAACAATTATTGTAATTAAGATGCCCAGTGACAACAAAATAATCCATAATGGCACCATTATCAACATAATATCCCTAAATTTGCTCCAAAAATAAAACAAAAGAGATCCTATAAAAGAAATTCCTACTAAAGAAACAAGATATTGGAAAATAATCTTCCAATGATCATAAAGACCATTTATAATGTTTTTATTAAAATTCATATTTAAACTATAACCTTAATTACTTTAGTTGTATCGTTACCAAAAATATCAACAACCTTTATTGCAACCTTATAGTCTCCTTTTCGCATTTCTTTGGCAGCTGAAACTAACTCAAGATTTCTATTCTTTTTAGTTCTAAAGCTTTGCCATTCATTATCAAAAATATAATCTCCAGTCCAAACTTCTTTTTCCTTACCATCTTCGATAATATTAATAATTTCTTTTCTATCTTCAAAATTAAAATCTACTGCCCAATAATCTATCCAATCGCTCCATTTTTTAGTCAAAATTTCCCTTGAGACAAGTTCTGCTTTCTTATCTTTTGATATTTTTACTACCTGTCCATTCTCCACTATTATCTTAGTTCCACCGGGCCTTAAGTCTTCTATTATTTCTCCAGAATCATCTTGATTGTAAAAAACAGAAAAATCAGTAAGCTCAATAGATAATTCTTTACTTGCCCTACCTTTAATTATAGGTTTTACTTCTACGAACGCAACATCATAAAATTTTACTTGACCTTTTTCAACCGCCTTTTTATCAAAAACCTCTCTTGGAATTATCCTAAAAGCGATATCAATACCTTGATCTTTATATTCCTGAAAATCTAATCCCATCTCATAATCAAAACCAAGCACGTCTACTTTGGTGATTCCCTTCTCCATGCATTCAACAACAATGTCCTTTATTAATTTCGAAGAAACTGGCATATTAATAGGGCCAACAGCAACCAGTCTATCTCTTTTTTTGCCAACAATATTAACAAATGAATCTACTGTTTCCGCTTTATATGCAGAAATAATAAGCTTTACAAATTCTTTTTCTTTTCTTTCTGCTTGTTTGGTTTTTTCTTCTACTCGTAAATCGTCGTTTACTGTAATAAAATTTTGTCTTTCGTATCTGCCAACATTTAGTATTTCAAAAGCACGAAAATTATTACCTTCTTTCTTTAATTCTCGCTGAACTCCAATTAATCTTTTACGGGAGGTATGCACTCCAAATCTTCCTATATCAGATCCAATCCATTTTCTCCCAAGTTTTTCAGCTACTGCAAGAGTGGTGCCTGAACCACAAAAAAAATCGGCAATAATATCTCCTTCGTTAGAAGAAGATTTTATTATTCGTTCGAGTAATTTTTCTGGTTTTTGAGTTGGATACTCTCCTTTTTCAAGACCAATATCTAACCATATATTTTGGAGCTCAATTCCTGACAACTCATCAAGATATTGTTTGATGTTAGGCATCCCATTTTTTGACCAAACTATTCTTCCAATTTTATCTAATTCTTCAAGAGAGGAGATTGTATTACCTATCACATCAGAATTTAACTCACTAAGTACATAATTAGGAATTGCCCAATGCCTCCCTTTTCCAATTTTCCCAGGATCAACTCCTCGCCAAGAAGAACCAGAAATACCACTACTTCTTCCAGGAGCCGTTAATGGACTTTCTCGAAATCTTCTACCGTTTTTTTCACTACCACGAAACATTGTTTCTTGATACCCTTCACTATATTCGAGATACTGCTGATTCCATATGGCATTATCTGATTTAGTGAATAAAAATATAGAATCTGTTACATTGTTAATAAATTTACTTCCCGATCTTGCTGTAGTTCTCTTCCAAAGAATTTCACTTCTATAATTACCTTCTCCAAAAATCTCTTCTAAAACAATCCTTAAAAAACTATTCAATCTTAAGTCGCAGTGTACATAGATGCTCCCATCTTCTGCAAGCAACCCGTGCATAAGTTTTAACCTTTCATAAATCATTGCAATGAAACTATCTGTGCCCTTTCCCCAAGTATCACGAAAGGCAATTTCCTCAATTATAGAGGGTTTCTTTGTAAAACTTTCTTCATCGTCACCAATTTTTATATCCATAGAAAAATCTGCTCCAACATCAAATGGTGGATCAATATAAATTAGCTTTAATCCTCCCTGTGCTTCTATCTCTTTTCTCAATGGACCATTCTTAAGAGAAGAAAGAATAACTTTATTGTCTCCCCAGATTAGCTTATTAGTCCAACCAGTTATTTGTCTACCTGAAGTATCGAAAAGAGTATTTTGTAAACCAATCTTATTATTGCTTCTTGGCTCATCTATCTGTTCTATAACCTGAAAAGGTAAAACAACATTAGTTACTTCATCTGTTTTCCCATTCCAAAGAAGTTCAACTTCTTGAGTTTCACCAAACAACAAAAAACGATACTTCGGAGGAAGTGGCTTTCCAGCTTCCAAATATTTAATTACATCTCGTTTTTCGTTATCAGTTAATTTCATTAGATTATTTAATTAACTCTATATAATTAGGATAATAGCTCATTACAAACCATAAATCAAATTTAAACAAAAACCGCTTACCCTGACGGTAACCGGTCTCCTAGAACCCCTCACTACTTGGCTCGCTTGGCAGAACAGCTTTCGAACCTTTGACTGGATAGAAGCGGTTGGAGATCTAGAGACCACAACTAAAGAAATTGATCACCTGCTGTTATTGGTTTAATTATAACCTACCTTTTTCTTATTATATTACTAGTTTTTGTTTTTTTAAAAGCAAAACTTGTGCTAACGCTTAAAACTTGCTGACTACTTAGAGCCTTGTAATATAAAAAGAGACAATTATTTCTTTTTTATTTCATCAACAAATGATTCTATCCCCAATAAATCATAAAGAATATCTTCATTTTTTTCTAAAATGTTTCCGATAAGCAATGATATCTGCTCTCCATTTTTTATTGCTATTTTAATCCATTTATTTTTGGCTTTTTCGAAAGATTCTTTTTCTTTACTTTTAAAATACTCTTCATTAAAATTAAGTCCTAGCTTTTTACCATTTTCAAGCATCGTACTAGCTAATTGAGATTCAATTATATTGCTATCAATAAATTTAATTCCTTTGTGATGATGAGGGTTTCTTGCTTTTGCTATTTTAGCAAAATTATCTCCTACTTTTTTAATTAAAAATTCATATGACTCTTCCATTCCTTTTTTATCTTTTACTCTTTTCTTAAGATCGTTTTTAAGTGAACTTAAAAAAACCACTATCTTATTACAAAGAATGGTAAGATCCTCCAAGTAAGCATGAACATGATGCTCAAGAGCTTCATTTTCTTTAATTATTGTCTTGTCTGGATAAAATTTATCAAAATAGACTCCATAACGTAAAACTTTCTTGTGAGCAAAGCTAATACCAGAAAGTAAAGTATAATACTTTTTTAATTTTTCCTCATCAAAAGATCCCGTGTTTATCCCAGAAATAGTTTCTTTTATTATCTTCGGTTGTAAACATGCTAATATATCAAAAATAATTTTATCTAGGATGTTTTCTTTTAATGTTTTCATGAGGTTTAAATTACTATTTATATACTTTTAAAATCTTTTTGAAATTAAACCGGCATAACGAACCGCCTGAAGATCAACAATAAAACAACTTTTCGTATAAGCAATAATATCTGACATAAAAATTGGGTTTAGACTATTATTTAATAAAAAATTATCTCTAAACTCCTCCTTCCCTTTTGTAATTGCTTCTTCAAAAGTTTTTCTCCCTATTAACGTTGTCTCAAGTATAATTAGTTCTTCTGAATTATTTTTATTTCCCCAACCAATAAAGGCATGATTCGGAGTAAGAAAAATTAACGAATAAATCCCGAAGCCTTCAAGAATACTTGCAAATAAAACAACTAAATCTATGCAATTCCCAGCCTTATTCTTCAAGACAACTTCTGGCAAAACAACTCTTTGACTATTGGCAGATATTTTTGCTGAGAATGGCTGATTCAAATAATTAACTCCGTATTCCGACAAATAATCATATATAGCTTTTACATGATTATATATATCTTCTAGAGTCTCGAGCTTATGACCAAGAGTATTATCTGGATGAAATTTTCTCGCTTCGCTTCTTACCTTATCAAACAATCCCTCATTATCTGTCGGAGTAATCCAAGCACAAATAAAATCTTTGAGGTTATAAATTTGGTTGCTTCTTAAATCATTTAATTCCCAAATTATTTCATCTTGCGCAAGCAAATCTACATTATAAGTTTCCTCAAAAAGAATTGACTTGCTGTCTTCGTCAGTAATCTTACATCGCATTACTGCTTTTTCTGGCCTTGCTAATTGTTCTAATATCCTTCGTTTTAATCTTGGGCACTGTGTAATAATTTCGCGCGCTCTTTGATTACTTTTATTATTGAGTGCGTGAACAAATATAGTCTTAGTTTCTTTTTCTGTATAATCTAAAATTTCTGTTTCAACCCTTAGACGAAGTTTTTTATGAGATAAATTAAATATATCGTATTCAACCAAAGCATCTCGATAATTTGGCAATCGTTGCATTTGTTCATAAATTCTTGGTGGAAGAGGGCGCTCTATAGTTCTTACTAATACCTCTACATTTTTATCTGGCGGAATAGTAATAGCGAAGCCAAAACGAATTGTTTGGTAGCCTGTTAATGAAATTGGCTTATCCATATCAATTATTTTTTCGTCAAATAGACGCAAAAAATCTTTCTTCGTCATAGATGATGAATCAAGACCTTCGGTTAAATCAAATAATGGCATTGTTCCACGATAAGGAATTGCGGGACGAAAATGTGGCATTTTTGGTTCTATTGATGTAAGTTTATTTAATTGATACTGAAACCATTCTGGGAATTCATTACCAACAGTAGGATCTACTTTCACTACCATTGGTTCTATTCCATACTCACTAGAATTTATAAACTTGATGGATTGGTAAGTCGTTTTTCCAAATGGAAATAAAGGTGCAAACTCAAATGTAGCAGCGTTCGCCTCTAATAGTAGAGTAACCTCATAATCAACATTTAATTTTATATCGCCATAAATGACAGCAGACTTTTTATCATAATAAATGTATTGTTCATCTGAAGGTAATTCTGTTAATGGTGGATAACTTACAGGAAGTATTACGATATCAGCACTAGAATCAATAATTAACGATACTTTTTCACCTCCACAAACACCAGACACTTTAATCACTTGCAAATACTTATTCAACATTAAACAAAATAATGGTGCAGGAGTTGCAAGATTCTTTCTTTCTTCCGGAAACTGTTCTAATAAATAGCGCGTTCTCGCGAATTTCCATCTCTCGTCATCATAAAGGGTTTCTATTATTTTTGAATCACCATTTATACTAAATTTAATCTTAGCTTCCATTTGGCAAAAATTTTTAATCTCGACATTAAAGAATTTTATCTCACATTCAAAATTATCGTATTTAATAGGAAAATAGTGTTCTGTCACACCTCTTATTTTCGAAAAATTACCACCAGACACTGCTTCTGTAAATGGACTAATTTTTGGTTCTGGTTTTACCATTTATTTTTATTATTTAAATTAAATGTTCATCAATATGCCAGCAAGAACATTGAAAAGCGAAACAACTATACCAATAATGGCAATTGTTTTATATTTTTTACTATCTTCTGGAAAGTGATTACCAAATTCCAAAGCGGCAAAACCAGTCATGATTCCAAGAGGAGGAAGTAGCCAAGTTAAAACATTTGACCATACAATCAACTTAACTAAAGTGATATTTATTTTACCTCTTTTCATATACCATTTCGGAAACCACTGTCCAATAAGAAAAGCGAAAATAAAAATAAATAAAACTAAACCAAGATATTTACCAATAATAAAACCTATAATAACGCTTACGAATGTAACAACTTGATCAATAATAATTTTTGGAGTATCTGTTTTTTTATCAACAGCCACTTCAAATTTTTCTTTTTTTGTCTCAGGAATAACTTCTATTTCTAATCCACAAGATGAACAAAACTTAGATCCTTCTTTAATTTTATTACCACAATTTTTGCAAAACATAATTATTATAAACAATCTTCTTTAGTAATAGATACAAAATAATTCGATGTCGTATCTTCGACAAGATACGAATACTCCATATTTATTCCTCGATTCAGTAAATTCTTCGTGTCTTTATTTTCACAAACACCTGAAGTTAAATAATTCTTTAAATAGTCGTTTGAAAGATTGCTTTCATCAATACCAGTAAGAATATAATGGTAACGAATTGCACTTAATTCTGCTGTAATATCAACTAATCTCGTCACATCATCAATCTGATTTGGCAATACCATGCTATCCTTCACCTCCTTAACAGTTTTTCTGACAAGCTCCACTGTTGAGTCGCTTTGTATGCTTTGATTTTTAGATAATAAAAAATCTCCCTGTGTTAAATAACGGCCAGTTCCAATTGCTAATATCAAAACGATAAAAGAAACAATACCGATAAGTGGAGATTTCTTTTCTAGTTTTTGATTATTGATATTTTTTTCTTCAGCCACAATTTCTTTGCCACATTTACCACAAAATTTTTCACCTTCAGAGACTTTGTTATTACAATTTTTACAAATCATCTATGTATTATTAAAAAAATTTCTTAAATTCTTTTTTCCACTCCGGTTTTCGACCTATTACTATATACAACACTGTAATTTTAATTAACCTCACAGCAACCATAAAAATCGCTATCGCAAGAAGCGAACACCAAAATGCAGACCAATAAGTATTTTCATAATGATACCCACCACGATAAGAACCAACATAAACAGAACTATTTGAACTCCAAACCGCTGGAACAATCCATAAAATCTGAATATATAAAAATATATAAAAAACCTTCAGTAATCTATGCCACCATCGATCATCGAGAATAGAAAAGCTGCCTTTCTTTAAATTATGATTCTCAACCAAAGAAATAGCGGAGCTACCACACTTTGTACAGAACTTGTACGACTCTTCTATTTTACTTCCACAATGTTCACAAAACATATTATTTAATTAAATTAAAACACATCAAAAAGATGTGCCATTATTAACCATTAAGTTGTTTATTCTTATTTCTTTCATTTGTTTGAATATATACCTAAAAACGAGATAAATCAAGAAAGACCAATAGTAATCTTTTTGCTATAAGATGATTGGCTTTTTGGGACAAATACAGCTTGTTTGGTTAAACCACTCCTCTTAATATATATTTTTCCATTCTTTACCGTAAATAGTATCAATTCCATATTTAATTTATTCAACATATCTTATTGTTAAATGTTCTAATAAATACTGATAGGCTTTCTCATTTCTAATAATAAAATTACGGAAGAAAAGAGTTGAAAAACAATATAAAGACCTTGCACACCACAATGAAAAAAGAAAAATGATTATAAAAATAAAAATTTGAGGAGATAGTATTATTTTAAAAAAATAACCGACGATCATGATAAGAAGCAATAGGCTAATCCCGCCCATTCCTGAGTTCCCCATTGAAGAAAAAGAAAAGTATGCAAAATAAATTAGCGGAAGAAGAATAAGACAAACTATGCCCCACCAACTAAAAAACCAGAAGCCGAGCACGATACTAATCAATAGTAATAATGGATTCAGTAAAAATAAAGTAAAAATAATTATTTTCTCAAAATATGGAGCTTCACCTGTCTCCTCTTCTATTTCTTTCATCGGAATATCCGTGTAGAATTTTCTCGCTATTGCACGATCTACACCTATTAAAATTTTTCCTTGTTTCTCAAGCTCTACCAAATTTTCGTGGTCCATATATTTTTATCTTATTTTACTGATAAAACTAATAAAAGATTTCTTTATTCTATTTACTAATTTCTTACTATTTTTCTCCTCTTCTTCTATTCGTAATTCTTCTTCAAACTTTTTAAAGCCAGCTTCGTATTCTAGTCTTCTTTCTTCGGGAGTCAATGAATGAAGTTCTTTATCAACAGCTATAAATAAATCACGAATATATTCCTCATTTGTAAATTCATTACCATCACCATCAATCATCTTTTGTTTAAGAAATTCGTCCCAGCCAACCTCGGGGTTTTGTTCGATATAATCAAAAACTTTAAAAATAGTACCTTGAACCTGTTCACAGTATGACCCGATAAACCAACCATTGGGGAAAAATCTCCCATATTCATCTTTATGATGAAGCATCGTACCTACCTGCGTAACAACAAAGTCATAGCATTCACCCTGTGATTCCTCCGGCTGTTTACATTTTGGACACTTTATCCCCCTTGAATAAGCTATAAATGTAGTCTTACAATTTTTACATTCGTATTCTGGTAATCGGAAATGTATGCTCATATTTTTTAATTTATTTATTTGCCTTGATACTATTGTTCCACTTCATCCCTTCGATATATCTAGTACTATTTTAAACTAATTCTCTAAAACAAAGGTGGAAACCGTTTGATAAAATTTTGGTTTTATTTGTTCATAGTCGTCAGAATCTGTTCCAGCACTTATAGAATAAAAAACATCTTCCTTGGCAAGGATATATATAAGATTAGTCATCTTAAATTTATAATCTAAAACTTGTGACGTAAAAGAAACTTCAACCCAATAAACTGGTTGGTTATCAACCTTAGTTTCCCCTTGATTTATAATCTTCACGTCGGAAAATTTTGTTTTTATAGGCTCGACAGCGGAATCAATAACTTCTTTTAAGGTGCCAATATCCCTAACGGAAGAGAATCCTTCACTTTCTCCTAAGTCAAATTGTTGGACGATTACACTGATTGTGCTATTTTCATAACTTGCTTTTTGAACGATATGAATTCCATCACCTACTTCTATTTTCCAACCTTCAGGAAATTTAATTCGAAAATGATATTTTGTATTTCGATACATATTTCCCAAAATTTCAGAATTCTCCGAGCTTTTGTCTACTTCTAAAAGAGAAATATCTTCTGTTTTTGGGGATGGAGAATATCCTACATCTGAACGTATTCCATGACTTATTGCTCCACCCATAAATATCAATATGAATAAAATCCAAAAAACTATCTTTATGTATGATTTCTCACTACCCAACATTTTACGAGCAACCCAAATACCAAAAATAGTACCTAGCATATATGGAATAAATCCAGCAAAACCAACTGCCCAAGCGAGACTTATTCCAAAGATGAGACCGATCATGTCCTCCTTTTTCAATTTCTTTTTTTCAGGTTTTACTTCTTCATTTGCCATATGTTTAATTATATTACTATAATTACTAATCTATAATTATTAAACTGTAGCGTTTTATATACAAAAAGCCCACCACAGGTAGCGACCGAAGTCACTCATACCAGTTTCCTGATATGGCTAATGAAGCAAAGCCCGTGATGGGTTCTTTATGCTTCATTAGACCTCGAGCCATGCCTTTGAAACTCAAAGGTTTAGGCCACACTTCTATTAAATTGTAGTTACATAATAGCTTAAAAGTTAAAAAATGTATAGTCTGTCCATAAAAACTAATTGAAATTATTTATAAATTAAACTAAAATTAAACTATGAATTCAAATAGCAACCAGTTGCATAATACATTATCTCTTGATCTCTCGAATTATCTTTATTCACTTAAGATTAGGGGTAAAAATGAAGTTTACGAAACTTTACTACTGATGCTACTCAATAACGACTTCCTTAAAGCCATAGAAAACATAGTAATAAAAAATGCTAAAAATGCTAGAAGAAGTGGAAAAATGATAAAATTCATAGCGCACTCTTCGAAGAAATATATAGAATCCGTTAATTTGATTTGTGAAAGTGAGTATTTTTTAAATAATTTTTCACAAACAGAAATTGAAAGGAAAAGAACCATTGCTCTAAGTATAAAAACGGAAATCGCTTTGCAATCCTTATCTCACTTTTGGGGTAGAGATCATATAATTTACGCTGATGATATAAATGTTCTTTTCCCCTTAATTGAACATGACGAATTCTCAGATAAAGGAATCGAAAAAATAAAATTAGTTTTCTGCAAAGAAACTCCTCTTAATGATATTGTTGATTATTTAAAAAAACATCTTGATATAAAAAATACTCCAAGAAAGAAAAAAATGTCTCTTGGTCAAAGTTTTAGAATGTTACAAATTGAAAATGATATTAGATCCAATCCTGATAAATATAAAAAAAGGAAATACGAATATATTGAACAAAAAATCGCAAAAGAAATGGAGAATAGATACAAAGAAGAAATAGCTTCAGAAGCGGTTAGTAAAGCATTACAAAGAATAAAATTGATTAAAAAACAAATAAATATAATTAAGGACAAATAAATCTTCAGCGATTTGTCTTATACATTAAAATAAATAAATTATATTCTATAGGCATAACCTATAGATTTTTTATATTTAAAGATAAATGAAAAAAGACATTGAACAATTTACAGGATTTTCAGAAACCTTAGACGGAGGAGAATTTTGGAAATACCCAAGAATAATGGACAAATACTGGAAAAATTTAAATGGATCAGAGCAAAAAGTTTTAGATTTTATTCTTCGTCATACTTATGGCTTTAGAAAATTAAGTGATTATATTAGCCTAAATCAATTAGAAAATGGCGTAGGAAAACTAGATAAAGGAACAGGGCTCACGAGACCAACTATAATCAAATCATTAAAAAGTTTAGAAGAAAAAAAATTCATCAAAAGAATAAAAAATAAAAGAACAAATGAATACGAACTAGTTAAAAATTTAAACTATTGTGGTAAAAATCCTTTACTGTTCCCTAGTAAAAAATCTTTATCCACAATAGATAGTATTACAAAAGATAATAATACAAAAAATAAGGATTATCTTTCTGGAAAAAGATGGAACGAAAAACCCTTCTACGACAATCAAGAAATGCGAGTAAAAAAGGACGTGTGGTATGTTATTCCAAGTGAAGGAGGTTCGTGGCTAGAATTCGCCGGTGATCCTGAAAAAGATATTGAATGGAGAAAATTATGAAAAATAAAAAATTAGACACAAAAGAATTACTCTATAATTTAGTCTTACTCTTAGAAGACGCGGATTATGATAAGAAAACCCCTTTCCCCAAGTTTAATCTTCGAGAATTTTACTTTATAAGGGATCTAATTTTCTGGAAACCAAGAGGCTTAGTATTTCTTTATATGGCTGATCATATTATGAATCACACAGCAGTTCACGATATTCCTATGTTCAATGCCCCATCATTTAAAAAACTTCAGTTCCTTCGTAACTTTTTCGAGAATATGGGAAATGCTAAAGAAGCAGCTATTAAGGCTGGGTATAGTCCAAAGACTGCAAAACAACAGGGACATAGAATACTAAGAGAAATTCAGGGGCATAAAAGAAATAGTTAACTCGACGTTTACTTTGGTTTACTTTCAAGAAAAATTATAAAACAATTAAAATTGAAACTTTTAGACAAAATAAGATGTTAAGTCAAGAAATTATAAAAGAATTTAAGCAAGCGATCCTAGAGGACTACGAAAAAGAAGTAGACCTTGTTGAGGCTGGAAAAATACTGACAGACCTTGTTGGTTATTTTGATAAACTTGCAGAAATACACTATAATGATTTAAAAGATAAAGATTTTGTACTAAAATCAAAGCAATAAAAATATGAAAAACATTATATTTTGTCGAGTATCGTCTAAAGAACAAGAAGAAACTGGATATTCTCTTGATGCTCAAGAGGAGCTTCTTAAGGATTATTCTGAGAAAAAACAATTTAATACTGTAAAGATATTTAAAATATCTGAATCAGCCAGTGGCAAACAAGTCCGCAAATTATTTAATGAAACTTTTGCATACGCAACAAAAAATAAAATAAACATTATATGCTGCGAAAAAATAGACCGCCTAACTAGAAACCTAAAGGATGCTTCTCTGGCGCAAGACTGGATAGACGAAAATAAGGATCGCCAGATTCACTTCGTAAAAGAATCTTTTATTTTAAGTGTAAACACTAGGGCCCACGAAAACCTCGTTTGGGATATGAAAGTAGCGATTGCTCGCTTCTATGCTAATAACCTCTCTGAAGAGGTTAAGAAAGGCCAGAAAGAGAAATTATCGCAAGGATGGTTACCACTTAAACCACCTCTTGGCTATAAAACGATTGGAGAAAAAGGACATAAAACACATATAATCGATGAAGAAACGGCTCCTTTCATTAAAAAGATGTTCGAACTTTACTCTACTGGAAATTATTCAACAGCTGCCCTTGTGGATATTATGCACAAAGAAGGATTAAGAACTAGGAATAGTAAAAAACTTGTAAAATCAAGATTAAATGATTTGCTTAATGATCCATTTTATTACGGAAAAATAAGATGGAATGGAGAAATCATGCAAGGCAAACAAGAACCAATTATTTCGATAGACCTATTCAACGCAGTTCAAGCTAAACTAAATAGAAAATTAAAATCTCCATTATACACAAAACATTCCCCTGTTTTTAAAGCTAAGATGGAATGCGCTGAATGTGGAGGTATGATTACTTGGGAAATTCAAAAAGGCCATTGGTATGGACACTGCAACCATTATAAAAATTGTTCTCAAAAGGTATGGATAAGACAAGAAAAGGTTGAGGATATTTTAATACCAATGTTTGAAAAAATGGCTCCCAAGGGTAAAAAGGTTTTAGAGGTACTAGAAAAAGCTCTAAAAGAAACACACGCTGACGAAATTAAGTACTACACAAACTCAGTAAACTCAATAAACAAGATCATAGCCATTGCGCAACATCGCATAGAAGCTATTTATGAAGATAAAATCGATGGAAAAATAACCCCCGAGTTTTACTCTAGGAAATTAGAAGAATATAGCAAACAAAAAGAAGAAGCAAATGATAAGCTTAAGAAGTTAAATGATGGTAATACAAAATACTATCAAGCTGGATTCGCTTTACATGAGTTAGCTTTAAGGGCTGGAGATATTTATAAGAGCCCTAGAGCAACCACTGAAGATAAAAGACTGCTTTTAAGCAAGATATTTTCGAACCTTACCTTAAACGCTGATACTATAACGCCAAACTACACTTCGGCCTTCCAATTTCTTACAAAATGGATACCCATACTAAATAACACTTTCGAACCAGCAGTTTTTGGCTCTACTAAAGCAAAAGAAGGCATTTTTATGCCCTCTTGTCCTGAAATGCTCCGGTGGTAGGACTCGAACCTACAACCCACTCCTTAACAGGGAGTTGCGCTACCATTGCGCTACGCCGGAATAATATTTATATCCTATCTCAAAATTAATTTTATTTCAAGACCATGTTATAGTAACAAACACTTTGAGTCTTGTCAAAGAAATCAATCTATGTATAATGTAACAGGTTATTTAAAGAGGTATTATGGACAGAAAGAGCACAGAATGGCTAATTAAGTATATTTTTGAAGATTGTCGAGACCTTTGGTGGCTTGAAGAAATTTCCAGAGACAATCGTTGTGAAACTATAGAAGAAACGATTGATTTGCTTAAAGATATACGTAAGCGTCTCCCAATTGCACCATGCAAAAATGATATGAACAATCCAACAATAATAAGAGAAGTTGATTTTAAGAAAGCCATAGGAGCTCTTTTGGCAAGAATGAGAACCTCTACTTATTAAACTGCAAACAAAAAATGTTTGCTTTTTTTATTTCCGCATCAATGAAACTATCGGATCTAAACTAGAAGCCCTTTTGGCTGGATAAACTCCTGCTAGTAACCCTAAAATCATAGAAAAAACAAAAGCAAAGATTACCGAAGTTGTAGTAATTACCGCAGTAACTCCTAAATCCAGGGCAGAAGAAATATAGTTAAAGAATAGACAGAAAGATATTCCCACGACTATTCCCAAGATTCCTCCAATCAAAGTTAGAACAAGAGCTTCTGATAAAAACTGAACTAAAATGTCTTTTTTCTTCGCTCCGAGAGCCATTCTTAAACCTACCTCAAAAGTTCTTTCAGTTACAGAAACATACATGATGTTCATAATACCA
>Ga0265294_10002741_pt1 | contig 22938 bp, 24 predicted proteins | sample MunlanPumphouse3_FD_192504 | JGI IMG/M metagenome (GOLD analysis project Ga0265294, IMG submission 192504) | Groundwater microbial communities from a municipal landfill in Southern Ontario, Canada - Pumphouse #3 | ecosystem: Environmental > Aquatic > Deep subsurface > Groundwater | place... | reverse complement strand
TGTTCTTGAAACGATAACAATTACAATGGAGGATAATGTGGTAATAAGGGCGATTACAATAAGCAGTTCTATGAGAGTGAAGGATTTTAGTTTTTTGGACATAGGAATTATACCTTAAAATCCTCTTTGATTATTCCTTTTTTAGCGTTAATATTGGAAGATGTATAAACATGGCTATATGAGCCATCATCATTCTTTTTTTCCACTTTTACATAATATACGCCTGGGGGAACAAGACAGAAATACTTGCCGGTTTTACTTGCAACTCGCCTTAAAATTTCCTTATCTATATCCGGCAAAAATATTTTAATTACGGCAAAAGACAAAGGAAATCCCGTATCTTTTTCCATAACATATCCTCCTGCCTTGGGCTTTAATCCTATTTTCCTGAGTATAAAGAGAAAAATGTAAGAAAAAAGGATAATTAGATTGTAAGGATGAGGAGCAAAAAAATAAGCGATAACGGCAACAAAAAATCCAAAGAAGAAGAATAAATCGACAATTTTATTACTGAAAAAACGGTCAATTCCTGAATAAAATTTCATTTTATTTTTTTCTCTTTTGGCAAACTCGTTCCAGTCAAATCCAATCGGGTCCATTGGAATATTTTTAGCTATAACTTCTTCCTCATTTTCAATATCAAGTGTTTCCCCAAAATAGAGGCGGTCATAAATTCCGTCTTCGTCTTTTCCTTCCAGTTTTTTAGACGGGAAAGTATAATTTGTTTTATTCGCCACAATTTTGTAATTACCCGGCTTTACAAGAAAGCCGTATCTTCCGTCAAGGTCCGTAATAGAATCGGAAATAATCTCTCCTTTTATATCCTGAAGAAAAACATAAGCGGGATCAAGCGGCTGTTTTGTAATGCTATCATAAACTGTCCCCCAAGGCTTGTGTCTTTTTTTTAATCCGATAAGAGTTAAAAATAAAGACCATAATCGAAGCAAAGTAAAGAAAAGGTTTGAAAAAGAAAAAGGATTTACAAAAATGGCGCTTGCCACCAAACTTGCCGTTCCGGCTACAGCTCCTGTTGTAGAAACAACTCTGGTTGCAGTTTTTCCCTCGGGCGAATCTATAAACTCTTTTGTTTTTTTAACCACTTCTTCAACTGTTGGAATTACCGGAATGACAGACGGTTCTTTTTCATATTGGCACGAATTATCTTCCGTGTTGGCATTGGGGTTGTAATTTATTGCATTAGGGTCAGTGCAGCCAAAAATCTGGTTTTGGCTTCCATTTCCATTTTCATCATATTGGCACGAATTATCTTCCGTGTTGGCATTAGGGTTGTAATTTATTGCATCAGGGTCAGTGCAGCCAAAAACCAAATCTTGGCCGGAAACAGAAAAATTTGCTCTTAAATTGCGGCTAGAATTCAAAGAAAAAGAATAAACTGCGCTGCTGCTTACAATCAAATTTTCTTCAGTCCAGTTTAGAAAATCATAGCCCTCGTTTGGAAAAGCCCTTACTGTCACATTCTCGTCTTTTAGGTATTCTCCTGAACCATCCGTTGTTCCTCTTTCCTCATGGCTTACCGATAAAGAAACAGTATATTTTACAATATCTGGTTTTTCAGCTCCTCCCGTGTTTAGAATTTCAACTTCATAAAAACCGCTTATCGGACTAATATTAAGATAGTATATTCCAGAACAATTTTCATTAATACTTTCAAATGTTTGGACCATAGGGCAGATATAAATATGGTTATTTCCCTTTACGCTAGGAATAAGAAGAGTTACTCCTGTAACGCCCATCTGCTGTCTGTCTTTAAAATGAACAAACGCCCTTCCGTAATTTTCAGCATTTAATGAGTATATCCCGCTATTTGCCTTCAAATTTTCCCAATCCAAATCTGATTGGAAATCAATGTTAATTCTGGCAATAGGGCTTTCTCCTTTCTTTAAAATTGAAACAACCTCTCCTAACTTTGGAACTACAGTTAAATCTTCGTCTGTTGAATAATCAAAAACACTTAATCCTTCCGGAAGATTTCTAATTAAATATCCTTCTCTTTCAAAATTAGCGACAAAAGTACGATTTGAACTGACAGAAAAAGAATAAGTTTGATTCGTAGAAATAACCTCATCTCCTTCTTTCCAAGAAATAAAACTATATCCTTCGTTGGGAGTAGCATTTATACTAACTGAAGCCCCTTCTGCATATGTTCCCGCTCCGGAAACAGTTCCTCCTTCTTCAGGAAAAGTTTCTAAAACAATACTGTAATTATCAGGCAAAGAGATAGAAGAGGAGGTAAGAAAAGAAACGCAACTCCCCTCTCCTGTTCCGGCAGAGTTGATTGCATACGCCTTATATGAATAAGTCGTATTTGCTAAAAGGCCTGTTATCTGCAAAGAGTAACTACCGGCATCAAAACTTCCGCTTTGACTTATATCGCTCTCGTTTTGGACACAGGTATCTCCATCATAAAATTTAAAACCCCTAGTTGAAGCATTTTCCCCTCCGGTACTTGTAATCTGTCCATTTGCAACAGCAGAAATCTGAAAAACACTGCTTGCGCTATAAGTAGAAAGAGAGGGAGATAAAACCGCAAAAGCCGCTAAAAACGGGTATCCGTCGTTTATTATGCCGTCTATATCCCAAAAATCATTATTAGAAACATCATCAAAAGGATTACCTACAAAATCCCATGGATTATTCAACCCCCCCGACCAAACAACGTCGGTAAAAGTTCTTACATTCTTCATTTCTGCGGTTGCCTTGGGAGTTCCTTTGCCGGTATCGCTTTGCCCTGAAACATTTTGGTCATAAAAAGAATTAAAAATATTCTCGCATCCATATCCAGGGCATATATTTTCTCCGACAAGTCCTCCTAGATGATTATTGCCGCTTACGCTTCCGCCAGCATAAGAATAATTAATTGTTCCTTCGCTGTTATAACCGACAAGTCCTCCCGCATATTCTCCCGTAACAAGCCCTCCTGTAACATTCATTCTTGAGTAGGAATTATCTATTTTGGCAGTTGAAAGAGAAGTAAAAAGAAACCCTACAAGTCCTCCTATATAACTTGAGTTATTATTAATTCCGGTAGTATTACCGCTTGAATATGACCTATTTATTTCTCCTCTACTATAACCGATTAATCCTCCGACATAATTTTCCCCGTTTACATCTCCTTCCACATAAGATTGAATAACGTCTCCCTCATTGTATCCTATTAGTCCTCCGACATAATCTCTTCCTTCAATGCTAATATTTTTAAAGCCGATATTTTCAACCGTTGAAGCATCTGAAGTATATCCGAAAAAACCAACATAATCAGTGCTTCTATCTATGTATAAATCGTTTATTTCATGGCCCTGCCCGTCAAATGTTCCGGTAAACTTATCTATATTATTTCCTATCGGAATCCATCCCTGACTAGAGTTTGCAGAAGGTCCAGCATAGTCATCGTATCCCGGACTTCCAGAATTTAAACTAATATCCAGAACATAATTTCCCGAAAGATTTCCCCTTATACTATCTAAATCTTCCCAGCTTGCTATTGATATTAAGGCCTTTGCTTTTTTTTGCTCCAAAAGAAAATTAAAAAGGCCTATTGTTAAAATAAAAAGAGTAATTAAAAAGAATACTGATATTTTCTGTCGATTATTCTTAAAGGGCCAAAGTATTTTTTCTTTCAATCCAAAAACAACGGTTTTGGGCCGCCAGTCAGATGATTTTAAAAAAAATAATCTCTTCTTAAGTGTTTCTGTAGCCACAATTTTCAAGGTTATGCGATATTGCCATTTTAGCAAAAAATAAACATTTTTACAAAGACAAAAACAATCTAACCTTTTTTAAAATGGTTCTATTTATTTAACATTTGAAGATTATATAATATTTCAAACTGGCGGGGATGGCAGGATTCGAACCTGCAACAAACGGTTTTGGAGACCGTCGCTCTGCCAATTGGAGCTACATCCCCTTTATTTGTACTACTTACTATTTTATGGTATATTTCAGACCGGTACAATATGCTCTTTTCACAGGGAGAAAGGTAATGGCAACGCTTTGCTTGGAAACTATTAAAGAAGTCGCTGTCATAATTATAGACCAGTACGGACTGGTAACTATTACCGACAAAGACGGATTTGTTATTTTCTTTAATCAAGATACTAAGATTAATACCGGAGGAATGCAAGGAGGATTTGCTATCGTAACTCTTTTGCGCCTTATTACTGGCAATAATTTTATCGTCAAAAAAAAGGACGAGGACAAAAACGGAGATATCATAAAGATCTATTTTTACAGAGAAGATGTTTCTCCTTAATAAAAAATCCAAAAAAAACAAACATGCCCCGCGATAATATCAAAGGGTTCTTTATTTCTTCGTTTCTTTATGGGGCGTATGCTTTCTGTCCCATTTGCAAAATTTGCTAAGAACAAGCTTTTTCCCATCCTTTTCGTTCAACTGTCTTGACTTATGAGTATGATAATTCACTCTCTTGCAGTTCTCACATTGAATTTTTACGTAAGGTTTTTTCTTTGCCATATTTTTTTATTTTAATTATAACCGTGAGCCAAGACCGGGGATCGAACCCGGGACCTTATCCTTACCATGGATACGCTCTGCCAACTGAGCTATCTTGGCAAAAAATAAGTGTGGGCAGAGAGGGATTTGCACCCCCGTAGGCCAGTGGCCGTCAGATTTACAGTCTGATGCGTTTGACTACTCCGCCATCTGCCCGCTCAAATATTATGCACTTTCCTATTATTACCATAAAACTTCCCATTATTCAATAATTCTGCCCTTTTTCTTTTTCCATTCCTCTATTTTTTTATGGTTTCCGGAAAGTAAAACTTTCGGAACTTTCCAGTTTGTTCCTTTTTTAGGAGAAAAAACTTCAGGCCTTGTATATTGGGGATATTCGATAAATCCTCCATTTTTATCAACTCTTTCTTTTAAGAATTGCTCTTTGCCGATTACTCCGGGAATAAGACGCGAAACAGCTTCAATAACAACCATAGAGGGAATTTCCCCTCCCATTAGAACATAGTCCCCTATTGAAATTTCCATATCGGCTATTTCTTTTTTCACCCTTTCGTCTATTCCTTCATATCTGCCACAAATCAAAATAACTTGATTCATTTTGCTTAGTTCGTTTGCTGTTTTTTGAGTAAACTTCTTTCCTCTGGGAGAAAAAAGAACTACCTTTGACTTTTTCTTTTTCAAATCCTTCACGGCATTATAAATGGGCTCTATTTTCATCACCATTCCAAGTCCTCCTCCAAACGGCTTATCGTCCACTTTTTTATGCTTGTCTTTTGACCAGCTTCTTAAATCATGAACATTTATTTCCAATAGTCCTTTTTCAACTCCTTTTGAAATAATACTTTCTTTGAAATAGAAATTGAAAATTTCAGGGAAAATAGTGATTATATCAAACTTTTTTTTCATATTTTTATAAAGAAAACGGCGCTTTTGGACGCCGCCTTCCTTTCCAATAATTGTGCAGTTTATACTGCAAAACTAAAAAGATAACTTACAGTTTTAAATCGTCAAGGTCTTCGCTCTTTTCTTCTTTTACCGGAGCGGACACTTTTTCAGGCATTCTTCTTCCACCTTCAGGTTCTTCTATTTTAAGATTAACCCTAGCGTGATTCTTTAGTCCGATTATCCTTATCAAAGACCTTATCGCTCTGGCAGTAGAGCCGGCGCGGCCAATAATCTGGCCCATGTCTTCAGGATTAACGGTTAAAGAAAGAAGAACTCCCATTTCGTCAACCTTCCTTTCAACTTTAACGTCATCTGGATGGTCAACAAGCGTTTTAACAATAAACTCGAGAAATTCTTGATCGCTGTTTGCTTTTGTCATGTTATCTGTTCTTATTACCTATTCAAAAGTGATTCGACCTTTCCTCTTTCTGGCCTCATGGCCAATTTAACTGATTTTCTGTATATCCGTTATTAATAAAGAATAATTCTTTGAAAAACAAAAGTCAACCCTTTTTTTTATTTACGCCGATTTTTCTTCCTTCTCTTCTTTTTTTTCTTCTATTTCTTTACCCTCTTTTTTTTCTAAAACTTCTTTTTTATCTTCGCTTTTTTCTTCTGTTTTTTCTTGTTCTGAAGATTCCTCTTTTACACTTTCCTTTTCCACCTTCTCCTCTTTCTTTTCTTCAGAAGCTTGTTCTTTTACAGCTTCTTCCTTTGTTTCTTCATTACTTTGCGGCTTTACTTTATGCAAAGGTATTTTCTCTCCTTCAATAATGCCTTTTTTAACAAGGAGATTATGAACCGTATCTGAGGGCTTTGCTCCAACCGAAAGCCAATATTTGATTCTGTCCTCTTCAAGGCGACATTCTTTTGTCAGAGGATTTACATATCCTACGCTCTCAACAAACCTTCCTCCGGAAGGAGCATTTCTCTTATCGGTAACAACAACCTTAAAAAAGGGTTGGTTTCTTTTTCCTGTTCTAAAAAATCTAATAACTAGCATAATTTTTTTTAAATTTTTATTTTATCTAATGCTTTTCTGGCGGCCTCTTCTTCCGCCTCTTGTTTTGATTTTCCTTCTCCTGTTGCTATTAAGTCCTTTCCTAAATAAACACCCATAGCAAATATCTTGTCATGATCCGGCCCCGATTCTTTTATAACGCTATATGTCGGAGTTATAGATGTCTTTTCTTGGGCTATTTCCTGAAACTTGGATTTCGCGCTCTTATGGAGATTTCCTTCTATAATTCTTGGTAAGTGCTTTATAATATGCTCTTTTATAAACTTGGAACAAGCTTCCATTCCCTGGTCAAGGTAAAGTCCTCCGATAAAGGCCTCCATTGTATTTGCAAGAATATACTGCCTTGATTTATTCTCTTCTTTTTTTTCTCCCTGTGAGAGAAGCAAGAAATCTCCAAAATTCAATTCTTTTGCAATTTCAAAAAGTATCTTTGAATTTACAAGAGCTGCTCTCCATGCGGTAAGCTCCCCTTCCATTTTATTTGGATAAGAAAGAAAGAGACACTCGGTAACAACATGCTCTAAAACCGCATCTCCTAAAAATTCCAATCTTTCATTGTGAAAGAGCTTAAAATCAGGATTTTCATTAAGATAAGAACGATGGGTAAACGACTGTATCAGTAAATTCTTATCTTTAAAGAAAATTCCTAATTTTTTTTCAAGAAGTGAAAAATCATTCATCTTTTTTTTCTATTTCTCTGTAAACAGTACCCAAGACCCCGTTTATAAACTTTCCCGAATTTTTTCCTCCAAATGTCTTTGCAAGTTCTATTGCCTCATTTATTGCCACTTTTGGCGGGACTTCTTTTTTGTCTTCATAAAGAAGCTCATAAAGACCCAAACGAAGGACATTCCTGTCAATTATGGTAATCTGCTCAATGGGCCATTCCGGAGCTGCCTTCTCGATTATTTCATCAATTTTTTTAATGTTCGAAACAACTCCTAAAATCAAACTCCATATAAATGTCTTGTCTTCTATTTCTTTTCCAAACTCCTCTATATTCCTTTCAATTATTTTTTCAAGCAAATTCTTGTCTTTGTTGAAAAAATCCCACTCATACAAGCTTTGCATGGCAATTGACCTTGATAGATGACGGGAAGCCATATTATTTTGACAAGTTTTCCATTGTTAAAGAATCCTGCCCTTTTTCTTCTTTTTCTCTAAGAGAAATTTCTTTTTCTCTTTTCTTTCTTTCTTTTTTATCAAGTTTCTCCATGACATTGACAATCTCTTCCTTTTTGTAGTATCCGCAGTTATAGCATACGGTATGTGGCCTTATCTTCTTTTTGCAATGCGAACAAGAAACCAAAGACGGGGTTTCTAAAAAAATATGCATTCTCCTGTTATCTCTTCTTGAACTGGTTTTTCTCTGTTTTGGTACTGCCATATTTGTTTTTACACATTACACTAAAAATAAAAATATATCAAGTCCCTATTATCTTTAAAAGCATACAAAACAGAAAAGCTTGACAAAATATATTATCCTGTGTTATAATCTAAAAATACAAAGCAATGCTTTTAACAATTAATAGGAAGCAAGCCAAAAAATAGTATCAAGCTTCCCTCTTTCTTTCAAATCACTGGTTGAATACCGAATCACTTCCAAGACAGGACAGTTTTTCAGAAATAACAATTTTCTTTAGTGGTTTGAAAGAAGGAGAGGGTTTTTGCCGGACCTTTAAAAAAGAATATGGTCGCAAATCCGCCTTAACGGATTCGGCAATTGCGACTTAGCCATCTTAAATAAGGAGGAAGAGATGGCACTTGAACACATTTTGGGTATTCTGCGGGAGAATACCAAAAAAATGACAGAGCCCGGAAGAGCCAGAGAGGCCCAAAGGGCAAAAGAACTTGCCGAGAGAGAGGCAGAGAGAAGGCAAGTTCTTCGTTCTTTGATTCAGGGGACAAGCAAAGTCAACTGGAAAAGGCGCTATGCATAGCGCCAAAAGAAACGACGAGAAGTTTGCCCTTGCCTAAGGGTAAACAAATAAGGAGTTAGCCAAGCTTGGTTAACTCCTCTCTTTCAAAGTTTATCATTTATATATCGTGAATTTTGAAAGGGCATGCTGCTTGCTCTTTAAAAAAAACACAAGGTTGTGTCCCCTCCCCCCTTTTGGGATTTTGCCATTTCTATTGGCAAAAAAGCAGCAACACAACCACGACATGCAATAAGGAGAAAAGCATGTCTGTACCTTCCACCTTTTCGGCCTCGGTTTTTCTTCCTTCAGTAGAGGAAGAAATAAACGCTTCTTTCCAGAATCAGGAAGCACTAAGGAGGAGCGACTCCCTTTTTCTTGCCGAAGTAGCTCGGCGAGAAGCGGCAATTATTGCCGTAAAAAAGGAAGTTCAGGAAAACTTGGCCATCAAGGAAGAGGCCAAAAAAAAGGAGCGAGAACTCCAAGAGCACCAGGCAATAATTTACTGGCTCGAATGCCAGTTGGATCTTGCCTGGGAGAAAGAGGCAAAGCTCAAGGAAGAGCTTGACGAGCTTCTTTACGGTCTCTAAAAGAGTCCCAGCAAGGGACATAAGAACCTTTAAGAGGGCCAATCACAGGTCCTCTCTTTTTTTGCTTTAGAAATTAAAAAATATAATTTTAATTATATAAAGAACTATTAAATGAACCGGATAGAAAATATAGAAAAAGTATCTTGGCAAATTGATTTTAATTTTTGGACCGAAAATAAAAAAAAGGGAAAAAAGAGCGTATATTTGAATAAATAATTGGTAAATAAAAGCATAGGAAAAAGTTGCCAAAGAAAAAAGAACTATTTTCTCTTCTCTTTTTTTGAAAAAGTAAAATATTAGAATAGTTAAAAGCCCATAAAACCCGTATTCAACAAAAAAAGAAGCTGGTATTATTAAAAAAAGATAAATGAATTTCTTTTTTTCAAAAACCGAAATTGTAAAAATTCCAAGCATTAAGGAAAAAAGAATGTTTAGAAAAACTGTTTTCCCTATCGATGCATATATAAAATAATAAGGAATCTGGGAAATAACGGCAAAGAAAAAAAGACGGTTAAGATATTTTTTTCTGCTTGATGTTTTTTGATAACCAACCGTAAGCTGATAGGCAAAAAGAGGAAAAGCTATTCTCCCTATAATCCTTAATATTGCAAAGGGATAAATAAAAGCCCCAATGTGATCGATAAGCATTGTTATCACCGCCACCAGTTTTATATAATTGCTTTCTCTTTTATCCATTAAAATATACCTTAGAAAATTTTAATCATAATCCCCTCTCCTTCCAATTTTCCTTTATATTGAAGCTGCTTTGGAATTTTAGCAACTGTTTTGAATCCAATTTTTTTGTAAAGAGCTATAGCCGGCTTATTGCTTAAAAAAACGCTAAGTCGAATAATCTTCGGTCTTGGCTTTAATTCTTTTTTCGCCTTTTTTAATATTTCATTCATTAAATATTTTCCAAGGCCAATTCTTCTATAACCCTTTCTAATGGTAATGCCAAAACCTCCGATATGGTCTCTTCTGTCTTTTTCAAGAGTAATGCCCGTTGTTCCGACAATTTTATCTTCACACTCTGCCAATAAAAAAACTTCTTTTAAATTTTCAATTCCCTTTATCTTTCTTTCTATCCATCTTTTTTCTTCTTCAAGGGACACTCTCTTTTTCATTGAAACCTTTGCCTGTTCTTCAACTAAAGAATCAACAAAATCCTTGAATTTTTGGACATTCTTAAAATCTTCTTCTGAAATATTCCTTATTGTTATTTTCTTGCCTTTAAAAATTTTAGTTTTCATATTTTTTAATTCTATATCATATTATGAAATAAAAAAAGCCCGAAAAGGGCTTTAATTTTTTCCTAAAGGTTAACACCATGTTTTAGTCCTTGGACATAGGCCAATTTTATTGCAATTCTTATATAAGGAGAGCACTCATTGGTTCTTGCTTCAGACAAGCTTATCTGAGGATTCTTTTCTTTTATTTTTTTTGCGATAAATCTTAGCATTGCATATGATACAAAATCATGCAATCTTGAAGTAAAGATATCCCCGGGTTGAGGAACTAAAATGTCTTCGCAATTTATTGCTTTTTCCTCTAGTAAAGAATAATGTTTCTTTAATAATTCATCTGGAATATCCATCAATCTTTTGACTTGAGGATCTAGGTCTTCGTTATCATCAACCTCTTCTCCAAAAAACCTTCTAACTTCATTTATTTCATTATTGATATGCTCTAGTAAAGTCATCCAATCGCTGGTTTTGTCCATAGTATTTTCCTTTCAAAAAGAGTCAAAGAACCAGGCAGAACTATACCAAAAAAATACTATAAGTCAAATACGAGTATCTTTTAATTAATTTCTAAAAGTTCTATTTCAAATATCAAAATAGAATCAGGAGGAATTATATCCCCCGCTCCCTGCTTTCCGTAAGCAAGCTCGGGAGAAATAGTTAATCTCCTTTTTTCTCCTTTTTTCATTCCCAAAACACCCATTTCCCATCCTTGAATCACTCTGCCTTGCCCGAGAACAAAAGAAAATGGCTGATTCCTGTCAACACTTGAATCGAACTTTTTTCCATCAAGAAGAGTTCCGGTATAATGCAAAGTCAAATAGTTTCCTTTCTCGGCTAATTTTCCTTCGCCCTCAGTTAAGATTTCTGCCTTTAACTGCCCCTTTTTGCAAACTCCTCGCGAAAAATCCCATTCTTCGCACATAGATCCGTCTTCAAACAGGCAAAACCCTATTTGGCCGGAAGGAAAATCTTTAATTTCAACTGTCCCTCCTTGCTTCTTGCAATATACTGAAGCAGGATTTGCTAAAGTGGTATTTTCTTCTTCCGTTTCAAGCAGAGTATCTCCTTTTTCTTTACTGACCAGATAAGCAAAGAAAAAAACAACTAAAACTGCAACTGCAATTATGATGATTAATAACATTTTTTTATTCATACTTTTATTTTTTATTCAATAAATATTTTAATATATTTATTTTAATTTTACAAAGGAAATTCCGACAAATAACTTGGAACGATAATCTCACTTTTTATTTTTTCTCTTAAAAAATTAGCAAATTCATTTGACGCTTCTTCTTCTCCGTGAATTATGAATATTTTTTGAGGTTTTTCCTTAAAATTATCGATCCATTTAAAAAGATCGCTTTTGTCGGCATGGGCAGAAAATCCTTCAATATTTTCAATATTTGCTTTTACAGAATATTGTTTTCCCAATATTCTGACGTTTTTTTCTTTTTCTACTATTTCCCTGCCCAGCGTCCCTTTCGCCTGATATCCTACAAAAACAATACTTGATTCTTTTCTTGTTATATTTGATATAAGGTGATGTTTAATTCTTCCTCCGGTACACATTCCTGAACCTGCCATTATTATGGCAGAACCTTCCATATTATTAATACTTATTGATTGCTCTCTTGTTTTTGTTAATTTAAGAAGGGGAAAATCAAAAGGCGAATCCCCCTTTTCTATAAGAGAACGGGTATTCTCATCAAAATACTGCAGGTATTTTTTAAAAACTTCCGTCACGTTTATCGCCATAGGACTATCTACAAAAACAGGAAGAGAAGGAATAACGCCCTCTTTGAAAAACTTGTTCATATAGTATAATATTTCCTGAGCTCTCTCTAGAGCAAATACCGGTATGACTATATTTCCTCCTTCTTTTGCCGTCCTTCTTATTATCTTCGCAAGTTTGTCTCCTTCTATATCTTCACTCTTATGCTCTCTGTTGCCGTAAGTTGATTCCATAAAAACAATGTCCGCTTTCTCAAATAAAGTCGGATCGTTTAAAATCGGCTTGTTCCATCTTCCTATATCTCCGGAAAATATTATTGTTTTTGTCTTTCCGTTTGACTGCACCTTTAGCTCAATCATTGCGGCGCCAAGTATATGGCCCGCGTCATAAAAAGAAGCGGTAACTTCATTTGTTACCTCAAATACGGTTTTATACGGATAACCTCTAAGGAGAGGAAAAACCTGTTTGGCGTCCTCTATTGTATACAAAGGAATTTCCGGATGCGGGCCTTTCCTTCCTTCCTTTTTATGCCTGGACTTTTTTTTAAAAGCGTCTTCTTCTTGTATTTTTCCCGAATCAAGAAGAATTATTTTTACTATTTCAAGCGTCGGTTCCGTGCAAAATATTTTTCCCTTAAAGCCGTCTTTTACAATTTTAGGCAGATACCCGCAATGGTCCAGATGGCCATGGGTTAAAATTATAGCATCAATAGAACTTGGAGAAACAGGAAAATCATCCCAATTTCTGCTTTTAAATTCCCTTTCTTGATAAAGGCCGCAATCTATTAAAATTCTTTTATTTGAAACCTCAAGCAAGAATTTTGAACCCGTAACATTTTTCGCGGCTCCTAAAAACTTAATATTCATTATTTTCTTTTTTTTATTTTATAAACTTCGTCGTTTTTAAAAAATTGAAAAGGAAACTTTATTCCAACTGTCTGTCCCTTTTTTGCAAATTTGACTTTTTTATTCTCTATTTCCATATCAGTAATTTTTATTTTCCCAACTCCCGACTTCTTGCCAATTACAATAATCTCCTCTCCGTTTTTAAGATTATTTGACAGTTTAACCGCTCCAACTTTTACCTTGGGATATAAATGAACGATTTTTCCCAAAAATTCCTTGTAAGTGTCACTTGCCGAATTTTCAATTTCCGAAAAATCTTTGGGAGTTGGCTTTCCAAGGTAAAAACCAGAAGAAAATCCTCTGTTATAAACAGATGTTAGCTCTTTCATTAACTTTTGAACTTCATTTTTACTCAAATCATTATCTAGCGCTTTTCTATAAACCTTAACTACAGAATCAACATATCTGCTATCCCTGTTTCTTCCTTCTATTTTAAAAGATTTAATTTTTATCTTTTTTAATTCTTCAATAAAAGGAAGAGCGCAGAGGTCTTTTGCCGACATTACTCTGCTGTTTTCAAGCTTTAGTTCGTTGCCGTATTTTTCGTCTTTAATAACATAAGATCTTCTACAGGGATGAAAACACTCTCCCCTATTTGCTGATTTATTAAATAGAAACTGGCTCATAAAGCATCTTCCGGAAATAGAAACGCACATTGCCCCATGGATAAAAACCTCTATTTCAAGCCCTTTTATCTTGCTTATCTCTTTTATTTGCTTTAAATCTAACTCTCTGGCAAGGACAATTCTCTTTGCTCCCAGTTTTTGATAAAACTTTGCCGTTTCTTTATTGGCAACGCTTGCCTGGGTTGAAATAAAAAAAGGGACTTTGTATTTCTTGCATAAATTTATTACGGCAAAATCCCAGCAAATTACAGCATCCACCTTGTCTTTTATCTTCTTTATCAAATTCTCCAGCTTTTTTATCTCAGAATCGTAAACAATAGTATTTAAAGTTACGTAAACTTTCGGCTTTTGGGGATACAAATTGCATATTTTCTTTATCTTTGTAAGGTCAGAAACCTTAAAATTATTTTTTCCAAAACGCATTGAAAAATCATTCAAGCCAAGATAAACAGCATCTGCTTTTGCCTTGCAAGCGGCAACAAGAGATGAAAAATCGCCAACTGGAGCCATTAGTTCAAATTTATTCTTTTTCATTTATTCTTTTTTTATAATGATTAGGCATTAGCATTTCTATAATAATCAGAAATAATCTTATTAGACATTTCTACAAGATCATCATAGCCAGTCCAAGCTCTTTTGTCTTTAACCATATTCATCACACACTTGTCATCAAAGCCCAATAATTGCCCTTCTGAAGCCGAAGTATCAGCCTGTCCAATACCATATTTCCTTTGAAATTCATGAATTGCTAAAGTGGGGTCTCCGTTATAATAAACTATATGTTTTGGTTTTTGCTCCGGGTGCTTTTCAAAATAACGCTCCCAATATTCTTTCGCTGTTATGGTATTTCTTGCCTTTTCCCAATTTGCATTTGCTGATTTTAGTTTTACATAAGCTGCTTCTTTAGGAGTTAAATTCCCCCAATCAAGCTTGCCGCGAGCTATGAAAGCTCCAATGCCGTCATTTAGAATTTCTTTTGCAATTCTTGCCGCTGTTTCTTTATCAAAACCAAGTTCTAATATTTCTTGATTAATCACGCTTAAACAAGTCCGTAAGGCCTCTTTTTGCTTCCAATAATCTTTTGGCTCTAAACATTTTTTATAGCTTTTTACAATTGAAGATTCTTGATTTAAATTTTCGGCCCATTTAATAAAAGCAGAAATTAGTTTTTCATCTTCAATCATAACTCTTTTTTCTTCCCCTTCAACTATTTTCAATTCGGAAGCATATTTTGATCCTGTTTCTTTATCAACCGGAGTATTTTCAGGCAAGAAAACTATACCAGAATCAGCAGAAATTCCCGTATTATCCAAGGTCGAAGGCCAAATAAATACGTCATTCCATTTTGTTTCGCTTTGAGGTTTGGTAAAATCTTTTTCCCAACCATTAAAAGCAAAATCATGCTGCGAAGCCAAAACATCAGAGGGGTAAAGGAAAAAAACTTCATTGTTCGATTCTCCGCCATAATAATTATCGGCAACAATTTGAGCTGCAAAATGAACAGCAGTTTTATCCGGATAATGAGGGGCAGCTGCCCATGTAAAATTCAACTCTTTGTTTAATCTTTCTTTTGCCTCTTTCTCTGTTTTCTCTTTTAAAACATGTAATTCAAGGAAATGTCTTACAGCTTCTTTGTCTCTGGCAGATAACCCATTATCCAGTGCTATAGGCGGACGAAGCATTTTGCCATCTTCTAGCACTTTTACAAGCCCATTATGAAATTCTTGCAATCCGGCAAAATGATAAACCATCGCGCTATGGTCTCTAAAACCTTGTCTTGTAACATGCGAAAGAAAATGCGGATTCAATCTGCGCCAAAGGGCAATATATTCTTCCGTTGAAAGTTCTTCTAGTACTTCTTTTTTAAGCAGTTCTCTTTTCTCGGCATTTGAAAGCGGAATAGTTTCCATTCTTTCGTAATACGCCTCAAGTAATTTTTTGGAATCAGGAATAGTTAACTGTTCCTCTCTAAGTCTTATTAGTTCAGCCCTATTTTCTTCAGCTTGCCTTGAAAGTTGGTCTATTTCTGCCATTAACAAGTTGACATCTTCTTTTATTTCACCAGTTGCTCTATCTTTAATACCGAAAATGCTTTTAATTCGCACCAGAACTTCTTCTGTTTTTTGTTCTAATGCAAGAAGTTTTTCTGCTTTTAAGGAATTCAATGTTAAAGATTGTTCTTCAATTTGAGCCAAGGTATTTTCTCGTCCCAAGATATTGCTTTGTAAAAATTGGAGTTCTCTTCTTCTGCTGACAGCTTCTGTTGTAATTGTCTTCCTTTTCTCTTGATCATGCTTTTTTGATATGACATGAGGATCAAGTAGAGTTTGCTTAATTTGTTCAATGGTCTGTTCTGGCTTTTCTGCTGATTTGAATTCATTTGCTGGAATAGAAGTTTCATTCTCTTTCTCTGGATTATTTGAAGTATTAAAGTTTTGTTCTGGAGTTTTCATAGGATTTATTTTATTAAATCATATTTAAGATTTGTGTTTTGGATAAAGAAATGTTTTTTCAATGCTTTTATTTCTTAAATATACCTTTTAAAAACATTTTAATCAAATAAAAAAACGAGTATTAACTCGGTTTTTGGTTTTAGGTTGCTGGTATGAGATTGCTGGGGATAGTAAATAATATTAGAACCTATTCAATTAAAAATTAATAAATTTTAATTTATTTTTAGGGTTTTTCTTCTTTTTCACCTATTCCCTTTTTCATATTTTCGACAATTTTTTCTAATAAATTTATTATTTTATTAATTTTCCAATACCAACAAAGAATCTCTCGACAAACAAAAAAAATAATAATCAAGAAAAAAATAACTATCAAAAACTCTAATGAGAATATAAAATTATAAAAATAATCAAAAATCATAAATCATATTTTTAAAATATTTAAATTTTTAAGATTGAACGCAACCCGGACAAAAGATTGAGTCTGGTTGTTGTAAGGGATGTGCTGGAGGGATATATATACACTGACTTCTTTCCCACTTCCAATTTCCTCCCCTATTAAGACACTGGTCTAATTTTATTTCCCATTCTTTTTCTTTATCTAAAATAAAATTAAGAATTTCTTGAAGTATTTCGAGATCAGACATATTTTTAATTTTACTAACCCTGTGGTTTATGAGAAAATGGTTGTTTTTATAATAATATTCATATCTTACAAAATATCCATCGTCCCCAATGGAATAAGTAAGCCCGTCTTTTTTTCTAAGTTCAGTTATTATTTTCTTCTTTTCCTTGTCTTCTTCTTGTATTTTTTCCAATCTTTCTTTTTCTATTTTTTCTATTCTTTCTAATTGTTTTTCATATAATATTCTTTCGGTTAAGTCTGTTAATCTTTTCATTTCTTCTGCTATTTTTTCTAATTTGCTCTGTTCTTCTTTATCTTCTGATAATGATTTTTCTTGATTTTCTATTTCTTCTATTTTATTGTCTTCATCTTCTCTTTCTATCTCCAATCTGGCTTCTTCTAATTCTTCTTGAAGCTCAGAAACCTCTTCTGTTTCTTGTATTGCAGGTTCTTCTAATTGTATCTCTTCCGATAATTCTTCAGGCTCTATAGTAATAGGTTTTTCGGTTCTTCTAAAACCCTCAGAAATACTTGCAGTAAGAGGAGTTAACTTTCCTTGCGTATGCAAAAACACACCAGCTCCTGCAGATGTAATAACAACTGAAGTGATAATTCCTATTAATAATGGTATTTGGATAAATCCTTTTTTCATGTTTACTTAGTACCATTATTATACAATATAAATAAACAATTTGCAATTATTAAAATTGCATTTAAAAATATTTACAAATTGGCTGCCGGGCTAGGATTCGAACCTAGAAATCTCCTCGTCCAAAGCGAGGCGTGTTACCATTACACCACCCGGCAATTATTAAAAATTCCATCTACCCAACCTTGTATTTTTCTGTTTAAATTTGTACTTTTCCTTACGGTAATACTTAATAATCCATAATATTTTTTCCCAATATTTTTTCGATTCGTGCTAATTTTATTTCTCTTCCAACTCACATTTTTAAAATGTTTTTCCGAAAAACCAACAATTCTTGACCAGTATTTTTTAACTTCTTTTAATCTATTTTCTGAATTTTCATGCAAGTATACTCTGAAAATAATATCTTTTTTTTTAATTTTACATATTTTGTTAAGCCATTTTAAAAATATTATTACCATTTTTGGGTCAGAATTGCCAAACGTAACTTGACTTGACTTGTCTTTTTCTTTAGATCCTTCTGCCCAATAAAGAGCCGTTCCAATAAGCCATAAATCTCTCTGGCTTATTTTTTTGATTTCTTTTTTAGCTTTATCAATAATCAACTTTTTAATATTCAACTTTTCCTGATGACGAGCTTCCCATCCTCGTTTCATTGCCTTCAATTTTTTTTCTGTTAGTTTCTGTCTCTGTCTTTTACTTAAGCCGACATCTCTTAGCCATAAAGAAAGTGTTGATTTTGCAACTGGAATTTCTTTTAAAATATCGTTATAAGAAAGGCCTTTTTTTCTTAACTTTATTGCCTTTTCTTTTTCTTTTATTTTTTGGGTCATAAAACTACGATATAATACTGCTTTATTATATCATCGTAGTTCAAATATTTCAAGAATATTTGTCTTTATTTCAACGAACTAAATATTTACTCTTTCGGCAATATAATCTCTATTATTGCAAGTTCTAAAGGAAGCTGCTGAATGGAAGAATATTTCATTCTATTCTCCGCTTCAAGAAAAAGATTAAGGGTCCTTCTAATATCTTCTTCTTTTAAACCATCTGTCTGCTCTTTAATAGCCATTTGTTCTTCTTCTGTCAATCCCGTGATAATCGGATTTGTAATATCCGGATTTATCTTCATTATTAAAGCCTGCCTCATATATTGAATAAGAATCTTTAAGAACTCCTGAGGGTCGTACCCTTTTTCAACTATATTTTGAAGATATTTAATTGCTCCTCCGGGATCTTTTTTGACAATATATTCGGTAAATTGGCTTGCCATGTTAATATCGGCAATCCCCAGAAGACTCTTAATATCTTCTCCCGTAATCTTTTTCTTTTTTCCAGAAAATGCCAAAACCTGGTCAAGAAGGCTTTCTGCATCCCTTAACGCCCCTCCGGAATTAACGGCAATGATATTAAAAGCGTCTTTGTCTATTTCAACTCCTTCTTTCTTTGAAAGAATCTCCAGCCGTTTTATAAGCTCGTCCATTCTAAGCTTTCTAAAATCAAATCTTTGGCAACGGGAAATGATTGTCGGAATCATCTTGTGAATTTCAGTCGTAGCAAGAATAAAAACGGCATGAGACGGCGGCTCTTCAAGGGTTTTCAAAAGAGCATTAACTGCTTCTTTTGTTAATTGATGAGCTTCGTCTATTATAAAAACCTTGTATTTTTCTTTTGCCGGAGAAAACCTTATCCCTTCCCTAAGATCTCTTATCTCATCTATCCCCCTGTTTGAAGCGGCATCTATCTCAATAAGATCAAGAGATCTGTTTTCCGCTATTTCCTTGCAAGAAGGGCAATTATTACAGGGTTCAAACTCCCCTTTCTTTCTATTATGGCAATTTAAGGCCTTTGCCAAAAGGCGGGCAATAGTCGTTTTTCCGCTTCCCCTTGGGCCCGAAAAAAGATAAGCATGGGAAACGGCCTCTTTTAAAAGGGCGTTTGTTATCGTTTTTACGACATGCTCCTGGCCTATAAGTTCAGAAAAGCTCTTGGGCCTGTATTTTCTGTAAAGAACGGTTGACATAGAATATTATTTCTTAAAGACAAATAATTTATAGCCGAAAAAATTCCATAAGAATACGCAAAGAATAGCAATAAAGGCGCCAAAATTACTCCACAGTTCTTCTGAAACCCCAAATTGAGGATCTATAGCGTTTACTACAAAAGAAGCAATGGCTACATTTAGAGCAAAACCAATGCCAGCAATTCCCGCAAATTTTCCAAATTCGCTTGTTTTTATAACCCCTGTTTCCTTTTGCTCAAATGTCCAAAACTTGTTCCAGAAATAGGAATTAACAACGGAACAAAAGAAAGAAAGGGCCTTGAAAAAAGAATATCCGGCTCCGGAAAATATTGAAGTTGAAAACATCAAAAAGTTCAAAACCCCAAAATCAACAAAAGTATTGAGCGCTCCGACCAAAAGAAACTTCCCTCCCTGATAAAATATTAAAAACTTCTTTCCTAAAAAAGAAGCGACAAACATTCCTAAAAATGCAAGCGGAGAGAAAAAAAACGGCAAAGCAAAAAGAAGATTATTTTTTAATCCTGCGCTCCAAAGAATAACAAGAAAGAATACTCCTATTAAAAAACCGATTATCGGGCTTATTATCTTATCTATTTTTTTCATTCTTCCATTATACCTATTTTTTTAAAAATATGAAATACGTCCTTTCCGTTTTTCTTGCTTTTGTAAAGCAGAAAGACAAAAAGAAAAACCATAATAATTCCCAAAAGCGTTTGCCATCCGAAATAGCTCTCAATAGCAATGCCGGCCTTGATTATAAAAAGAACAACAATTCCGGCTATTGCGGCTCCAAGAGAAATAAGAGGAAAGGCCTTTTTAAAAGGAATTCCGAAAACAAAAGCGGCAAGCGAGGCGGTCCACACTCCTGTTATCGGCAAAGGAATAGCAACAAAAGTGACAAGAGCTAAAAACCCGTATTTTTTTATCCTTGAAGAGTGATTTTTCCTCGTCTTTGAAAAAAGGAAAGAGAAAAACCGGTAAAAAAGAACTGACTTTTTAGAAAGAAAATCAGATATTGGAGAAAGCAGAAGAAGAATAAAAAAAGCCGGAACAAGATTGCCAAAAAGAGAAATAAAGTAAACAGAAAAAGGGCTAAAATTGTAAGCAATAAGGCCCATCGGAATTGAAAGGCGCAATTCTCCAACTGGCGTCATTGCCAGTAAAAAGATTTTTATTCCATTTATTATTTCCATTACAGTTTCAAAAAGCAATGGGATTATAATATAAAAAAGAGGAAATTGAAAGACCTTTCCAATTATGGTAGAATAATTTTGATGATTAAAATATATAACACTCTTTCAAAAAAGAAAGAATTATTAAGTATAAAAAAAGAAAAGCCCGGTCTTTTTGTTTGTGGAATAACTGCTTATGACAGCCCCCATTTGGGACACGCCAAAACCTACCTTTTTTTTGATTTTTTTACCAAATACTTGAAAAGCAAGGGATATAATCTTTTTTATCTTCAAAACATAACCGATATTGACGATAAAATAATAAAGAAAGCCAAAGAAAAAAATATTTCTCCGATAAAACTGGCAAGAGAATACGAAAAAGAATATCTTGAAGAAATGAAGCTTCTTAAAGTAAACAGCGTCAGTAAATATGCAAGAGCAACGGAAAATATAAAAGAAATAATTTCTCAAGTTGAAAGATTAATTGAAAAAGGATTCGCTTATCAAATCAAAGACGGAATATATTTTGACATAAAGAAATTCAAAAACTACGGCAAACTCTCAAGAAGAACAATTCTTCAAGCAGAAGACGGGGTCTCAAGAATTGACGAAGGAAAAGGAAAAAATAATAGAGGCGATTTTTGTCTTTGGAAATTTTCAAAAGAAGGAGAACCTAAATGGAAAAGTCCATTTGGAGAAGGCAGACCGGGGTGGCATATAGAAGATACGGCAATTGCCGAAAAATATTTAGGATCTCAATATGAAATCCATGCCGGAGGAAGGGATTTAATATTCCCGCACCATGAAGCCGAAATCGCCCAAATGGAAGCCATATCCGGAAAAAGGCCATACGTAAAATACTGGATGCATACTGGCTTTCTTACCGTAGAAGGACAAAAGATGTCAAAATCTCTCAATAATTTTATTACCCTAAAAGAACTTTTAACAAAATACAATCCCAGGATTCTAAGATATTTTCTTTTAAAGCATCATTACAGATCTCCTTTTGATTATGACGAGAAAAAAATAGAGCAAGCAAAAAAAGAACTGGAAAAAATAGACAATTATATCCTTAAATGCAAAGAATATTCTTTTAAGAAAGACGACTTAAATAAAAAAGCAATAGACAAAATAAAGGAAAAATTTGAAAAAGCGCTTGAAAATGACTTTAATACACCTATTGCCGTTTCGCTGATATTTGACCTTCTTAAAATTTCTCCTTCAAAAGAAGCTCTTTTATTTATTAAAGAGATTGATAAATATTTCAATGTTTTTATATCCAAAAAAGAAATTATTCCTGAAAAAGTAAAAAAACTGGTAAAAGAAAGAGAAAAAGAAAGAAAAGCCAATAATTTTGAAAAAGCGGATATAATAAGAGAAAAAATAGAAAATCTGGGATATAAGGTAGAAGACACAAAAAAAGGACCGGCAATAAAAAAGATTTAGATTGCCAGTACTCTTTATTTCTGCTATAAAAAACCTACATATGGCAAAAGACCCCAATTTCAAAATACCTCCTCAAAATATTGAAGCCGAAAAATCCCTACTCGGATGTCTTATGCTTGATAAGAATGCTCTTATGAAAGTTATTGATTTTCTTAGGGCAAGAGATTTTTACAAAGATAGCCACAAGAAGATATATGAGGTAATAATGTCCCTCTTTGAAAAAGGAGAACCTGTTGATTTTCTTTCTGCTTCGGCAAAACTGAAAGAAAGAGGAGAGCTTGAAGAAGCCGGAGGAGCAAGCTATCTTACCGAGCTTATAAACGCCGTTCCAACCGCCGCCCATGTTTTAAGCTATGCCAAAACGGTGCAGAAAAAACGCCTCTTAAGAGACCTTATTGAAGCTGGCCAGGACATACATTCAATGGGATACAATGAAGAAGAAGATATAGAAGTTGTTCTTGATAAGGCAGAACAGAAAATCTTCGGAATCACTCAGAAATCGGTAAGCCAAAACTTTTTAGTTGTAAAAAATATGCTTGGAGAAAGTTTTGAAAGAATTGAAAAACTTTCAAAACATGATGGAGCAATGAGAGGAATAACTACCGGGTTTAGTTCTCTTGATAATATGCTTTCAGGATTGCAAAAATCAGACCTTGTCGTGCTTGCGGCAAGGCCTTCTTTGGGAAAATCTTCCCTTGCTTTAAATATCGCCCTAAACGCAGCAAAAGAAACCAAAATGCCGGTAGGAGTTTTTAGCTTGGAAATGTCAAAAGACCAGATAATAGACCGTTTTATTTCTTCCGTTTCAAATATTGATCTTTGGAAAATAAGAACAGGCAAACAACTAAGTGAAGATGACTTTGAATGCATACAGCACGCGCTTGGAACCCTTTCAGAGGTTCCTATTTACATAGACGACGCTTCTTCTTCAAATATTATCCAAATGAGAGCAATGTCCAGGCGCCTTCAAGCAGAAAAAGGCCTTGGGCTTATCATTGTCGATTATCTTCAGCTGATGGAACCTAGAAATCCTTCAGCAAGCCCGGTCCAGCAGGTTACCGAAATATCAAGATCGCTAAAAGGACTAGCAAGAGAACTT
>Ga0265294_10002740_pt1 | contig 22939 bp, 15 predicted proteins | sample MunlanPumphouse3_FD_192504 | JGI IMG/M metagenome (GOLD analysis project Ga0265294, IMG submission 192504) | Groundwater microbial communities from a municipal landfill in Southern Ontario, Canada - Pumphouse #3 | ecosystem: Environmental > Aquatic > Deep subsurface > Groundwater | place... | reverse complement strand
TCCGGGATGCTATCTAAAATTCCGTCCCGCTGGGACTCGTTGGGGATGCGCGTCTTTCCGGGATGCTATCTGAAATTCCGTCCCGCTGGGACTCGTTGGGGGTGCTCGTCTTTCCGGGATGCTATCTGAAATTCCGTCCCGCTGGGACTCTTTATATGGATATTTTAGGCTGTGATTATGGTTCATATTTATTCAAGTCAAAGAATGATATATATGGACACAGATAGTAGCTATAGTGCGTTTATTCATACCTATTTGGATACCATAACTTGATTATTTTTTGGGGGAATGTTTGATTTTACAGGCATTCCTTATTGGTCACGCTGCTTGTGGCCCATACCTTTAATTCAATTTTAACTTGTGTTTAACTCGAGTCCACTCGAAGCTTCGAGTCAGCTCGAGTTAAACACAAGTTAAAAACAAGATCATAAGTAAGGTTGTATGTAAGGTTTGTATCAGCGCATTGAACTTAACTGAAAGCGAGCTTTCGCCACCGGGAATGTAAACTCCTGAAGGATGCCCCAGCAGCATCGGCGTTTTGCTCTACAGCGCGGAAACGATGGTCTTCCGGATCCGCTTGGTTATTACCACCAGGAACAAGGTGAAGGCTATCATCAGAGTGGAAAGAGAATTGATGGTAGTTACCGTGCCGCGGCGGATGGTGCCTTCCACATAGATGGGCAGGGTGTCGAAGCCTCTGCCGGAGGTGAAGAAGGTGATGATAAAATCATCTATAGAGAGGGTGAAAGCCAGCAAGGCAGCGGCGATGATCCCCGGCATCATGAGCGGAAACTTGATCTTCCAGAATATGTATGAGGGTCTGGCGCCCAAATCCTCAGCGGCTTCCACAAGGGAGTAGTCAAAGCCTTCCAGGCGGGATTGGATCACGATCACGGTGTATGATATACAAAAGGTAATATGGGCGATCAGCACGGTAAACATGCCGGTATTTACTCTGGTAAAATTAAAGAGTAGCGCCAAAGACACGCCCATGAGGATATCCGGGATCACCAGGGGTGTGTAGATCAAAGCCAGCAGCCCTTTTCTCCCGCTGAAGCGTTTGTTTTCCAAAGCCAGTGCAGTCAATATCCCCAAAGTGGTAGAGATCAAGGTGCTGAGCAGCGCTATCAGGAGGGTATTGCGAAAGGCCTCTTTGATGGCGGTATTCTGGAAAAGCAGGCTATAGTATTTGATGGTAAAGCCCTGCCAGCCGGCAATGATCCTGGAGTCGTTGAAACTGAAGATGATCAGGATCAAGATCGGGATATACAAAAAGGCCATGACCAGGCTGAAGGCGGTGAGATTCAGCCTCTTATACCAATTTCTGGAAAAGATTCTCATGATATCCTCCTGCGGGCCAGGCGCCGTTTATACAAAAAGAACATAAATAGCAGCATCAACGCCACCAGCAAAAGCAAGGTGAGCGACAGCGCCGAGGCCATCGGCCAGTTGCGCGGGATATTCTTGATCTTGTATGTGATCACCTGGCCTACGTATAGCGAGCGTTGATTGCCCACCAATTGGGGGATCAGATAGGCTCCCAAAGCGGGGATAAAGACCAGTAGGGTTCCGGCAAAGATACCTTCCACCGCCAGCGGCAAAGTAATGCGGAAGAAGGCCTTGACCTCGTTTGCACCTAAATCCATAGCCGCATTCAGCAGGGTGAAATCCAGCTTTTCCAAAACGCTGTACAAAGGCAGGATCATATAGGGCAGATACACATAAACCATCACCAAGATCACCGCCAGATCGGTACGTAAGATTTCCAGAGGCTGGGAGATCAGACCCATATTCATCAAAAAGCCGTTTAAGACTCCCCCATAGGCCAGGAAGATGCGCCAGGAGAAGATGCGGATGATGAGATTAGTCCAAAACGGGATGATGATGAAGATCAGCAGGGTGTTCTTGAGCTTTTCTTTGGCACGGGCGATGTAATAAGCCACCGGGAAACCCAAAAGCAGACAGCAGAGCGTGGTGTATATCGCCAGTTTGAAGGACAGGAAAAACGGCCTTAGATAGCCTCCGGTAAAGACCTGACGATAAGCATCCAGTGAGAATTCAAACTTCACATCATAAATATCCGGGGTCAGAAAGCTGTAAATGATCACGATCAGATAGGGAATCAGGAAAAAGCAGAGCAGCCAGAGCATGGCAGGCAGGCTCAGAAGCCAGCTGCTGAAGTTATTTCGCTTTTCTGATGTGGAGTGTCGGCTCTTTGCCCTCAAGTTCCCCTCCGTTTCAGAGCGCGGCTGAATTGCCCGCTCTCTGCCATCTGAGCCTCCGTGAGCATTTCCAAGGCATCGCTTTCTATCATCCAGGTATCGCTGTCATGCCAGAACAACCAGACTTTTTCTTCCCAATCCAGGGCTTTATCATCAAAATACACGCGTTTATGCTGGGAAAACACCCGGAATTTCAGCTTGCCCACCCGCACTATATATTGGGTGTGCGAACCCAGATACAGGATGTCTTCGATCTGCCCTTTGATCATATTGATATCTTCCTGATGCCGGGGTTTGTTGCGGGAGATGGCGATCTTTTCCGGACGCAGGGAGAAGGTGACCCGGCTGCCTATCTCAGGGGCAGCCTGAAAGCAGGAATCGAGCTCAAAGCTATGCCCCGCACCATCATCACAGCTCATCTCCAGATAGTCTTCGTGCACGGCTTTCACCTCGCCGGAGATGAAATTCGTCTCACCGATAAAGTATGCGGAAAAGATGCTGGATGGGCGCTCATAGATATCATCGGGCGGGCCTTCCTGCACTATCTTGCCCAGATTCATCACCGCCAGACGGTCTGAGATGCTCATCGCCTCTCCCTGGTCGTGGGTCACATAGATGAAGGTGATGCCCACCGCATCGTGAATGTTCATCAGCTCGATGAGCATGTGCTGCCGCAATTTGAGGTCCAGTGCGGCCAGAGGTTCGTCCAAAAGCAGTACTCTGGGCTTATTGATCAAAGCGCGGGCGATGGCGATGCGCTGCTTTTGTCCTCCGGAGATTTGATCCGGATATTTGTTGGCCTGATCGTCCATCTTTACCAGACTCAGAGTTTCCTGTACCCGGTCTTTGATCTCGGCTTTGGGCGTCTTTTTGATTCTCAGACCAAAGGCGACGTTGTCAAAAAGGGTCATGTGAGGGAAAAGGGAATAGTTTTGAAAGATGGTATTCACTTCTCTTTTGTAGGGCGGCAGATTTGTGATATCTTCGTTGCCCAACTGTATCGTGCCCTGGGTAGGCGTCTCAAAACCGGCGATCATGCGCAGCAGAGTGGTCTTGCCACATCCGCTGGGGCCCAGGAAGGAAAAGAGTTCCCCGCTTTTGATGGTGAGATTCACCTCATCCACCGCTGTAAACGCCCCAAAATCCTTGCTTACATTTTTAAGTACTATATCTTCCATTGCTTCCTCATAATAGATTCTTGCCCTGTAAAGGTCCTCCGATGAATTGGATACGTTTCGCATTCAGCAAGGCCATAAGCCTTGAAAAAAGCAGATCAGGTTTTACAAAAAAAGGGCACGCATCCTGCTCTGCAGACGAGATGCCTGCAATCCGGCGGTGCGTAGCTTTTTGCGGGGAATGAAGAAGGTGAAAGCAAAACATGGTAGCTCCTTTTCTGTATTTTAGCTTAGACAAAAAAATACAGTGGGGAATGCCGGGCGGCATCCCCACTGCTCGGAGGGCATTCTATGTAGGGTCTGTAGGCTATATACACTTTCTAAATTTCCCCTGTTCCTGTCAAGCGAAATCTTAAGCTTTTTTTGATATAGCTGTTGATATTTGTCAACACAGCCTCAATGTGCTATGATTAGCTTGCAGTTACGCTCTGTATCGCGGTTCTTAAAACGCAGAAAATAAATACCACTTGTGGAAAGATTTCCACTTTTATCGCGTCCATCCCAGCTGACAACGCCCTGCTGCGCAAAAAGCTCTTTTTCATAAACCAATTGTCCGCGAAGATTGAAGATGCTGATTAATGCCGCCCCGGCCTTATCCTGCTGGTAGTCTATAGATAGAAGTCTGCCTTTGCCCAGAGGATTCGGATAGATTTTGAGGCCCGGCGCCTGCGGCACTGAGATATCTCCCGGATTGCTCACCGGCAGGATGCTGGCCTCATACCATTGATTCTCAGCGGGTAAGTAGCTAAGATTGCCAAAGCTGTCTTCCGCTATGATCTGATAGTAAAAATACTCGTCCTCCTCTGCAAAATCGGGTAGAATGGAATACAGATACAGGTTGTTGCCGCCATAGATCATCTGATGGCTTTGCTCTGCGCCTGCATCTACCTTATGTGTGATCGTTACAGAGCTAATGCCGGCTTCATCTTCGGCCAGCACGATGAGGGTTACTTCCTCTTTACCGATAGATGTGATGGGTTCGTGATCCAGCGCCGGCCCCTGGGCATCGCCTTCCACCACAAAGATGTGAGGGTCCAGCCCGGCAAAATCCGGTTGGCTGCGTTTGCGTCCGCTATGATCTGCAGCTTGAATAAAGTAGCGGATGGTATCTCCCGGGGCGTGGCCGGTGATGCTGCTCTGATAGTTGTAGGCTCCGGCGGGAGACAGCAGGCTGTATTGCCAGTCTGAACTGTTGAATTTGTAAGCTACAAACAGCGAATCTGCATTCAGCTCCGCCCCGCTGTGCGCCACGATCTCTGCCAGAAATGCATATTCCTCGCTGTAATCTTGATTGCCAAAATATGGCTGATGCGAGACCTGCAGCATATCGGCATCCGGAATCTCGTGAGTGCGGCAATGCAGGGCGTCTGTACTTTCCCAGGGGGTATAGGCGCTGCCCGCCACTCCGATGATCTCATATCCTGGCATAGCCTGAGCATAGACCTGCAAGGCTGCATTGTCGTGGCTGCTATTCATGATCGGCACGAAAACCCGGCGGTTCAGAATCAATGAATTTGAATAAGGTTGATTTTGTGGAGTATTGACCCGATACACCCGGTAAGGATAGCCCCAGGCGCAGATTTGCTGGCTGAAATAGTTTGCCACTGCTTCGATCTCGCTGTATTGAGGATGCGAGGGTGGCACGCTACGGATCAAGATTTTATCCACTGCCAAAAACTTACCCCAACAGTCTATGTGATCTATATAGGTATTATTTGGGTCCTGTACCACATGAAAATTCGTAATGCCCAGAAAGTCCTGCATGAGGCTGTTCACATTAGCTTGATTATTGGAGTTTTCGCTGTAGGCTATCTGCGTCTGAGCGGCGGTATTGATCCCATCCGTCATATAGTTACCACCGGTCTGATACAGATTCATCCCGTAATACGGCAGGTCAAATACATCGGCATACAGCTGTGGGATCATGTTATCACCAGGGCGGGGACGGTTGTAGCGAAAGTCCAGCACGCCATAGTCTCCATTTCCATCATAGAGAAACCACGGCGCATAATCCCGCACCCAATATGAATCTGTGCTGGCTACCATAAAGCTTACCCGTGCAAGGTTTACCCCCGCAGAGCTGAAGGAGTTTTGCGCTGCGTTTATTTGCGAAGAGCTATTTACCAGACACAGCACATTCGCCGTCTCGGCCAGTTCTGCCACCAAAGCGGTGGGAATCCCCAGAGGATAGCGGATCATTACATCGCTGGCCGGCTCAAATTCGGCTATCGGCCTCACCGGCGATATCGGCGGCGAAGTTTGCGTAAAGCGCTGATCCCAGGCAAATGGCAAGTCGCTGGATTGATCGGCCTGCAGTGCGTTGCCCAAGCTCAGGCTGAGGCAGATTATTATAAGTATGCGCTGGCTGATTTTCATCATTTATATTTGTCTCCCATTCTACTTTGCTTTTTCATATACAATTTTTGTGCCTATTCCAAGTTTTTTGCAGCTAAGCACTGCATCCAGCTACCCAGACCCCATTTTCATGTCAAGAAAAAAGGCCCCCTGCGAATGTCGCAGGGGGCCCGGCCAGTCTGGCCTTAGTTCGAGATATCCAGGCTGTCAAAGAGCAGCTGTAGCAAGATAGCTATGATGAGTTCAAAGAAAACTTGCTCATTTTCCTCACTTACCAGAGGAATATTGATCAAGTCGTTCAGACGCGTGGCGAGTTCGTGGGCGATAGAATTGCTGTTCATTTTCATGTCGGTCTCCTTTACATATTCTCGGTTAGCAAATCGTAGCCAGTCACGACAGGCAGGAAGCCCTGATCCACACTGGCTGCGATGTTCGTTACCTCGGGAAACAGAGTAGCCAGGTCTCCATAGCTCAAGCTCTTCAAATCCACCGCTTCTCCACTGGCCGCGGCGAAAGTGTAAAACAGCTTTATAAAGATGGCATAGCTATTTGCACCGATTTTCCTGGCTCCCGAGACCTCACGGGAATAAAGATCGGCATAGGTGCGCAGGTCAGATTTGTAAGCCTCGCTGCAATTGCTGTAGATAGTAGCCAGATTCTTGGCTACAGAGCCAAGCTCGGCGTTGTTTTCGGTTAGCTTTGGCTTTACATATTTGCGCGCTATGCAGATGCTGCCGTTTTTGTAACTCCCGAAGGTGATCTCATCGATGGTTCCGCTGTAAGCCGAGATTCCGTACTTAAATGTGGTTTTCATGGTTTGGGTTCTCCTTTAGTTTTATTTGGCTGAGGCTTCCGGAATGCCTTCATCTTCTTTTAGGGATCAAAAACACTGGACAAACGTGAAAATATTTTTATATAGGCTCTTAAGTGCCTGTCCCTGAGTGCGAAAAGATATGCGGGGTGTCTATCTGATATTCCCTCATTTTTGGAAAGCCTGATTGTGGGTTGATCGGTGCATGTTAGGCGACGCAGTTACCTTCAGCTACAGGGCTTGACGATACCCTGAATCGGACTTTCACTGATATGATATGTGTCGTTCACAGGGGCACAATGACGGTACAGCCGCTCACTGGTCTTCTTGGTACTGATTTTATACTGCACAATTTTGCTATATTATGAATGGACGGGGAGCCGGTTGCACATAGACCAAATAGCATATCTTTGAAGAGATTCTGTATTGGTTTTGAGCATCCCTCGCTTGCTTTTTTGCTGTGTATAAGCCCCTGAGATGATTATAATGGCAATTCTGCTTTACTAAGAACCTTGATTTTGAAGCGAGTGTGGCAAATCTGAAAACCTGAAAACTTCACAACTCCCACAACCCTCCTTCTCTACTTAAGCTCCGATTTTATTTGACACATATCTGCCTTTGATATTATGTGCAACAAAGCATAAAATATGAGGAACAGATGAAGATTTTAGTGTTGAACTGTGGAAGTTCGTCCATCAAATACCAACTAATTACCATGCAGAAAAATGATGTGCTGGCAGAAGGCATTGCAGAAAAGATAGGAGAAGAAATCGCTCTTTTTACCTATAAAAGTGAGAAATATACCCAGAAGAAACGGAAGATGGTGATCGAAGACCATGAACAGGGTTTGCAATTGATTTTACGATCCCTGGTGGATAGCACCAATGGCGTCCTTTGCAATCTGGATGAGATAGATGCCGTAGGTCACCGTTTGGTACATGCCGGAGAGCATTATTCGGATGCGGTGCTCATCACAGACCATGTGGTGAACGTAATGCGCGAATGCATTTCGCTGGCTCCTTTGCACAATCCTGCTAATCTAAAGGGAATAGAGGCAGTCAAAGCAGCGATGCCGGATTGTCCTCAATGCGGCGTGTTTGATACTGCTTTTCATCAGAGCATGCCGGCTGAGGCCTATCTATACGCCTTGCCTTTGGATTTTTATCATACTCATAAGATACGCCGTTACGGTTTCCACGGTACCAGTCACAAATACGTGAGCATGAAAGCCGCGGAATTTCTGGGGCGAGACCTTACAGACCTGAATATCATCTGCTGCCACTTGGGCAATGGCGCTTCCATCTCCGCTATCAAAGCCGGTAAATCCATAGATACCTCCATGGGTCTTACCCCTTTGGAAGGACTGATGATGGGTACCCGCTGCGGCGATCTTGACCCCGCCATTCCCATCCACATGCAGCAAAGCCTAGGGCTGAACGTGGATGATGTCAACAGCATTTTGAACAAAAAGAGTGGCATGCTGGGACTTTCGCAGATTTCAAACGACATGCGCGAGATCGAGGATGAGGTCTTGAACAATAAAAACCCCAAGGCCATCCAAGCCCTCGACGTATATTGCTATCGCATCAAAAAGTATATCGGCTCTTACTATGCTGCTATGAATGGTGCAGACCTGCTCATCTTTACCGGTGGCGTAGGAGAAAGAATGCCGATATTGCGAAAGCAGGTGTGCCGGGAGCTTGATTGCCTGGGCATACAGCTTGATGATGTAGAGAATGCCCGTTTTACCGACGAGATCCAGGTCTTGAGCAGTCCGGACTCCCGGGTCACGATCCTGAAAATTCCCACCAATGAAGAACTGATGATAGCCCTGGATACGCAAAAATTAATCAGCAAATGAGACCTCAACCACAATCAACCCTATTATAAGAGAGAGGACCATGAAGAAGCTTAACCAGAATTTTTACCAAATGCTCTTTGAACAGTCGCCGGCATCCCTTTGGGTAGAAGATTTCTCACTCATTTATGCCTATCTGAATGCTCTGAAGAATGAGGGTGTGACGGATGTTTATGCCTATTTTAAGACCTACCCTGAAAAATTCATAGAATGCACCAGCCTCCTGAAAGTGCTGGATGTAAATCAAGCCACACTGAAAACCTTTGGAGCCAAAAGCAAAGAAGAATTGATCTCATCCACTAATATCATCTTTGGCACAGGTACCGAAGATACGCTTTTGCAGTCGCTCGTGGCTTTGGCAGAAGGACGTAAACACTTCGCCGGACAGGGCATCAACTATGATCTGAAAGGTAATCTCATGCACTTTCATATCTCCTGGAACATCCCTGGAGACGATATGGAAGACTTTGCTCACGTGATTGTTTCCATGCAAAACACTACCAATCTGGAGAGGATCCGAAAAGAGCTGGAAGAACGCGAAGCTCTGTTTCGCGGCATTTTTGAGCAGGCCTCCGATGGCATGATGCTGGTGGATATCAAGGGCAAGGTGCTTTTGGTGAATGGAGCTATGGAAAGCCTTATCGGCATCAAAGCCAAGGATGTGGTAGGAAACTATCTTTGGGAGGCTTTTCAAGCTTTCTTTGACTCCGTGGGTATAGAGCAAGAAGAAAAGCTGGATATGATGAAATGGCAGGAATACTTTCAAAATTCACCTATGAAAACTGCATCTGTGGAATACAGCTTTTTTGATAGCCGTCATAAGCTGCATGCTCACAAACAAACCCTCGTACCTATAAAGAGTGACAGAGAAGACCTGTTTGCCGTCTTGCTTACAGACCTCAGCCCAATGCGCCGCAGCCAGTTAACCACTTCTATACTGCACAAAATCTCGCATGCAGTGAATATCGAATGTTCGCTGGACGACCTTTTTCATACCATTCACAAATCGCTGGGGCAGGTGATCGATGTCACAAACTTCTTTATCGCACTCTACGACAGCCGCAGCAACCTCATCACCTTCCCCTATCTGGTAGATGAGATGAGCGAAAAGAACGACGCTATCGAAGCTGATGACAATACCTCACTTACCGCTCAGATTATCTCTGAGGCGCGCACTCTGCTGCTGGACAACACGGCCATCAAAAAGCGCACTAAAGACCGTGGCTTCATGGGGATATTGTGTAAAAACTTCCTGGGCATCCCACTCATGCTTTCAGACAAAGTGATCGGTGTGATAGTGCTGCAATCCTACCATCGCTCCGATTTGTATGACGAAGGAGACAAGCTGCTATTGGAATCCATCTCGGAACACATAGCTTATGCTTTGCACAAAAAACAGGCCGATGACAGTATCAACGTACTCTTTCAGGCTATTGAACAGGCCGGAGAAGGAATCCTGATCTTTAGCCCCGAAGGCAATATCCAGTATGTGAACACCATCTTTGAACGCATGACTTCATATCGACGCATCGAGCTGCTGGACAAACCCTTTGACAATCTACCCTTTGAAATAGGCAGCCGCAAGGAAATGCAGCAGTCCTGGTTGAGAGTGCGCTCTTCGCAACCCTGGCGCGGAAAGGTAGATATGATCCGCAAAGATGGCCCCAAAATCACTCTGGATATGGTGGTAAAACCGGTGTTGGATAACGACGGGAAGCTCTCCAGCATCATCGCCAGCTGCAAAGACATTACCTATGAAATCTTGCGCGAAGAACAGCAAAAGCGTACCCAACGCCTGGAAGCCATCGGACGCCTGACCGGAGGAATAGCGCATGACTTTAATAACATCCTTTCCGCTATCATCGGATACACCGAGCTGGCCGGAGATGATCTCGTGCCAGATAGCGACCCCGCTTTGAACCTGGTGGAAGTACTCAAAAGCGCAAACCGGGCCAAAGATATGATCTCTCAATTGCTTTCGTTCTCCCGACAGGAAGAATCCAAGACCGAAGTGATCGAACTAATAGACCACGTCAAAGAATCCGTGCGGTTTCTACGCAGCTATCTACCTCGCTCTATCAAAATCGTGGAGGATTATCAGGCTGATCTTGATACAGTGATCGCAGTTCCGGGACAAATACATCAGATCATCATCAATCTGGGCACAAACGCCATGCACGCTTTGCAAAAAGACGGAGCCCTGCTGAAATTTACAGTGGAAAACGTGAGCTTCAGGTCCCGCGATATGCAAGCCTTCCCAGAGCTCGAACAATGTCAATACCTGAAAATATCGGTAACGGACAATGGCACAGGCATAGACTCCGCGATCGTGGACAATATTTTCGATCCTTATTTCACCACCAAAGATGCCAATGAAGGCACAGGTCTGGGACTCTCCATAGTGCATAGCATAGTGCAATCTCACAAAGGGGCAATCCGTCTGGAAAGCACCATTGGAGAAGGGACTTCCTTCCACATCTATTTGCCGGTTTACAGCCCGGATGTATGGCACCAGACAGCCTCTGATGAAGAAGAACAAAACAATATCCACGGTAGCGAAACCATAATGTTTGTAGATGATGAACCGGCTCTGGTGAATATTTTCCGGCAGGGATTGATGCGCCTGGGCTACAAGGTAGAAGGCTTCACCGATCCCCGCAAGGCTCTTGAGCATTTTGCCAGGAATTCTGCCAGGATCGATCTCGTGGTGACAGATACTACCATGCCTTACATGAACGGAGTGGAGCTGGCCCAAAACTTGCTGGCTATAAAAACTGATATCCCTGTGGTGATCTGCACAGGCTTTACCACCTTGATCTCGGTGGAAGATGCCCGGGAAAAGGGAATCCGTGACTTTATAATGAAACCTTTTAAGATCAAGGATATCGCAAATCATATCCGGATTATCCTGGATGATAAGGAGGAGAAATGAGGCTGGACATACTGCTGAATAAACTCTGCTTTACCAAGACCCGCAGCATAGCAAAAAATGCCTGCGACAAAGGCCTGGTATCCGTAAATGGCAAGATCGCCAAAGCCGCACAGATAGTACAGAAGGATGACATCATAGTCCTGAGGCTCTATGGCTATGCGCATGAGATTAAGCTGAGCAGCATCCCCACCGGCAATGTGGCTAAAAAGGATGCCGGCTCTTACTATGAAATGCTTTCCCGGGAGCCGCTCAGCTAAGGAGATTGGATATCAATACCGTGGCAGACAGCCCGCTGACTAAACTGGCACTTGGGGCAATTCCTTCTGCCAGGCGCGGCCTCTGCGTGGCTCTTTTCTGCGCTGCATTCTCCCTGCTGATGGGCTATCAAAAGCTGCATGAATCCCCATATCATGAGCTTTATAGTAAAAGGTCAGCCAGCGCTTCAGACCTCGCTCTGAGCAGCTCTCTCTCGCATAAAATCGCCGATCTGCAAATCACTCTGGGCATTTATCCCAAAGCCAAAGTCAAAATCTACATAGTGCACGGTGAAGAAAATTACCAGAAACTCAGTCTGGGCAAAGCCGAAATAGTGGAATTCAGCGATGCCTTTTACAGCGGTAATGAACGGGTAATCTATATCCGCAGTCAGGATCAGATTTACGAAAACTATCTGAAGATATTGCTACATGAATACATACATTGGTATCTGGAAGAGCTCTTCACTTCTGCACCCTTGTGGTTTCACGAAGGAATGGCTACCTATTTCAGCGGGCAGATGGGCTATGACCGCTACCTGCTGTATCTCAAAGAAAGCCTGATCAATCCAAAAAGCGACCTTTTCCGCATCGGATACTTCTATCCCGAAGACAGAGCCGACTGGCCCCGCTTCTACCTAAGCTCTGCCATGGCCGTGCGCTATATGCAGGATAAACATCCTGATCAATGGCAGAGATTTTGGGATATAGTGGCCGCTTATCACCACAAAGGGCAGAAAGTCCGCTTTAATGAAGCCTTCGCCGCCGGATATCATAGCACTCTCTGGGATTTTCATCAGGACTTTGAACGCTATAGCAAGCGGCAGGGCTATCTCTATCTGATCGTGGCGGCAAATTCCCTGATCTTTGCTTTTCTGGCGGCATTGATGCCGTTTGCAGCCCAAAAACGCAAGCGGCGGCTGCAGAATCTACCCGACCTTCCCGATATCCCTGAGCCTGAAGAAAAGGAAAAGGAAGAGTCTGACCCAGCCTAAAAAGGAAGAGTCTGACCCAGCCTAATAGACAGCTTTACCCACAAGAACGGGGAATGTGCTCTTTTCAAGGCCAGGGGGGCTGCTGGATTGCAGGCGTCTCGCCTGCAGAGCACGGGACGTGCTCATTCCCAAGGCCTCAGGCCTTGCTGGATGCGAGACGCATCCAATCCAGCGGTAAGCCAACCCAGCAAGGGAAGCAACTTGAAAACTTCAAAACCCCAAAACTTCAAAACTTCAAAACCCCAAAACCCCAAAACCTCAAAACCCCAAAACCCCAAAACTTCAAAACCCTAAAACCTCAAAACTTCAAAACCCCAAAACCCCAAAACCCCAAAAGCTTTTAACCTTGACAGATATCCAGTTCTCCCATATGCTGTTTATCAATGCAGTATAATAAAATCCTGAACAAAGGAGAAGATATATGAAGTATCTCGATCTCGCTATGAATGCGGCTTCCAGCCTCGGCGCCGAATATGCCGATATCCGCATTCAAAAGACCACCGACCAGGTGATCTTCCTGCGCAATCTCAGCCTGAAAAGCGCCCATACCAGCGTCCTGGATGGCTACGGCATCCGCGTCTTCAAAGAAGGAGCCTGGGGTTTTGCGCATAACAACGTATTCAGCGATGAGGCGGTGCTGGCCACTGTGCAAAAAGCATTTGACATCGCCACCCTCTCTGCCTCTGTAAACAAAAAGAAGAAGCTACGTTTAGCTCCGGAACGCAGTTACATAGCCACCTGGAAGACGCCCGTCCGGATCGATCCTTTTGACGTGCCGCTTTCTGAAAAGGTGGACCTGATGATGGAAGTAAACCGCACCATGCTGGCCTTTGACGGCATCAAGCAGGCAGTTTTCTATATGATCATGCACAAGGATGAAAAGCTCTTTGCCAGCACCCTGGGTACCCGTCTGGATATCACTCATCAATTCATAGACCCCATGATCATTGCCACAGCGATTCACGATGGCGACTCCCAATCCCGCACCTTTGATGAAGGCGGACGCGCAGTGGGCTGGGAGTGGATCCAAAACCTGAATTTGATAGACAAAGCCAAACAGATCGCCGAAGAGGCACTGATCAAAGTAAAATCCGAAAGCCTGGGCCCGGAAACCCGTCGCACTCTGATCCTGGACCCAAATCATCTGGGACTCACCATGCACGAAAGCGTAGGTCATCCCACCGAGCTGGATCGCGTTCTGGGTTGGGAAGCGGATTTTGCCGGAGTCTCTTTTGCCACTCCTGAAAAGCTGAAGAACTTCCGCTATGGCAGTGAAATAGTCAATTTCGTGGGTGATAACACCCTGGCGGAGGGACTGGCCACGCACGGTTTTGACGATGATGGCGTCCCCGGCCAGAAATGGCATATCATCAAAGACGGCATCTTAAACGAATATGGCAGCACCAGAGACACGGCCATGGAGATAGACCTGGGCTATTCCCGCGGCTGCAACCGGGCTACCTATTATTACGATCAACCCATCAATCGCATCCCCAATCTCTATCTGCTTCCGGGCACCCAGCCGCTGACCCCCTCTGAACTGATCGCCGATACCGAAGATGGCGTATATATCCAGGGCAGAGGCAGTTTCTCTATAGATCAGCACCGTGTAAACTTCCAGTTTGGCGGTGACTTCTTTTGGGAGATCAAGAATGGCAAGCTGATCCGCCCCTTAAAAAAAGTGCTCTACAAATCCTGCAATCCGGAATTTTGGAATAGCTGCGATGCCATCTGTGATGAACGCTTCTGGCGTCCCTTTGGCGTGGTAAATTGTGGAAAAGGCCAGCCCAGCCAGACTGCCCGCATGACCCACGGTTCCGCTCCGGCAAGATTCAGAAATATCCGCGTGGGAGGCTCCCAATGAAGATACAAAACATAGTAAAATACATCCGTGAACACACTGATGCCGATGACTTTATCTGCTCTATAAGGGAAGACAATTCGCATGAAACCCGCTTTGCGCAAAACGGCATCACCCAACACATTTCAGGTCCGAAATTGCAGATCTCTCTGCAGCTGTCTTTTGGCACAAAAAGCGGCTCTTGCAGAGTGAATCAGGCTGATGAAGCCACTTTGGGCTTTCTCATCAAAACCGCCACAGACATAGCCTGTCTGGCTCCTGAAGACCCGGAACACATGGCCAGCTCGGGCCCGGCAGAGCTACCACGTGTGGAAAACTGCGCTCCTGCCACCATGAATCTGCAGCCCAAAGACATGGTGGATATTGTGCAAAAGAGCATAGACAAAGCCATCGCTATGGATGCCATGGTCTCCGGAATGTGCGAAAAGCATCTGGTAAAATCCTGGCTGTTTACCAAAAACGGCTTTGAAGGCAGCAATGAAAGCAGCAGCTTTGGCCATTCTATGACCCTCAAAAAAGGCGAAGTGGAAACCAAGGTGAGCTATGAAGCCAAAGACTATGCCCCCTTCAATCTGGAAGAAGAGTTCAGCCGGCTCAGCTCTCAAGCCACAGCCCTGGCCAGCATGCAGGATTTTGATGCGCAAAAGATCGCCGTGATCCTGCGCCCCGAAGCCTTGCAAGAGCTGATCTGGTATATGAGCTGGATGATGAATCGCAGGCAGAGCGACGAAGGCTTCACCGCCTTTACCGGCCAATTGGGACAGCAGTTTATGGGCGAGAAATTCAGCCTGTATTCCACCCTGAAACAAAAGAGCCTTTCGGCCTCTCCCTACAGCCCGGAAGGACTGCCCAGCCGTGAAACTACCTGGATAGAAAACGGCCTGCTCAAAAACATGCCGGCCAACCGCTATTGGGCTCAAAAGGTGGGCTGCAATCCCCTGCATATCTTCAATCTATACATTCCCGGAGGAGAAAGCACCGAGGAAGAGATGATGAAAATGGTGCCCAGAGGGTTGATTATCAACCGTTTCTGGTACATCCGCACCGTGGATATGAAGGCGGGAGAGCTTACCGGAATGACCCGGGATGGCGTGTTGTATTTTGAAGATGGCAAAGTCCGGCATGCGGTGAATAACCTCCGCTTCAACGAGATTCCGCACGACATGACGCGCCGCATCCTGGCTCTGGGCACAGAAAAGCTGGCTTCGCCTGCAATGATAGTGCCTACAGCCCTTATCGATAGCTTCAATTTTGTAGATAAAACATCTTTTTAAAAGAAATGTGTTGACAGATATTTGACGATTAATAGATGGTTACAATTAGAAGCGATTCAACATTCCCAAAGTGCCGATTCCTTGTTTTAGCGGGACAGCCCAAAGAATGTTCGATCCCGAAAAAACACAGGAGAAACACAAGATGCCAGACAAAACTATTATCTGCAAAGACTGTAACAAAGAATTCGTCTTCACCGAAGGTGAACAGGAATTCTACCAAGAAAAGGGACTTCAGAATGAGCCTCAGCGCTGCCCGGATTGCCGGAAAGCAAAAAAAGCTGAGTTTAATCGCAGAAGATTTAACAACTAAGCCTAAACTTACAAACACAGAAACCGCCTCAACAGGGGCGGTTTCTGCTATAAAACCCAAAAACCCGAAAACGGGCTCCCATATATATAAAACCTCGCCAAGATACGCCGCAGCCCCATAATATAAGGAGATTTTGTGAGAAAATACCTCAGCATCATCATGCTTTTAGCCGCTACAGCTTTGCTCTGCGCCCAGCTGAACCCCCAATTCACCAGTAAGGGAAATCCCGATCTGTATCTGCGCATCAGCAAACTGGCTCAGGAAAACCTGCAAAATATGCCCAAAGCTCAAAGAAGAAACTATACCAGGCTTTTAAAGGACTATGACGATATCATCATGGCCTTCCTCATCGCCTATGAAGAGGATGCCAGACTGATGGCTACCCAGCCGGATATCATCATCTCAAATTACACCCAGATCCTGGAAATCCTGCAGAAGGAAGGCCTGAACTACTCCCCGGAATTCTTCCTCTCTTATGTGGCAAAGCAGAGCGTATCTGACGAACGCATTACCCCCTATCGCAAAGCTATGCTGGATGATGGCCTCTCGCTCGCACTTTCGATCTCAGACCCTATGCTCAGATTTCGCGAGACCTCCAGCTGGTGCGTGGAAAAACTGCAATTTCAGCAAACCAGCGGACGCGATCAAGCCCCCCTGGATATCACCCAAAAATCCCTCACCGGACGCTGCGAAGAGATGCAAATCCTCTTTGTAGCTGCAGCCAGAACTGTGGGCATCCCCTCCCGACCTGCCAGCACTCCCTGGTGGGCACATACGGACAACAACCATGCCTGGGCCGAGGTCTATATAGATGGCGCCTGGCATTACACCGGTGATATGGATAACGCCTATTGGCTGGATCAGACCTGGTTCAGCAAACTGGTGGATAAGACCGTATTGATCCTTACCGAAGGCAGCTTGCCTGCAAAGGAAGATGAAGTGCTGATCAAGAGCCGCTACGCCAGCGTGATCAATTCCACCCCGAATTATGTGCAGGAGCGCACCCGCAGTATTTCCATAGATTGCCTGGACGAAGAAGGCCAGCCTCTGGGCGATACGCGCATCGGCATCATGGTCTATAACTGGTCTGCCTTAAGAGCCATCACAGTGCTAAAGACCGATGCTGAAGGGCATTTGAGCTTCAGCAGCGGCTGTGGAGATTTTTATATAAGTGCCTATAACGACGGCAAAAAAGCCTTACAGCTCGTAAGAGCCTCAGAGCAGCCCCGGATCACGCTCAGCATCACCCTCAGCGACAAAGAGCTGGGCCCCACAGATGCCATGCTATTTTATCCCGAGATTGAAAAGGACTGGCTCAAGGCTCCGGAATCCTATCGTGAAGACATCCAGAGCCGAAAAGCCCTCTGGCAGGCTCAGCTGGACGAGTGGGAAGAGCGGGCTATAGTTAGCGGCTTGCAAGACAGCCTTCAGGTGGCCATCAATACCCGGGGCAATTTCCCCGCCTATCAGGCCTTTCGCCAGAAATATCCAGTAATAGAGGATGAATTCCTCCAGCTCTTAGCAGACTCAGACCCCAAATTCCTCTGGCAGGCCGATAGCGCCCTCTTCGAAGCCCTATATCTGTTTTGGCAGGAGCAGGATGCCGAGACCGCCAAACAGCTCTTTACCCCTACCTCCTTTTATGAAGAGCTGCCCATAGCCAGATTAAGCCGCAAAGGAATCCGCCTCTATCCGGATAACTTCATCCACACCGGCAAAGACGCCCGCACCCGCCTGGACAAAGCCATGCACTGGGTGAAACGTCTGTATAAGATTAATGATGAAAAAGCCCTCAGCGGACTGCTGCGGCTGGATATCGCCGCACGCCAGAGATACCTCACTTCATATCAATATCGCCTTTTGGCCATCAGCGTCCTGAAAGCCAGCGGCATTCCGGCCGATTTCACCAGATTGCCGGATCACATCCTGGTCTATCTGGATGAAGACTGGCAATATTACAGCCTCAAAGATAACGCTCTGGTGCAAGAGCAGAAACAGGATCAAGCAAGCACCCAGCTGGAGATTGCCATTAGCGATGAAGACGGCATCCCGCTTCCGGCCTGCAGCCAGCAGCTGAGCATCTGCCAATATGAGGAAGGTATTTTTTATACATTGAATAGCTCCTTTGAAGAGCTGAGCCGCGGCCGCTTTCGCGTGCAAGTACCGGCCAATGATCTATATCTCCAATTCGGCTACCGCGTATCCGGCAGCCAGACCGCTGTGCAGATCTACCCCCTTACCCGGGAAACTGCCCGGCTGGAGATCACTGCCTCCAGTTATCCGCTCTCCTGGCAGCCGGCCGATGCAGAAATCCTGGCCCTGCTGGACGAGGCCACGCTGGAAGAGCAAGAGCTCATCCTTCTGGGCAATTTCGATCAGGAAAACAGCCTGCGGGTGCTGCAGACAATCATCGATGCAGAGCGTGAATATCTCTTTATCGGCTTTGAAGAGCAAGGCTCCGGCCGGGTCGCAAACTATATAGTAAATCCCCAGTGGCAGAGCTATGTGCGAGATCATGAGCTCAATGCCATGCTCAGCATCACCCTGGTCAAGACCGAAGCCGGCTGGCAAAGCTATGAAGGAATCTGGCAAAGGCTGCCCTAATCCCCTGATATAAGATAAGCTGTAGCAAACCATCGCTGTTCAACGCCCCAAACTCCCAACGGGACGACATTTCAGATAGCTCCCCCGTAAAGAAAAACACTCCAATGAGTCCCATTCGGGACGACATTTCAGATAGCAAACCAAAGCTGCACAACGCCCCAGAGTCCCAACGGGACGGCATTTCAGATAGCTCCCCCATGAAGAAAAACACCCCAATGAGTCCCATTCGGGACGATATTTCAGATAGCAAACCAAAGCTGCACAACGCCCCAGAGTCCCATTCGGGACGGCATTTCAGATAGCAAATACCGACCGCCCAAAATCAGACTCTCGAAAAAAGGGGGAATGCCTGCAAAGAATTTGCTTGACAAGGTCTTGGGGGTTGCCATTATGGATTTGAATATGTGGTTTATCCTATGATTTTTTGACTCAAATCCAGAAGGACACAGGCAAAGCAGCATCTCAAACTAAACTATATAGTGTGTTTATTATATCAGGCAAGCTGCAAGGTGTTGCTCTTGCCTTTATGACTTACATGGACTTTATCTAATTTTTTAAACAGGAGAATATATGAAAGCAAGAACTCTTTATTTTACACGAGCTATACTGGTAATAGCTTTATTTAGCATTGTTGGTGTGGCTGTGGCGCAGACCAATGTCACTACGGTTTTGGACCTGTGGAATGTTAGAACTAACCTCAGCGGAAACTACAAGCAGACCGCTGATATTGATTTATCAGTTACCAATCCTGCGAATCTTATAGCCTGGTCGGCAGACTCTACTTATGTGGTGGGCGATATTCGCAAGAACACCACGGATGGTTATGCCTACTTTTGTGCAGTTGCACAAACACAAGCCGGCATATTCGCAGGTACAAACTGGACCAAGATGTGGGAAGCCTCAAAAGGCTGGAAGCCCATAGGAGACCAAACCGATGGCTACAACAATGCCTTTAAGGGTGTATATGATGGCGATGGCAAGACGGTCTTAAATCTTTATATCGATCGCGGAGCGGATGCTCAGACAAACAATAGTGTTTTCCCTGCTAATGGGGAAAACAACGTCGGCCTCTTTGGCTTTGTGAGTAGCAGTAAAACATCTGATACCGTAATCAAGAATCTTGGAATAATCAATCCCAACATAACCGGCAAAAGAGGCACAGGTGCTTTGGTGGGTAAGGTGATGATTCCTGCCATTAACAAGATTAAAAAGGTTTACGTCATCAATTGCTATGCGCAGCCAGATGGTGGGACGGGGACAGCCACAGTAGCAGGTTTCGGCGCCACCGGAGGACTGGTGGGAGCAAATAACAGCGACCGTAAACAGCAAGTACCCGTCATTCGCTATAGCCACGCCAATGTCACAGTTTCTTCTACCCACCCTCAAAATCAAGCTCTTAACAGCGGTGATAATAACAATCCCTACAACATCAAGTATGGCGGTTTGGTGGGCTGTAATGAAACCGGCGTTACTGAAGACAGCTATGCTCGCGGTAATGTATCCGGTGGAGATCGGGTAGGCGGACTGGCAGGCTGCACCATAGGCGGAGCCATCTTCCGCAGCTATTCCACAGGCTCTGTTACTCAAGGTATCAGCTCAACAGGGTGGCAGGGTGGATTCGGCCGCCTGGTGGGGCTAATAGAGGGAAGACTTCCTCCAGGCTTAGGCGGAACCAATGCCACCGGATCCTGTGAAGATTGTTATTATCTTTCAAGCTCTATTCTTGATCCCACTACTGGCAGCAATACAGTCGGCACTGGATTAACAGATGCTCAGATGAAAGTTTCAAGCAATTTTACAAACTGGGATTTTACCAATGTCTGGAAGATTGATTCTTCAAACAACGACAATTATCCTTATCACATGGCATCATCCAGCGCTACTTATCATTATCGGTCAGTGTATAGGGAAACAGGCAGTACATGGTCGATAGCGAATGACTGGGAAACCTCTACAGATGGAACAAGCGGCTGGGCTGCTGCTTCAAATTCTCCCACAGCTTACAATTCTCTTTCTATCACAGTGCGCAATGGTCATACTATGACAGTAAATGCAGACGTCATCATAGACCAGACTACCGTAGAAAATGGTGGCAAGATAGTGGTATCAAGCGGAAAAACCCTTACCGTGAGAGATGGAGATAGCACTGACCTAAAAGTGGAAGGAGAATTGGAACACAGCGGAACCCTGACTCTAAATAGTTCTTCATACTCTTTGGTAAGCGGCACCTTGACCAGTAAAGCAAATTCTACCTTAAACCTATCCGGTGAACTGGATATCACAGGTACGCATACTATCGAAACAAATGCTAATCTGAACTACTCTGACAATTCTAAAAAAATATATGCTGGCAGCTCTGCGCAAGCAGCTGGAGCTAATTTCCCTGGCACAGTGTATGATCTTATTATAAACAACTCTGCTGGTGTGACTTTTAGTAAAGGTTTTTCGGTAAGAGGGACCCTATCTCTTTTACAGGGCTCTTATACGCTATCAAGCGGTTCAGCAAGCGTAAATGGCTACCACTCTCCGGAAGTCAGCTATTTTTATATGTCCAAAAACGACTTTTATTTAACTGCCGGGTTTGCCATCAGCACCGATACCAACCAGACTGATTCGCGCTATATCAAACGGCAATGGACCCTTTCAGGAAACGTTGATGATGGGGCTGCAACAAGCCGCACAAAGACCCTGACCTTTTTCTGGACTCCGGATGATGATTACGATTTTTCCTGGGGCAGTACTGTTCCCAAAGTATATCTTGGTGCAAATACAACGGGATTCCCGGTTAGTGCTTCCTCTTTAACCACGAACCCTCGCTGGGTTAAGATAGACTATGCCTTCCCCCAGAATGCCTCAAAAGCGTCCATGAGCTTCAAAATCGGTTTGGAGTCTGGCCAGACCCTCCCCCCCGTAGAGCTTTCTTCCTTTACCGCACTGCCATATCAAGGCAGCAGTGCAATGCTGCAATGGCGCACCCAAACTGAGACTAATGTGCTGGGCTTTAGCATATACCGGGGTCTTGAGGATGATCTTACTACCGCTCTGCATTTGGATATCCTCATCCCTGCTACCAATACCTCTCAGCCCAAAACTTATGTATATTATGACCGCGATGTCGAGATTCCTAATCAGTACTATTATTGGTTGGAAAGCAATGATTTCGACGGCAATTCGCAAATCTATGGTCCGGTGAACGTACATTTGCTCAGTGATGACAGTGGCACTTCCCCACAAGTCCCTGTTCCCGGCCTTAGAGATGTCTATCCCAATCCCTTTAATCCCCAGGCCACCATTCGTTATGGCGTGAATAAGGCCAGCAGCGTGGAAATCAAAATATACAATTACCGTGGCCAATTGGTACGGAATCTGATGAATAGTGAAAAGCCCAAAGGCTGGCATCAAGTGATTTGGGATGGCAAAAACGATAACGGCAATAAAGTCACCAGCGGCATCTACTTTTCCCGCATGACAATGAACGGTAAGAACTACCTTCGTAAAATGGTGATGATGAAGTAAAAACTATATCTAAACATAATCAATGAACCCCGGCGCTAAATACCGCCGGGGTTTTTTGTACCGAAGCTTGCCTATAGCTCCGAATCTTTCTCTCGCTATCACGCCCGATTGATGCACAGGAATAGCATCCTCCGGCCACGGTTTGGAGTTCAAGCCGGCTCCTTCAGCTTCGGCTTATGCTCCAATCTTAGCGCCGGCTTGGACTTCAAAGCGTTGATTGCTCCTCCAGCTTCGGTTTATGCTCCAATCTTAGCGCCGGCTTGGACTTCATTTTTATTGAATCCTTACTGGCATTCCCCCAAAATATTGAGTCACTCTTTTGATAATGAACTTAATGATAGTATCTTAGCTATCATCTATGGCTATGTATTTCAGTTTATACTTTTGGCAGTTAAGATTCATGATTCCAGCATTAATGTCCTCCTAATCCGAGTCCCATCAAGACGGCATTTTAGATAGCAACCTACAGCTACACAATGTTATAGAGTCCTGTAGGGACGGCATTTCAGATAGCAAACACCGACCAGTCCATAATCAGACTCTCGTAAAATGGGGGAATGCCTGGTGAATCCTTAAGCTTGACAGCTTGAAACTGCAGGCTATAATGGTGGAAAAGGAATATGGACTTCATTTTTATTGAATCCTTACTGGCATTCCCCCAAAATATCGAGTCACTCTTTTGATAATGAACTTAATGATAGTATCTTAGCTATCATCTATGCCTATGTATTTCAGTTTATACTTTTGGCAGTTAAGATTCATGATTCCAGCA
>Ga0265294_10002739_pt1 | contig 22940 bp, 22 predicted proteins | sample MunlanPumphouse3_FD_192504 | JGI IMG/M metagenome (GOLD analysis project Ga0265294, IMG submission 192504) | Groundwater microbial communities from a municipal landfill in Southern Ontario, Canada - Pumphouse #3 | ecosystem: Environmental > Aquatic > Deep subsurface > Groundwater | place... | reverse complement strand
TATTTAAACATTGAAGTAATATGATATCAAAATATCGATACTAAACGCAAAATTGTAGTCTTGACGCATTCATCCCATGAAATGAAGATTTCATGGGTTTTCTGCTGCGATCTTATAAGGAATTATTTTAAGCTCGAAAAAGCTCAAAAGCCAGGTTTTAAAGCTCAGGCTTGACTCCAGAAAGATCCTTAATAGGGTTATGGTATATTTTTAGTTTCTCTCGGAACTTCGTGATTAAGCCTGACTTTTGAATACTTGCCTTTAATAGTTGCCTTTAATTTTTCCTTCTGAATCAAGCCTGAGTTTCAGGTTTATAATAACTCTTTAAATCCCTCCTAAAAAAGCCTTTTTAGCTTTTTCTGTAAGAAAGTAAGTTTTTCCATTTTGAGCCTGGGAAGCAGAGCATTGGCCGCAGGCCAAACAGCCTGCGCATTTCAAAGCTCTTCCCGAAGCGCTTTTATCAGAACCACCTAAGCTGCAGCTTTTGAGGTCTCCATTTGCCTCCATGACTTCCAAAAACTTTTTTAGGCCTTCGGGAGTCAGCTTCATTCGGCGAGCAATTGCATTTAGAGTCAGGTTTTCCCGGGAATTTATTGCAATAAATTCCCTTAAGAGATAATTATATCCCAACACCGTAATCCTTCCTTATGGAGCTGCTTTCCATACCTAATTGTAAACATTTCATTACTCCCAACTTGGCTTTCCCAAAGAAAAACGAGTTTTTCGGGACAGATAAGCCGGAAGCGCCAGGACAGCCAGATAAATTCCAGGCTTTAGATCTGAGAGAAAACTCCAGTTTTTAAGGGCTTCTCCTCCCAACACAAAAGCATCAAGCGCATTCCCAGAAAGCGTAAGCAGATAAACAACTGCAAAAGTAAGAGCAAGCAGAGTACCTACATAAACGTAAGCTTTACCTTCGGAAATTCCTGCTCCAAGTTCTTTTGCCCCTGAGAGAAAAGTAGCTCCAACTACAAGGAGCACAAAGCCTCCAAGAATATCTGCAGGGATGAAGAGCATATCTGCAAATGCTAAAAGGGCAGCATGCAAAACTTCACCTGGCTGGCCTAAATAGAAAAAAATTCCTGCAAGGCCTGTTCCCAGGATAAGCTGAAGAAGGCCAGCTGCCGCATAAAGACTACCTAGCACAAGTGCAAAGCGTTTCTCTTTTTGGTAATTAGCTTCAATATCCATTCTTATCTCACCTCAAGTCCAGCCAAGGATACGACTTCCCTGATATATCAGGAAGGCAAAAATCCAGGCTAACGTAGTTCCGTATGCCGCCGAGAAAAGGGTCCATTTCCAGGAGCCAGTCTCTTTTTTGATTACTCCAACAGTTGCCACACAGGGAACGTAAAGCAGAGTAAATACCATGAGTCCGAATGCAATTACCGGGTCAAGAGCAGGATCTGCCTGCATTCCTGCCATGATTGCGCTTTCGTCCTCCCCTGCTCCATAAAGCACTCCAAGAGACCCTATTACAACCTCTTTTGCAACAAAGCCAAAGACAAGGGCGACTGCCACTTTCCAGTCAAAGCCCAAAGGGGCCACAAGGGGTTCGAGGAAATGTCCGAGACTGCCTATAAGGCTGCTTTCGCTTCCATACTCTACCCCCACAGGAAGGGAGGCTGCAAGCCAAACCAGCACAACGCCTGCAAGGATAATGGTTCCTGCTTTTTTCAGGTACATTGAACCATTTTCCCACATGTGCAGCAGGCTTGTTTTCGGAGAGGGAAGTCTGTAGGGAGGAAGTTCCATGATAAAGGGAGAAACTTCTCCTTTCAAAACCGTACTTCCTAAAAGCTTTGCGGAAAAGATTGCAACCATAATTCCAAGGATATAAATTGCAAAGATCACAGAGCCTGCAGACTCTCCAAAGAAAGTGCCTGCAAGAACCACATAAACGGGCATTCGGGCTCCGCAAGACATAAAGGGGGTTACAAGAATTGTGAGTAAACGATCTCTTGGAGATTCAAGCGTTCGGGTAGCCATAATCGCAGGGACTGTACAGCCAAAACCCATAAGCATGGGAATTGAGGCTTTGCCCTGAAGGCCTATCGAATACATTAGCCGATCCATTACAAAAGCCGCTCTTGCAAGATAGCCGCTATCTTCCAGAATGGAAAGCATTAGGAAGAGGAGCAAGATGTTTGGCAGGAAGAGAATTACAGAGCCTACCCCGCCAATAATTCCATCACCTAGGAAAGAGGAAAGCCAGGGATTAGAAACATTTGTTGAAACCACGCCTGAAAGCCAGCCAAAAAAGCTGTCTATAATATTCATAAACGGAGTTCCGAAGGTGAAAGTTACATCAAAAGCTCCCCACATAAGGGCAAGGAAAATAGGGATTCCAAGCTTCTTGCTTGTAAGCACTCTGTCAATCAGATCGGAAGGTTCTAAAACTCTTTCGGGTTTCTTTGAAATAAGAGCTGTTAGACAGCTTATGGTTTCATAGCGTTGGTCGGCCATCTCCGCTTCAAAAAAAGCCATATCTTCAGAATCTAACAGTTTCCGAACTTTGGATTCTACAGGTCGACCTTTTATTTTCCCAAAAGCGTTTTCATCCCCTTCAAGGAGTTTTACGCTCAGCCAGCGGAGAGGATAGGCAGCTTTGAGCCCTGTATCTTCCGAAAGCAGGGTCATGATTTCCCCGATTTTTGATTCAAGAGCATTTCCATAACCGATTTTATGGACGTGCTCTTTGCCTGCAGTCCGCAAAACCGCATCCAGAAGAGCTGGAATTCCTTTTTCCTCTCTTGCAACTGTTTTTACAACGGGAACTTCCAAAAACTCTTCCATTTTTTGGATATCAATTGAGTCTCCCCGCTCTTCGGCAAGATCCGTCATGTTAAGAGCAATTAGCACCTGTGCTCCAAGCTCCAGTAGCTGAGTGGTTAGATAGAGGTTCCGTTCGAGGTTGGTCGCATCTAGGACCTGGATTACAACATCGGGTTTTTCCTCTATTATGTAGTCTCTTGCAACGATTTCATCTGGAGAATAAGCAGTGAGACTGTAAGTTCCTGGAAGGTCGATGACTTCAATTTCAAAGCCTTCATGTTTTAAAGTCCCGGTTTTTTTCTCTACCGTAACTCCGGGCCAGTTTCCTACATGTTGCCTGGAGCCTGTAAGGGCATTGAAAAGGGAAGTTTTCCCCACATTTGGGTTCCCGGTAAGAGCTACTCTTAATTTTTTTCCAGAGTTTTTTGATTTAAAGATATCAGGCATTATTCATTCTCCTGAGAGTCCCGAACCATTATTTTAAAGGCCATTCCTCTTCCGAGTGCATATTTCATTCCGTTTACCAGAACCACAAGGGCTCCGCAGTTTCCTCGCTGAACTTGGACAGGGACGTCAGGAGCAAAGCCCATTTCAAAAAGCCTTCTGGAAAGTTTTTTCCCAGCATTGATTCCACAGACTCTTCCAATTTTGCCTTCGGGAAGCAGGGAAAGAGGCATACTGCTTCCCATAGTTTAGTCCTCCAGCGTCCTTACACAAACCAGTGCAGCCTCAGCTTTTCGAAGAGAAAGCCCATAGCCTCTGACTCTGTACTCAATTGGATCCCCAAAGGGAGCCTTTCTTACAACTTCAACATCTGTGCCTGGAACCAGGCCCATATCAAGGAGCCTACGCCGAACAGGTCCCTTGCCCAGGATTTCTATTACCTGGACTTTTGAGCCAGGTTCCAGAGAATCAAGCTTTTTTTCTTCCATGTTTGGATACCTCTATCAATTTTGGTTACACGAAATTTTGTTGTAGTCATGTTAACAATACTATGATATATAATAGTTTCGTAATTATGAAAGTAGGAAATTTCAAGCTGTTAAATAGAAAAAATTAACTGAGACAGGGAGCTTAAGAAAAACTTTAAATCATATGTTAACTATTACGCAGTTGTAGGTTAACGGATACTGAGATTTGAAAAAAGAGATAAACTGAGATAAATTATGACAGGAAAAAATGAAGAGCTTTTCGAAATTGAAAGCTCCAAACTCAAGAAAATGGTTTTTGCCTCCCTCTTTGCAGCTTTGATCGCAGCAGGAGCTTATATAAAAATACCCCTTCCTTTCTCTCCAGTTCCGATAACAATTCAGGTATTTTTCGTATTTCTTGCAGGAGCTCTTCTCAAAAGCAAGTGGGGAAGTCTCTCTGTTCTTGTCTATATCCTGCTCGGAATTGCGGGACTTCCCGTATTTTCAGGCGGAGCCTCTGGGATAGGCCTCCTCTTCGGGCCTACAGGCGGATATATTTTAGGGTTTGGACTTGCGGCTTTTATAATAGGTTTTTTGAGTGAAAAAAGCGGAAAATCAGGCTTTTTTTCAAACTTCCTTTTCATGAGCGTCGGGCTTTGCCTAATCTATGCCTGTGGGCTTGCCCAGCTCGCATTTGTCGCAAAATTCAGGCTCTTACAAAGCCTAAGTTTAGGCTTACTTCCTTTTCTGCCCGGCGATCTTTTAAAACTGACGGCTGCAGCCTATATCGCTTCTCGCTTTAAACTCTAAAAACAAAGCAAAAGAGAAAAATTAAAAAATGCGGAAAAAAGATGATAAAGATAGAGAATTTAACTTTCCGTTACCCGGATGGGACAGAAGCCCTAAAAGAAATCCAACTCCGGATAAAAAAAGGAGAGTTTGTGGCTCTTTTGGGCAGGAATGGCTCGGGAAAATCCACACTGCTAAAGCACTTAAATGGGCTTTTACAGCCTTCGGAAGGCAAGGTTTTTGTAAAAGGGCTGGACAGTTCAGACAACTCAAACCTGCTTAAGATCAGGCAAAGGGTGGGGTTGGTTTTTCAAAACCCCACAACTCAGTTTGTGGGAACTACGCTGGAAGAAGATGTGGCTTTTGGCCCTGAGAACCTAGGCTTGCCCTCGGCAGAGATTCGGAAAAGGGTGGACTGGGCTCTAGCCGAAGTAGGACTTGAAGCCTATAAAACAAGGGCTCCTAAAACTTTGAGTGGAGGAGAGCAGCAGGGTGCAGCGCTTGCCTCCGTGCTTGCCTTACAGCCTGAATGTCTTGCCTTAGATGAGCCAACCTCAATGCTTGACCCTGAATCAAGAGCGCTTTTCCTTCGTACTTTAAACAAACTTTGGAAAAGGGGGCAGACGCTTGTATATGGGACCCAAAGGCTCGAAGAGATCCTATCAGCCGATAGAGTGATTGTAATGGACAGAGGAAAAATCGTACGCCAAGGAAAACCAAAAGAGGTTTTAAAAGCTGCAAATACCTCAACTTCTGGCTCGGAGCCTGGGCTTAAAACTTTTGGATTAAAGCTGCCTCCTCTAATCGAACTTTTAAACGGGCTTGAAGCCGAAGGCTTTTTTTTGGACTGGAAAAAAATAATCTCAAATGAGAGCCTTGCAGAGGAAATATGGGCCTCCTTGTCAAAAACCTGAGCTATACCTATCCTGGAAGCAAAAGAGCAAAACCAGCTCTTAAAAACATCTCATTTGAGCTTGAACCCGGAGAGCTTTTACTGATAACAGGAGCAGTTGGCTCCGGAAAAACCACCCTCATAAAACACTTAAACGGCATTTTGCGGCCGCAGGTCGGAATAGTAAAGGTTGACGGGCTTGAGGCCGGAAAAAAGGCTGCCCGAAAAAAAGTGGGATTGCTTTTTCAACACTCTAAAACCCAGCTTTTTGCAAAAAATGTTTATCAAGAAATTGCTTTTGGCCCCTCAAATTTCGGAATAAAGGGAAAAGAACTTGAGTTTAGAGTTCAAGAAACCCTTAGCCTCCTAGGGCTTGATCCCGCTCTGCTTCAAAAATCTCCTTTTTCCCTAAGCGGAGGCGAGATGCGAAAAGTTGCCCTTGCCGGAATCCTGGCTCAAAAGCCTGCTTATCTGGTCTTGGATGAGCCTACTATCGGATTGGATCCTGAAGCTCGAGAAAAGTTTCGAAAAGAGCTTGAAAGCTTTCAAAATCTAGGAATCGGAATTGTAGTTGTCACCCACGAGCTAGAGGAATTTTTGCCCCTTGCTGAAAAAATATTGCTGCTTAAAGAGGGCAAACTTGCTTTTGTGGGCAGGCCGGAAACATATTTACAGCAAGGCTATTTTCCGGCTCCCAAGCTTTCGGAAGTCCTGCGCCTCCTGGAACAAAAAGCAAGGGAAAGGGAAAAGGCAAAAGGAGGGAAAAAAAGAGAGGGAAAAGCCCCCTCTCCCAAACTCAAAAAAGATATTTATGAGGCTGACAAAGCCCTTGGAGAAATCTTGGGCCTTGCAGCTGCGCTTAAAAATTCGAAAAATTCCGAATTTCAAAAGGAGAATCCAGATCCGGAGGCTTAAGCTTATGCAAAATACCCCTTTTAATTATTTACCCGGAACTTCTTTTTTGCACAGCCTGGATCCTAGGACTAAGCTTTTGGGAGTTATGCTTTTTAGTCTCTTGCTGTTCCGGGAAGAAGGTCTCGTTGGAATGGGAGGCTTTGCAGGCCTCTTTCTTCTGCTTGCCCTGGGCTCAAAACTGAGGCTGGGCTTTTTGCTGCGCTCGCTAAAACCCCTGGCTTTTTTTATAGGCTTTATCTTTTGCATGCAGCTATTCATGTCCGGGGATAAGGCTAGCTTTTCGCTTTCAAGCTTTCGGCCTACCCTTGAAGGACTAAAACTAGGAAGTCTTCTTTCCTTGCGATTCAGCCTGCTTTTACTCTATACTTCTCTTCTGACTGCAACTACGCTTCCAAGTCAGATAACAAACGGAATTGAGAGGCTGCTTAGACCTCTTCCCCTCAAAATATTTGGAGTCTCTTCTTTTGAGCTGGCCAGCATGATGAATCTCTCCATTCGTTTCCTTCCAACTTTCCTTGAAAACGCGACGACTATCCGGGAAGCTCAACTTGCAAGAGGGCTAGATTTTAAGTGCGGCTTTTTCAAAGGCGCCACAGCCCTTGCGCTTCCCCTACTCAAAAAATCATTACGCTCAGCTGAGGAGGTGGCGCTTGCAATGGAAAGTAGGTGCTACCAGGGTACATACCGAACTTCGCTTCAGGAATTAAAATTCCAAAAAGCCGATTGGATTAGCCTTTTTCTCCTTGGAGTTTTTGCTGCGCTGACTTTTTTAGCCTGAGTTTCCCCTAAATCTAAAGCCTAGCTTTTATTCAAAATCTAGCAATTTGACCTCAAGCTCCGCCAGATCTACAACAGGCACTTTTGCGGGCATGGGCATAAGATTCACCCTTTTCTGAAACTCGGTTTGACCCTGCCAAGTCCCCGAGTTTACCAAAAGGACGTTTTTATAACGCTGGATTCCCACAGTATGGACATGCCCAGTGTGAATAATATCTGGAACCGGATCGATTACAAAATAATCTTTCTTTTCCGGAGCTATAGAAACCCTACTCCCGTAAGTGGGAGCCAGATGCCTGCGTTTTATCATCTCAAGCATGGCTCCTGCAGGTTCCTGATAAGAAACCCCGGGAACAGAGGCTACAAGATCATCAATAGAACGCCCGTGATAGATGAGCAGCTGCACCCCATCAAGCTCCACAAGAGCAGGGTTTCCCACAAAGGTCACGTTGGAAGGAAAATAAGTTTGAACCTTTTCGGGAAGAGCAGGCTGGGGCTCAGCCTGCCGGACAGTATCGTGGTTTCCTGGACTGAGCACGATCCTTATATGCTCTGGAACTTCTCTTAAGTACTCTGCAGCTTTTCTATACTGAGCATAAACGTCTTCGATTTCGAGTTCCTTTTCCTGATCCGGATAAATTCCAACTCCATCTACAAGATCCCCTGCAATCACAAGGTATCGAACTTCTTTTGCAATTAATCGAAGAGTTTTGGAATCCGATTCTCCTTTTAAAAAACTCAGGAAATCAAGCCAGGGCTCCTCCAAAAACTGACAGCTTCCAACATGCACATCCGAAATAAGGACGGCTTTGCCTTTTGTTCCGGGTCTTCTAAGCGTCCCGTTTGGAACATCTGGCTGGGTAAGCTTTGTTGCAATCATTAAGTTTCCATCATTTGTGACTTTGCCTGTCGCGCCTATGACTTCGTCTAAAAGAACGCGAGAAGCCTGCTCAAAAAGATCTTTGTCGCTATTCCGAATAAGTACAGAAAAAGAGCCAGTCGGATCTTCCAAAGAAAGAATTTTATGCCCGTTGTTTGTGCTGCTTATGTCAGAGACCATTCCTATAATTGAAATTTCTTCGGAATTGCTCTCGCGTCCCCGCCGAAACCTTCGACCTTTGAGGCTTTCCATGGGCCGAGCATTAAGGCGTCCCCTTAGAATTTCGGAGAGTCGGCTGTACCTATCCCTAAAATACTGGACAAATTGCATATATTCTCCTACGCAATTCGATTGTCCAGTAACGTCTAAAAGAACCTCTACGGGATTCTGACTTAGGGTTTTGCCCTCAAAAAGGGCTTTTCCTACCTTGGGGCTTCGAAGCTGCGAAAAGCCCAAGCTGGAAGCTGATTCCGAGTCCGAGTCCGAATCAGAGTCTGAAACAAAAGAATTAGAAGGATGAAAAGTAGAATCCGAAATAGAAGAAAAAGAAGAGGGCTGAGAAGCCTGAGAAGCCTGAAACTCCGAAATTCCTTGAGAATCCGACCCTTTTGCAAACTGCTCCTTTTCAGAAATGTGTTCAGGCTGGATTACGAAAACCGATTCCTCAATTGTTGCAAGAACAGAGGCAATCAGGGCTAGAGGAGAACTACTTGATCGTATAATTTCAACTGCTTCTGGGCTTACCTGATACCCGGCTTCTGAAAACGCTTTTATTATCTCAATTTCATCCATAAATCTGACCTTATTCTGCCTGAAATAAATCTTATAAACCTGAAGAAGGTTTCGGATAACTAAGATAGCTTATAAGAAGGGAGTTTAAATATAAAAATTTAGAAGTTACTTTCTAAAAAAAGAAAAGGGAAGCTCTGCCAAAGGATTAACAACTGAGGGATACAAATAATTAAAAGGCATATTATAGGGAAGTATTGACGGAAAACCTTTAATAGAAAACATTATCGGGAAACCATTAACAGAAATTCCATGAATGGGAAACATCATCGAGAAAGCTTATACGAAAGTTGAAAGAAAAACTAACAAATGTCTAGGATATAAATAATAAAATATAGAATTAAAAGAAATAAGATATTTGATAAAGCTAAAGGATCAAAGTAAAAGAATTAACTGATCCGAATAAAAGAGATTTCCTTTGAACAGAGGCGGAATATGACCTCAATAAATTTAAAAAATCGATCCCAGAGCACGACAGAAAAAGAAGAGAGTTTTCTGATATCACTCGGAAAAGATGTTCTTTCGGTACTGGCTTTTCTGCTGCTATTTATGCTGCTTTCCAAAATGGTTTTCGGACTCTGGACGCCTATGGTTGCAGTGGAATCCGGAAGTATGGAGCCACATATGCAGAAAGGGGATATTATTTTTATAAAAAATATCGAAAGGGTTGAGCTAATTACCAATGAAGAAGGACAAGAGAATTCAGGGCCCAGGTCCTTTGGGGAATACGGCCATGTGATTCTTTACAAACCCTATGGCCAAGAAGGAGTAACTCCGATCATTCACAGAGCAATGTACCATGTGAATGCTGGAGAGCCCATGTGGGAAAACGGCCCAGCAGCCCCTTATTCAGGCTATATAACAAAAGGGGACAATCCAGTTACAAATAACCATTTTGACCAGGAAGGACAAATAAGCTATCATACCCCAATAAAAGACGAATGGATTATAGGAGTTGCAAAATACAGGATTCCTTACCTTGGACATATAAGATTGCTTTTTTCAGGGAATTAAGCTGGAAAAATGTAAAAAATAGGAAAGCAGCTTAAAATCAAATATAAGCTGCTTTAGCACTTCTTTTTAAACCTTTTTTATTAGGCTCTCCATTTCAGTTTTCAGAAAATATCAGATACAAAAATCCTACTCCTGACCAGAAAAACGGTAGAAAAAATGAAAATCGGCAGCACAAAATTACCCGGCAACCTTTTTCTTGCCCCAATGGCAGATGTGACAAATTTGGCCTTCAGGCTGCTCTGTAAAGAACATGGAGCTGATTTCACTTATACGGAAATGATAAGTGCGGATGCCCTTGTCAATGAGAATCGAAAATCCGTACTCAAGAGCTTGAGTGCTCCTGAGGAAGGCGCATTTGGGATCCAGCTTGTTGGAAGTAAACCTGAGACTTTGAGTGCAGCGGCCCTTTTTGTAGAAGAAGAATATAAACCTGCCGTAATTGATGTGAATCTAGGCTGTCCAGCTCGACAAATCCGAGATACAGGCTGCGGATCAGCCCTTTTAGAAAAACCTGATAAAATATATGCAATATTAAAAGAGCTCTCGGAGAATCTGGGAGAAAGAACTCCTATTAGCGCAAAAATCCGCCTCCTTGAAAGCGAAAAAAAGACCCTTGAAATTGCCCGTTTGATTGAAAAAGCCGGAGCTTCGGCTCTTACCGTACATGGAAGGACTGCAAAAGAGATGTATTCCGGAAAATCGAAGCTTCTTCCCATAAAGGCGATTAAGGAAGAACTTTCAATCCCTATTATTGCAAACGGGGACATAAGAGATGAAAAATCCGCAGCTGAGGCTCTGGAATTTACAGGTTGCGATGGCTTGATGATAGGAAGAGCTGCAAGGGGAAATCCATTTATCTTCAGACGGATCCGAAATTTTCTTGAAACCGGAGAGTATCTTATAAGCGAAAAGGATTCAGAAAGCAAAGCAGGCTTCAAAAGCGAGGAAAGGCAAAAACCTTGGGAAATGAGAGAGAAAAAGCGAGGGGAAAAACGAGAAGAAAATCCCCTGGCAGAAAAACTCCAAATCCGACAATTCCAGGACTTTGAAACCTATGTGAAGCTGCTTGAAAAATATGAGCTTTTAAACTCAACAAACCTGAGAATTCATGCCCATTGGTTTACAAAGGGATTGCGAGGCTCGCGGCAGCTTCGGGAAAGAATAAATAATTTAAATGATTCTAAGGCCATAATCGAGCTGATGAAAGCAGTTTCAGAGGATCAGTGTAAAAAATAGAGATAACTTTGAGAGTTAGGATTGTCAAGGGGGTAAATCCGAAATAAACGTATATTGGCGGGATGGTCAACCTTGAAAAGGGGAGGAAAAATCATATGAAGAATAATATTACTGTGAATATATATCCAAGTAAATTTTAAGCTGTCACCGAAAAACTAATAATAATTTACATTATTATCCATGAAATATTGGGACGCCAAACGGCGTGAATATAAAAATGAAAGAATATTCAAGTCCCAAAAATACACATTAGTACTAATTATGCATTTATATAAAATTGATTAATAAAACGGGTACATCGAGGTTAACAATGTGGGAAAAATTCAGAGCTTCCTTAAATAAGTCTTGAAATGAATCCGTAAAAGAAGCTCCAACTCTTTGAATCTCAGAAAATTTGAATCTTAAATTATTTAAAGGATTGATTCAAGTTCAGAACCCACAAGCTAATCTTAAAAACCACTTACACAGAAATCTGAATTAACTTTGAATTTTTGAAATAACTCCAGAGTTAAATCGGAATTAAAAAAAACTCGCACTGAAATAGGAGAGCTCAGATGAAAGAAATCAGAATACACGGCCGAGGGGGGCAGGGTTCTGTCACCGCAGCCGAACTGCTGGCAGGTGCGGCCTTTACGGACGGAAAATTCAGCCAGGCCTTCCCAGCTTTCGGGGTCGAACGCAGAGGCGCCCCGGTGCAGGCTTTTACCAGGGTCAGTGACGAACCTATCAGGCTCAGAAGCCAGATCTACACCCCGGATTACGTAATCGTCCAGGACGCAACTTTACTTGAAACCGTGGACATTGCAAGCGGGATTAAGGAAAACGGGATTATCATTATCAACACAAAAGAAAACCCCGAAAACCTCAAGCTCGAGACAAAAGCAAAGGTCATGACCGTAGATGCTACAAAGGTCGCAATGGAAATCATAGGACGACCCATTGTAAACACAGTCTTGCTCGGAGCTTTTGCAGGCGCAACCGGAGAGGTGGAAGTAGAGTCCATCAAAAAAGCCGTAAAGGAACGCTTTAGCGGCAAGGTGGGCGAAAAGAACGCAAAAGCAATCCAGGAAGCCTATGACAGGATAAAGGGGAAACTAGCATGAAAATTACAACTGGAGGAGTCTGCAAGGCAGGCACCACACTAGTAAACAAGACCGGAGGCTGGAGATCTTTCCGCCCGGTCTTTAACTATGAGAAGTGCAAAAAATGTGGCCTCTGTGAAATCGTATGCCCAGATATGTCGGTGCTTCCAAAAGAAGACGGCTTTTTCAAATACAATTATGATTACTGCAAAGGCTGCGGAATCTGCGCAAACGAATGTCCTGCAGACGCAATTGAAATGGTCCTGGAGGAAAAATAATGGCAGTAAACCTTGAAGATAAGAGCAAAATGGTGGTTACAGAAGGCTCCTATGCCGTTGCCCATGCTGCAAAGGTCTGCAGGCCAAATGTAATTTCAGCCTATCCGATAACCCCCCAGACCCATATCGTTGAAAACCTCTCCAAGTTTATGGCGGACGGGGAAATTCCAAACTGCGAATACATAAACGTGGAATCCGAGTTTTCAGCAATCTCAGCCCTTGTGGGAGCTTCGGCCGCAGGAGCAAGGACTTATTCTGCAACTACCTCTCAAGGGCTAGAGCTCATGCACGAGGTCCTTTTTAACGCTGCGGGAATGAGGCTTCCAATCGTAATGACGATTGCAAATAGGGCTGTAAGTGCTCCAATCAACATCTGGAATGATCAACAGGACTCGATTTCCCAGCGAGATACAGGCTGGCTTCAGCTCTATGCTGAGGATCTGCAGGAATCTGCGGATATGCTTCCCCAGCTGTATAAAATCGCAGAAGATAAAGAGGTCCTCCTGCCGGGAATGGCTTGCATGGACGGATTTATCCTCTCCCATGTCTACGAACCTCTCGTACTTCTTGAGCAAGATCTAACTGATGAATTTCTGCCTGCTTACGAGCCTGAATACGTGCTTGACCCGAAAAACCCGATGAGTTTCGGAGCTTTTGCAGCCCCTGATACTTATGAAGAGTTTAGGTACTTACAAGAGCAGGCAATGCAAAATGCTCTTCCCAAGATCGAGGCCGTAGCAAAGGAATTTGGGGAAATCTTTGGCAGATTCCATGGCGGACTCATCGATGAGTACAGAACCGAAGACGCTGAGGTAATTATTATGGCTATGGGCTCAATTCTTGGCACTATCAAGGATGTTGTAGACGAGTACAGAGCCCGGGGCGAAAAGATCGGGGTTTTAAAAGTTAGAGCCTTCAGACCTTTCCCAAAAGAGCAGATTAGAAAGGCAATTAAAGATGCAGCTGTTGTTGCGGTGCTTGATAAGAATATTTCCATCGGAACAAATGAAGGAGCCCTCTTTACCGAGACTAAGGCCTGCATGTACAATGCCAGATGTGATATTCCAATCATCGGATACACGATAGGCCACGGGGGCCGGGATATTCGCTTGGAAACAATTGCAAAGATCATTGAGGAAGCAAAAGAAGTCGCAAGCTCAGGGATCAATACTGAGAGCCAGTTTGTTGAAGTCAGGGAGGAATTGCTATGAGCAAACCCACACCAAAAACCTACCTTTCTCCCGGGCATAGGGGTTGTGCAGGCTGCTGTGATGCCCTTGCCGCAAAGTTCATGCTTATGGGAGCAGGCCCGGATTGTATTGTTGTAAACCCAACCGGGTGCCTAGAAGTTATGACTACGCCTTTTCCGGAAAGTGCTTGGGAAGTTCCCTGGATCCATTCTCTTTTCGAAAACGGACCTGCGGTAGCTTCGGGAATTGAAGCGGCTTTAAAAGCGCTTGGCCGAAAGGGGAATACAAAGGTTATCGGAGTCGGAGGAGACGGCTCGACTATGGATATAGGAATCCGTTCTCTATCAGGCGCTTTTGAGAGAGGCCACGATCTTACATATGTCTGTATCGACAACGAGGCCTATATGAATACGGGAGTCCAGAGAAGTTCCGGAACCCCCTTTGATGCTTCAACTACTACAAGCCCTGCAGGAAAAGTCTCTTTTGGAAATCCACGTCCGAAAAAGAATATGCCTGCAATCATGGCTGCCCATGGAGCTCCTTACGTTGCTACAACCTCTATAGGGTATCCTAGGGACATGATTCGCAAAGTCAAAAAGGCCACAGAAACTGAAGGCCCAACCTATATCCATGCCCATGCTCCCTGCCCTACAGGCTGGGGTTTTGATGGTTCCAAGACCATCGAAATGGCCAAACTTGCAGTTCAGACCTGCCTCTGGCCCATGTACGAAATGGAAAAAGGAGAAATTACCCAGGTAAAGAAAGTCAAAAATCCAATGCCTGTCGAGGAATATCTCAAGGCCCAAAAACGCTTCAAACATCTCTTTACCATGGAAGGCGGAGACGAAGAAATCAAAAAAATCCAGGCCCTTGCGGACTGGAATATTGAGTACTTTGGACTTCAGTAAAAACTGAAGTCTTTCTTTTTTTTCAAAAGATGACCCCAATTTATAGGACGCAGCGTAAAACCCCTGGGTCTTTAGCCCAGGGGATATAAGCGTCAACTTACCTCTGATTCCGTATGTAATATTCCGCTGCCTTTTTGCTAACATTTCCTATAGATGAAACGAAATATCTATCACTCCATAACGTCTTTTCTCTTCGGTAAAACTTACTCAAATACTCTCATTTTTCATTCCACATTCTAACTGTAGTTTCTTGTTTCAGTCTTCTAACAATTGATCAGGTACTGATCTTAGGTTCACTCTTTATAAGCAAATGGATATGATCTTTGTCCGTTTCCATTTCAAGAATTTTAAAATCTGAGTTTTCGGAAATTGATTTAATAATTTCCTTTAACTCTGAATCAATGCCAGAAAGTACCTTTCGTCTATATTTATACACAAAAATGATGTGGTACATCAATAGATGCTTACAATGGTTCTTACGTTCATATGTTATTTTACAGAAAAGTACATATATCTTTAAATAATATAATATTTACGATGTTAAAAGCTTACAAGTATAGACTGAATCCTACAAAAGACCAAATAATTTTACTGGAAAAACATATCGGTAGTTGTAGATATGTCTATAATTGGGCTTTAGACCTTAAGATTAAAACATATGAGCAAACAGGGAAATCAATTTCTCAGTTTGATATCAATAAACAAATAACCATCCTTAAAAATAAAAAAGAATGGTTAAAAGAAGTAAATTCACAATCATTACAGGGAATGACTCGAAACCTTGAATCAGCCTTTACACGGTTTTTTAGGGAGAAAAACGGGTTCCCAAATTTCAAATCAAAAAAGAATCCTATACAATCTTTCCCTGTTCCTCAACACTATTACGTAGATTTTGAAAAAGGTGTTGTAAAGCTTCCTAAGATTGGTGAAATCAAAGCTGTTTTACACCGAAGTTTTGAAGGCACCCTGAAAACAGCAACAGTCTCACGTTCTACTACAGGTAAATACTACATTAGTATTCTTGTGGACAATGAAAAAAAACTTCCAGAAAAACAGGAGTTTTCAGCATCAACTACAGTAGGAATAGATATAGGAATAAAAGACTTTGCTATCCTCTCTACAGGAGAAAAAATAGAGAATCCTAACCACCTTAAAAACTCCCTTAAGAGACTTAAAGTTCTTCAGAAAAGAGTTTCACGGAAACAAAAAGGCTCTAAAAACAGAGCAAAAGCAAAACAGAAACTTGCTAAACTCCATGAAAAAATAAGCAATCAGAGAAATGATTTTCAGCACAAACTCTCTTTTAAACTTGTTAGCGAAAACCAAGCTTTAGCTCTTGAAACTCTGAATGTAAAAGGTATGGTAAAGAACCATTGCTTAGCACAGGCTATAGAAGATGCCGCGTGGAGTAGTTTTATTACAAAATTAGAACATAAAACCGAATGGTACGGTAAAACACTGTTAAGAATTGGGCAATTTAAACCATCGTCTAAAGTTTGTCATGTCTGTGGATATCATAATTCCATTCTAACATTAAAAGATAGAGAATGGATCTGCCCAAATTGCAAAACAAAACATGATAGAGATCTAAATGCTGCTATCAACATCAAAAAATTTGCTCTCATTGATCAAAATCTAATTGGAGTGTAACACCTGCGGAACGCGGGGATGAGCCTGGTGACTTGTGAACAAAAGTTCAAGGAATGACCCAGGAAGCCCCTGAGTCTTTAGCTCAGGGGTAGTTCACTTTTTCTTAGCTTTATTTCCCTTCGTTTTTTCTTCCTCAGGGTTTTCTTCGGCTTCCTTAGAGAGGGTTTTTGCAAGCATTACTTCTGTCGACTTGATTATAGCATAAACTTTATCTCCGGGTTTAAGCTCCAGTTTGTCTACGGTCTCTTCGGTAATAATGGAATCCAGAACCGTAGGTTCGATTTCAAGTGTGACTTTTGAAACCATATCCCCTTTTTTAACTTCGAGAACCTTTCCAGAAATTCGGTTTTTAGCTGTCAGTTTAAAGCCTATGTTTTCCCAAGCGGTTTCATCGCCTATGGCCTCATTTACGAGCTGCTTGTTAACCTCGTATTCTGCAAGGAGCTTGCGCCCAAGCTCCGTAAGAAAAGTGCCCTGATTTTTTCCTCCCCGTACCGTAACAATTGCAGGTTCCCCGAGTCTTTCGTTCATCCTTTTCAACATGAGCCAGGCGTGTTTGTAGGAAATATCGAGTTTTTTACAGGCTTTTCTTAAAGAGCGCTCCTCATCAATGGCTTTGAGCAAACTGGCTTTTCCGGCTCCCATGACAGGCTTTCCATCTTCCGTAAACCAGAGCTTGGTCTTAGCTTTCACATGAATTCACCTTTCATTTTTATCAAATTTTGAGAAAAGTACGCTTTCCAAACTATATATACTATCCTGCAAAAACCTATTTCTTCGACACAGTACAAGAACTTCTCTCCTTTACCACACTTATCCAATTTAGCCGATTTACCTCAGCACCTGAACTGCAGAGGCTTTAAACTGGGCAAAAACGGGAATTTCCGGAGCAAGGTTCATCTCAACTGCCGACTGCCGGGTTAGAAGTACGTTTAAGGAAAAACCACAGTCCACTTTCACTCGCACAAGGGCCCCCAATTCCTGAAGTCCTACCACCCTACCTTTTAAAAAATTCCTAGCACTACTATTGTTTTTTTTGAAACTTTTACTTAAAACTATATTTTCCGGCCTCAGCCAAGCATAAACCGTCTCCCCAATTTTGGCAGAACCTGGAGCTTCTAAGAAAAAACCCTCGGCCTCAAGGCTTAAAATTCCGGCTTCGGCCAAGACAACCTTACATTCAATAACGTTTTCAAACCCAACAAAAACCGCAACTTCCGAATCCAGAGGTTGCTCAAAAACCTCTTTTGGACTTCCCACCTGCACAAGCCTTCCATCCATGATTACAGCTATTCGATCGGCCATAATCCGAGCTTCGGTTTGGTCATGGGTAATATGGAGCACAGTCAGTTTTGTTTTTTTGTGAAGGGTTAAAAGCATCTCTCGGGCGCTTTCCTGAGTTCTCGGATCAAGAGCACTTAAAGGCTCGTCGAGCATAAGGATCTGCGGATCAGTTGCAAGCGCCCGGGCAAGCGCTACTCGTTGCTGTTCGCCTCCTGAAAGAGTTAGAGGATAGCGGTTGAGGAGGGAAGTAATTTTAAGGTAGTCGGTGAGCCCCCGGATTTTATCAGAAGTTTGCTTGACTTTTTGCATGCGCATTCCGAACTTTATGTTTTTTTCAACCGTCATGTGCGGAAAAAGAGAGTAGTTCTGGTAAACAAAAGCAAGCCCTCTCTTTTCCGGAGGAAAAGCCGTAACGTCTTTCCCATTGATCAGGATTTTTCCAGAATCAGGGCTATGAAAACCTGCGAGCAGTTCCAGAATTAGGGTTTTTCCAGAGCCTGTGGGTCCAAGAATTACGAAATATTCCCCTGCTTTAATCGTAAGGTTTAGATTTTTCAAGGCAAAATTTTTCCATTTTCGGGAAAGGGATTTAATCTCTATCATAGATGCTCCAGCTTGCAGAAAAAATACGGATTAATAAAAAGATGGAAAGAGTTATTAGAATAAGAAGGACTGCAATCGGTCGCGAGGCTGAAAGCCCGTAGGAAAGAAACCGATCATAGATTAAAGTAGGACCAATCATTGGATAATAAGCGATTATGACAACCGCTCCAAACTCGCTTATGGCCCTAGCCCAGGTCATGACCGCTCCTACCAGCAGATGCCGAGCCGAAAGCGGAAGGGTTACCAAAAAGAAGGCTTTCCAGAGCGGAGCTCCAAGAGACCGGGCTGCGTTTTCAAGCCTGGGATCTACACTTTTGAAGCCTTCTCTGGCCGAGTTGGTTAGGAAAGGAAGAGAGACAAAAAGCATTGCGATAACGATTCCAGGAAGGGCATCTCTGAACTGGATATAGCCTTTGAGAGGAGCTCCTATAAGCCCTCTGGATCCAAAAACCGTAAGAAGAGCTATGCCTGCAACTGTATGCGGAATCACAACCGGCACATCGATTATGCTTTCTACAAGGTGTTTTCCCGGAAACTCGTGTCTAGCAAGGATGTAACCTGTTGGAACTCCAAGGAGGAAAGCAAAAAGAGTTGCAAGCAAACCTGCATATAAAGAGAGAGAAATCGAAGCCAGAACTGCCTTATTGCGCATTGCGGCTACAAGCCCGGGAAAATCCAAAAGAAGCTGCCCCAGAATCAAGTTTGCAAGGGTTAGAGTAATAAAAAGAAAAAGGATGAGCATCAAAAAGGAAAAACCCAGTTTAAAAGGATCCAGAGCTTTTACTCGCTTTTTAATCTGAGGAATATGAGGAATAAGGACCCCTCCTGAAATTCATTTAAAGTATTAAGAAATTACTTACAGAAACCGTTTTTCCTCAATTTGCCTCGAATTGACTCAAATTAACTTTAGTTGCACTTTATCAAAATTATTCGACAAAAGGCAAAAGCTCTGCAGGCAGAGCTTCTTTGCCTCCAACTTGAGCTGGAACTATTGGAGGCTGCCCATTTCTGATAAAGATCTCCTGGCCGGTTTCCTCAAGGAGAAGTTTTAGGAATTTAAGGCCTAATTCGGGATTTTCAGCACCTTTAGGAACAGTTATTCCATAGACAATAGGCGCTCCGACAGCTACGGTACCCCCTGCCATTTCGACTTGCACCCGAGCATAATTTTCCGCATACTCAAGGGAACTCAGATCAATTTCCTCAGGCAGTTCAAGAAAATCAAAGCCATGCTGAACTGCAACACTGCGGTAGATGTAAAAATAGTCAATTTCCCCCATTTCAAGAGCTGAGGAAAGATCAACTTCCTTACTTCTCATCATGATTTTGGAAGGGTCCGGAGCAATTGCTTCAGATTCAGGTACGTGTACGCTGTAGTTTCCATTTTCTTTCGTAACGCTCAGCCCTGTCAGATCCAAAATAAGATCTTCGTAGATTCTCTCGTCCCCGTAATAGTCTTCGGCAAGCTGGGTTACCATCTGGGTACGATAACCACAAGGATCATCGTTAGGATTGGAAAAGCCATAATTTACATCCGGTCTTCTGAGAATTTCATACCAGTTGGAGGCATTGATTTCCTCACTGTACGCACTTTCATTCGTATAGGCAAGCACAATTTGGTTTCTGGCAAAAGCTACGTACCAGTCCGCATACTCTGGCATCATCATTGAAGGAATAAGAGAATAATCTGCAGAAGCCAGAATATCAGCCGGTTTTCCAAGTTCGGTAATCTTTCGAACACACTTTGCGCTCCCCTCCGCTTCCCGCTGCACATCCACGCCCGGGTTTTTAGCTTCGAATTCAGCCTCAAGCTCCTCAAAAGGCACCCCAAGGCTACCTGCATGGAAGATCTTTAAGACTCTTTTCTCTTCCGAGGGAACAGAGCCTGAACCATTTTTGTCCATCTCTTCAGAGCCTTCTTCAAAGGCCTCTCCAAAACATCCAAGCCCTGCAAGCGTTATTGCAAAAACAAGAGCAAGAAGCCCTAATCTGAAAAATCGAGTTCTGCTGTTCATAGTTATGCATTCATGAACATAACAGTTAATATAGATTTGGAAGTCTAGGGTAGTTCTTTGGACAGTGAGGAAAGCAGCTCTTAACAAAATTTTGCCGAAAAAGAAAAAAATCAAAAGAAAAAAGCCCTTAAGAAAGGAATCAAAAAACAAATTTAAAAGGAAGGTTTTAAAATGATGAGCTTAGTAGCTAAGCCTTTAATTATTAGAGAATTCATTATTAAATAAATAAAGTATTCTTAGTTATAATTATATATAAAAAAAGGAGATGAGGATTAAATCCTTACATTTAATAGATTAATCCTTTCAGGTGTTTTTTATGAACGGTTATGAAATGTTTCTTACCTTGCTTGTAGTTTATCTGGCCGGGCTCGTGGGTATCGGCTGGTATTTCAATAAAAAACAAAAATCGGTTACTGACTTTTGGCTTGCAGGCCGAGAAGTCGGACCGATTGGAATCGGTTTTTCAGCCGCAGCATCCTGGATTACCGCAGGAGGCCTCCTTGCAGTAATCGGGTTTTATATGCTTCAGGGGATGGGTTCAATTTGGGGATTTATGGCCCCAAACATTCTTGCCCTCCTTATCCTTGCGGTGCTTGTAAAAAAAATCAAGAACCTTCCCGCAATCACCCAACCCGAACTGCTTGAGCAGAGGTACGGAAGTTCAATTCGACTTCCAGTAGCCTTAATAATAACCATTGTCATGATCCTTTTTGCAGTGGCAGATGTTCAGGGGCTGGCTCTGGTCCTTCAGGTTTTCTACGGGCTTGACAAAATCTACGCTGTGGGGTTAATTGCCCTTGTGGTCTCGGTTTACGTAACCCTTGGAGGACTTTCAGCTGTTGTTTGGACCGACGTAATCCAATTTAGCATCCTTGCCCTCTTTACCCTTGCAATGGCCTTTGCAAGCGTAGGAGCGGTAAACGCCGGAGAACTTGGAAGCGTAGCTATGAGTACCTCCGAGCTTTTAGGAAGCGTACCTGACGAGTGGTGGAACCCCTTCTCAATAGGCCTTCCAATGGTCCTGATTTTTATTCTGGCAATTGTTCCGGGCTGGATTACAGAGCAGGACCCTTGGCAAAAGATCTGGGCTGCAAGGGATGAAAAATCCGCAAGAAACGGGATGCTGCTCGGAGCCTTAATGATCTTGGTAGTTTTTGGATCCTGCGCTATAATCGCAATCGCACTTAATGCCATCTACCCCGAAATTGAAGCTATGGGCTTTCCCGCAGGAATGGCGCTTGCAGAACCGGCTCTTCTGAACTTTATCAGCGAATGTTTTGCTGCGTCTCCTTTCCTTATAGCCATAAGTGCACTTGGGCTTTCGGCAGCTGCCATGTCCAATGCCGACACTTTCGCAACCTCGGGAGGCTCCAATATCTCAAGGGATATCTATCAGAGGTACATAAAACCGGATGCAACTATGAAAGAGATGCTGGCTGTAAACCGGGTAAGTGTGCTCATAATCGTGCTCGGAGCCTGTGTAGGCACTTTCTATATCCAAGGGATTATTGATGCCATTCACATAGCAACCTTTATTGCCAGCGCTTCTTACTTCTTCCCTTTGATGGGAGGGCTTTACTGGAAACGGGCAACTCGAGAAGGAGCCCTTGCTGCAATGGCAGTTGGAGGACTGACTCAGATCAGCCTTGTTGTGCTCGATCTTTCTAAAACCGCCCCAATGGCTCCTTCTTATCTTGAAAGCCTCCACCCGGCCCTTATGGGACACGGAGTAATTGTGGGAATGACTCTGAGCGCCCTTGCCTTTTTTGGAGTTTCCCTTCTGACCAAACCCTCAAGCACAGTTAACCTTGCTCCTTTCTTTGAGGAAGAAGCCTGGACCCTTGCTAAAAGCGAGGCAAAAAAGATCAATGAAAAAGATCCAAACTATAATGCCTTCCTTGGAAATGTTAGAGAGAAGGTAACTGGAGAAAGGGCTCAACTCCAACTTGAGCTTCGAGCCTCCAGAAATCTTAACTGGAAAGAAATTGTTGAAAATATAAAACACAAGGATTCGACCTGGGTTACCCCAACAGGTCCTGATTCAGTGTACAGGCTCACCCACGGAGACATGCTCTCTTGTGTTTCTATCTGTAGAGGTAGCAGCGATAAGGACATCTGGATCAAAGCCGAACCAAGGGTTGAAGCCCTCCAAACCCAGAAAAAAGAACTGTTTACAGCTTACGAAGAACTTATGGAGATCCTGCAGCAAAAAGGAGTTGAGCTGAACTTCCAGGCCGAGATAGCACCCAAAACAATATAAGAAGACAGAAAAAGAATAAAAGAATAAAAGTAGAGAAAAAAAAAGCGGAAGAGAAAAAGGAGGAAAATATATTTCCTATTTTCGCTTCTCTTTAATATTTTTTATAGGAATTCGCTTCTTTTTTTAAATTTTTTTAAAAATCCACTTTTTCCGAACCTTCCCTTCTTAAAGGAGAAAAACTCCGAATTATAGACTCCCTAAGAAGTTTGGATTTAATTCAACCCGAAGATTAATAGTCGCTTTTGGGGGCTCCAAGTTTAGAGCCCACAGCTTTAATTGTTAGTATAGGTTCTCCGACCTTAGAGCAGAAGAGGATAAGGGGCCCTATTCTTTGCGGGAAAATGTATAAAAATAAAAATTGTGTGCAAAATAAGAATACCCTTTTAATCAAGAATGAAGATCTAATATAGAGGTTAAGAGCTTTAGGAGGGATATTTCAAAGGAAGAAACACAAAAAAAGAAGCTTTGTCTTAAAAAAGGATAGAAATTCTTTTATACGTAAAATATAAATATTTAAGGGTTTTTCTTCAAAATTTGTAGCTCAACCTATTTCCCAAACTTTTTAGGGAGCCTCTGCAAACGCAGACAGAAAGCAAAAAAGAAGAGCTGCCGCAAGGGAAGGCAACCAGATTTATCCAAAATTGAAATATTTTCCTAAAGCCGACAGAATACAATAATCCCTGAGGAACATA
>Ga0265294_10002737_pt1 | contig 22945 bp, 21 predicted proteins | sample MunlanPumphouse3_FD_192504 | JGI IMG/M metagenome (GOLD analysis project Ga0265294, IMG submission 192504) | Groundwater microbial communities from a municipal landfill in Southern Ontario, Canada - Pumphouse #3 | ecosystem: Environmental > Aquatic > Deep subsurface > Groundwater | place... | reverse complement strand
CACCGCCAGGGTAACGTTGTCTACGCCAATCCTCCCTGTGTCACTTTTTTCGGGGCAGAAAGGCGGGAGGATCTCGTCGGCAAACCGGTCCTCCAGTTTGTCCACCCGGACGACCACGAAGTATTCAGGGGACGTAACCGCGAGATGACGGAGAAGGGTACGACCGTGCCTCTGCGCTCAGAGAGGTTTGTGAAACTCGACGGTCAGGCAGTCGATGTTGAGGTTGTTGCTACCCCCATCATGTATGAAAACCTGCCTTCGGTGATGGTCCTCTTCCGGGACATCACCGAGCGGAAACGGGCCGAGGAAGCGTTTCAGCGATACGCCGAGAATCTGGGCCTGCTCCATCGCGATCTGGAGATCTCGAACCGGGAGGCGAACCTCTACCTGGACATCCTTACCCACGATATCGGCAACACCGAGAACGTCTCGAACCTTTATGCCGACCTGCTCATCGAGTCCCTTGACGGAGAGGCAGCCGGATACGCGAAAAAACTGCAGCGCAGCGTCCAGAAGAGCATAGAGATCCTGGGCACCGTCTCTACCATCCGCCGGATTCACCAGGCACCTCCCGAACTCAAACCAACGGACCTTGATGCAGCAGTCCGGGGGGTGATGAACGACTATCCCACCAGTATCTTCCTCTACAACGGGACAACCTACCAGGTTCAGGCGGACGATCTTCTCCCTGTGGTCTTTGACAACCTTATCAGCAATGCCGTCAAGTTCGGTGGTCCTGACGTCGAGATCGCCATCCGGATCGAAGAGAATGATGGGTTCGTCCGGGTGTCGGTCGAAGATACCGGCCCCGGTATCCCGGACGATGATAAAAATGGGATCTTCCACTGCTACGAAATGAAGAAACGGGGCGTCGGCAAGGGACTTGGACTCTATCTGGTGAAGATCCTGGTCGAGCGCTACGGTGGGACGATCTGGGCCGAGGACCGGGTGCCTGGCCGCCCGGAAGAAGGCGCGGCGTTCAAGTTCACACTGAAATCCTGATCATTCCCCGGCCTCCTTGAGCGTGAACCGGAACGCGGCGCCCGCTTCGGGGTGGCCGGCCACCCGGTCCTCGACCCAGATGCGCCCGCCGTAACGCTCCAGGAGCGTGCGGCAGATGTAGAGGCCGAGCCCCTCCCCCCGTGCCCGGGTGCGCCCTCGTTCGAACCGATGAAAGATCGGCTCCTTCAGTTCGTCGGGAACACCGGGGCCGGTGTCGGCCACGGTGACGGCGACGCTGCCGTCGAGCGTCTCGGCCGAGATGGTAATAACGACGTCGGGGCCGCCGAACTTGACGGCATTCCCGATGATGTTGTGGAAGACTTCGGCAATGAGATCGTCCGCCCAGACCCTGTGAGGGACCCCCTCGTACCTGATCGCGGCTTCGGGGAAGTTCTTCTGTTCGCTGACGATCACGCCGTGAAGGTCGATCGGTTTTAACGGCGCATGCTCCAGGCGGATCTTGCGGATCATTGCAACATTCGCCAGAATCTCCGTGCTTTTATCGATGCTCGCCTTCATCTTCCGGACATACTTTTCGGGCTCTCCTGTTAAAATCTGCATCAGCAGCTCGGTATACAGGGTTGCAACACAGTTGGCGTTCCTGATGTCGTGCGTGAGGATGTCCAGGTACAGGTTTGCTTCGCGGTTTGCTGCTTCCAGCTGCTTATACAGGGTTCCGCGCAGGATGCCGGCCCCGATCTCCTTGCTGATCGCCTCCATAAGCCATCGGGCTTCCGGGGGCTCCTGTTCTCCTGCCGAACTCCCTACCGCCAGCGCTCCCACGATTCTCGACTCGGCCATGAGCGGAATCCAGGTAAGGGCGGAAACCCTGAAAACATCCAGAATAACCTTTTCCTCTGCATCCGTCTGCGCCCCGGCGGGGATGGAGAGGTGTCTGCCTGCAACGAAGACCTCGTCGAGGGGGTGCTGGAATATATCGATGGTCTGCAGCCTGCCCGATCGCTCCATGCCCCGCAGGCCCGCGAGCGTCGCAAGGTTCAGTTCCCGGTCCAGCAGATAGACTGCACCGATATCGAAGTTCAGGAGGGCAAGGGAGGTGCTGAGCGCTGACTCGACCAGTTCGTCGAGCGTGAGTGCCGATGCCGAGACGCTGATCAGCCGGTTCAGCATGGAGAGTTCCGCACCCCGGCGCTGTAATGCCTCCTGTGCCTGCTTGCGCTCAGAGATGTCACGGAAAACAACCATGATTGACAGCCGGCCGTCGTAGTGTATGGGGGCCGCCGTGACCTCGACCCAGATGGGCCGGCCTTCGACGGTCAGGAGCACCTGTTCGAATACCGGGATCCCCGTGCCTTCCTGCAGCATCCGGCGGATCGTCTCGGTGACGAGGCCCTGGTAATCAGGGTGGACGAACGTGTCAAGCGATTTGCCAACGAAGTCTTCAGGCCCCTTCCCGCCTGCAATCCGGACGCCGGCAGGATTCACGTACACGATGGTGCCGTCGGTCCGGTGCACGACGACGGCCTCCGGCATGAGTTCGATGAGGGTGCGGTAGCGCTCCTCGCTCTCGCTCAAAGCCTTCTCTGCCCGTTTCTGATCCGTAATATCGCGTGCCGCCGCAAAGACGCCGGCACCCCTCCCTGCTTCGTCGCGGTAGACGGAGGCGTTATAGAGCACCGGGATCGTGTGTCCGTCGCGGTGCTGGATCTCCAGCGGGTAGTCCCGCACCTGCCCTTCCGCAAAGGCCTTCCGGTACCCCGTTCGTGCCTCGAGCGGGTCGGTGAAATAATCGGAGAAGTCCGTCCCTATCAGGTCGTCGCGTGCATAGCCTGTCGCCTGCTCGGTGGCGGTATTGACGTCGGTGATCCTCCCGTCGGGGCCGATGGCGGCGAGGGCGTCGGGATTGGCTTCGACGAGGCTCCGGTTGTAGGCGTTTGCTGCTTTGAGCCCCTCTTCTGCCTGTTTACGCTCGGTGATATCAATCCCCGATCCCATCGTGCAGAGCGGTTTCCCTTCCTCATCGGTGACAAGGGAGAGCGCAAGCTGCATGGGGAAGGTCGACCCGTCCCGCCGTCGCCCCTCCGTCTCCCCGGACCAGGCACCGAGGCGGAAAAACTCGTCTATGATCCGCCCCGACTCCGCTGGGTCAGCCCAGAGCACCGATGCCGGCTGCCCGAGAATCTCGTTCTCCCGCTCCCACCCGTGCATGGCGAGGAAGGCACGGTTGACGTAGGTGATCTTCCCGTCGAGACTGACGAGGGAGATGGCGTTCAGCGATGACGCTATGGCCATATCCTTGATCCGGAGCTCCTGCTCGGCCCGCTTGCGGTCGGTGATATCCTGCGCGAACTCGATGAGGCCGATAAGTTCCCCCGTCTCGTCGGTGACGGGATACCCCCGAAGGAAGAAGATTCTTCCGTCGGCCGCGGTGATCTCGGCCTCCTGAGACCGCCCGGTCTCCCGGGCGAGAACAACTGGGCATATGTCGCAGACACCTGTACGGTTGTGCCATACCTCATAGCACCGATGCCCGACCATCTCCTCCGGTTCTCCGCCGATGAATTCGGCGGCGGCGCGGTTGGCCCAGAGCACCTTTAGATCCGTGTCGTAGTAGGCGAACATCTCGGCAGTTGAGTCCAGGATAAGGGCCTTTTCCCGTTCGGCCCGACGCAGGGCCTCTTCGGTCCGCTTTCGCTCCGTGATGTCCCATGCGTTTACGACAAAGCCCCTGATATGGGGCTCGCGCAGGAGGTTGGTCACGATTGCCTCGATCACGTGCGTGCCGCGCGGACCCCTGAAGCGGACCTCGAACTGTGCGCTCCCTCCTGGCTTTTCTGCCAGGGCCGATACCACCTCCTCCACTCGCGGCAGATCCTCGGGCTGGATCATATCGAACGCATGCCTCCCAACGAGTGTCTCGGGGGGAAAGCCGTCCAGTCGCTCGATAGGCGGGCTTGCAAACCGGATCCTGAGCTGATCGTCGATGATGAGGATGAACTCGGAGCCCTTCTCGATGAGGGTCCGGAACGTCTTTTCGCTCCCGCGCAGTTCGGCCTCCGCCCGGTGCCGCTGGAGGGCAATCGAGGCAAGGCTCCGGAAGACCTCGATGGCCCGGAAATTGACCTCCCCTCCCTCCTGCCGGGTGAGTATCACGGCCGACCCGAAGATTTCGCCTTTCCAGGTGAACGGGATGCAGTACATTGCCCCGAGGCCGGCAATAGCCTCGAATTTACGGCAGATCTCCTGCGAAATCTGCCCGAGGGCGACTTCCTGCAGCCCTCCTTTCACCTCCTCGATCTCGCCGCGGATCATGACCGCCCGGATATGCGGGGGGATTTCGAGCGCGATCCCGGTGAGGTCCTCCCCGAAGGCCTCGGTGATCTCCGGCAGGAACGGTTCGATGCCGAAGAACGCCCGCGGGCTCAGGGTGCCCGCCCGGATATCGGCGGCGCTCACGATGACGACGGAACCGGGGGCGAGTTCGTGGAGGTAGGCGCCGATTGCGGAGAAGATGTCGGCCTCGTCCGGCATCCCGGCAAGCTCCGTCGCCGCCCGGGAGAGGAAGGCGAGATCGTCTGATCTCCGCCGCACCTCTTCCCCGGCGGCTTCCCGGCGGGTGACGTCACGGAACCGGACGAGCCAGTCCCCGGTCGCCGTTATCTGCCTTGAGGAGAAGGCATACCACCGCTCCCGGCCGGCCGAGGACACCCTGACCGTGATCTCCTCAGACCCGGTGCGGTTCTCGAGCACCGAGAGGATCCGCTCCCTCTGGTCCCCATCCGGGAGGATTCGGTCGGCGACGATGCGGGCCGCATCGGCACCGCGGGCGTCGTCGGCGGAGATCCCGGCGAGGCGCTCCATGGAAGCGGTGATGGCGCGGACGAACATGTCGGAATCAGTGAGGATGGCGGCATCTTCCATGGCATCCAGTATCTGCAGTATCTCGGGTCGCACCTCCATGTCCGGCTCAGTGGTCTGCATACGGCCAAGCCCCGTCCGGCAGGATCCCCATCGGCAGGGAGATTCTCGTGCAGGGTTCTCCACGGGGATAACGTTACGGGAGGTATATAATTGTCTGTCTGCCGGCCCGTCCGGACAGCCCGTCCATCTTGTTTGTGCACCCGGGGATCTCGATCCGGCAGGAGGTCTGGGCTTTTTCACAATAGGCATGGGCGGGAACGGCTAGAATAATAGGAAAACTTGAAAACGGAGGGAATATAGGCAAACTAAATGCGAGGGGTGAGATTCGAACTCACGAACTCCTACGAGACCAGGCCCTCAACCTGGCGCCTTTGACCTGGCTTGGCAACCCTCGCCCTGTTCCTCTTAATACAACGCATTGCAACATAAAATATCTTGCTCTGCCGCAACCCGGGGCGTTCGCGGACGAAAGAGCCTCGGGTTCTACGAGGAAGTTCCGTTCTGGACATACCCGTGCTCCGGCGCCCCCTGATCGCCTTCGATGCGTATATATGCGCCCGGTTCCAACGATTCCGCATGTGGGCTGACATCTCACGGGAGTTCGCCGATTCGCCGTCCCAGAGCCGCGTCGTCCGGTTCCTGCTGGAGAACGGGTTCGGCATCAACGAAGAGGGGCGCATCGTCTGCAACGGCATCGAGATCCCGGCTACGCACATCGGCAGGGCGATCGAGACCGATCGGAGAGTCGTCGACGCCACAGCCCGCCGCATCCTCGAGAACCGCGAACTGCGGGAGGTCTTTCTCCGGATGCGCGCCGCGCCCGACCTCTCTCTGGTCGCAGAAGCCCTCGGCCTCTCGGTCATCACACTCTACCCGAAAGATGCGCACCAGAAGGGGATCGTCGGCGCGGCGGTCCAGGTCCTCGTCGATCACGACCTCTCCATCCGGCAGATCTTCGTCACCGACCCGTACCTCGCAGAGGAGCCTAAACTCGTGATGATCGTGGACGAGCCGCGGGTCCCTGCCTCGGTCTACGAACGCCTGCGTGCGCTCCCGCAGGTAAAACAGCTGGTTATCTGAAGAGTTCTACTTCCTGTGCGAGCCGGCAGATCCGCTCCCTCTGCCTCCGCGGGAGGGCGATTGAACGCTGCAGCCGCTCCTCGAGCGTGATTACGCGAGTCCCCTTCACCAGGTTGTCCGCGTGAGCAACGATCTTCTCCTCAAGCGTCCTCGGCACGCAGTCGCGCGGCACAAGGCCCAGCAACGAACATTCGTCGGCCGTCAGCCCGGCGCCGATGTGCCGCTCGACGATGGCGGCGATGGCTTCGTCAACGCCGAACGACCGGCATATCGCGCCGCCCGCTTCGGCGTGGCGGAGGTCATGGGTCACCCCCCGCCCGATGTCGTGGAGGAGGGCCCCGGCCTCGACCAGATCGCGGTCGACCAGAGGGTCGGAGCCATAGGTGAGCGCAAGGTCACGCACCGCCCGGCAGTGGGCGATGACTCCCTCGGAGCACCCGGCGCGCCGGAGAAGACGTATGCAGTCCTCTTCACGCACTCCCGAGGCTCTCCTTGATCTTATCGACCCGCTTCCTGAGAGCGTTGGCGATGAGTTCGTTGTCGAAGTGCTCGAGCATCTCCTCGCAGTTCGGGCACTCGAAGTTCCAGTTGGCCGCATCCGCGAAGGTGTAGACGACGCTGCAGTTTCTGCACATATAAAAGTCGTTCTTCTCCTCGTAGGTGAGCCGGGCGTCGAGGTGCTCGAGCACGTCCCGGACCTCCTCCTCAAGCACGTCATAGATGCGGTCCAGCCGGAGGTGCCAGAGATAGGTAAGCCAGCCGGTCTCGGTGTTCTTCAGCCGCCGGTACTCGGCGAGGCGCCTCTCGTAGAGCGTGTAGAGGGTGTGGCGAACGGTGTTGAGGTTGACCCCGGTCATCTCGGCAAGTTCCTCGTCACTGTGCTCTCCTCCTTCCGGGAACCGTCTGAGAAGCTCGATTCCCTCCTCTCCAATCATGCGCAGGACGTAGGCATTGATTGCCGGATCATTTAATAATTCAGTGACGGATACCATGCTCAAATCTCTCCCATAAGGATAATTGTATAAAGAGTATATGCTCCAGCATCGATGTTCACCATACTCTGCTTTCAATCTTTAATTTCCTTTTCCCGTCTCCCGGGGGACGGGCAGCATCCCGCGGCAGGGGGGGTCCGTCTCGCTCATTCCCCGATGAGTTTCCGGACCGCCGCGGTGTTCCTCTCGAGGTCGGCATACGCCGCCGCCTCTGTCTCGGCACAGCCGTAGACGCTCACGACGGCGTGCCCCTCCTCGAACTCGGTTCCGGGCCAGGGAATGTCGGCGATCCGGGGGGCAAGCGCTGAGAGGTCGGCGTCAAGCCGCATATCCCGCTCTGCAAAGAGGATCCGCCGGATCGCGACCCGCCGGGCCGCAGGCATCGCCGCCGGGATCACCCCGCGGCAGGCGTCCATGTGCATGGCAAAGACGCTCTGTTCGATCGCCATCTCGACGGTATCCAGGGTGGCCTGGAACCGGGGGTTGATCTCGATCGCCCAGGGCTTCTCGCCCACCACAAAATCGATCCCGACCGAGCCCACGCACCCGCTTGCGGCAGCAATTCGCTCTGCCACCGCGACCATCTCCCCGGCAAGGGGGTGGGAGAACGGGGTGACCGATCCGGCAAACCCGTGCGCGGATTCCCCCTCGCCCCGCAGGAGCTGCCGGTTGACCGCGACGGCCCGTGCACGCCGCCCGTCGGCGACGCAGGAGACGCTCGACGGAACCCCGTCGACGAGGTTCTGTGCGATGTAGGGCAGGTCCGGCCAGGCCTCCTTCCATCGGCGAAGTTCCTCCTCCGCTCTCACGACCGCGTTCCTCCATCCTCCCGCTCCCCGGCGCGGCTTGACCATCACCGGAAACTGATCGCTCGCCGCAAGCGGCGGGACCGGCACCTCCAGCCTCTCGAAGAACCGCTGGATCTCCAGTTTGTCGAGGAACCGCTCCACTTTTGTGGGCGGCGTGCCGTAGAGCGGGATCGTCGTCCCGATGGCCTCGGCACCCGAGGCGACGACCAGCGCATCGACCGGATGGCGGGCGGCGAGTTCGGCGATCTTCTCCGGGAGTTCGGCAAGTTCATCGAACGACAGGCACTCCTCCGTGTACCACCCGAGATCCTGGTCGCAGAAGTGATCGACGGCATAGACCGTGTAGCCGGCCCGGCGGGCCGACTGCGCCACGTGCCGCGTGGCGAATCCCGCAACCAGAACCCGGCCCGTCACCGCTCCACCGTCTTCTTTCCCGCCTTCGCCGGCTCGATCCGGATCTTCGCGTCCGGGTACTCCCGGTTGAGCTCCTTCCCCTCGAAGAGGTGGTCGAGGAAGAGGGCGAGGCTCGAGATCTCGGAGTGGGGCTGGGTGGTCACCGAGACGTTGTAGTCGGCAAGACCGTAGATATCGCCCGGGACCTTCTCCGCCCCCACCACGACGAGCACCCGCTCCTCTCCGCAGATCTTGTCAATAACGTCGGTCATCCGGAGCCCGTACATCGTGAGGTGGGCGACCTTGCCGCCGGCGGCCTTCCAGTCCTGGATGCATCGCCGCCACTGCACGTTGTTCTCCACGAAAAAGTCGCCTCCCCAGCGGGAGGCCACGTCCGTTATGCTCGCAGCCACCCCGGGATCGTCCGCGGCGAGGTACATCCCCCGGGCACCGAGCGCCCGCGCCGCGAGCCCGACATGGGTCGTCACCCGCTGGTCGCGTTCGGGCCGGTGACCTATCCGGAGCACGGCTACTTCGGGCATAGCCTTACTCACCTCTCCCCTTTGCCCTGATGACGCCATTTTCTATGACGAAGGGCAGGTCATCGTTGGTGTGCCGGCACTGGCACTCGATCAGCGACTCCTGGATGGAAAGGAGACGCACCGTCTCCCCGGCCTGCCGGATAAGAAGATAGCGTTCGAGACGCTCAAGCGACGCCGTGACCGCACCGGGTTCAATTCCAGTGACTGCTACCAGGTCTTCGACCGTAATGCTGCCGGTTTCGGGAATCCCGCGATATACGGCCCAATCCAGATCTTCCTCACGCACACCTATTCTTTTTTCCGGCGAGACCGATATAGTTATTCATGCACCGCCCGCACCGTTCCGGCTCTGCGGGCCGAAATTCGGGCAGGGCGGTATGGTGGGAACCGGGTATGGTCGATTATTTGGAACTGGCGGAACTTGCCGACAGGCTCTTTGAGGCAAGCGATGACGACGACGAACTTCTCGCGAAGATGCTGGATACGCTTGATGCGGAGACCCGGGGAGCGTTGTTCTCCTCCGACCTGCTCAACGCTTACCAGGTCTTTTACTACTACTTCCGGGAGACGCCGGATGAACTGACGAAGGAGCGGCTGCAGCTCCATGCAGCATCGGACCTCGCACGAGGGCTCGTCATCGACGAGGTAGACATATATGAAGTGATCTTTTCGATGGAAGACGCGGAGCCGGTCGTCATCCTCACCGATGGAGAGAATACGCTCGCACGGTTCAACGGTGCGGAGGCATACGCAAAGATTGCCCTCTACATGGAGGAGTGTCTCTAATGCATCGGGCCGCCTTCGTTTGAACGTGCAGTTTCTTGCGTCTCGTGAGGTGGATCGCCTGGTGGCATCACCACCCTTATATGGGGTTATTGAGTGCGTTGGAGCACTAGATCGGCGGTCTGCCGGCGGTGATCAGCCGTTCGTCCACCTTCGCCCGCACGATCGGGGGCAGATCCCCCCACCGGACGACCGCCTCGCCGATGATCGCGAGCACACCCGAGACATCCGTCTCCCCGAGGGTGTCGAGGATCGAGGTGTCGTCTGCCGTGATCCGGTTGCAGATCGCCGTCGCCCAGGCGTCCGCGACGGCAACGTCGGGGGCAAAGACCGTCACGGCGTCGGCGGTGCCGAAACTGATGGACGGGCCCACCGTCGCCGACGAGGTGCAGATGCCGAGGACTTCTTCTGTGGGCGGGAGCAGGAACGCGAAGCGCCCGCTCAGGGGCGATGCGCCCGCATAGATCCCGATCTTCACCTCGCGGTCGCTCACGAGAGCAATATCGCCGCCGTTGTCGATGAGGCCGAACGCTGCGCCGGCTTCGGCCATCGCCTCCACGCCGGCCCAGGCTATCGCGCCCGCCACCGCTGCCATCGGCCCCACCCCGGCAACTGCCGCGGCCCGGGCCATGCGACCGACGGTCCTCTCCGGGCCCTCTGGTGCGTATGGCTCAAGTGTTGCTGAAAAATAGGGGTCCCGGGCAATCTGCCGCTCGACTTCCTGCCGGGCAGCCAGCATCCCGGATTTCGCCGCCGCAATCGCTCCGGGCTCCTCCGTGAGGATCGTCGTGATCGTCTGGCGGAACTCGAAGTGCTCCCGGATCATCCCTGTTGCGAGAGAGCGCCGTGCGGGCAGGCCCGGATGCATTTGCCGCAGAGGACGCACCGTTCGGCGCGCACGGAAAGGCGCCACTCAGCGTCGAAGGAGAAGACCTCCTGGGGGCAGACACTGATGCAGGCCCCGCAGTCGACGCACTCCGTCTCGTCGAGGGCGATGGCGTTCTCCATCACGCGGACGGTGACCCCCATCTCCTCGAGGCGCCGCCGGACCAGGTCCGCGTCCGCATCAGGGACGTCGACCAGCACTTCGCCGGCCATCGAGTCGATGTTGGCCTTCTCAACGTTGATGAGGACGCCGGTCTCCTTCACCACCCGGGCGATCACCGGTTCTCTTCCCGGATCGGCTTTGCCTTTCCGGGAGAAGATCAGCAGGAGTTTCATCGCCGCCGCCTCCCGCCGAAGAGTTTCCCGAGATCGATCGCCGAGAGAATGCCGACCACCCGGTTCGTCGCGTCAACCACAGGAAGCGCGCTGATGTTGTTCTGCTCCAGTTTCCGGGCGGCGACATCCACCGGCTCGTCGGGCGTCGTCTTGATCACCTTCTGGGTCATGATATCCTTCACCTGCCGGAGCTTGCCGTCCGTCACCACTGCCTTCGAGACGTCGTAGGTGGTGATGATCCCGACCAGCGTGCCGTTCCCGTCGAGGACCGGGAGGTGGTTGGTCTCGTCCTTTAAGAGCCGCTTTGCCGCCACCCGGATCTCCTCGTCTTCCGTGATGCTGATCACCTGCCGGTTCATGATGTCGCGGACGCGGGGGGTGACGGCCGTCTCCCGCATCGGCCTCGCACGCTTCGTCGCGTCGATCCGCCGGGTGGGGAGCGCAAGTTCCATCTTCCCCCGCTCGATCCAGTCCTTGAGTTCCGTCGCGACCGCCCGTGCCCGCCGGTAGCTGGAGAGCGACGACGTCCTGACCGTCTCACCGCCGATCTCGACGGAACCACTCCTTAAGTCGGCGTAACTGACCTTCGCAAGCGACGGCCGGTCCCGCCGGGGCGTGCCGAAATCGATGATGTCGGTCAGGATATCCTCGTCCCGCACCGCGGTGCTCCGGACGATCCCGGTATCGAGCACCGGTATCGGGATGCCGACGCCGACATACATCGTCACCCCGTAGCCGTTCATCACCGCGGCACGCAGGAACTCCTGGCGCATCGCTTTCATGTCGCCGGACACCATCAGGTTTCCGAATCCGCCGCCCGCCGAGTGCTGGGTCCCCTCGCCGACGATCATGCCCTCTCCCCCGGCAAGGAAGATCGGGACGCCGCTCCCGATGACCCGGAAGCCGGGGTCGTTTGCAAGCGGCGAAAGGGTTCCTGCGCCGGAGTAGGAGACGTTGCCGCACCGCGGGAGGAGCGTCCCCATGTAGGTGTTGAGCGTCCGGTCGGTGGCGTTTGACGCTGCGTTGTAGCGCTGGAAGGCGTTTCTTGGGTTGACCATGACCGCCTGGTTCATGTCCTCGAGCAGCAACTCTGTGGTGATGCTCCGGCGTGGGTAGCAGTCGGTCCCGTGGGAGGTCGCCCGCAGTTCGACGGTGCCTCCGGCGACGAGTTCTTCGAGGACGTGGGCGCCGCCGTAGAGGCTGTCTTTGGACTCGGCTTCCTGGGTTGCGCCCAGGTAGGCATCGACCGCCGCGATTCCTGCGTATGCTTCCACGTCGTTGAGCCAGACGCGCTCCATCCGGATGGGGGGGTCGGCGTGCCCGAAGTTGAAGAAGGCACCGGTAGAGCACATCGCCCCGAATGTCCCGGTCGTGACGACGTCGACCTCTGCCAGTGCCCCTTCCTCTCCCAGCTCGTCGACGATGCCCGGCATCTCCTCGGCGGTAACCACTCGTGCAGTACCGTCGCGTATCCGGGCATTGATGAGGTCGAGGGACTTTTCCATGAACGTATATTCATTTTGGAATATTTATAGGTGTTGATTATTACTTTAGGTAATATCGCTCGGGGATGTGCGGGCATCCCGGCAGGGTCTGTCCAGCAGCGGCTCCAGAAGATGCGTGTGGAGCGCCGAATAGGTTTTGCGCCGAAAAAAGGTGGTTTTGATGCGCTCAGTCCCGTCTGCGCAGGGCGACGAAGAGCCCGAGGATGCCGAGCGCCCCTACCACGGCAAAGGGCGCCACGCCCGCGTGGGGTGCCTGGGTCGGCACGGGCGAGAGCGAGGCCGAGGCCGACGCGGTGCTTCCGGCGCCGACCTGGACGCTGGTCGACCAGTCGCCATAGCCTGCAAGCGCCACCCTGACCGCGTGGGTGCCGGAGGAAATCCCGTCGACGGTCAGCGGGGTGATACCCTTATAGGCGTTGTCGATGTAAACCTCGGCCCCCGACGGGGAGGAGGTGACCGAGATCGAGCCCGTCGAGGTCGGCTGCTGGCCGGGCTGGAGCGTCGCGGTGACATGGCTCGTGGTTGCCCCGCTGACGACGACCGACGTCGTGTAGTCCAGGTAGCCGGAGAGGGCTACCCTCACGGCATGGGAGCCGACCGGGACGTTCGAGATCGCATATGCTCCGGCCGAGGGGGTCTTGCCCTGGTACTTGTCGTCAAGGAAGACGTCGGCCCCTGCCGGGTAGGAGACCACGTCGATAGCCCCGGTGGTCTCGGAGGGGATGGACGTCAGGTAGGCGTTGACGTAACTGGTCACGCCGGGGCTCACGGTCACGCTCGACCTCCAGTCGTAGTAGCCGGAGAGGTCGAGCTCAAGGTTGTGCTTCTTCGCCGAGACGCTCGTGAGCGTCAGGGGTGTCCGGCCCTTATAGGTGCCGTCCATGTAGACGTACGCGCCGGAGGGGCTGGAGGTGATCTTGACCGACCCATACTGCTCGATCGGCGTCAGGGTGAACTGCACGTTCGACTGCTGCCCGGCCCTGACCGTAACGCTGCTGTAGTCGGACTGGTAGCCCGAGCGATCCGCCTCAAGGGAGTAGGTGCCGGGGGAGAGGCTCTGGATCGTGAGCGGCGCAACACCCTTGTACTGCCCGTTTAAGTAGATCGCCGCACCGGAGGGGCTCGACGTGACGTGGATCGAACCGGCGGTCTCGACCGGCTGCAGCGTCGCGTAGACGTCCACGGTCTCGCCGGCTGCGGGGTCCGAGGGCAGGCTACCGGTGTAGGACTGATAGCCGCTCTTCTCTACCCGGAAGGTGTTGTAGGGCGTTCCGGTGGTGTAGACCGGGACGTCGAGCGCCCCTCCGTAGGTGGTTCCTTTGTACTGTCCGTCAAAGTAGACGTCGGCACCGTCCACGTTGCAGTGGACGCGGTACCATCCTTCATCTCCTCCCAGTGCGGAAACGGCGGGGATGCCGGCGCAGAGAACGAGGAGTGTCATTCCAATGATAAGAGGTCTCAACATGATCCATCTCCGATAGATGATAAGCGAATATCAGGTTTTTCGGGGATAACTATTTCCATTTGATCTCTCCATTCTGCTCGGCCTTTCGATGATACTGGACCTTTTGCCCCCGGACGACAGCAAAACATCCTGTAAAACGAACGTTCGTCCGGCCCGAACGGCCGCCGGTGTCCTCGTTCACCCTTTTTATCCGGTGACGTCTAAAGGGGGTACTGCATGGATATCCAGAGGTTCATCGCCGCACTGGAGCAGGTCGCTCCGCCTGAACTGGCCGAAGAATACGATGCCGGGAGGATCGGCCTCATCGTCGAGGGCAAGGACGAGATCGGGACCGTCTGCTGTGCGCTCGATGCCACAGAGCGGGTGGTGGATGCCGCCGTTCTCGCCGGCGCCGATATGCTGGTCGTCCACCATACGCCTCTCTGGAGCCCGATCACGGCGGTCAGGGGCCCGACGTCGCACCTGCTCCGGGCGCTCCTCGCCGCCGATATGAACCTCTATGTACTGCACACGAACTTCGACCATGCTGAAGGCGGTGTCAACGATGTCCTGGCGTCAAAGCTCGGATTCTCCGGGACGAAGCGGATGGCCGCCGGTCTCGTCGGCGACTGCACGCTTGACGCCGAAGAGATCGCTCGCCGCCTCCCCGGCGGGGGGATCCGGGTCTACGGCGAGGTGGGGACGATCCGGCGCCTGGCGGTCGTGGGGGGGAGCGGGTTTGACCCCGACCTGATCCGGGAGGCCGCCGGTCTCGGAGCGGAAGCCTTCCTCTCGGCGGAACTCAAGCACAGCGTGGCCCGTGCATCGCCCATCCCCTGCCTTGAATCCACCCACTACGCGCTTGAGGCCCCGGCCATGGAAGCACTTGCATCGCGCATGGGGTGGCATTATATCCCTGATCCGCCACACGTAGTGGTAGTTCCATGAGGGGTATCTGGGGAAAGATCGAGCGCGACCGGGCGCTGACGCCGGAGTTCCGCACCTGCATCGAGCGCGTCTACGGGGAGCGGGGGAAAAAGGCGCTCACCGCCGTCGATGAAGGGCAGGTGAAGCGCTACCGGGACTTCTTCATCGTGGTGGGCCGGAGCGACGAGTACATCGTCGAAGGCGATTTCTGCACCTGCAGCGACTTTCTCTTCCGGGGACGCGAATGCTGGCACATCCTTGCAGTACGCATCGCCGAGCGGACAGGATTATATGAATCCTACGATCTCTGGTATCAGGACACATGGAAGCCTTGAACAATCCGCACAAACAACTATATCGGTCACAATCATACCAACTTATGCTGCGTGATTTTCAATGCTCGAGGAAGAATATACGCTCGATTATTTCAGGTCCGAAGGGTTTGAGCGGAAGGTCTGCAAGAGTTGCGGGGCGGCCTTCTGGACCCGGGACCCCGAACAAGAGTTCTGCGGGGACGCTCCGTGTGTAACGTATAACTTCATCGGCAACCCGGTCTTCAAACCCCATAGCGTCAGCGAGATGCGAGAGGCATTCCTCTCGTTCTTTGAGCGGCACGGTCATACACGTCTCGAACGATACCCCGTAGCCGCCCGGTGGAGAGACGATATCTACCTCACCATCGCATCCATCGCCGACTTCCAGCCGTTCGTTACGAGCGGGGTCGTCCCGCCGCCGGCGAACCCGCTGACCATCTCTCAGCCCTGCATCCGCTTAAACGATCTCGACTCCGTCGGAAGATCCGGGCGCCACCTGACGCTCTTTGAGATGATGGCGCACCACGCCTTCAACACCCCGGAGGAGCAGATCTACTGGAAGGACGAGACGGTCGCCCTCTGTGACGAGTTCATCAAGTCTATCGGGGGCGATCTTGACCGGGTTAGCTACAAGGAGCACCCCTGGTATGGCGGCGGGAACGCCGGAGCCTCAGTCGAGGTGCTCATCGGCGGCCTCGAGGTCGCGACACTGGTCTTCATGAACCTCGGGCGGCAGAAGACCGATCAGCCGCCCGTCGACGTGAACGGGGTGCCCTACTACCCGATGCGGCTGAAGATCGTGGATACCGGCTACGGCCTTGAACGGTTCGTCTGGGCCTCGAAGGGCTCGCCAACGATCTATGACGCGGTCTTCCCGGAGATGGTGAGCCGCCTGATGCATTCGGCCCATCTTGAGAACCTCCTTGACAATCCGGAGTTCACGAAGATCATGGGGCTCAGCGCCCGGTTCGCCGGGGTGATGGACATCTCCGGGACGAACCTCTACAACCTCAGGAGAAAGGTCGCCGAGGCTATCGACGTACCCGTCGAACGTCTCGAGCGGTTCGTCGTCCCGATCGAGAAGGTCTACTCGATTGCCGATCACACCCGCTGCCTCGCCTATATGCTCGGCGACTGCATCGTCCCCTCGAATGTCCGGGAAGGCTACCTCGCCCGGCTCGTGCTTCGCCGGACGCTCCGAATGATGAACGATCTCTCGATAGATGAGGATCTGGCCGACCTGATAAAGGCGCAGATGCAGATCGTGGGAGTCGAAAACTTCGAGCAGGACTTCAATGTGGTCAGCGAGATCGTGGAAAACGAAGAGGCGCGATACGCAACCACCCTTGAGCGCGGAACGAGGATCGTCCAGAAGATCGCCCGGAATTACAAAGCGAAGAGTTCCCGGGTTCCTCTCGCGGAAGTCATCACCCTCTACGACTCGCATGGCATCCCGCCTGAGATGATAAAGGACGTCGCTGCCGCCGAGGGCGCTGTCGTGGAGATCCCCGACAACTTCTACTCGCTGATTGCCGAGTCTCACTCCGAGGCGCAGAAGGAGGCGGAGGGTGAGGATCCGCTTGCCCGCTATCGCGAACGGGCGAAAAATCTCCCCCCCACAAAGAAGCTCTATTACGAACTCCCGAACGAGATCGAGTTCGAGGCGATGGTGCTTGACTACTTTGACGGGGTGGCGGTGCTGGACCAGACGCTCTTCTACCCTGAGGGAGGGGGCCAGCCGTCCGACACCGGTACCCTGGTGACGTCCGATAGCATGGTGCGGGTTGAGGAAGCCGTGAAGGTCGGGGAGGTCATCCTCCACCGGATCACGGGTGGTCCCCTGAAACGCGGCGACCGGGTGAAGGGCATGGTGGACGAAGAGCGCCGGTGGTCGCTGATGCGCCACCACACGGCGACCCACGTTCTTCTGCACGCCGCTCAGCAGGTGCTTGGCGTCCACGTACACCAGGCCGGCGCCCAGAAGGGGAGCGAGGCTTCCCGCCTGGACATCCGGCATTATGCGCATATCACGCCCGACGAGCTCAGGAAGATCGAGATTGAGGCGAACCGCCTGGTCATGGCCGACACGCTGGTCTACGTCCACGTCGAGGAGCGGACGAAAGCCGAGCAGAAGTACGGGTTCGGCCTTTACCAGGGCGGCGTTCCGCCGGGCCGGGAGATCAGGACGGTGCAGGTCGGTGCCGACGTGCAGGCGTGCGCGGGAACGCATGTCCGGACGACCGGCGAGATCGGACCGATCAGGATCCTTGGTGTCGAGCATATCCAGGACGGCGTCGAGCGGCTGGTCTTTGCGGCCGGTCTCGCTGCCGTGCATGCCGTGCAGCACATGGAGGAACTCCTCCGGGCATCCGCCGACGTGGTGAGCGTCCAGCCTGAGAACCTGCCGGCAACAGTAGCGCGGTTCTTTGGCGAGTGGAAAGAACAGAAGAAAGAGATCGAACGTCTCCAGAAGAAAGTGGTGGACCTCGAGATGCGGAGTCTCGACGGCGAGATGGTTGACGGGGTCAGGGTCGTCGTCAGGGAACTGGAAGCGACCCATAAGGAACTCGTCGCACTCGCCACCACCATCGCCGACGAGGGCGGCGTGGCGCTCTTTGCATCGGGAGACGGCAACGTGAAGGTTGTGGCGGCGTCGGGCGCATCAGCGGTGAACGCTGTCGATATCGTGCGGGAAGCCTGCGGCATCCTCGGCGGGAAGGGCGGCGGCAAGCCGAACCTTGCACAGGGCGCAGGCCCGGATGTCTCCCGTCTCGAAGAGGCGCTCGAGCACGGGCGCGACCGAATTATTGAAGCACTCCATGGCGAATGATGTTGTAGTTGTCCAGCCGGGCGATGAGCGAGCACAGAAGATCGCCCGGGCAATGGCGAGCCAGACGGCGAACGCGATCATCCAGGCCTTCGGCGGCGGACCGCTGACGTCGTCGGAGGTTGCCCGGCAGATGAAGATCCCGATCACCACCGCTTCCTACCACATCGAGAACCTCCTCGACGCCGGGCTTCTTGAGGTTATGGAGACCCGATGGAGCGAGAAAGGGCGCGAGGTGAAGGTTTACGGGCTTGCGAACCAGGTCCTCATCATCGCGTCGCCGGCAAGCGATCTCCGGTCGGTGCTGCAGAAGTACGCGATGCTTTTTGGGGTCGTCATCCTCGCGAGCCTCGGGCTCTGGGCAATCCTTCCGACGGTGCTGCCGCCGTCCTGGGGCGTGAAACCCACCTCAAGGAGCGTCGGAGAGGATAACGAGTTCTCGACGCTCCAGTCTCCTGTCCCGGCCCTGGACGGCGCCGGGGCGCTGCCGGTCCACGACCTGGTGATGGGCTTCTTCTTCGGGGCCTGCGCGGTGCTGCTCGCGCTGCTGGTCTATGAAGTCTACTACTGGTGGCGCACCGCTCCGCGCCACCGGGTAGGAGAAGAACAGGATGAGTAATGGGTATTGGGGTCTTTACTGCCGCCCCCTTGCAACTCCTGCTTCTGGCTGTTTTCCCGTTCCTGCTTCAACTTTTGCTCCGCATTTGGGACACCGGGTCTTTTTCGGGTTGATCTCTGCTCCACAGCTGTAGCACTTCGGCATGTTATATCACCACAGTATGCCTGATCATACTCTAGGACCATAATGCTATCCCACAGGGTTATGATTGAAAACTCGGGTACATGCCGAAATTTCCGGTAAACCCGGGGTGAAACGCACTGTATGATGGCTTTTGCGATCATACCCGGCCTGCTCCCCGGAAGGCCGGTTACCGGCCTCTCCGGGAGATGGTGCTCTCCCGGCGTGGGTGAGACGGAGCCGGCGATCCGGACACCCGGATCGCCTGCATGATCTGCGCACCCTTCGGACCTGTTTTCCGGGTATTTTTTGTTTATTATCATCAAATAGTATTTTCCAGGAATTTTTTGTGTCCGACATATATTTGAATATGGATAAAAATATAATCCCTGCTCGTCAACCATGATCCATGCTCGGCATCGTCCCGGAGATTGACCCGGAGGTCTTCTCGCTGGTCGTAATCCCGGTGTTCATCTTTCTCGCGCGTATCTGCGACGTTACCATCGGGACGATGCGGATCATCTTCGTCTCGCGGGGGATGAAGATGATCGCCCCGGTCCTCGGGTTTGTCGAGATCCTGATCTGGATCGTCGCCATCGGCCAGATCTTTCAGAACCTCACGAACCCCCTCAACTACTTCGCCTATGCGGCCGGGTTCGCCGCCGGGAACTACATCGGGATGCTCGTCGAGGAACGGCTGGCAATGGGGCTCGCGCTCATCCGGATCATCACCCAGCGGGATGCAACGAACCTCATCGATTACCTTCGCGCCGCCGGCTACGGGGTGACGGTCCTCGACGCCCAGGGGAAACAGGGGCCGGGCAAGGTTCTCTTCTCGGTGATCAAGAGAAAGAGCATCCGCGACGTGGAGGACGCCATCCACGAGTTCAATCCGAAGGCGTTCTACTCGATAGAGGATGTCCGGCGGGCGGCGGAGGGGACGTTCCCGGTCACTGTGCCGGGCCCGACCCCGTTCTCCTTTGGAAGGGTCATCAGGAAGGGGAAGTGACCCCCGGGTAGGTTATCCGGTAGACGGCGTTCGCCCGGTCGTCCGAGATCAGGAGCGAACCGTCGTTTGCGACCTCGACGTCAACCGGCCGTCCCCATGCATCGCGGCCCTGGAGCCAGCCCTCCGCGAAGGCCTCGTAGGAGACGGGCGTGCCGTTCTCGAGTTCGACCATCATCACCCGGTAGCCGATCGGCTCCGCCCGGTTCCAGGAACCGTGCTCGGCGATGAAGATCCTGTTCTGGTATTCTTCAGGGAACTGCTCGCCGTCATAGAACCGCATGCCGAGCGCGGCCACGTGCGGCCCGAGTTCCTGCTCGGGCGGCGTGAACTCGCTGCAGGACCGCTCCGCTCCGAACTCCGGGTCGGGGATCGACCGCCCGTGGCAGTAGGGGAATCCAAAGTGCATCCCCGGCTCCGGCGCCCGGTTCAGCTCGTCCGGCGGGACGTCGTCGCCGAGCCAGTCCCGGCCGTTCTCCGTGAACCAGAGTTCGCCGGTCTGGGGGTGCCAGTCGAAGCCCACGGTGTTCCTGATGCCCCGGGCGTAGACCTCGAGGTCGGTCCCATCAGGGTTCATCCGGAGGATGGTGCCGTACCGCTCGTCGTCGGGGTCGCAGACGTTGCAGGGCATGCCCACGGGGACGTAGAGTTTCCCCTCAGGCCCGAACGCGATGAACTTCCACCCGTGCGACGCGTCGTCCGGGAAGGCGTCGCTCACCACCGCCGGCTCGGGCGGGTTATCGAGGTTCGCCTCGATATCGTCGTAGCGGAGGACGCGGCTAATCTCGGCAACGTAGAGGGAGCCGTTACGGAGCGCAACCCCGTTCGGGGAATTAAGACCGCTCGCGATCGTGATCACCTCATCGCCCCTCCCGTCGCCGTCGCGGTCGGGGATGGCGTAGACGTTCCCCGGGCCGCGGCTCCCGACAAAGAGCGTCCCGTTCGGGGACATGGTCATCGACCGCGCTCCGGTGACGTTGGCATAGACGTCGATTGCAAACCCCGGCGGGAGGGTGATCGTATGGATCGGCAGGGTGCCGGCGGTGCCCCCCGGCGGCACCACGACGGCCACGGCGATCCCGAGGAGGGCAATCACCGCAACCGCGGCAAGGATGATAACAGTCCGGCGTGTCATGACGGGTCATCTCCGGGACTCCGGATGCCGGGAGGGTATATAGGCGTTACTCTGCAGGTATCACCCGTTCCCGAACCGCTCCCCGGTGTTCATGTACACGACGCCCCCGATGATGATCACGAGGAACAGGAGCCATGACGCGCCGGCCACGAATCCGGGCGCGCCTGCAACTGCCAGCAGCCCGCCGGCGAGGAGAATCGCGGACGCGGCGATCAGCAGAGCGCCCACGAATCCCGTCAGCGCTTCTTCGTCGTACTCTGCTTTCTCTTCGGCAGAAGCAGTGTTATAGCCTGCAATGAGGCCGCTTGCGTTGAATGCCCTGATGATGATCCCGAGAACCAGCACGATTGTTCCGGCCAGGATATTCGCGATCCACACGGTATACCAGGATCCCGTTTGGGTTCCCGGCGCTAAGGTGTTATGGTTGTTCTCCTGGAGCCGGCAGCAGATGGAGCGAGGCGAGCCGGCCGGATCGATCGCGGCCGCTGGTATCGGCCGCCCGGGCAATGGCGGCTCCCTGCGCCCGGAAAAGCCGTCCGTGCGGGTGCGTAACTATTTTTACCTCTGCAAAAAGATTATCGATGTTGCCAACCGGCAGGAAGGATGAATCTATGATAACCATTATTGCCAGATGCAGTGCCAGAGCGGGCAGGGCCGAAGAACTCGTGCAGCTCGCCGGTAACCTGGTCGATTCGAGCAGGAAGGAGGAAGGAAACGTTTCCTACGATTTCTACGCAGATATCGCAGACCCCGCGAAGTTCACGTTCATCGAGGTCTGGAAAGACCAGGCCGCAATCGACTTCCATAACGCGACTCCGCATTTCCAGGGATTCGTGGAGAAAGCGGGCCCCTTGTTCGCCGGTCCGCTGGATGTCGCCCTGTACCGGAAGCTCTCCTGATACCGCCCTCCGGGAGACGGTATCAATTTTTTTGGACCACAATTGCGGTTCCACGCTCCGTGCGATTGTTTTCCCGCCCATGCGTCAGGGAATATCGATATGGAGTCTCCCGGCAACTCCCTGTATGTGCTCCGGCACCTCGTTTGTCCGCTTCTCTCCCCCGGAGACCACCGTATACACCTTCGAGAGTTTCAGGAGGAGCTCCTCGGGCGAGAGATGCGCAGATAGCCCCGCCTGCTCGATCCTGTTCTGGATCCGGCAGTAAAGGTAGGAGCAGAGGAACTCGATAAATATGTGGCCGAAGACCGCTGTGGCGTCCTGGAGGTAGGGCTTGTCTGCCAGGAGCAGGCTCTTGAACGCGTCGAAATGGTCCTCAACCATGTTCCGCGACTTATACAGTTCGTAGATCTCCTGCGGGTCCGCCATGATCGAGGAGAGGAGCAGGATCCTGCCGGCGCGTTTCATACGCTGGTTCAGCGTTTCCCGGTCGATCTGACCCACTTCCAGCAGGCGGTAGAGGGTTTTCTTCTCCTCTATCTCGAGATCGGCATCCTCGTAGAGGTAGAGCATCAGGCCGTTGACTTCGCGTTTGCCGGCACGAATGAGCCGTTTGCGGTAGAAGAAGTGGTCGGTGAGATGGATCCTGGTTGCATACCGCGCACTGTTACGGCGCTGGAGGACGACGAACGGGATCGTTCTCTCCCGCAGGAGAGTCTCGTTCGCCTCTGAGACGGTTCGCCGGTCGAGGATGAGCGTCGTCCTTGCAGTATCGCTCTCCGCAAGGGATGCGATGAGGGTAGCGGCGTCCCCGACCGTTCCCGGCAGGACCTGAAACATCGTGGGGAGGCGGGTATCCGTTGCGATGAAGAGCGCGATGTTGATCTGCCGCAACCAGACGTTATCCGTGTTATTGTTGAACTCGCCAAGGTTGAAGATGTCCGAGCTGGAGAAGACGAACGAGAGGTCGTAGACGAGCTGGTGCGCCTGTGTGGAGAGGTGCCGGAACACCGCCTGCTGGGCGGCATGGTCGCTGCCGATTGCAGCGAGGACCCGGGAGAGGGCGCCGAGATCACAATCCGGCGTAATGCCGAGGACGTTGTCGAGTTTTTCCCAGGCGTCCCCAACCCTCGCGAGCGGGGTGTACGCGGCGGTCCGGGTAACGGTGAGTGCGACGATCTCCTGCCAGCAGGTGGGGAACGCTTCGCGGAGGACGGGGATCAGTTCGCCGAGTTCCTCTGCCATCAGGGCGGCATTTCCATGTTCATAAACACTGCGGGGCTGTATGGGGGTGCCCGCGCCTCTTGTTCCCTTGGCGATGAGGCCGTGTTCTTTCGTGAGCCGCCCGAGGTAGGTGCTCACCTTCTTCGGTGATCTGGTCGTCCGGTCATAGACGCTCGTTGAGCGATAGACATATGGTTTGCCCTGAATCTCCTTGATCTCGATAC
>Ga0265294_10002736_pt1 | contig 22951 bp, 16 predicted proteins | sample MunlanPumphouse3_FD_192504 | JGI IMG/M metagenome (GOLD analysis project Ga0265294, IMG submission 192504) | Groundwater microbial communities from a municipal landfill in Southern Ontario, Canada - Pumphouse #3 | ecosystem: Environmental > Aquatic > Deep subsurface > Groundwater | place... | reverse complement strand
TGATATTATTGTGAATTGTTGCAGATCCACTATATATCATCAGTCTGGGCTCTTCAAGTTATTTCTTTGTAAAATCAAAAGGATAAACCAATTTTTGCATCACCAATCCATTCCCGAAAGTTGAGTTATAACAATTGGCGCGTCCTATTTCGGTTTTGCGAATAATGTCGATACACAGGCGTCTGAACATACTCGGCGAGGTAATGGGGGTTCCGTCGGTGCGCGTGATGATGGAGGCGACGCCGGTTGCCTGGGCGAATTCGTCCTGAAGGCGCTGAATGTCGTCGATGTTGAACAGGTCTTCAAAGGCGATTCTGGCGACATCATCCAGAGGCCGGGTCAGCGCCAGAATGCGCTTTTCCAGAGCCGCTTCCGCGTGCTTGCGCTCGGTGATGTCCTCCCAGATCCAGATGGAGCCGTCGTGGGGTCTGGAAGCGTCCAGCGCTCTCCCCTCAAGCCTGCACCAGAACGTCGAACCATCCCCTTTGCGCATCTCGGTTTCGACCGCTGCTTTCTTCCCCTGAGAGAGAAGAGGATAGGCCTCATTTCCATGCCTCTGATACATCTCATCATTCAGATAAAGGATGCGCGTGGAAGCGCCCTTGAACTGCTCCGTGGGAATGTTGAACAGTTCGGGCATTCGCGGATTCACCCACTCAAAGATTCGGTTCCGCACAAAAGCAATCCCCACCGTGCTGTTGTTCAAAATCACGGACTGCATTCGGCCGAGCTTCTGGACAGTTTCTTCGGCTTGCTTGCGATCTGTGATGTCGCGATCGAAAGTGCATGCCAGCCAGCGATCGTTAAACTCAAAATATTTACTGCTCACTTCTACCGGAAAGATATCGCCGTCCTTGGTGCGGTGGCGCGATTCAAAAGTCATGGTTCCCTGGCGCCGCAGATCCTCTTTGTGCCGATCAAACTGATCGGGTGGGACGTCCGGGTCGATATCAAAAACCTTCATTGTCTGCAATTCATTCCGCGTGTATCCCATCGAACTGCAGGCAGCCTCGTTGGCGTATACGATGCCGCCCTCGTCATCCACCCAGAGAATGCTGTCCGGCGCCTTGTCCATGGCGAACTGGGTTCTCTTCAGAGAGTCTCTTTCAAGCTTCCGTTCGGTGATATCCAAGAAAAATCCGCTCCAGAGAATGCTGCCGTCCGGCATGCGTTCCGGGGTCGAACGGGCTTCAATCCAGATTTGCCTCTCATCGATAAAAAATCTGAATACGGCATGATAGGACATCAGGAAATTCGCCGATTCCAGAACGCCCTTGTGGAACTTTTCGATGTCTTCAGTGCGTATTTTTCCGATAAGAACGGAAGCGTCGCGCATCGCTTCATCAGGCGATATTCCCGTTACGGCGCGCAAAGACTCGTTTATGTATGGGAAAGAATAGGTTCCGTCCGGGGCCATCATGAACTGATAAACAACGCCAAGCGATTTATCCGAAAGTTTCTTGTAATTGGCTTCGCTCTCGCGCAACCCTTCCACAGTCCGCTTCGCGTTGTCCAATTCCGCTTCCAGTGTTCTGATTCTTTGTTCCAGGTCTTCGCAGGTGTATTTTCTACTCATAGATATGAGTTCCTCCATGCACTTGGAAATCAGTCTTCAGCTCGACTTGTTTTCCCCAAGACCTTGGACGGAAGGGTGTATTTTCAAGTATCCGCATGTTTCCCGGCAGCGCTGGAGTATTTTCAACCCTTATTTTTTCAATTTTGCACACTTCTGATACTTCATCAATCGAAAAGCGCCGGATGAATCTAATCATATTTCTCAGCAACCTATATTTATCAATTATTTCAATGTGCTGTAAAATAAGCTAGTAATAGTGGAATTGCGGTTTTGACAAGCCGACATGCTGTGATATTCATGATCGCGGACGATTCACTTCGTGTCGCATGCTTCGTTGCACACGAGACATTCGAATGGTTCGACTCACGCAAAGAGACAGATTGAATCCTTCATCGTTCAAAACAGCAGACGACCTTCTGGCTGAGCGCATCGGCAAACAGGATGATGCCGGCATAATCTTCGCAAACCTCGGCCGTTTCGATGACCTTGACGGCATCCACCCACTTTTCCGCCGCAGGGACCAGTTGCAGCAGCCGGTTCGGCGATGTTTCAAACCATTCGGTGCGAAGGTAGTTGTCTCCCCCGTGCGGGAGCAGGGCCAGGTACAGCATATCCGATTCCACCAGTTCGTTGAGAAAATGCGTTCCCAGAGAGACGTCCGGCACGAGGTTCTCGTGCATGGCCACGATCTCGCAGAGCACGGAGATTCGGTTGATTGCCGCAAAGACTGCGGGAATGCCGAGGAAGGGATCACTGGTTCCCCATCGGCCCGGTCCCAGAAGCATAATGTCGCCCGCGGCCGGACCCGGGGCATGATTGATCTTTCCGATCAGCCCGGCCACCTCATATCGACCCTGGCGGGAAAGTCGTCCATAGACGTCCGGAACCACATAGACAAACCGCCCGATGCGAATGCGGCGGCTGTGTCCGATCACGGCGCCGGACGCCTGAATGATGGTATCGGCTTTTGAAACGTTCAACGGGGCGAGCTGGGGCGATTCCGTACCCTTGACGGGAAGGTGCCGGCACTGGACCAGGTGGATCCTGTAGGACCCGTCGTCCAAGAAGTTCAGCGTAAATTCGACATCCACCGGATAGTCGTAGGCTTCCTGAAGCACCCGCAGCATTTCGCGCATATCGGCGACAAAATCGGTGGCCGAAAGCAGCATGTCGAAGGTCAGCACCAGCGCCCTGACGGCATTGCCGGGCTCGGCGCGAAGCGCTCTGTCCTCGGAGGCGAACATCTCGATCGGAACGTCATGGCTTTCCTGCATCACATCGAGGAAATGGCCGGACATGGGCCGGTTGGCCTGAAGATCCAGGTAGTCCACCCGTCGCTGGGCGTACTGGCGGATCTGCTCGAAATTGGATTCCGGACGTTTCTGCGGAGCGTTCAGGGCCACAAGCCGGGTGTAGTCGTCATCCGACCGGTCGACGGCCCGGGTTCCCAGGCCGAAGACCAGCCTCAGCACGCCCGCCTTGGGATCGATGCTCTCGTTCCAGACATACGGGTTGAAGGAGAACCCCACGCCGGCGGCCTGAGGATAGTAGAAACGGCCATGCACCGCACCGGAAACCCGCATGATCAGGAGCGCCATCTGTTCATCCTGGTTCAGAAGATCCCGCTGCTCGCGGTACCGCAAGGCCTTTTCGCTCATTGTGCTCGCATAGATCGTCCGCACCGCCGACAGGAAGTCATCCAGACGGCGCTCCCTCGGTCCCTGGTTCGGGCAGAACACGCTCTCGTACTTGCCGGCAAAGGAGTTGCCGAACTGGTCTTCCAGCAGGGAACTGGAACGGACGATAATGGGCGACTGGCCGAAATAGTCCAGTATCTGCTCGAACCGCTCCAGAATGTGATCCGGGAACTGGCCCATGAGAATTCGCTGGCGGGCCTGAACAGCCCCTTCAAAGAATGTCTGGGGATTCCGCTGCTTCTGACGCAGCCACCAGACGCCGTTTCGAACCAGATAGGTGTAGAACACGTCGGAACCGACATAAAACGAGTCGTGATCTTCAAGCAGTTCGGCAAATCGAGACGAATGCCGTTTGAGAACGTTGCGGGCCACCAGCATGCCGACCGTTTTCCCGCCGATGAGTCCGGAGCCGACCATGCGTTTTCCGATGGCGAGAATATCTTCCAGTGTGAAATAGCGCGAGACGAGCCTGAGCACGCCCGGATCACGGGAAATGGCCATGCGGCTGAGGCGGCGGAAGGTCTCATGCTCCTTCTCCGCGGGGCAGGCGCCCGCTCTCACCGCATCGAGGGTCTGCTGGGCTTCGGTAAAGGATCGTTTCCAGAAACCCGGACGAATGTCGGAATGAAGGTCCGACCAGTTCACGGACGTGAGAATCGAAGAAATCAGCACGCTGGAGGTCACGGGCCTGAATTCATCTTTATCCCACACGTGCAGCATGTTCATCGTCGAAGAATAGCGGAACTGCACCTTGATCGGATGTATGTAGATCGCACCGCGGTGGCGGTAGAGCTCCAGAAACAGCTGCGTGGTTTCGATGATGGGACGGATGGCCTTGGAGCTGTGAAAATTCCGGAAGATCGCGAAATACGCCACGGTCTCCAGGTCGTAGAGGTACGGGCAGGTGAGCATGAAAAAATTGCCGAGCATGGCGTCCGAATACCAGTCGGCCGCCAGTTCCGACAGACAGTCAAAGACATAGAGCGCGCCACGGCCGGCGTTCTCGATCACCGCGTGAATTTGCGCAATGAAGGTCTCGAAGCCGTCTGCGGGATCCAGCGCATGCATCTCGATGCGGTCGTCAGCGTCCACCAGGGGCGGGTGGCTGGCAAACCGGAAATAGACAATCTTCCGGCCGGTCCGCACGGCCGCCTGGCAATACGGCGCAACGACCGCCACGTAGTCTTCAATCGCGTCCACCTGCCAGACGATGTTGTCCCCCGGAAGAACGCCCTTCAGCGCCCGGTCCAGACCGGGGAGGCCCGTGGTGAATGCCATGCCGTATTCGCTCATGCCGTGTTCTCCTTGTAACACAGTGGTTGTGTCTCGCAGACAAGCGCCTTGTCTGCCCTGTCAGTGTATGGAGAAGGCTGTTTGCCTGTCAAGAAAATACCTCTCCACATTCGGCCGCATCTTTCCAAGGGCAGTGAAGTGTGTCACTATGGCCGGAGAATGCCGCAAACCCCTTCGGGAGAATCCGGAAATGCGCAATTCCTTTGTTATCAGAGAATTTCAGCCATCAGATGCGGATGCGTGTTTTCAAATCCGCGTCGATGCCTTTCTGTCAAAATTCTACGGCCACCTCGGTCCGAACAGCATAACAGCTGCCGTCAACGCCTACATGCCGCTTGACTACATACGCATGGCGAAAACGATGCCTGTTTTCGTGGCCGCAGACGGCCGGGAACCGATCGGATTCGCTGTGCTGAAATGGAGCGGCATCAAGGAAGCGGAGATATTTTCCCTGTACGTCCGGCTGGATCGCGTCGGAAACGGCGTCGGATCAGGGCTTGTCGGAACCGCCGAAAACTGGCTTCGAGAAAGCCGCCCTGAAATTGAACGGATGACGGCCAGTACGGCGGTTCCCCTTCTGAATCAGGAATTTTATGAAAAGATCGGCTTTCACCGCTGCGGCGAAAGCCGGAAAGACTCCCCCGACGGCCCGGTTCACGTCGTTCATTTTGCAAAGAATTTGATGCAGGAACTTTGACAAACGCAGGACGAAACCGGCAGGCGGTTTATGCTTCAAGGCTTTTTTTTCAGCTCCGAAATTTCCCTTCTTAACCGCGTATTTTCCTCGGTGGTTTCCCGAAGCCGTTTGGCGAGCACTTCCGAAAACAAACGGTAAAGACTGTAGCTGAAAAAGACCTCATTGGTTTTCATCTTCCGGTCCAGAAGGGCGGCATCCAGGCCCAGAACCAGCGAATTCTCAAGAGCTCGAACCGATGCGGACCGGGGCGAACCGTCAATGACCCCCATTTCCCCGAAAATATCCCCGCTTCGATCCAGCGTGCCGATTACCTTGTCTCCTTTGACGATCTCCAGAGCGCCAAGAATTAAAAAGTATACCCAGGAGTCATAGTCTCCCTCCCGTATCAGCACCTCTCCGGCCATGCATTCCCTGACTCTGGCCAGTTGCTGGAACGTATGCAGATCTTCGTCGGAAAACATATCGAACTTCTTGAGTTTTCTCAGAATATTGATCATGCGGTCATTGTTTCGTCCGAAAACAACCTCTTTCATTCCGACCTCCGGCGCAAGGCTTGACGGGTTCTGTTTGAAGATCAAATACCACAGAAAACGAACCCTGTCGCCGGTGTTTTTCGGCAACTGTCCGTCTTTTGCCGCCGCATGCCAACGCACCGCTGTCAGGCGCCCTGTGCATTCATGCAGGCGTTTCCGTTTGACAGGCATTCCGTGATCCCCTATAAAATGGCTGAACCGGAGCAGGAGGGACGGCTGGAAAACAGGCTCATGGATTCATGGCCATTGGCGCAGGAAGAAGCCGCCGCCAATTGTCGCTTCATTCGAAACTGTTTCCGGATGAAAACGGTTTTTTTCAGCTTCGAATATTTGCGCACAGAGGATGCACGATGAACAACTCGAGATTGGCGGCGCGCGCCGTTATTTTGATCGCCGTGGCCGTTGTCCTGTCTCCGTTTCATATTCCAGTGGGAATTTCCAAGTGTTTTCCGGCTCAACACATGGTCAACGTCATCAGCGCCGTGATGCTGGGTCCCTGGTATGCCATGGGAGTGGCCTTTTTTGCCGCGGCGATTCGCAATCTTTTCGGATGGGGCACCCTTCTGGCGTTTCCGGGCGGCATGATCGGAGCGCTTCTCGCAGGTCTGATCTACCGGGCGTCGAAAAACATCTATGCCGCCGGCGTCGGCGAGCTGATCGGAACCGGCGTTCTCGGCGCCCTGGCCAGCGTATGGATTGTCGGGCCGCATCTGATGCATAAACCCCTGGCCGCGGGAACCATGATCGTCGCTTTCAGCATCAGCAGTCTGGGAGGCGCCCTGATCGGAGTGATCGCTTTAAAAATGCTTCAAAAAACAGGAATCTGGAACGATTGATCCGGCTGGCCGACATATGGTACCGCTATCCGTCTGCTGAATGGGCGCTCAAGGAGATCGCCCTTGAAACGCCGCAGGGCCAGTATCTGGTGATCTGCGGCGGCAACGGGTCCGGAAAGTCCACCCTGGGGTATCTTCTGAACGGACTGGCGCCCCATTTTTTCGGCGGCGTGCTTCAGGGATCGGTTTATATCGACAACGCATCCATTGATAAGCAAACGCCGGGGGATCTGCTCGCCACGGTAGGCCTGGTATTTCAGAATGCGGATGCACAGCTGTTCAACGCAACGGTTGAAGACGAAATCGCCTTTGGACTGGAGAGTCTGGGGCTTCCCCCGGATCAGATCGAGCGAAGGGTTCAGGACATATCCCGAGCCCTGGACATCGAAGACCTGCTGCACCGCTCTCCCATGGAGCTTTCCGGCGGAGAAAAACGTCTGGTTGCTGTGGCGTCGGTGTTGTGCCTGAATCCCAAAGTCCTTGTGCTTGACGAACCCTTTGCCAATCTGGACGGGCGCGGAACCGGACTGCTGCGAAAAATCCTTCAGCGCATACACCAGCAGGGCCGGAATCTGGTGGTCATCGAACAGATCATCGGTCCTTTTCTCGAAGACGCCGACCGGTGCATCGTGATCGAAGCAGGGCGAATCGTTTCCGACGGCCCGGCCCGAAACGCCCGAAGCGTTCTGAGCGAAAAGCATCTGATTCCCTGTTATCCGAGAAGAGACCCTGCCCCGCCGCCGAGGACCGACCCGGTGCTCAGCGTCAGAAATATCTGCTGCCGAATTCAGGACCGCCCCCTGCTTGAAAACATATCCTTTGAGCTCAGGCAGGGGGAAGCGGTTTCGCTCATCGGCCGGAACGGCGCGGGAAAAACCACCCTGATCAAGCATCTGAACGGGCTTTTCCGGCCGGTCTTCGGAGAGGTGCTGTTCCGCGGTGAAAACATCGCTTCAAAGCCCCCCGAGCAGATGGCCGCACGGGTGGGCATGTCTTTTCAAAACGCCAACAACCAGTTCTTTAAATCCACCGTCAAGGAAGAGCTGTCCGCAGGACCCCGCATGCTGGGGAAAAACCATGATGCATGGATTCGGGAAATCTGCGACCTCTTTGCCCTGAACGCGTTTCTGGAAAAATCGCCCTACCGGTTGAGCGAGGGAGAAAAAAAACGCACGGCCATCGCCTCGATTCTGGCCATGAAGCCCGAGCTTCTGATTCTCGACGAACCCGCCGCCGGTCAGGACGGGCGTTTTCGGGAAACGCTGGCCGCCGTGCTCAACATTCTGGAAAACCGGGGAAGCACGATTCTGATCGTCACCCACGATCTGACCTTTGCCGACGCCGTCACCGACCGCTGGATTCTGCTTGAAAACGGCGCCATTCGGGCCGACGGACCCTCTCATATCATCCAGAGTCATCCGGCCCTGTGCGCGAGCGCCATCGACGGCCATGTGAGTTGAGGTTTCATGGCAAAGCCTTCAGAAAAAATCAGCTTCCATCCGGTCACCCGCCTTTTCCTGTCCCTGGGGCTGATCGCGGCCGTCCTGATGGTTCGAAGCATGACGACGCTTTACATGCAATGCCTTGCGATTCTGTTGTATCTGCTGATTTTTGAAGACCGCGCGCAAAGAAAACAGATCCTGAAGCTGACCGCTCCAATGGCGATCCTGGCGGCTGCCATGACGTGGATCACCCTGGACGCGAAGACCGCGCTCTTTCTGACCCTGCGTTTCTGGAACCTGATGACCGTATCCGCGCTCTGTTTTCAGCGCATCGGCGCCGAGGATATGGCAAGCGCCCTGAGAAAACTCAGAGCGCCCTATCCCGTCGTCTTCATGCTCACGTCCGCCATGCGCTATATTCCTCTGATTCGGCTTCGGGTCCGGCATATTATCGAGGCCCAGAAATCCCGGGGCATCGATCTGCGGCTTCGGTTGAAAAACGTCTCCAATATCTTTGCCCTGTTTCTGCCTTTGCTGGTTCAGTGTCTGATGCTTTCCGAAGAGATGGCCATGGCCATGGAGTGCCGGGGGTTTTCCAGAAAAGGGCGCACGCTGCGGCACGGCAGCCGCCTTCAGGGCAAGGACTATCTTGCCATGGCCGGCGGCCTGATTCTGCTGCTGATGCTGTATCAGTGGGAATTTCGATAAGCTTTCAGGCCTGATTGAAGCTCAGGGCCGCGCTCTGATTGAGACAAAATATTATCATCCGATATCAATAAGTTATATTGTTTCCACTCAGATATTTGGTGCTTTTCAAATCATACGAATTGTGTTAAATGATCGGACCATGGGCCATATGATCTGCATTGCCAGTCAAAAAGGCGGCACCGGCAAGACCACCACCACGGTGAATCTTTCCGCGTCCCTTGCCTTGTTTGAAAAGCGCACCCTGGTCATCGACTGCGATCCTCAGGGCAATGCCACCACCGGCCTGGGCATCGACAAGAAAAAAATTCAATGGGATCTGTATGACGTGCTGCTTGGCAAGGCGCCCGCCGAAAAGGCGGTGGTTTCCACGGCCATGGATTATCTGAATGTCCTGCCCGCCAGGTTTCATCTTCATCAGATGGAAAACCGCCTGGCGCCCACATCCTTCCGGGAGCGGATTTTAAGAGCCCGCCTTCACGCCCTGGCCGCCGATTATGATTTTATCCTTCTCGATACGCCGCCGTCTCTGGGTTTTTTGACGCTCAACGCCCTGACAGCTGCCAGTTGGCTGATCATACCGCTTCAGTGTCAGCTCTATGCTCTCGAAGGCCTGGGACAGCTGCTGGCCGTCGTGCGTAAAGTCCGGGAAGAGTTCAATCGGGAACTGAAGATCGCCGGCGTTCTGCTGACCATGTGCGAAAACAAATCCGCCAGGCCGGATCCGATCATGTCTCAGATTTCGGACCGATTTCAGAAAAAAATCTTCAGAACCACGATTCCGAGAGATTCTTTGATCCGGGATTCGTCCAATTTTTCAAAGCCCCTGGCGCTGCATGACATTCTGGCCAGGGGAGCAGAGGCATATATGGATCTGGCCGATGAATTAATCCGGCTGTTTCAAAACAAAAGCAACCTTCAGCAAGCCATTGAAAATCCAGGTTGAATAAAGGGGGACTCTTGAAAATCACCGACACCCAACTGATCAAGGCCAAGGAAAGAGAGCTGATCCGCTCCATCACGCGGGATCTGGACTGGCGGATGATCCGAAACATTTTTCGCGAAAAGCACCAGCTGGAACTCGGAGATTCCGTGACTTACAAACACGGCGACATGGTGGTCCGCAACAGCGACATCGCCTATCAGCTGGACTTTGAGGTCAAGGTGTCTCTGAGCGTCATTCTGGACAGGGCGGGCAATTATCTTTCCTGCGCCACCTCGGCATATGTTCCGGAACCAGCGTCAGTGGTTGAAGAAAACAAGGGCGAGACGCCAACGTCCGAAAGCCCGACGACGGACCCTTCGCTTGAACCGCGGGAAAATATTTCCGAAATGGCTTCCCAGCTGGCCAGCATGATCTCAGAGATCAATGAAGCATAGCCGGAAGTAATGCCAAACAATTTGCGCCGTTAAGCCAGCACGTGTTTTTCCAGAACAAAGCACGAAAAAACGCCGGTAAAGACGGATTCACCTTCCAGGGTTACCCGCACGGAAACAACGTGTTTTTTACCCCGGACTTCGTCCACCCGCGCTTCCGCCACCAGCTTTTGTCCGACCTGCACCGGTTTGAGAAATCTGGACTCGGCGGCGCCCAGAACCACATTGGGATCATTGACCGCAATCATGGCCGCGTAATCCGCCAGACCGAAAACAAATCCCCCGTGAACCAGTCCCCTGGCATCCACCGCCATCTCCTGCAAGGGAGTCAGTTCCACGAGGCTGCATCCCGGTTCAACGCTGATCGCCCGGCCGCACAGCCCGGCGTCGATTAATTCATGTGTCTGGATTTTCATGGAGCCTCTCTTTCAAATCTTCGATTATCCAACACCTCCCGGACGCCTCGGGCCATATTCTCGAGGGAAATCGGCTTGTAAAAAAACTTTCGAATCCCCATGGCAAGCGCCTTCTGTTCGGTGATTCGATCGCTGTAGCCCGTACAGAGCACAATCGGAATATCCGGCGCAGCGTCCAGAATTTTGGACGCCAGGACATCTCCGGTCATTCCGGGCATGGTCATATCCGTAATCACCAGATCAAAACCGCCCGGGGACTCCTGAAACATTTCAAGGGCCTTGCCGCTGTCGGTGCATGTCTCCACCCGGTATCCGAGATATTCCAGGGCGCTTTGGGCAATTTCGGCAAGATTCGATTCGTCGTCGACAAAAAGAATGCGTTCCGTTCCGGTCGGCGGTTTCGAATCTTTGACAGCCCCAGGACCGGTTGTCTCTTCGTTCGAGCATGGCAGGCACACGTAAAACACGCTCCCTTTGCCTGGAGCGCTTTCCACCCGGATCATTCCACGGTGTGCCTTGACGATGGCTTGAACCACCGAAAGTCCCAATCCGGTCCCCCTGCCCTTGGTGGTAAAATACGGATCAAAAATCTTATCCGCGATTTCAGGCGCCATGCCGCATCCGGTATCCCGAACGCTGATCTGAACATGGGTTCCGGGCGTCAGATCCGGAAAAGACGCTGTGTCTGCTTCCGTAAGATCGACCTGCCTGATTCCCACCTCGATGGTTCCGGAATGGCTGCCCACGGCATGGGCCGCATTGGTCAGAAGGTTCATCAGGACCTGATGCATCTGGGTGGCGTTGGCCCGGACCACGATGGGTTCGGACTGAATATTCTGACGAATCGTCAGGGTGGCGGGCAGAGAAGCGCGAAGCAACTCGAGGCTTTCCTGCATGACGCTCTGAATATGAAGCGGTTTCATGTGCTGATCGGATTTTCGGCTGAAGGCCAGAATCTGCTGAACCAGATCCCTGGCCCGCTCGCTGGATTGAATGACCTTTTCCAGCGGGTTGATCACCGAAGGCTGTTTGGCTCTGGCCATGGCGATCTCGGTATAGCCGATGATCGATGAAAGAATATTGTTGAAATCATGGGCGATTCCCCCGGCCAGCGTGCCGATGGCCTCCAGCTTCTGCGCCTGCGTCAACTGCCTTTGAAGACTTTCCTTTTCCTGATCCGCCCGCTTCTCGGCCGTGATGTCCCGTCCGATGGACTGGTATTCCACCACCTGCAACTGCTCGTTGAAAACCGCCCGGTCGGTCCATTCCTGCCACCCAATGCCGCCGTCCGGAGCGGTCGCCTGGTGTTCATAAGTCACGATGGGATGATCCGGATTCAAGCCGGTGTAATGTTCGCGTACGCCCGACCGGTCTTTTTCGGGGATGAACTGAAAAAAGTTCGCTCCGATCAATTCCGATGGATTTTTGTTGAAATAGCCGCAGTAAAGGTCATTGACAAAGGTCAGGGTTCCATCCGGAAGAAACCGGCAGACCATGGCAGGCATATCATCCACCAGGGCGCGATACCGGTCCTGGCTTTGACGAAGCGCGCGCCGGGTCTCGTGAGTCTCGATCGTCTTCCCGATGACCTGCATCACCGTCCTGAAGATATCCGCGTCCTCAGTCTTCCAGTTGCGCAGAGACCGGGTTCCGTCAAACAGAATGAATCCGTAAAATACGTTCATGACGCGAAGGGGAAAGGCCAGAACCGACCGGATGTTCTCTATACGCAACTCGGCTTTCAGGGGCCCATCCGGAATATCTTCGATATCCGCAAAGTTCAGGATCTCTCCGGCCTTCAGTCGCAGGATCCATTGGGAAATCGCCCTGGCCGGCAGATTCTGAAGATTATTCCGCTTCAAAATCTCATTTTCCCGGATCCAGTGCGTCACGCAGTCCATGGATTCGGTTTCACCGTGGCAGTGAAACAGATACGCATGGCCGGCGTCGAGGGCTGTTCCCATCAATTTCAGGCAGTCCTTCAGAAATTGGGAGATATCTTCCGTCAGAACGGAGCGGCTTGAAATATCCGACAGAATTTTTTCAAGAAGCAGGCGGCGTTCAATCCCGGCCTCGGCCTCGTTGCGGTCATGAATTTCAACGGCCATCTCGTATAGAACCGCTCTGCCGTCCGGCCATTGGATCGCCTTGGGAAAACTCTGGAGCCAGCGTCCCAGTTTCGAATTGTAAAAGTTACGGATTTTTAAGGCATGCGGAGTTCCGGTAAAAAGATCGGAAATATCGCAATTTGAGCAGGGCAGATCCAGTCCGTAAAACGCCTTAAAACATTTTTTTCCAAGAACATCGGAGCCGAAGGCTTTCTTGACCGCCTGATTGGCGTAAAGCAGTTCATGGGAGAGCGGATCCGATACATAAACATAAATGTCTGAATCCAGATCGTCAAAAACAGACATCCAGCCCGCTTCGGTTTTAAGAGGCGGTTTTCCGGGCGTTTCTTGTCTTGAATCCTGGAATCCGTGATCGTTCTTTTGGAAATTCGAACCATTCTGCATTGATTATTCTTCCGCCAGAATCAAAGGGTTCCCGCTGCGAACGATCCGCGGCGGCCGTTCGGCCCATGGAAAGGACCGGGTTCACGCCATGACGCACAAAAAGCACTTGCGCATTTTTGCGCCGGAAATTTCTTTTCCAGAAAATCGGGCGGGGACAAAAAAGCAATCTCAAATCGGTCGAATTGGAGGAATCGCGGCAGACGGTCGGAAAATCCGGAAAACGGAAGTTCTGAAACAAATACTGATTCATTGTCTAAGTGCCCGTACTCGTCATGGATGAAGATCGATATTTTTCTATCTGAATCGGATACATGACAAAATTCTGTTTTTCTACCTAATGAAAACCGATCGTTATGTCAAGCAATAACGAGGAACTCTGTTGACTCAGATCCATGTTCAAAGTAGTATATTTTGAAATGAACGACAGTCTGGAAGGACAGACTGAAACCGTGTTTTTACAGTTTCAACCTCGGAGCGCGCATGGAACAGCATCCCGTCATTAAGACCCCTCTTCCGGGTCCCCGGGCATCGAGGCTCATTGAAACGGACCGCCGTTGTGTTTCGCCCTCCTACACCCGCATGTATCCCCTGGTGGTAGAAAACGGCAAAGGGTCCTGGGTGCAGGATGTCGATGGCAATACCTTTCTGGATTTTACCTCCGGCATCGCCGTATGCACTACCGGCCACTGTCATCCCCGGGTGGTCGAGGCGATCAAAAACCAGGCGGACCGCCTGATTCACATGTCCGGAACCGATTTTTACTACGGTCCGCAGATCCGTCTGGCGGAAAAGCTGGCTTCCCTGGTTCCGGGAAATAATCCCAAGAAAGTCTATTTCGGCAACTCCGGCGCCGAAGCGGTGGAAGCTGCCTTTAAACTGGCCCGCTGGCACACGCGCCGGGATCTGAATATCGCTTTTTACGGCGCCTTTCACGGCCGAACCATGGGAGCGCTCTCTCTGACGGCCAGCAAAACAGTCCAGAAAAAACACTACCATCCCCTGGTGCCCGGCATCACCCACATTCCTTATGCCTACTGCTTCCGATGCGCCTACAACCTCACCTACCCGCAATGCAATATGGCCTGCGTCCGCTGGGTGGAGGAAACCCTTTTCCGCACGACCATTCCACCGGAAGAAGTGGCTGCGATCATCGTGGAACCCATTCAGGGCGAAGGCGGCTATATCGTTCCACCCCCCGAATTTCACCGGGAACTTTACCGGATCGCCAAGTCCTACGGCATTCTCTATGTGGTGGACGAGGTTCAGTCCGGCATGGGACGAACCGGAAAAATGTTCGCCATGGAGCATTTTGACGTGATTCCGGACATGACCGCCATTGCCAAGGGAATTGCCTCCGGCATGCCGCTGGGCGCCATGGTGGCACCTGCCGATATCATGAACTGGGAAGCCGGATCTCATGCCTCGACGTTCGGCGGCAATCCGATTTCCTGCCAAGCGGCCCTGGCCACCATCGAACTGCTCGAAAATGAACTGATCGCCAACGCCGTCAAACAGGGGGAACGCCTGATTCAGGAACTCCGTCAACTCCAGGAAATCCATGAATGCATTGGAGACGTGCGCGGCAAGGGGCTGATGGTCGGCATCGAACTGGTCGCCGACCGTTCCAGCCTGAACCCCGCCGCCGAGCTGAGAAACGGCATTATCCGGAAAGCCTTTGAAAAGGGTTTGCTGCTTCTGGGATGCGGAACCAACAGCATCCGCTTCTGCCCGGCCCTGACCATATCCTCGCGCGAAATCGATCTTGGCGTTTCGATTCTCGATGAGGCAATCCGGGAGACGGCTGAATGACATCAAACATCCAGTCTGGAAAGATGACGTCATGCGCACACTCTTGAACCGGTTGGGTTTGACCGAAACACTTTCCGGCGTCGGTTCCGGCGCGTGGCTTCCCGGGCAGGGTTCCGTGGTTTCCGCGGTTTCGCCGATCGACGGCGGAACGTTTGCCAGGGTCCGATGCGCCGATGCAAACGAATACGACCGGATCAGCGGCAGTGCGAGCGAGGCCTTCATGAAATGGCGGACGGTTCCGGCGCCCCGGCGCGGCGAGATCGTGCGGAACATCGGAACGGCCCTGCGCAGGGCCAAGGCGGATCTGGGCGCCCTGATCACCCTTGAGACAGGTAAAATCCGTGCCGAAGCCGAGGGGGAGGTTCAGGAAATGATCGACATGGCGGATTTTGCCGTCGGTCAATCACGGATGCTCTACGGACTGACCATGCACAGTGAAAGGCCGGACCACCGCATGTACGAGCAGTGGCACCCGCTGGGGCCGGTGGGCGTAATCACCGCATTCAACTTTCCTGCGGCCGTCTGGTCCTGGAATGCTCTGATCGCCCTGATCGCCGGAAACACGGTGGTCTGGAAGCCATCCTCCAAGGCGCTTGTCGCCGCAGCAGCCATTGTCAACATCGCCTGGCGCGTGCTGCGGGAAAACGGTCTTCCCGACGGCATCGTCAACCTTGTATCCGGAGACCGCAACCAGGTGGGCAAAAGATTGCTTCAGGACCCTGGAATTCCTCTGGTGTCGGCGACCGGAAGCGTCGCCATGGGCCGGGAGGTTGCCGGAATCGTATCACGGCGTCTGGGGAAAACCATTCTGGAGCTGGGCGGCAACAATGCCGTCATCGTCACCGCCAGCGCGGATCTGAATCTCGCCGTACGCGCCATTGTCTTCGGCGCCGTGGGAACCGCCGGGCAGCGTTGCACCACCACCCGACGGGCAATCGTTCACGAAAGCATCTTTGACGTTCTGTCCAGGGCGCTGATTCACGTCTACCGGCAGATTTGCATCGGCGATCCGCGCGAGTCCGAAACCCTGATGGGGCCTTTGATCGACACGGCCGCCGTCGACCGGATGCAGGCGGCCCTGCAGATCGCCCAGGCCCAGGGGGGCCGGATTCTTTATGGAGGAAAAAAACTGTCCGGAGGAATATTTGACGCCGGAACCTATGTCGCCCCCTGCATCTGCAAAGCCGACCCTCAAATGTCCATCGTCGCCGAAGAAACCTTTGCCCCGATTCTTTACCTGATGCCCTATTCGAGCCTGGATCAGGCAATCGCTATTCAGAACGCTGTTCCCCAGGGACTTTCTTCGGCCATTTTTTCCAATGATCTGCTGGAAACAGAAGCCTTTCTCGGCTGTAAGGGCAGCGACTGCGGCATTGCCAATGTCAATGCGGGCACATCGGGCGCCGAGATCGGAGGGGCTTTCGGCGGGGAAAAGCATACCGGCGGCGGCCGGGAAGCGGGTTCCGACGCCTGGAAGGCGTATATGCGCCGCCAGACCTGCGTCATCAACGCATCCGGGAAGCTCCCGCTTGCCCAGGGCATCCGCTTTCAGATCGATTCACAAGAATCGCGGTGAGTCCAAAATATTCATCCGGCCGCCGGAGCCTGATTTTCCCTGTTGCGGGCCGGATATTTAAAAACACCATCAGGAGCCTGTTGTGCCGAATCACATAACGGAAAGAATTCAAAAGATCAGAGAACGTCTCGGCAAATCCGATATCGACACCTTCTGGGTGCTGGCCGAGGAAAACCGGTATTATCTGAGCGGATTCCGGGGCGAAGACGGCCAGTTCGACGAATCCGCGGGCGTGCTGTTCATTACCGCGGACCGGTGCGTTCTGGCCACGGATTCCCGCTTTGAACTTCAGGCCGGGGCCGAAGCCCCCGACTTCGAGGTGGTCTGCTACAGAAAAAGCCTGTCGGATTCGATATCCGAAATCTTTGCCGACCTGAAAACACGAAAGGTCGGATTCGAGGGCGTACGCATGTCCGTGGCCCAGCACGAAAAGATCGCCGGACGTCTGAAGGAGGACGGGCTTTCGGTTCAGATGATCTCAACCGAGGGGTGGGTGGAAGAACTCCGATCTATCAAGACTGAAGCGGAAATTCAGGCGATTCGAAAGGCCCTGAACCTTGCCGAAACCGCCTTCTCGAACATCCTGTCCGGAATCAAGCCGGGAGTGACCGAAAAGCAGCTCGCCTGGGCGCTGGAAAAAGCCATGCGGGAAGCCGGCGCGGACGGGCTTTCCTTTCCCGTCATTGCGGCGGCCGGTCCCAACAGCGCCCTGCCCCACGCCATTGCCGGCAACCGCCCGATTGAAGCCGGAGAACCGATTCTTCTGGACTGGGGCGCCCGTCTGGACGGCTATTGCTCGGATATTTCCAGAACCCTGATCCGGGGAACACCGGATAAAAAATTTCAGACCCTGTACGCCATTGTCCGGGAAGCTCAGCAGAAGGCCATCGAATCGATCCGTCCCGGAATCGGCGGCCGCGAAGTCGACCAGATCGCCCGGAATCATATTGCCCGCATGGGGTACGGGGAATACTTCGGTCACGGTCTTGGACACGGGGTCGGACTGCGCGTTCACGAACATCCCCGCCTGGGTCCCTCCAGCGATCAGACGCTGGTTCCGGGAATGGTCGCCACCGTGGAACCGGGCATCTATCTTCCCCAGTGGGGGGGTATTCGAATCGAGAACATGGTCTGGATCCGTGAAGACGGCCCGGAGGTTCTCAATTCGCTGGATACCGCCATGACATGTCTTGAATGAGGAATCTTCATGAGCCGGAATGCATCGTTGACCATTGCGCCGGACGCCCTGGTCGATCAGTATCTGAACTATCTTCGTGTTGAAAAAGGACTGGCCGGTCAGACCATCGAGGCTTACAGCCGGGACCTGACCCGTTACCTCGATTTTCTTCATCGAAACGAGGTGCATGTGATTGCGGAAACGGACGCCTCGATGATTCTCAGACATCTGATCGAACTGCGCAGCCAGGAACTCGGCGCAAGATCCAGGGCCCGTCATCTGGTGACACTGCGGGGGTTTTACCGTTTCTGCTTTCAGGAAAAGATCTTATCCGAGGATCCGTCTCGAATGGTGGAACTGCCCAAGATCGGATTCAAGCTTCCCGATGTTCTGTCGGTAGAGGAAATCCATGCACTGATTCAGAGTCCGGACCCATCCCGCCCTCAGGGGGTCAGGGATATCGCCATGATGGAGCTGTTGTATGCCGCCGGGCTCCGGGTCTCCGAACTGATCGGCGTGCGGGTTCCGGATGTGAATCTGGAAGCCGGGTTTGTCCGCGTCACCGGAAAAGGCGCCAAGCAGCGGCTGGTTCCCATCGGACAGTATGCCAGGGAAAAAATTCAGTTCTATCTTCAGAACGCCCGCAATCGGCTGATCAATGGGCAGTCCAGCGTCTATCTGTTCATCGGCCGCCAGGGAAAGCCCCTGACCCGCCAGGGATTCTGGAAGCTGCTCAAGCGCTACGGCCGGCAGACCGGCATTGAAAAACGGCTGACCCCGCATTCGTTCCGGCACTCTTTTGCAACCCATCTGCTGGAAGGAGGCGCCGATCTGAGAGCCGTTCAGATCATGCTCGGGCATGTGGATATTTCGACCACCCAGATCTACACCCATGTAGCAAATGATCAGTTAAAGCAAGCGCATCGGAAATTTCATCCCAGAGGCTGATCGGCAAAGGCTTTCCGTCCATCGTGAGCCTCAAATTTGCCCATGGTTCTTGACACTTCCCGAAGGATCGAGTAAGTTTAGCACTTTCGGAAAGCCATCGCACTCGTGCGGGTTTTTCGACCCGGAAATCCTGGGTTTGACTTAAATTCATCGAAAAGAGTTCGAATTGAACAATGCGGTAAACCCTTCGAAATCAGCCTGGTGGAAACCCGGTGAAATTCTGCCCCGATCCGGGAACCAGGAGATTCATCAGGCCCTGTTGCAACTGGATTCCGCCTTTTGCCTGATCAACGACGGTCACAGCATCCGGCTGGGCCGCAACGGGGGCATTCGGCTGGAAGGCGCAGCAAGGGAAAATTTCGAATATCCGCTTCTGGCCTATGCGCCCGCCTTTCTACCCGAGCATCTCGGAAATTCCGCCTTCTGCCGGGCCTACGGCCTCCGCTATCCTTACATTGCCGGCGCCATGGCCAACGGCATCACTTCCGTTGCCATGGTCAAAGCCATGGCCCATGCCGGCATGATGGGATTTTTCGGCGCCGCCGGCCTTGGACTTGAAAAAATCGAACAGACCATTGAAGATCTTCAAAGGGATCTGAAAAACCTGCCTTTCGGAATCAACCTCATTCACAGTCCCGGTGATCCGGCGCATGAATCCGCCGTGGTCGACCTGTTTCTGAGAAAGCGGATACGACACATCAGCGCCTCGGCCTATCTGGATCTCAGCCTGCCCCTGGTCTATTACCGGGTCAAGGGCATCCGGCGCGACCCGCAGACCGGGAGCGCGGCGTGCGACCATCATATTTTTGCAAAGGTTTCCCGGGTAGAGGTAGCGGAAAAGTTTTTTTCCCCGCCGCCCAAAAAGTTTCTTGACCGCCTGATCGAACAGGGGTTGATTACCCGGGAACAGGCCGATCTGTCCGCATCGGTACCCATGGCGAACGTGCTGACCGCCGAGGCGGATTCCGGCGGGCATACCGACAACCGGCCGGCCATATCCCTGTTTCCCACCATGCTGGCGCTAAGAGACGAGATGGTCCGACGCCATGGATATGACCGGCCCATCTGGATCGGGCTGGCAGGCGGCATTTCAACGCCCGCAGCCACGGCCGCCGCTTTTGCCATGGGCGCCGCATACGTGGTGACCGGATCCGTCAACCAGGCCTGCGTGGAAGCGGGAACTTCCGAGACCGTCCGGCGAATGCTGGCCGAAACCCGCCAGGCCGATGTGATCATGGCCCCTTCGGCGGACATGTTTGAAATGGGCGTCAAGGTGCAGGTGCTCAAGCGCGGAACCTTGTTTGCGCTGAGAGCCGCCAGGCTTTACGAACTCTTCACCAGGTACGAGCGCTACGAGGATATTCCGGAAAAACAGCGGCAGATCCTTGAGCGCGATTTCTTCCGTAAAAGTTTTCAGGAAGCATGGGAACAGACCCGGGCGTTTTTCGCCCGCCGGGATCCCAGGCAGATCGCCCTGGGGGAAAAAGATTCAAAGCACAAGATGGCGCTGGTGTTCCGCTCCTACCTGGGCCAGTCGTCCATGTGGGCGATCCAGGGCGAGCCTTCGCGCAAAATGGATTACCAGATCTGGTGCGGACCCTCCCTGGGCGCTTTTAACCAGTGGGTCAAAGGGTCTTTTCTGGAAGATCCCGATCATCGGGACGTGACAACCGTGGCGATGAATCTTCTGGTCGGCGCCTGTGTCGCGGCCCGCGCCGGCTGGATTCGAAGCCAGGGCGTCGCGCTGCCCGAATCATCAGGACGATTTGCACCCATGACTCTTTCCGATATCAACACGCTGCTGGCGAATCAGAGGATAACCGATGACCACTCGAACCTGTAAAAACCCGCCGATCGCCGTGATCGGCATGGGCTGTTTCTTTCCCAAGGCAACGGGCCTCAAGGCATACTGGCGTTTACTGTTTCAAGGCATCGATGCCGTAACCGACATTCCGGAAAACTCCCACTGGTCGGCCGCCGATTATTACGACCCCAATCCGGGCAAAGCCGACCGGGTCTGCTGCAAGCGCGGAGGATTTCTTTCTCCCGTGATGTTCGATCCGACCGAATTCGGCATACCACCGGCCATTCTGGAAGCAACGGACACCTCGCAGCTCCTGGGACTGGCCGCGGCCAGGGCCGCTCTGCGGGATGCCGGATATGACGATGCCAGAGATTTTGACCGGGACCGTACCAGCGTGATCCTCGGAGTGACGGGCACTCAGGAACTCGTCATTCCCCTGAGCTCGCGGCTGGGATATCCGAAATGGGAAAAAGCCCTCAGAAAAGCAGGCATTCCGGCGTCGACCATCTCACAGATCATTGAAGACATCTCCGGCGCCTATGTGCCCTGGCAGGAAAACTCATTTCCCGGGCTGCTGGGCAATGTGGTGGCCGGCCGAATCTGCAACCGCCTGAATCTGGGCGGAACCAACTGCGTGGTGGACGCGGCCTGCGCCAGCTCCATGGGCGCCCTTCATCTGGCGCTGATGGAGCTTTCCTCCGGGAAAAGCGATATGGCGGTATCCGGCGGCGTGGACGCCCTCAACGACATCTTCATGCATATGTGCTTTTCCAAATCTTCCGTCCTGTCCCGCTCCGGCGACGCCAAACCGTTTTCAAAGCATGCGGACGGAACGGTTCTCGGAGAAGGCGTCGGTATGATCATTCTCAAGCGTCTGGAAGATGCGGAAAAAGACGGGGACCGGATCTATGCGGTCATACGCGGCATGGGCTCCTCCAGCGACGGAAAATTTCAAAGCATCTACGCCCCGCGAATGGAAGGCCAGATCAAAGCCCTCAAGGCCGCCTACAAGGCCGCCGGCGTATCTCCGGACACCATAGGGTTGATCGAAGCGCACGGAACCGGCACCCGGGTGGGCGATCAGGTTGAATTCAACGCCCTCTGCAAGGTTTACGGCCCTGAAATGCCCGAAGGCCGGCGCTGCGCGCTGGGATCGGTCAAATCCATGATCGGTCATACCAAGGCGGCCGCAGGCGCCGCAGGTCTGATCAAGGCGGTGCTTTCCCTGCATCACAAGACTCTTCCCCCGACCCTGAAGGCTGACGAGCCGGACCCCAACCTGAATATCGAAAACAGCCCCCTGTATCTGAACACGGCAACACGCCCCTGGTTCAGCACCCCGGATCATCCGAGACGCGCCGCGGTCAGCGCTTTCGGATTCGGCGGCAGCAATTTTCACGCGGTTCTGGAAGAATATTGCGCAGATAAAGCGGACATCTCCTGGGACGGATCCGTTGAGATCCTTGCCTTTGACGCCCAGAGCCCGGAAGCGCTTTGCACGCGGCTGCAGGAATTTGTGTCCCGGCTTCCTCGGGGCCTTGAAGATGCTTTTCCCGGACTGGCCCGTGAAACCCGCCGATCGTTCTCCGCACAGGCGCCCTGCCGGCTGCTGATGGTCATTCAGGATCCGGCGGATCTGCCGCGGCGCATTACAAAGGCCATGGATGCGATCGCTTCTCATGGATTGAACCCGTTCAGTATTTCGGACATTTTTTACGGCAGCGGCCAAAATCCCGGAAAAATCGGATTTGCATTCCCCGGCCAGGGAAGCCAGTATCTTGCCATGGGACGGGACCTGACATGCCTTTTCCCTCAGGCCATGAAACGTCTGGAAGCGGCGGATGCAAAATTCAACTCGCTGAACGATCGGATCTATCCGATTCCGGCATGCTCCGATGAATCGAAAAAGGAGCAGGAAAAGACGCTTCGCAGGACCGACGCCGCCCAGCCCGCCATCGGGGCTGTCAGCATGGCCATGTTCGATATTCTGGATTACTTCGGAATTCGGCCGGATGCCGTATGCGGCCACAGCTACGGAGAACTCTGCGCCCTTCATGCGGCCGGACGCCTCGATGCGGATGCTTTCCTGTCGCTTTCCGTTCTTCGGGGCCGTCTGATGGCCGAGGCGGGCGGCAAACATGCCGAAGGCGCCATGGCGGCGGTCAAGGCCCCCTTGAATGAGATCGAAAGGATCATCCGGGATTTTTCTCTGAACGTGATCCTGGCCAACCGCAACAGTCCTGAACAGGGCGTCCTTTCCGGCAGCATCGAGGCCGTGAAGAAAGCCGAAGACATCTTCCGGCAAAACGGTCTTGAAACCGCGAGACTGCCTGTTTCCGCCGCCTTTCACAGCCCCCTGATGCAGGAGGCTCAGAAGCCTTTTGCCGCGGCCCTGGAGAAGATCAATTTTTCAAAGGCAAAAATTCCGGTCTTTTCCAATGTTTCGGGCCGGCAATATCCGGAAGACAGCCAGGCGGCCCGGAAACTTCTGGCCGATCAGATTCTTTGTCCCGTAGACTTTCTCGGAAACATCGAAAACCTGTTCGCCGACG
>Ga0265294_10002734_pt1 | contig 22962 bp, 17 predicted proteins | sample MunlanPumphouse3_FD_192504 | JGI IMG/M metagenome (GOLD analysis project Ga0265294, IMG submission 192504) | Groundwater microbial communities from a municipal landfill in Southern Ontario, Canada - Pumphouse #3 | ecosystem: Environmental > Aquatic > Deep subsurface > Groundwater | place... | reverse complement strand
CGAATTGATTAGGTATAGAGAGTATCTCACTTGGCCTGCGCAGTGGATTTTAGGGGGAGGATGGAATCGTAATAAATTAACTGATCCCTTAGCTTTGAATAAATCAGTTTTAGATAAAGTATTTCCAGATCGACCGGTAGCGTTATTTAGTAGAGATTACCATGCCAAATTATTAAATAGTAAAGCCTTACAAATAGCGGGATGGGATAGAAACACCAAAGATCCTCCAGGGGGAAGATTTGAAAGAATGCCCGATGGCTCACTTAGCGGAGTATTATTTGAAACTGCTACAGAAATGATTGACCCCTTTGTTAAAGCTCCTCCTATGTATGCCATTGTTGATGGCATCAAAGAGACGGTTAACGGCATCTATAAATTTGGCTTGGTGGGTTTTCATGCAATGGAATCGCATCAAAGTGCCTCGTTATTGCAAGAAGCACAAAAGCAAGGCTCACGCTTTAGAACATGTTGGCACTTCCAATCTAACGAGTTGGATATGATGATTTCTGCAGAAAAAAGAAGTTATGAGGGTAACGAATTCTTTAAAATAGGAGGGCTTAAGTTATTTGGAGACGGCTCATTGGGTTCGCTTACGGCAGCAATGTTTGAACCGTATCCAATGGATGCAAGCAATCGGGGAATTCTTCGCTATAAAGATGAAGAACTATACGATGTTATGGAAAAGGCCGCCCAAGCTGGTTTTGCCAGTACGATTCATGCCATTGGAGATCGGTGTGTGCGTCAAGTTATAGATACCGTATTAAGATTACGGAAGAATCCCCAATATCGGAATCTATTCCATCGTATTGAGCACGTTCAATCTATTAGGCTGTGCGATATTGCGGATTTGAAGAAATCAAATCTGTTTGCTAGTTTGCAACCAGTACATATCGCCAACGATATTCCTATGATTCATAATTCTTGGGAGCACATAATCGAGGAAGTATATGCCTTTAGAAGCATGCTACAAGCTCAAATACCCTATGCTTTTGGTTCGGATGCCCCTATTGAAACCATAAATCCTTTCTTGGGGATATATAGTGCCATAAAACGCAAACATGATACAGATCCCCACAAAGAAACCTTAAATGAAAAAGAAAGCATCAGCGTTAATGAGGCTATAGCTGGTTATACTATCGGCGCTGCGACTGCCTCTTGTTCTCATCATTTACGGGGTAAGATTGCTAAAGGTTTTTTGGCAGATCTTATCGTTATAGAAGATTATCGCAAACTGCCCGAAGAATATTGGCTGGAAGCAAGATCGTTGTTTACTATGATAGATGGAGAAATTGTATTGAACGATCTGTAGTATTTACACCATTATTGTTACGATATAAATACGCATTTCATTCCTATTTTCTCCTACGGGCAGGGTGGAACAATTTGTATGATTCGGGCTTGAATGCTGAGCAATCAATATAAGAGATTTGCCCATACAGAAAAAATAAAACAGGTGCTTTTATATGTAGCCATGATGAGCTATTCTTGTGTTTTTTGCAATAACTGTAATGCAAACCTCCTTCTTGATACTTTTACGGAGAGTTAAGGCAAGTTTAGGCTACCATCATCATATCGATAAGGGAGAATCTCGGGATAAACCCACGCTATGTATGGCTTGAAACAAGGAGAGTGAGGTGATGAATAATAAAAAAGCGTTGTTCATAAAATTGGGCAATAAATAGATATAACAAAAAATGGTGGAGTTAAGAAAAAACCTCGTGATGATAATCGGAGCTTAACTCAGCTCAATTCAATTCAATTCAATGGATTATTTGTTCAAGGATCTAAATATGACTCTTGCATTTGATAATGGTATCAAATCTCGAATTATTTCTGTGTTGATGAACCTAGAGAGAAATGATCAAATTGTGAATAGGGGAGAGCTATTTGCGGGAGAATTGGAAGATATCTGCATCGTAACCAATTGAGAACATAGTGTTTATGGTATCCCTTTCGTTTAGAGCAAATTGCAAGCGCATAGGAATGCGATAGGGTCTTATACCAATTCCTGCATAATAGCAATATTCATCGCTAAACTTGCTACCAATAAATTCCTCATCACTATAGCTTAAACCCTGAATTCCAGCTTGGATGAAGATATTTTTAAAGGGTTCCGAATTAATCCCAAATTGCATAATGCGAAAATAGGGTGCACTTATCTCGTAAAGAGAGTAGCCTTTAAAGCCGTCCATACCACCAATCGTGAAAGGATCGTTTTTTTGCGATGTTTGATCTTTAAAATAGCTGCCCACGCTTATGCCACCATGTAATGACAGGGAATTATTTATGGGAATATATGCCTCAGTTTTGCCTTTAAAATTGCTGTAGATAAAATCCGACATATTATTATTGAAAGAGAAATTGAATTTACCCATCCCCACAACCCCTTTATGGGGGAACATATATTCATCCAAACTTTCATAATAAGCCTTGAAACCATAGCCACTCACATGATAGTTTTTTAACGAGACATCAGTCTCCGATATTCCCCGGTAAAGGCTAGTATTGCTATAATACAAAAAAGCTTCGGCAATAATGTTGTGATAAGTAAAAACGCCAATCCCAGAGGTAGCTCCCCATTCAAGAGATTTTGAGCTACTTACCTGGAAATGATCATCGTTGTAAGAATAGAGGGTCTTTTCATTGATAAAGGGGAAAATGCGATAATATATGCCCCAGAACTCACCAAAGTTCTTAACGTAGTCTATATTCAATTCATTTTTACCACCCAGAATAACCTGAGTTAGCAACCTAGAATTTTTCAACAAGATATTATCTATACTCAATATTGCACTTGCAGTAAGCTTTAATTCGTTGTTATAAGCGTTATTTAATGCTATCGATTTGGGCTGACGCTCGTGAACGTGAATTTTTAGGACAAACGAATCTTCAGAATCTGGAATCAATTCTGGGTAGATAATAGTAAAAAACTGAGAATTAAGTGCACGGCGAAAAGCTTGAGATATATACCCTGCAGAGTATACTCCTGGTATTTCTAAGCCGAGATACTCTTTTATCTTGGTTAGGCTTACGCGCTTATTACCAATTGCTTCGGCTCTTGAGATTCTGTAGAAATGTTTGTCAATATCAAGTTTTGAATCATTTTTATGCGAAGAGTTATAAGAAGTAGTTTCTATAAAACTGCGGATTGTTTGGATGTTTGAGCGAGCATATTCCTCACCGATCTGGATGATTTGTGCTGCATGCTTAAAATCTTGAGAAGTATACTCTTGCAAGTTTGGCTCTAAGAGGAGATCACATTCATCGATGTTTTCATTTAGTTTGCTAGTGATCCCAATGTTAATGGTTTGATCTAATACATCAATCATTGAATCCAACTTATCTTGTTTGCGTAAAGATGAATTCACTTTAATTGCAACAACTTTATCGGCTCCCATGTTTTTTACTTCTTCGATAGGCAGATTCTGGGAAATTCCTCCATCAATATAGATGTCTTCGCCAACTCTAAAGGGTTGCATCAAACTTGGCACGGATAGGCTGGCTCGTACAGCTTGCATTAAAGAGCCGGAATTGAAGATTTTGGGTGTTCCATCTTGTAAGTTTGTTGCAACACAAGAAAACGCTATTGGCAGGAGGTTAAAGTCTCTAATATTAGATGCTGGAGCATATAGTTCAAACAATTTGAGATTAAGACTGTTAGCACGATACAAACTGGTGGGGAGTTTAGGATTCCAGCCATCATCAAGTTCTAGAACTGCATTTCCAAAGGGTGTCCAACGTTTTTGTCCTACATACAAATCACCACGGGATACATTATCCAACATTAGTTCATCCCAATTTATTGAAACAGCTAAGCTTTCAATTTCTACAGCGGTATAGCCTAAAGCGTAGAATGAGCCGATAATAGCTCCAATACTTGTTCCCGTAACATAATCAGGTTTAATTCCCTCTTCCTCCAAAACCTTAAGAATTCCGATGTGGGCAAAGCCCCGTGCTCCACCACCGGAAAGGGCATAACCCAATCCGGTAGCGTAACACGTAACGAAAATTGTACTTAATACAATTACTATAAGTATTCGCTTCATTAAAAACTAGAATCGTGTTTCTGTGCTAGTCGTGTCAGCTTGTACTGTTTCAACGTTTTCAAACACATATTCAAGACGTCCAAAGACTGAAGTTGATTCGATATGAATCATGCTTTGTGATACTCCATTATTTTGATAATGACTTTCACCAAAACCATAATGACTCTTATCGGGAAGGATAGTAGCCCCAAAAACGCTTGTAGGTTCGATGTCGAAGCTAAGATGAGCCGGTAGAATTACAGTACAATTTCCAAAAACAACCGTTATCTCCATATTGGGGTTGTTTTCATTGATATCACGCAAATCTATAGTGCCGGAGGAAAATACCATGGTATATTCACCACTACGATTGCTGCGATAGTAGTTTCTGCGTCCAGAATGATCTCTAGTTAAAGATTTAGAGTTTGAGCCAATTAGGAGCTTAATCCCAAACATAATAATCACTACTGCTATGAAGATTTTTGCCAATGGCATATGAATATTGAACGTTTTCAATATCAATGATGCGCCCCAGAGCACCAAAAGAATTCCCCAGAAGATGTTCCCAAAGAAGAAATTCATTCTCATTTCCTCCTCCATGTTTAGATTTGTAGTCCTTGCTCGTATGTTTTCCGTAAATCAGCTATACAAACTGAAATATTGTTGTCTAATTCGAAAATTTGGGGTTCGGTTACAGTACCCAGATATGTACACAGTGTGTGATGAGTCTTGGCAATTTCTATGATACTATCCTCACAATTTGGTTTTGCAGAGATTATTATATTCCCACCAGATTCGCCAAAATAAGCAGTAATAAAATCTTGATTTTGAGGCATAGAAGCTTTTAATCCAAAGCATTTTTTGGGGTTGAAGCACGATTCTGCTAATGCAACTGCAATTCCGCCATCACTAACATCGTGAGCGCTATTTACCAGATCTTTGTCAATTAGTTCGATTATACAGTTTTGTAGATTTATTTCTTCTTCTAAATCAATTCTCGCTATCTTACCAGTAATGCGATTATGGATAACTTTCAGATACTGGCTTCCGCCTAAGCGCTGATTCATCTTTCCTAAAAGAAATACTTTATCATCTGCTTGCTTAAAATGCTGGGAGCAAGCTTTGTGAAAATCCTGCATTAATCCCAACATCCCGATAACGGGAGTGGGGAAGATGGCTCCAACGGGGTTTTCATTGTAAAAACTAACATTGCCACCCGTTACAGGGGTATTGAAGGCAAGGCAAGCATCTTTCATGCCCCTGATGCATTCTTCAAAACAGTAATAAACCTCTGGTTTATGTGGATTCCCAAAGTTTAAGCAATTTGTAATCGCAATAGGTTTTGCGCCACTACAGGCAACGTTTCGGGCAGCTTCAGCAACTGCTGCTTTTGTTCCTTCATATGGATCTAAGTAACAAAAACGACCATTACAGTCAGTTGCGACGGCAATAGCTTTAGCAGTATTTCTTATCCTAATTACTGCAGCGTCACTTCCCGGCTCTATAGTAGTAGCAATGCCTATCATGTGATCGAATTGAGTATAAATATTATGCTTGGAAGCGATATTGGGGCTGCCCATCAATTTGAAAAGGATATCGTTTGCACTACATGAGGTAGATAGAGAGTCTATCCTCTCATTTTGGACTAGATCTAGATATTTAGGACGGCAAGACTCTCTTTTATATACCGGAGCTTTCCCCCCAAGAATCAGATACTCCGCAGGTATTTCAGCTTCAATAACATCGTTGTTTCTAACCCGTAACAGTTTGTCGTTGGTTACTGTGCCTATTTGAACCGCATCCAAATCCCATTTATCGAATATTGCTAGGACTTTATCGATATTATGTGGTTCAACTATAACCAACATACGTTCCTGAGATTCTGAAAGCATTATTTCATACGTATTCATTCCGCTTTCTCGTTGAGGAACCTTACTTACGTCTATATCTATGCCAACCTTACCTTTACCCGCCATTTCACTACAAGAACAGGTCAAACCCGCAGCACCCATATCCTGGATTGCAACAACTAATCCAGATTTAATTATCTCTAAAGTAGCTTCTAAAAGCATCTTCTCGTAGAATGGGTCTCCAACTTGTACTGCTGTACGTTTTTCTTCGGATTTCTCCGAGAGCTCTAGTGAAGCAAAGGTAGCTCCATGGATGCCGTCTCTTCCAGTTTTTGCGCCTACAATAATAACGGCATTCCCAGGCCCTGATGCCGCAGACTTTGCCAGGTTTTTATGCTCTAAAAGACCAATCGCCATAGCATTTACTAAGGGATTACCTTCATAACTATCCTCAAAATATATTTCACCTCCCACTGTAGGTACTCCAAAGCAGTTTCCATAATCGGCAATACCCTTTACTACTTCAGAAAGTAAGTGCTTGATAATGGGATTATCAGGATTGCCAAATCGCAGAGAGTCAAAAGTTGCAATGGGTCGGGCTCCCATCGTGAAGATATCCCTTAATATGCCGCCAACTCCTGTGGCTGCCCCATGGTAAGGCTCTAATGCTGAGGGGTGGTTATGGCTTTCTATTTTGAAACTGATGGCAAGATTATCACCAATATCTACAACTCCGGCATTCTCTTCTCCGGCTTTGGCTAGCAACATCTCACCTTCTTTAGGTAGTTTTTTAAGTTGCAATATGGAATTCTTATAACTGGCATGTTCACTCCACATCACGCTGAAAATACCTAACTCTACGAGATTTGGTTCTCTAGCTAGTATGTGAACTATATTATCGTATTCTTCCTTAGATATGCCATGTTCTATAATAATATGAGGTTCTATTATACTCATTGCTTATCCTTAAAAAGCATGATATCGTTGTTTATGATTCTCTCTAAAAGTATGTGTAAGCGTTCTTCAATAATATTTTGAGTATTGCGATAAAAATCCAGTTCACTACCATAAGGATCTGTAATATCACCTTCAAAACCTGTTATTTCGTTTAGTGTAAGTATCTTATGTGCTGCATCGGGATATGTTTGGCGCAAAAAATCTCTTTGCCTTTCCTCCATTGTAAGAATCAACCATGAATTACTCACCATGGAGGGGCTAATTTTTTTTGAGACGTGCTCTTGAGCGTCTAAAATACCTCTTTCCATAAGAAGTTGCATGGATGAAAGAGATATCATGTGCCCCCCGTCTAAAAGCCCACTACTATCTGTATTCAGTTTAAGGTTATGCTCTTTGATCATTTTGGCAAAGAGCTTTTCCGCTATAGGACTGCGGCATATATTGGCAGTACAAACAAACATAACCAAAGGCAAAGAAAAAGATTTTTTGATCTGGTAAAAAGGGATTGAACCTTCTCTGATGCATTTGATATCCTCTATTTCTCCCTCACTTTTTGATACATATTCTATAAGAGTGGAGGGAGAATGTTCACCAATAGCAGTATCAGGGGGGATAAATGCAATATCGAACCAAGAGCCAAACACTTTCTCCAAACGATGTAAATCATTTTCTGCTGGAAGATTTGAGTAGTTCACACTAGTAGAAACAATAGGCTCGCCTAGAAGACTAATTATATAGCGTAGCATAGGATCTGAAGGAACTCGAAAAGCTACTTTTTGATTATATGCCACATGTTCATAACTTGGATTATCTACTGTAAATGCAATGCTCAAATTTCCTGGATAATACTGTTGCATAAGTGAGTAGATGCGTTCGGGTACATTGATGTTCGCAGATATCCAAGCTATATCCGGAACAAGAACGATCATGCCAGATTTGCTGCGTTGTTTGAGCTCATGAATACGATTGATTGTGTTGTGCGCAGATAAGCGGCACCCAATTCCCCACATATTGCCTGTATAATGCAAAATAGTTGATTCAGTAAGAGGATCTTTTTGCAGTAATCTTTGAATTTTCTTCTCTGAAGGATTCTTCACTTTGAGCATCATTTATTCCCTTATCAACATGCGTAAGATGAAAACGAATTATTCTGGCATAGAAATTGCCGTTTATTCAAAATATGGCACCGGGTTTATGGCTCTGCCATCTTTGCGTAGTTCAAAATGTAAAGCAGGCTCCAACGCTGATCCCGTAGCGCCGCTACGTGCGATAACGGTACCTCGAGTTACTGTGTCTCCACGATCTACTAATAGATCGCTGTTGTAACCATAAAGGCTAAAGAATCCATTCTTATGATCAATAATTATTAGTTTCCCCTGACCCCCGTAACGGTCTGAGAATATTACCTCTCCATCATCAACTGCGTGCACATTTGTACCTTCGTGAACGGCAATATCTATACCATTACTAACAACGCTGGTATTGTATGAACGAGTCTCTTGACCAAAACTACGGATAATATTACCCTTAACTGGCCAGGCAATTTTGATTTGGGTGAATTCGTAACTTGGCAGACTGCGCCCACTTTCTTCTAGCAATTGGCTTATCAGGGTTTCAAGTGCTGCGGCATCGCGTTTTAGTTTAGCTATGTTATTTTGTAGCTCCTGCTCTTGCTTACTTAGCTTTTTCTGCTGATTAGTAAGAGCACTAATCTGTTTATTGTATCTTTTATTTTTCTGACTTTCAGTTCTTAAGCTACGGTTTATTTTGGATGCTTCAGCGTTGTGTAAATCTTGAGCATGCACCAATGAAGCTTTATAACCGTTAAGAATATCAAAATCCCTTTTTTGATGTAGAATCAAGCTTTGCAAGTAACGTTGATCTCGATGCGAAATTTGTTGTGCTGAAAAGCTGCGATCAACCCGCAAGAGCATGTTCATTTCTGCATTTTGAGCATATTGGAGATTGCTTAGGCGATCATTGGCATTAGCTAATCTGCGCTCAACTTCGCTTAAAGAATCGCGCACAACTAATACTGCAGAACGGTATTTATTCACATTTTGATCGGAAAGATGCTTAAGAGAGGCTGTACGTTGAATCTCAGATTCGGTCTGCTTCCTTTTTTCTGCTGTTTGCTTGGCCTTTTGTTCAGTTGTTTCAAGTTGAGATTGTATACGCTGCAATTCTCGCATTTTATCGTCAAGATTGTCGGCAAGCAAGTTGACGAACAAAAGCATTATTAGCATTAAAAACAGCGCTTTATACATAAGTTTCTCCAGAAGACACAGTTAAGCGCAATATTTTGAGCAAGCATAATGGTGTCAACAAGAATTTACGCTCATATCATGAGATTCTGCAGTAAAAGTATAAAGAGTCACCGAAATTGAAAATCGGAGGAATGTGGTTTTTTAAGTTCTCTTATCTATCCATTTAGGTCACCAATATTGCACCCCCACTTCTTTCTCTATTCGTTTGCTCTATTTCTGCTCATTATCTCCTCATGAGATGAGGACATCATGAGGGAAAGATAAGCGAAGTGCGAAGGATTGCAATGGCTTAGCTCCATAGAATCGTTAGTACTCACTGCACTTGTTCTCAATAATAGATTTAAAGACAATTAATTAAGCGAGAACTTTGCACATCCATATATAGCAGTTTATTTATGCACGAGATGTCGGTTTGGTAAGCTTATTTTGATAGTAGCTATGCCTACGAACCACCTTTGTAGCATGAGGCTCCGCTTCATACCCCGATTATTCAAAGGTCTATTATATTGGTTCTGTCTTGACAAAAATGGGCATAAAAAAACGATAGTATGCAAAATCATTAAATATTGAGGCGATAATGACAGATAATCTCGAGGTTTGTTCCTATTTAACACCCGAACGTGTTCTTTGTTTGGATTCAAGCAGTAAACAAGATATTTTGTCTAAAATGGCAGATCTGATTGGGCAAGATCCCAGCGTGAAAGATGCCACTACCATGAAGAAAGCGATATTTATGCGTGAAAAGACCATGAGTACTGGAATTGGGGAAGGTGTTGCAATTCCACATGCTCGTACAACAGCAGTTGAAGACTTTGTAATTGCATTTGCAAAGATTAACGAAGGCATAGAATTTGATGCTGTGGACGGTAAACCTGTTTACTTAATATTTATGATAGTGGCAAACAACAACCAGGACAAGAAATATGTTAAATTACTATCGCGGTTGATGTTGAGGATGAGAAAGCATCAACTAGTTGAAAAATTGATGCAGGCAACAAACCCCAAGGAAATCTATGAGATATTGGTGGAAAGTAAATAATGCAAGATGTTTATCTACTCTCCTTTATGGGAATATGCTTGTTGTTTTCATTAATAAGCGGGAGAGGAGCTAACTATATAAAGGTTCCTGTAATTATTGGATACATAATTACCGGAGCTATTTTTGGTCCAGCAATAATTGCTTATGTGAACTTGAATCAAGTAGAGAGTCTTAGCTTTATCAATCTCATAACATTGGCGTTAATTGGATTTAATATTGGTTCGGAATTACGGTTTAAAGAGTTGCGGCAGATGGGCAAAAAGATCATTATTATTGTGATACTGGAAGCGAGTGTTGCATTTGTAGTGGTAGCAACTGCCACGGCAATTGCCCTTAAGAGCATTCCCATGGGAATTATCTATGGGGCTTTGGCTTGTGCTACTGCACCAGCAGGGACGATAGACGTAATTCGTCAGTATCACGCCAAGGGAGAGCTTACTTCTACGCTATTTGCAGTAATGGGTTTAGATGACATATTCGCTCTTATTCTTTATTCACTGGGGATTCCTTTAGCTGGAATTATGTTAGGTGCTCAAAACCTGAGTGTTTCACATGCAGTGATTGGAGCCATTGGGGATATTCTGCTCGAGATTATTTTGGGGGCAGCAATAGGTTATCTTCTGGTTATATTTGCTCGTTATATACACGAACAATCTCTATTCCTTATTTATTCTTTGGGTTCATTGTTTATTATGTGTTCTCTAGCAGAATTTTTGGGTATTTCCCCAATATTACTTACAATGAGTGCAGCCATTATAATGACAAATAACAACGGAATTATCACCAAAAAATTTACTCATTCTCTAACTCAATGGTCTCCTCCGGTGTATTTAATGTTTTTTGTTTTGTTGGGCTCACGTCTAGATTTCGGTGAAATAGCCTCTTATTCCATGTTGATAATTGCTTATATCATCTTTCGTAGCATTGGGAAGTTTGGCGGAGCCTGGTGGGGAGCAAAAATAACGAAATCTGAATCTAAGATTCGTAAGTATCTGGGTTATACCTTACTCTCTCAAGCTGGAGTGGCTATTGGCTTAAGTTTGGGAGCAGCAAGTATTCTTTCTGAATTAGGATTAGAAGCAGAGGCTACCCAAGTACTAAGCGTAATGACTGCGTCCACTTTCTTAATAATGTTAATTGGTCCCGTATTGGTTAAATACGGGCTTGGCAAAGCCGGAGAGCTGAGAGTTAAAGAATGATTTTAGGAGATACGCGATGTACATGATTTTACATTTGTATAACGATAAATATTTAGATGATGTAATTCTGGCTCTATCAGAAGCAGGAATTGAGGATACAATTGTGTTAAGTGGTGAAACACTTGGGCAAAAAATGCTTTATGATATTCCTCTATTTGCGTCTTTTAAGGAATCTCCAGACATCCGTCAGGGATATGGAAGCGTGATAATGGGCGTTGCAGAAAAGAATGATATCGATTTTGCCATACAAGAATTGAAGGAATCTGGACTAGATCTTATCAATATGGGAATGGTAAAGGTATTCTTGGTACCAATAACATGTATAGTAGAATAACTAGATAAGCAATTTAAAGAATTAATCAATGATGATCTCTACTAATAATAAGACTTGGGCATTTAATTGTAGCAATAGATCTTGTTAAAGCAGAAAAAGATTGACTGCTTTGGGAATCTTACAATAATTGATTTGATAATGATAATACGTTGTGTTTTAATCACATCAAGAAGAATATTCATGGGAGATAATATGCGTCGCTTACTGATTGCTGCAATATTGATAAGCCTGCTGATAGGTGCTTGTGGAAAAACTCTGACAACCGGTAAAACCAGAGTAACATTTTGGCACGGACTAAGCGGACCCTTAGGTGATACACTAAATGAAATGATCATGGAATTTAATCGTAATCATGACGATATAGAAGTAGTGGCAAACCCTATCAGTAGTTATACCGCATTATCTCAAAAACTAATGGCATCAATCCAGGCAAAAAAGCAACCGGACATAGCTCAGGTTTTCGAAAGTTGGGCATCTAAATATATAGAATCTGGAGTATTAGCATCACTAGATGAGTTGATTGCCGAAGATGAAGATTTTGATGAAGAGGATCTGAAAGATGTATATCCGGTATTTAGAAACTCCAATACATTTAATGACACATTATATTCATTCCCTTTCAATAAAAGCGTAAGAGCATATTTTTACAATAAAGATGAGTTTTACCGGGCTGGATTAGATCCAGAGAGCTTCCCCCAAACATGGCAGGAGTTTAAGGATTATGCAAAATTACTTACCAGAGACACTGATAATGATGGTGAAATAGATAAATATGGTACAAATTTCAATGTAAACGAATGGCAATTTGTGAATCTATTACATCAAGCAGGAGGTACCTTAATAGACGAAAAGGGGAATCCTGCACTAAATAGTCCGCAGGGTGTAGAAGCACTTACATACATAACCGATATGATGTACAAAGATCAAACTGTATATTTGGTGCGTGAATATGAAGGTCAGAATGACTTCTTGGCTGGAATTGTTGCTATGTATGAAGGATCCAGTGTTTCAATTACTCATATGCGACAACAACCCATCAACTTTAATATCGGTTATGCGCCATTACCAAGTTACCGTACTAATCAGAGCGCAGTATCTGGAGCAAATATTGTAATATTCAAATCTGGAGATAGGAAACGAGAACGAGCAGCATGGGAATTCATTAAATGGTTTACCGATACTGAACAGACAGCTCGCTGGAGCATTGCTACAAGCTATATGCCGGTGCGAAGAAGCGCAATGAGAAGCGATACGATCGTAGATTTTTTAGAAAAATATCCACAATATCAAGGTATTTACGAGCAGCTTGAAACAGCGGTATATGAACCCCAAACTGCTGCCTGGTTTAAAGCCAGACCCGAGCTTAAAAGCTACCTGGAAAGAGCGATGCGCAATCAAAGCACACCCAAAGAAGCTTTAGACGGTGCAGCGCATAAATTTGCCGAGTTAATTGCCGAAGAAGCACGGTGATCATTTTTTAACTTGACAAAGAACGGGAATTATTAGTTTTGAGAAAAATATGTGCCGAAGTGGTGAAATTGGTAGACGCAGTGGACTCAAAATCCACCGGGCTTCTTGCCCATGCCGGTTCGATTCCGGCCTTCGGCACCATACTTTGCAAGGAGTATCATTGTTCATTTGTTAAGCGGCTAAATTCTATGAAAGTTATGACAATTCGCATCACAGAAATTTTTATTGAATTATATTGTTTGTGTGCGAATATTGTCCCAAGATACACGGGGATATATATGCGCCCTGCTGAAACCATAAATCAAGCCTGAAACCTGTGGAGGTATAGATGTCATTAAGACGCATCACCTTAAGCCTTATCCTTGTAATTGTTTTTGCAGTACCCTTAACTGCAATATCTCAAGGTTCCCTACTCTTTCTCACCTTTGAACCCGGTGGTCGCGCAAATGGAATGGGCAGAGCATACACAGCTGTAGCCGACGACGCATTTGCCATGTGGTGGAATCCGGGAGCAACTGCATTTAATCGCGAAGGACAACTTGCCCTGAACCATATACCATGGCTACAAGGCTCTGGATTGAACGATATGTTCTATGAATACTTAGGCTGGAACCAGTATTTTGAGGGAATCGGAAATTTAAATGCTCATATAGTGCTACTGGATGCAGGAACACAAGAACATACTGATTCAAACCAAGTTTATTTGGGAACTTTTCATCCCTTCGATATAGCCGGAGCTGTTGGCTATTCTTATGAAATGATACCAGAGATATTAGGTGTTGGGGCAAATTTTAAGCTTATCTATAGCTATCTTGCGCCCGGAACTGGACAAACCGAGAAAGAAGGAAAAGCTTTTAGTTTTGGCTTCGACTTGGGAGCAAAATACCGCAATGCAGCCAATATCAATGGATTAGATTTAGCGCTTGTATTACAAAATCTTGGTCCGGATGTTACTTTTGTAGATCAAGATCAAGCAGACCCATCACCAATGACTGTGAGAGCTGGTGCCGCATATAGAGTGCTTGATAATCCCATGAGCCGGTTTACGATATCTGCCGAAGCAAGTAAGATGTTGGCAAATGAAGATCCCCTGTTTAAAAGATTCGTAACTGGCTGGGAGCATATAGATGAAACCATTTATTCTGCTGGTGCTGAATACTTATATCTGGATCTCATCGCCTTGAGGGGAGGATATTTTGCTGATACTGCCGGTAAAATTACAGGACCTAGTTTTGGTGTAGGACTTCAATATACATTCGACCAAAAGTATAAACTGACTGCTGATTTCTCGATGGTTCCCGGTGGAGAACTAACCGATTTTAATAAAGTATTCTCTCTGGGTGTTGAATACTAATTCTATGCAGTTTAAACAGTGGAAGCAGATCGCTATGATCTGCTTCTGCAAGTTTTTAAAAATGAATCATTAAACAAGGAAATCATGAAAAGAATAAGCCTCTCTGGGCTGATTGTCGTGTTGGCAATGATTATGATACCCGCAACATATTGCTCTCAGCTTTTTGCCCAAAAAATGAACTTACACCCTTACCCCAAAACAAACAAGCCTAAGATTCATCCTTATGCCTCGCTATTAAAGCAAGAGAGTACTTTTGAACATGCTCAAAAAAATAAGGGCGACTATCGAAAACTATTGGTGATATTGGTAGATTTTCAAGAAGATGAAGATCCCTTGAGTACTGGAAATGGAAAGTTTCAACTTGAAGAAGATGCTGACTACCTATTCTCCATTGGCAAGCCTCCCCATGACCGTGAGTACTTTGAAGCAAACCTAGAAGCTATGCGCCATTACTATAGTGCTGCTTCAGCGGGATATTACGATCTTATTTATGATGTTTGGCCAAAGGATAAGGCTGCATACACACTTTCACAACCGATGTCCTATTACAACCCCCCTAATGCAAATTCTGAGCTTTTTGTTAGCAAGATGGAAGAGTATTTTAAGGAGGCATTTGAAACCGCTGATAATGATGATCCCCAAATTGAATTTGGACAATATGCTCATTATATGATTATTCATGCTGGTTCAGATTGGCAACACGATTATGCCGGAGACAGTCCCGTAGATATTCCCTCGTTTTTTATCCGAGTAGGAGATGGTAAGCAAGCCGAGGTTGACAATGGAGATCACGAGATATTTCATGCTTGCAATGTGCCTGCTACGATATCTCAAGATTTTGATTTCATAGAAGAGGGTGGCAAAATTACTCATACAGGTTATGGCGCATTAAATGCGGTACTATTTCATGAATTTGGACATTCATTGGGGCTAGTAGACTTATACAATGTTTATAGTTTCTCACCAATGGTTGGTATGTTCGACATTATGGATAGTGGCGGATCTGGTATTTCAAAATTCGATTTGGGCAATGAAAATGACGATTATGTTTTAGTGGAAGGAGCCCTACCCACATTACCAGGTGCATTTAGTCGGTCTTTACTTTTTGAAGATATTTTTCGGAGTAATGGTTTATACAAGGACATTAGCGAATATGAAGCTTTAAGCACGATAGAGATAGCAAGTAGTAGTATGATTCAGGATGAATATGTTAAGCCAAATATTATTCGCTATCAGATTAGCCCAGATGAGTACTATTTGATAGAAAACCGCAATTTGGATCCTGATGGTGATGGCTTCACATCTGTTTATGCAACTTTAAACGGAAGGGTTATTCTTCATCCGGTTGCCTTCGGCGACCCAACAAATAAACCAACTTATGAGTACGACTATCTTTTGCCATCGTTTTTGGACGGAGACCTTAATGTAAAAGGAGGTGGACTGCTGGTATGGTATGTGAATGAAAAAGTTCTTTACCAAGAAGGTAGTGTTCTCGACGATGGATCATTTTGGTCTAATTTTGAAAACAACACTGTAAACACTAGTTTTAATAGACCTAGTGTAATGGTGTTAGAGGCAGATGGCATTCGGGATTTGGGAGAGTATTATTCTCAATACTGGACTGGTACACCCTATGAGTATTTTCATGCTAGAAAGCCATCATTTGGTGCTTATGGAGAGTTTATAGAATGGAGCGATGAAGAATGGCGTCCACGTCTTAGTGCACAATCTGAGCCAGCTTTAGTAAATGAAGCTGGATTAGGAGGCCAATTCTTCTTTGATAATATAAGTGATCCTGCCCCGATTATGACCTGTACTTTAGAAAGTTCATTGTGGGATACCACAAAAAGTATTTTTGTAGAATCCAGCCCCTTGGCTGCCCAGCCTATATCGACTGATTTCTGTGAATTATCTATGCCATTTTTTGGTAGCGGTGGACTTAGACTCTTTTGTGATCTTGGTGGAGAATGGATAGAGATGATAGAGCCCGTCCAGATTGAAGAATGGGATTTTGATTTTCCGGCAATTAGTATCGAAAACAGCATTACTGGTGATAAGGAAATTGTGGGTGTTAAGGATAACACATTGAGATTTATGCTGGTCAGCACGATTGGTGTAGCGGAAAACGCAATAGAGTTTTCGGGAACACTTGCGCAACCAATTGAAATAGATAACAATCTTTATACTCATGTTGGCGATACAATATTTAGAGTATCAGACTACATTATCGCAGATAGTACTTCAGTAGAAGACCTCAAAAATATTACGGGGTTTAGTGGCACCATTATTGCTCTTTCTGAAAGAAACTTCCATCTTCTGGATGCACAACAACTATCGTTAATTGATGCGATTGAATTGCCTGAGATATTTGGAGAGTACGAACCTATTGTTTGCAAATCCGACAAAGCAGTAGAAGTATTCTTAACTGCCAACAGCGGAAATATCTATCGCTATACTTATGCCCTAGATAGAATGGATACAACTAATCTGAACCTAATATTTAGGAATCCGAGCTCATATTTACCTTCTCAGCCTGCTCTTCTGGCAGATTCCAGCAAAGACCTAAGGCTTTTTTTCGGTTTAGGCAACAATGCATACCTCATTAACTACAATGGATATCTAAATCAGGGCTTTCCACGCTGTTTAGATAGGATTACTATAAGCCCCAATGGGAACTCAAAGGTTGTTAGATTTGAAGATGAGACAATTCTGTATCTTCAAGTAAATAGTCAAGGATACGTAGCCATCTCCGATAGGGGAGAGCTTCGTCCTGAATTTTCGATGTTGGTACCATATCATAGCGAGATTGAGCATCCGGCTTGGACGGATATTTTATATTATGATGCAGTAAATAGCAGATTATTGTGGTACTATACAATAGCGAATCCGGGAAAAAACATTGGCTACATTCACTCAATAGACGGATTAGATGAAAACCCAATATTGTGGAATGGGTATCAAAACTCGGGTTCTGGTGTGGTTTTTGGAAGTATTCAAGCAGAGCCTGGCACTACCCATGAGGCATTTAATGCTTTTGTTTTTCCCAGTCCAGTTAGTAAAGAGTATTACCACTTGCGTGTGGAAAATGCGCCAGCAGACATAGAGATAAATATTTATGATATTTCAGGATTGAAAGTTCAATCCCATAAACTACAGCATGAGCCGAGATTGGATTTAGAGCTAAGTTCAAAAAAGCTCAGCTCGGGAGTATATCTGGTTAATGTAACTAGTGGAAATAAAATAAAAAGCTTTAAATTTGCCGTGGAGAAATAGGAAGTATCTTATGCGTAAAATAATAATATGCTTAATGCTAATGACTATAGTAAGCAGTGTTTTTGCCCAAAATGCCGAAGATTGGCTTTGGGAGAATGAAACACCTAAAGAAGAAGAGCTTAAAGCAGATTTTATTCAAGTTAATTACGAAAAAAAGAATGCTCGAACCGCAATGGTAATGTCGATGTTATTCCCCGGCGCTGGACAATTTTACGCAGATCGTAGCGCTTTTACCACATATCTGTTTCCAGTCTTAGAGGCTGGCATGATTGCGGGAATTGTATACTTTAATAAGCGGGGCGATGATAAAACTAAGGATTACGAATACTATGCAAATGGTGAACTTATCGATTATACTCTCCCAAACGGTGAAGTGATTCAAAATACTTTCCGATACAGCAGAGAAAGGCAAGAAAGAGTAGAAACCTTACTATTGAATTTAAACTCGGCAGATATCTACGAACAATCATACTTTAGATTGGATGATAACAACACTCAACACTTCTATGAAGATATTGGCAAATACGCTCATTATGTATTTGGATGGGCAGATTGGTATTATACTTTTGCTACTGACGAAAGTGGTAGTGATCAAGATCCGAATTGGAGTCCCTCTGGTTACGATACTGATCCCCCCAATCCTAATTGGACATGGTCTGGCAACTATCCATTATACGATGTTCCCGAACGAGATTTATACATGGATCATGAAGTTAGAAATGATAGTCATGATTTCAGTATTATGCGCAGAAAGTACATTGAGATGCGTAATGAAGCAAAAAGCGATTATGCAATTTCGCGAGCATTCACTTTTGGCTTAGCGTTTAATCATATTGCTGCCGGTCTGGATGCCATACGCCTGACAAGAAAAGTGAATCGGGGAGCTATAACCGATAGGGGAATAAGAATGCAATATTACACTCGTTTAAGAAACGATAAATTAACCCCAACACTTTCTTTTAACTGGAAGTTTTAATGAAACACAGATTTGTTCTAGTCTTAATGCTCTACCTGTTTGGTGGTGCTCTTTTTGCCCAATCTCGCTTTGCATACATTGGTATGAGTGCTTTAGTTCCCGGAAGCGGAGAGATTGCCATGGGAAAAACTAATCGTGGATTATTTTTACTTTCTTCAGAAATTATAGCGGCATACAGTTTTTTTAAAACAGATCAGGATATGAATTTGCAAAAAAACAGGTATAAACGTTATGCTAATGAATACGCCGGTGTACCCTTAGATTCTCCACAGGGTCATTACCAATATGTACAGGAATACATCAGCAGCGATGATTACAATGAATATATTGAAATGGTAGTTAGAAACTATTACCTAATCTCTAACTACGATCCAGTGAGTTATGCCGAAACTATAGCCGCAGAGAGCTTTAGTGGAGATGAACAGTGGGAGTGGCAAAGTATTGAACACTGGCAAAACTATAATAGCATGCGGCGTAAGCATCAAAAAATGAAGATTAATCACAATCTTGCCTTGGGCATAATGCTGTTAAATCGTGCTATTAGCATTGTAGATACTGCGTTACTAAGCAGAAACATGAATATTTACGCTGGACTAAGTGGCTATGATGGAGTATCGCTAAACTGTGAATTGAGGTTTTGATGAAGAATCTGAAATACTTACTCATCCTTTTAATGTGCGCAGCCTCAGTTGCATCGCTGAATGCTCAAAAAAAAGACTTCCTAATGTCTCTGTTAATTCCCGGATACACACAAGTGAAAAATGGCAGAACTTATGGTTATGCGCTTGTTGCAGCTGAAGCACTTGTTATTGGCAGTCAGTTATATCTAAAAAGTGAAGCAAATCTGCTTAAAGAAGAATCCTATGTTTATGCAGTGAAATATGCTCATATAAATCCTGGTGACTACGATCAGGAGTTTCTAAAAAATTTGGGCAAGTATAATAGTAGCGGTTATGACGCTTTGGGCTATAATGCAGCTGTAAGAGCAGAGGCTATGCGATTGTATTCTGCCGATCCAATTCAACAACAGCAGTATATAGACGATCATGCCTATCTGGATGATAAGTATTTTAGCTGGGAAACCGAATCAGATAGATCTCAGTATAATCAAATGCGGAATAAAGCACAAGATTTTGAATCTTTTGCTAAGCTAGCCTTGGGAGTAACAATCCTTAATCACCTTATTAGTGGGATCGATGTTTTAAGGTATAATGCTCAAGAACGTAGGGCGAATTTCAGTGTAGATGTTCGGCACAACGTACCCCAAGTGAAGCTTTCGGTAAAATTCTGATGAAAAAACCTCGAATTCTCTTATGTGTATGTGGGGGCATAGCGGCATATAAGGCTATAGATCTTGCCAGTAAGCTTTATAAGATTGGCTACGATATCCGTACCGTCCTAACCGAAGCTGCCAACAAGTTTGTAAGTCCCGTAAATTTCTCTGCCATAACGCATGGCGAGGTTTATTCAACACTATGGTATGAAAATGATGCCATACCCCATATAAACTTGGCAGATTGGGCAGATTTGATAATTGTTGCCCCTGCAAGCGCAAATACTATAGCCAAAGCAGCCCATGGTATTGCGGACAATCTACTTAGTTCCATTATTCTTGCATACACCAAACCTATACTATGGGTACCTGCAATGAATGTGCACATGTATCAAAATCAGGCAACAATAGATAATATTGCATTACTACACAAGAGGGGACATTTTATAATTGAGCCAGATACCGGCTTATTAGCTTGTGCATACAGTGGGAAAGGCAAGTATCCTCCAAACGAAGAGCTTGTTTTTGCCATTCGCACCTATTTGCAATATGGTCGTGATCTTAAAGGGATCAAAGCATTGGTTAGTGCCGGGGCAACTAAAGAGGCTATTGACCCCATGCGCTTTATAAGTAATCGATCTTCTGGGAAAATGGGGTTATCTTTGGCTCGCGCACTTTGTTTAAGGGGAGCTGAGGTTACTTTAGTTTATGGTGCGATTAGCACAGAACTGCCATATTACTTAAATGATGCGATTGAGGCTGTTTCTGTGGAAGAAATGCACAAAGAAATGATTGCGCATTTTCAACAATGTAACTGGGTGTTCATGTGTGCCGCTGTGTCAGATTACAAACCAGAATCTTACAGTAGCGAAAAAATTAAGAAAGGTAAAGATTTGTGTATAAAACTACGAAGCACAAAAGATATATTACAGGAACTTGGAGAAACTAAGGCCCCTGGCCAAAAACTGATAGGATTTGCCGCTGAAACTTCTGATATTGTTCAGAATGCAAAACTCAAACTGCAGAAAAAGAATTTGGACATTATCGTAGCAAATCATTTAAATAATGCCGGAAAAGATACTAACGAGATAACAGTACTTAGTTGTGATTCATCTTCCCAAACTGCTCAAGGCGATAAATTTGATCTTGCCCACAAGATTGTGGATATTACCAAAAAATCATGAATACGATTCTTATTAGCGGAGCAAATTCTCATATAGGCAGCTATCTTGCCCATATTTATGAGGCTGAAGGCAAAAAGCTTCTCCTTCTATACCATAAGCACAAACAGCGCATAAGTGATCTCAAATCTCCACAAATATCAGTGGATCTTAGAGATTATGAAGCTGTTTCAAGGTATCTTACAAATTATTTGGATAACATAGACGCAATGATTCACTGTGCTGCGGTTAGGAGTGAAGACCATCAGTTATTGGATGAAACAAAACCAGATATTTTTTATCGTGTTTTAGAAGATAATATCTATCCAGTATATAATTTACTTAAGCTAATTATCCCAAGCATGAGAAAGCGATCTTTTGGTAGAATTATACTTTTTAGCTCGGATGTTAGCAAAACTGGTTTGGCAAGAGGATCAGCTTATGCGGCGGCAAAGGCAGCTATTGCTAATATCGCAAAAAGCTGCGCTCTCGAAAACGCCGAATACAATGTATTGGTTAATTGTATTGCCCCCGGGCCCGTTGAAACCAATACAAATAAAGATTTTACTGCAGACTATCAGCAGTTTAGAGAACAATATTTTGCCAAACATCTTGAACAAGCTGCATCAAAAGCATTAGTGAAAAAAGATGAATTGAAGGCAGTAACAGATCTTCTTCTTTCATCCAATCTTCGCAATCTATGCGGAGAAGAAATAGTTATAAATGGAGGAAAAGCATGAAACGATATATACTAATAATACTAATACTATGGGCAATGGGTTTAAATGCTCAAGTATTCATGGATGGAGAAAGGCTTACTTTCAAAGTTAAGTATGGCATTGTTAGTGCCGCAGAAGCAACCTTGGAAGCTCGAACCTCTGTTTATCAGGGTGTTCCGGTTTGGTATCTTAGCACCAACGCAAAAACTTACAGTTTTTTCGATAAATTTTTCCGCGTGCGTGACAGGGTTGAATCTTGGTGGGACAAAGAATCATTATTGCCTTACAAGTTTGCAAAAAACTTGCAGGAAGGAAAATACCGACAACACCGCGTTCATATTTACGATCATCCCAGGCGAAGAACTACATATCAGAGGTGGTCTTTTAAAGACAATCGATTTGATAATAATGAAATGGATATGCCCATAGATTCGCAGGATATTTTAAGCGCATTTTACTACGTACGTCATCAACCTTTACAAGTTGGACAGAGCATTATGGTAAACATTACAGCAGATGGTAGAAATATGCCTAGCGAAGTAGTTGTTCACCGTAAGGAAAAAATCGATACAATATTTGGCGAAGTTGAATGCTTGGTAATCGAACCCAAACTTGCCGGAGAAGCCGTGTTCAAACAAACCGGTAGTATCCTTATATGGGTTACAAACGATTCCTATAAAATTCCGGTTAAACTAGTTAGTAAGATATCATTTGGCTCCTTCACGGCAAGCTTAACTGAAGCTCAAAAGGTACCGTTAAAACTGAAATGACACAAGATCTACACAGAAAAATTGCATATCATTATATATTGCCAAGAGAGCTTATTGCTCAGTATCCACTGGCAAAACGTGAAGCATCGCGATTGATGTGCCTAAGCTGTGAAAATAACTCAATTCATAACAGAATGTTTACGGATTTACCTAGTCTTCTACGTGCAGGGGACTTATTGGTGCTTAATAATAGCAAGGTATTTCCTGCCAGGCTTTTTGGTAAAAAAGAAAATGGTACACCAATAGAAGTTTTGCTTTTAAATCCCCTCGCTGAACCCGATTTGTGGAAATGCCTG
>Ga0265294_10002733_pt1 | contig 22962 bp, 25 predicted proteins | sample MunlanPumphouse3_FD_192504 | JGI IMG/M metagenome (GOLD analysis project Ga0265294, IMG submission 192504) | Groundwater microbial communities from a municipal landfill in Southern Ontario, Canada - Pumphouse #3 | ecosystem: Environmental > Aquatic > Deep subsurface > Groundwater | place... | reverse complement strand
GTAGTAACTGGAAAAAATCCAAAATATACAAAGTATTTAACATATATTAACTAATTTTAAATAGTATATTAGATTAAAAAAAAGATAAGGAAGATTATGCCAATAGATAACGACTATTTTAAGAACAGACAGCAAGGAAATAAACCTAGTGGTGGTGGAGGTGGAAATTTTCAACCACCATTTGAAACTCCAGAATTTTTCAAAAATTTTGGTAAAAAAGCAGGTATGTTATACCTTGTAATTATACTAATTGGTGCACTATTTTTGTTTAAACCATTTGTTATTATTGAATCAGGACAAGTTGGTATTAAAGCAACAACAGGAAAATACGATAAAGAGCCTTTAAATCCAGGATTCCATTTTTATATACCAGTAATACAAAAAGTTATTGTTGTTGATACAAAAGTTAGACTTTTAACATATATGAACACTCAAAGTATTGGTTCATTTGATCAAAGTATAAAAAATAACCCTGCAATAAATGTTTTAGATTCAAGGGGTTTACCAATCTCTATTGAATTAACAGTTCAATACAATATTATTGCAAGTGGAGTTCCTGAAACAATTGCAACTTGGGGACCATCTTGGGAAGATAAAATTGTAAATCAAGTTGTTGGAGAAGTTGCAAGAAGTGTTCTTGGTGGATACAATGCCGAAGTTCTTCCAATGAAAAGAAATGAAGTTGCTGAAAGTCTTGATAGATTAATCAAAGAAAAAGTAAATGAGAGATCTAAAAATGCAGTTATTGTTGAATCTGTTCAACTAAAAGAGATAGTTCTTCCTGAAAAAATAAAAGAACAAATTGAAAAAGTTCAAATAGCAAATCAAGAAGCAGAAAGAGTAAGATACGAAGTTCAAAGAGCTAAGCAAGAAGCTGAAAAAAGAGCTGCACTTGCAACTGGAGAAGCTGAAGCTAAAAGAATCGAAGCACAAGGTAGAGCTGATGCTGTAGCTATTGAAGCAAAAGCACAATCTGTTGCAAATAAAGTTATTGCTGAATCTTTAACACCTAGTCTTCTTCAAATGCAACAAATTGAAGTTCAAGGAAAATTCAACGAAGCTTTAAGAGAGAACAAAGATGCTAAAATTTTCTTAACGCCAGGAGGTTCAACTCCAAATATTTGGGTTGATACAAAAGATAAAAATAGAGATACTGTAGTTAATCAAAAATAGTATGTAAACTTCAAAAAGGATGGGGAAAAATGAAAATAGCTTTAATTTTATTATTATTACTATCTTCTTTTAACCACCTTTTTGCTGATTCTATTGAATCTGTTCTTAAAATAAAACCTCCAATAAAATATAATCAAAACCAAAAATATGACAAAATCAAAAAATATAACGATAATCAAAATGATGGTGACAACAAAAAATATGACTTTGGAATTGATATTGGTATAGATAAAGAGCTTATGGCTATAGATAGATTAAAAATAGATGTTGGAACAAAATTTAAAGGTATTAATTAGATGAAAGATATAGAAAAAATAGATTGGGGAAAAATGACAGATTTAATACCTGTCATAACTCAAGATAGTAGTTCAAATGAAGTTTTAATGCTAGGATATACAAACAAAGAAGCTTTAGAAATTACACTAAAAACTGGATATGCGCACTATTTTAGTAGAAGTAAGCAAAGAATTTGGAAAAAAGGTGAAAGCTCAAATCACACTCAAAAAATAGTAAATATTTTCCTTGATTGCGATAACGACACTCTTTTATTTAAAGTAATTCAAGAAGGAGTTGCTTGTCACACAGGAAGAAAATCTTGTTTTTTTACAAATCTTGAAAATAGTGAAGTTGTTGAAGATGTAAAAGTTGATTTATCAAAAACATATAGTGTAATAGATAATTTATACCACACTATACAAAAAAGAAAAAATGAAGATATTACAAAATCTTACACTGCAAAACTTTTAAATGGTAGCCAAAATTCTATGCTTAAAAAAATTGTTGAAGAAGCAGGAGAGTTCACTTTTGCAATAAAAGATAAAAATGAAAATGAAGCAATATACGAAGCAGCCGATATTACATATCATGTTTTAGTAGCTCTTGCAAGTCTTAATATAAATCCTGATAGAGTAAAACAAGAGTTAGCAAGAAGATTTGAAATTTCTGGGATAGAAGAAAAAAACTCAAGAAACAGATAAAAATTATTAATATTTCTTATACAACTAAGTTGCATTTAATAATTGCTTGTTATAATGCTCGCAACAAAAACTAAAAAAGGAGTTTAAATGACAAATAGCTGTCAACACTGCTCTAAGAAAATACCAATTTCAAAAGTTTTTTGCTCTCCAGCTTGTAAAGAGAACTATTTTCAAAAAATTGCAATATCAGTTCCAAAACCTTTTGTAAAAAAATTATACTTTTTTTGTACAGAAGAGGAGAAAAGCTATGAAATCAAAACTTTTGCTAAAAGACACAATTGGCACGAAGAGTTAGTAATAGAAAAAGTAGAAGAATTATTCCAAGAGTATTACAAGTGTGGATAAATTCCACACTTCTTTCAAAATAAAAAATGGCACTTTTAAATAATCAAAAAAACATCTTACCACTTAGTAGTATTTCAGAACTTCTAAATACGAAAACAAGAACTCTAAAAATATATGAAGAAAAACTTCTTCTTCCTTTAGAAAAAGATAAAACTATAAAAAAACTTTATTCAATAGATGATATTAAAATAATAGCGTTTGTTCATTATCTTGCAACAATAAAAAAAATAAATTCAAATGGAATTTTATATATTTTGGAGATAATTGAAGACAATATGGATTTAAAACATAAACAAGAATTTCTAAAAATTATTGAAAAAAAACTAGAAACACTCTCAAGTTCTGATTCTGAAAAACTAGATAACTTCTAATTTACCAAATTTCTTAAACACCCTAAAAAACGACATCGAACCAAATAAATCATACAATAATATTAAAAGCATTAAGCTATAACTTATTTTAAAATGGTATAAATTCTACTCATAGTTTGTAAATATTTTACATAAAGTTTGTAATTTTTTTACATAATTTTTACTAAAAGGAGCATTATGGATACCAGATACACCATAAGAGAACCAGAAAAAAATGACGCTAAACATATATATGATTTAGTTAAAAAAAGCAAAGTCTTAGACTTAAACTCGCAGTATTTGTACCTTCTTCAATCAACTCACTTTAAAAATAGCTGTAGTGTTGCTCTATTTGAAAATCAGATTATTGGTTTTGTTTCAGGATATTATTTACCAAATGAAAATGACTCACTTTTTATTTGGCAAGTAGCTGTTGATGAAAATCATAGAGGAAAAAATCTAGCTTTAAATTTAATAGATAATATAGTTTCAAGAAAAAATATAAGATATTTAATCTCAACTGTATCACCTTCAAACATCTCATCTCAAATAGTTTTTGAGAAGTTTGCAAAAAAATATGAAGCAAATATAAAAAAAAGCACACTATTTTTTATAGAAGATTTTATAGATTCACACGAAGAGGAAGTTCAATTTAAAATTGGACCAATAAAATAAAGGAGAAAAAATGAGAATATTTGAAAAACTAGAATCAGAAGTAAGAGGATATATAAGAAGTTTCCCAACAATTTTTAAAAAAGCAAAAGGTGCTATTTTAACAGATGAGCAAGGAGTTGAATATATCGACTTTTTTGCAGGAGCTGGAACTTTAAATTATGGACACAACAATGAACATATAAGTAAAGCTTTAATTGAATACTTGCAAGAAGATGGAATAGTTCATGGGCTTGATATGGCAACAACTGCTAAAAAAGAGTTTTTACAATCTTTTGAAAACTTGATTTTAAAACCAAGAAATCTTGAATATAAATTACAATTTACAGGACCAACAGGAACAAATGCTGTTGAAACAGCTTTAAAATTAGCAAGGCTTGTAAAGGGTAGAAGTAATGTTGTGGCATTTACAAATGGTTACCATGGCTTATCTCAAGGCTCATTAGCGGTTACTGGAAACAATGAGTATAGAGATGAGAGTTATATAAGTAGAACAAATGCTACATTTATGCCTTTTGATGGTTATTTTGATGATATGAATACACTTAAATATTTTAGAAAGTTTTTAGAAGATGGAAGTAGTGGAGTTGATTTACCAGCTGCTGTTATACTTGAAACTATTCAAGGCGAAGGTGGAATAAATGTAGCTTCAAAAGAGTGGTTACAAGAACTTGAAGCAATTTGTAGAGAGTTTGATATTTTATTAATTATTGATGATATTCAAGTAGGAAATGGAAGAAGTGGGGAGTTTTTCTCTTTTGAATTTGCTGGAATAAATCCTGATATGGTAACCTTGTCAAAATCAATAGGTGGTGGCTTACCAATGGCACTTTTACTATTTAAACCACATTTAGATCAATGGAAACCAGGTGAGCACACAGGAACTTTTAGAGGAAATAATTTAGCCTTTGTTGCTTCAAAAGTATCTCTTGAACACTATTGGCAAAATGATAATTTATCAAAAGCTGTAAAATATAAAGAGGAAATTTTAAAAGATAGTTTAACTCAAATTGCAAATAAGTACAAAGATGTTTATGATATTGATGTAAGAGGTAGAGGTTTGGTTTATGGTTTTGAGATAAAAAATGATAAATCAATGGCAGGTGAAATTTCTAAAAAAGCATTTCAAGAGGGATTAATTGTAGAGACATGCGGAAGCGAAAGTCAAGTTGTTAAATTTTTACCACCACTTTTAATTGAAGAAGAGCTTTTAAAAGAGGGATTAAAAAGATTTGAAATAGCAGTTGATAAGTTAATAGAAGAGAGAAGTGAACACTTAAAAGGAGAGTATTAATGATAGTAAGAGATATAAAAAAAGATGTAATAGGAACTTCTAAAGAGGTTTTTGCAAAAGATGGTCAATGGCTTAGCAGAAGAATGCTTTTAAAAGATGATGGAATGGGATTTTCTTTTCATGAAACAATTATAAAAGCAAACACAAAAACACACATTCACTACCAAAACCATCTTGAAGCTGTTTATTGTGTTGCTGGAAATGGAAAAATAGAGGATTTAAAAACAGGAGTTGTTCATGAAATTTATGATGGTGTAATGTACGCTTTAAATAATCATGATGAACACAATTTATATGGTGGAAGTGAAGATATGAGGCTGATTTGTGTATTTAATCCACCAATTAAAGGAACTGAAAATCACGATGAAAATGGCGTTTATCCTTTAGTTGATTAAATTATAAATTTGGATAGGTATTCTACCTATCCAAGCATTCTTTTAGTGACAGCCACATCCAGTTCCGCAACTTCCACCACTACTTTTTTTAGCATCATGTTCAGCTTTAATTTTTTGTCCTTCACTTGAACATGCACTAACCCCTGCTGGCATAATTGGCTGAATAGCTTCATTTGAAACTTCACCTTGATTTTCAAGCATAGAGATAAGTTTATCTGCAGCCATCATATATCTTTTTGCACTTATTGATTCAGGTTCAAAATAAACAATTGGTTTTCCACTATCTCCGCCAACTCTAATAGAAGGTTCAATTGGAAGATGAGCTAAAACTTGAGTATTGTACTCTTTTGCTAGTTCATCACATGTTCCTTTTCCAAAAATATCAGATTCTGTGTTACATGATGGACAGATAAATCCACTCATATTTTCAACTATTCCAGCAACTGGAATATGAAGTTTAGAGAACATATCTAAAGATCTTCTACTATCATCAAGAGCTACATGTTGAGGAGTTGTTACATTTATTCCAGCACTTACAGGTACACTTTGAGCAAGTGTAAGTTGTGCATCTCCTGTTCCTGGAGGCATATCAATAAATAAAATATCTAACTCTTCCCATAAAATATCTCTTAGAAGCTGTTGGATTGCCTTCATAATCATAGCACCTCTCCAAATAACAGCTTCTCCCTCTTTCATCAAAATTCCCATAGACATAACATCAACACCATAAGCGTTTAATGGTTTTGCTTTATTTCCTATTACTTCAACCTCTTTTCCATTTACTCCCATCATTCTAGGAATATTTGGTCCATAAATATCAGCATCTAAAATACCAACTTTTTTACCTTGCATAGCAGCTGCAATTGCAAGATTTACAGTTGTAGTTGATTTTCCAACTCCACCTTTTCCTGAGCTAACCATTACAATATCTTTTATTTGTGGTGCAATATTTTGACCACTTACGCTATTGCTTCTTTGTTGCTCCTCTTTAGGTTTACTAAAAACTAAATTAACATTTAAATTAGAAAGAGCTTTTGTAATCTCTCTTCTTAACTCATCTTCAACCTCTTTTGCTGTTGAAGTAATATCTAATAATATTGTGCAAGAACTTGCATCTAATTTAATATCCTTTACAAATCCAAAATCAATAATTGATTTTGAAAAACCTGGGTATTTAACACTTTGTAAAGCTTTTTTAATATCTTCTATATTCATTTTAAATCCTTTTTTTATAGGTTCCCTATAAAAAAAGGAACCATATCACATAAACTACTTTTCAACGGAATTTATAAAAAATTCCTAAAAGTAGCAAAATCCTAAAGGGCTTCGAGAACGAAGCCTTATTCCACAAGTTCCCTATAAAAAAAGGAACCATCTCATAACCAGAAGAGTATTATATTTTAATTAGGATATTTTTTGTCTTAAATTACCCTACCATGTTATCTATTGCTTCACCATGCTCTTTTACAATTTTTTGAGTTATCTTATATGAACAAAACTTTGGTCCACACATTGAGCAAAACTCTGCTTCTTTAAATACATCTTGAGGTAAAGTTTCATCGTGATACTCTCTTGCTCGATCTGGATCTAAACAAAGTTCAAACTGTTTGTTCCAATTAAATGCGTATCTTGCATCACTCATCTCATCATCAATATCTCTTGCACCTTTTCTTCCTCTTGCTATATCGGCACTATGAGCTGCAATTTTATATGCAATAATTCCATTTCTAACATCTTCAGCATTTGGTAATCCTAAATGCTCTTTTGGAGTAACATAACAAAGCATACTAGCTCCATGCCATCCACCAACAGCAGCACCAATTGCACTTGAGATATGATCATAACCAGCAGCAATATCAGTTGTAAGAGGTCCTAAAATATAAAAAGGAGCTTCATGACAATACTCTTTTTCTATCTTCATATTTCGCTCAATTTGATTTAAAGGCACATGACCAGGTCCTTCTATCATAACTTGTACATCTTTTTCCCAAGCTCTTAAAGTCAAATCTCCAAGAACTTTTAGCTCTCTTAGTTGTGCTTCATCAGAGGCATCTGCTAAACATCCTGGTCTTAAACTATCACCCAAAGATAAAGATACATCATACTTTCTACAAATATCTAAGATTTTATCAAAAGCTGTATTAAATGGATTCTCTTTGTGATAGTGCATCATCCAAGCAGCCATTAATGAACCACCTCTTGAAACTATTCCCATCTTTCTTTTTGCAATATGTGGCATAAATTCAAGTAAAAATCCAGCATGGATTGTGAAATAAGAAACACCTTGTTGTGCTTGTCTTTCAATAACTTCAAGCATTTTTTCAATACTTAAATCCTCTATTTTATCTTTTACATCATGTAGTATTTGATAAATAGGAACTGTACCAATTGGAACTGTAGAATGAGTTATAACAGCCTTTCTAATCATATCCAAATCTCCACCTGTACTTAAATCCATGATAGTATCAGCACCATACTTTAAACAAACATCAACTTTTTCAATCTCTTTACTAACATCACTTGCTAGTGCTGAACTTCCAATATTTGCATTTATTTTACAAGAACTTGCAATTCCAATAGCCATAGGAATTTGATTTGTATGATTTACATTTGCAGGAATTATAAGTCTTCCTCTTGCAATTTCACTTCTTATAAATTCAGCATCAAGATTTTCAACTTTTGCAACATACTCCATATGAGGAGTTATAACTCCCTGTTTTGCATAATACATTTGAGTTCTTACTTCATCGTTTTTGTGTTCTTCTAACCATTTGTGTATATCTTGCATTTTTGCTCCTAAATTAATATTATTTTCTTTATTGCTAAGACAAATTTTGAGCAAAAAAAAAGTACTCTCAAAAGAAAGTACTTTTTATTAAATTTTATCTATTTTAGCTTTATCAAATTTAATTTTTAAAATTTACTTCCTACGCTGGTCTTAACCATCAGGTTCAAAGGGTCAGGTTTTACCTTCTCAACGCCAAAGCGTCCCCCCGCAATAAAAAAAATATTCTAGCATAAAGAATATTTAAAAGCATATTAATTTTCTTTTATAGCTTAATTATATTTAATACCTTTAGTATAAGTTACAATTTTATATAATCATCCTTATTTCATAATAGGTTTTTAGACAAAATGATAAAAAATTTCGCAAAATATTTACAAAACATACCAAATTTACCAGAAATCATCATAGAGTTAGATAGTTTTAGAAAATCAAAAAATAGAAATTTTAAACAACTTGCTATGATTATAAAAAATGATAAAAATCTTCATTTAGATATTTTAAAAATTATGGATTTTCAAATATTTGACTTTTTTAATAAACCAAAAAATATACAAAATTTTATCTCAATTACTAGTTTAGAGTTTGTTTGTGCATTGGCAACATCTTTATGCTTTTGTAGAAGTATAAAAACAAATCTCTTTTCATATGCTGTAACTTTTGATGATTTTTTATATTCAAATACTCTTTCAATGTTAATTGTTGAAATGTGGTTAAAAAATAGTGATAAAAAACTAAAAGATGAGCTTCTTATTCCAGCATTTTTACAAGATTTAGCAAAACCTCTTATTTCAAAAGCAATAAGCGAACATAAACTAACTGAGCAGTTTTTAAGTGAAATAAATAACTCGAATATCAGCAAAGCTGAAGAGAAATTTATAGGTTTTAATGCTCAAAGAATAAGCTCAAATATACTTAAGAATTGGGGTTTAAGTCACAATATTATATTTCCAATCTTATTTTCAAAAGATTTGAAAAATTGTCCAAATGAGTTTAGACTAAAAGCTCTTATTTTGGATATTGTTACTCTTGTTTCAAATTTAAGAGAACCATTATTGGAACAAAATATAAAAAAAGCTATTAATGAAATTGAGTTATTTGGATTAGATAGTAATGGGTTTATTAATACAATAAGTAACATAAATGACAATATAAAGAGCAATTCTTAAAAGTATTATAAGTAACATTTAGCTACTATATGTAACTTTTTTACTCAAAGGTTTATAATTGAAAGATATTACTTTAGTTGTTTTATGTGCTGGAAACTCTACAAGATTTGATAATTTATGTAAAAAACAGTGGATTAGGATTGACAATGAACCTCTGTGGTTAAATGTTACAAATAGATTAACTTCTTTTTCTAATTTTTCAAAAACTATTGTCGTTTCACATAAAGATGAGTTAAGCTACATGAAAAACTTTAGTGATGATTTTATTTATGTTGAAGGTGGAGATACAAGACAGAATTCTATAAAAAATGCTTTAAAGTTTGTTGATACACCTTATGTAATGATAAGTGATGTTGCACGTGCTTGTATTAGCAAAAATATTATCTCTGATTTAATCCAAAATAAAAACAAAGCCTCTTGTATAGTTCCAATTTTAGATGTAAGTGATACTGTTATATTTGAGAAAAACACTATTAATAGAGAAGATGTAAAACTTATTCAAACTCCTCAGTTATCAAATAGCGATATTCTAAGAAAAGCAATTTCAAAAGATATTGAATTTACAGATGAAAGTAGTGCTATAAAAAATATAGGTGAAGATATATTTTATATAAAAGGTGATATCGCTAGTAAAAAACTAACTTTTTTTGAAGATATTTCTCAAATTCCATGTTTAAAAGCTCCAGCTAAAACACAATTTGTTGGAATTGGATATGATATTCATAGTTTTGAAGATAAAAAAGAGATGTTTTTAGGTGGTGTAAAATTGCCATATGATTATGGATTTAAAGCCCACAGTGATGGCGATGTTTTAATCCACTCTTTAATTGATGCCCTTTTAGGTGCTATTGGAGCTGGTGATATTGGAGAGTTTTTCCCAGATACTGATGATAAATTTAAAGGAATCGACTCAAAAATACTTTTACAAAAAATTATAAGTTTTGTAAATAATGTTGGATATGAGCTTGTAAACATTGATATTACAATAATTGCTCAAAAACCAAAAATAAATCCTCACAAAAATGAGATAAAAAGTAGTTTATCAAAACTTTTAAATCTTCCAAAGCAATTTATAAATATCAAAGCATCAACTGCTGAAAAGTTAGGTGCTGTTGGAAGAGAAGAAGGAGTAGTTGTACAAGCTATGACAAATTTAAGATATTACGATTGGACTAAATAAAATGAATATACTAATAATTGAAAATGAGGTTTATCTAGCACAGAAAGTTGTTTCAAGACTTCTTGATGATGGTCATAACTGTGATTTTGTAGAAAATGTAAATCTTGAAAATTTAACAAAAGAGTATGATATTGTACTTCTTTCAACATCAATCTCAAGTTCTATAGTAAAAGGTGTTATTAAAAAATATGGTCAAAATTCAATAATACTTCTTTTTGTATCTTATATTTCAGATGAAACTGTAACAAACCCTATTAAAGATGGAGCAAAAGATTATATTATGAAGCCATTTTTAATGGATGAATTAGTTAGAAAGATTTATCACTATAAAGAGTGTAGAGCTATAAGAAGAGAGCTTAAAGTATTAAAAGATTATTTCGAATTTACTATGAGTGATATTGATATAAAAGATGTATTAGTTCCTCTTTCATTCCCTTTATTAATAGAGACAAATTTTCAAAGTTATGCCGATAAACTTGTTTTTGAAATTGCAAAAAAAGTAAATTTACCAATAAAATTTATCTCTTTATCTTCAGCAAATTGGCAAAAACAGATAACAAATCAATTTGAAAGAACTATTATTTACCTTACTGATTATCATACTTTAAAAAGAAATGTAAAAGATCAACTAATAAAACAGATTCTAGATAAAAAATGTGTAATTTGTTCTTTAGAAAGTGATGATGAATTTACTCACAAAAAAGTAGTTTTTAATAGTAAAAATAAATCTTTAGATCATAGTCAAATTATGTCAATAAACGATTATATAAAAACTATAGTAATTAACCATCAAAATAGATACCCTGATACAGAACTTTCAAAAAGGTTGGGAATATCTAGAAAATCTCTTTGGGAAAAGAGAAAAAAACTAGAAATTGATAAAAAGAAGTAACTATGAATTTTAGAAAATTTTTCTTAACTGTTGGATTTAGTGGATTAAGTCCAAAAGCACCTGGAACTGTTGGAAGTTTTGTATCTTTAATTTTAGGAGTTATTTTACTTGAGTTTTTACACACATCATCTCTATTTCTACTATCTATTTTAATAACTATAATAGCTATAAAACAAATAGATCTTTATGAAAAAGAGATTGGGAAACACGATAGTAGTGAAATTGTAATAGATGAATTAGCTGGTATGTGGATAGCTTTAGCTATTTGTGGAATAAATAGTGAAAATGTTTTCATTTTAGCTCCTGTTGCTTTTATATTTTTTAGAATCTTTGATATTTGGAAACCATCTATTATTGGAAAAATTGATAGGGATGTAAAAGGTGGATTAGGAGTAATGGGCGATGATGTTGTTGCTGGAATTTTTGCTGGAATTTGTACAGCTGGAGTTTGGCAACTAATTGAAAAATTTGTTATTTAAAAAATAGAATTTATAGATTAAAACAAAAAGGGCTTTTATAGCCCATTTGCTTCGATAAGTCTTGATTGATGATCAGCAATAAGAGGATCAATTACCTCATCAAACAGACCATCTTGAAGAATATAGTCAAGTCGATATAAAGTTAGATTTATTCTGTGGTCACTTAGACGATTTTGTGGAAAATTATAAGTTCTAATTCTTCCACTTCTATCTCCAGTTCCTACTTGCTCTTTTCTATTTGCACCCTCAGCTTCCATCTTTTTTTGCATCTCAATTTCAAAAAGTTTAGCTTTAAGAACTTTCATGGCTCTATCTTTATTTTTGTGTTGAGATTTTTGGTCTTGATTTGTTACAACAATACCTGAAGGAATATGAGTAATTCTTACAGCAGAATCGGTAGTATTTACAGATTGTCCACCATTTCCACTTGCACGCATTACATCAATTTTAAGGTCATTTTCATTTATCTCAACTTCAACATCATCAACTTCTGGCATAACAGCAACTGTAATTGCAGAAGTGTGAACTCTACCTTGAGACTCTGTTGCTGGAACTCTTTGAACTCTGTGAGTTCCACCTTCAAATTTTAGCTTTGAGTAAACATGGTCACCCTTTACAAGTATTACAATCTCTTTGTAGCCACCAGCTTCACTATCACTTGAACTCATTATTTCAACTTTCCAGTCATTGTTTTCTGCATATCGCAAATAACCACGAAACAAATCTCCAACAAAAAGTGCAGCTTCATCTCCGCCTGTTCCAGCTCTAAGCTCCAAATATATATTTCTATCATCATTTGGATCTTTTGGAATCATAAGAAGTTTTATCTCATCTTCCAAAATAGGTTTTTTTTGCTCAAGTTCTTTTAACTCTTCTTTTGCTAAATCACCCAGCTCAGAATCATCAAGCATACTTCTGTTCTCTTCAATATTTTCAAGAACTTTTATATACTCTTTTGCTTTTCTAACAATTGGTTCTATACTTGATTGCTCTTTTGACAGAGTTGTCATTCTTTTTATATCACTAGTTATGTCAGGAGACATCAATAGATTTGTAATCTCCTCTGATCTAGTAATAAAAGGTTGGAGTTTGTCTTTTAGCATAAATTATATAGCATTAACTTTTAGTTGAAGTCTGCTTACTTTTCTAGAAGCTGTACCTTTTGCTAAAATACCTTTTGAAACGCAGTGGTGGAAGTATTTATTTGCAACTTTCATAGCAACTACTGCTTTTTCTTTATCAGCACTTTCTACTGCTGCAATAACATCTTTAGTGATGTTTTTAATTCTTGTTTTGTAAAATCTATTTCTTATAGTTTTTACTAATGTCTGTCTAGCTCTCTTCTCAGAAGATTTATGATTTGCCATTTTATTTAACCTCTTTATAAATTTTTAAAGGATAGAATACTATCCAAAATAACTTAAATAGAGTTTAATTTTAGGAAGATTTAATGAAACTATTTGGAACAGACGGAGTTAGAGGAAAGGCTGGAGAGTTTTTAGATGTTATTACAGTTATAAAATTAGCGCAAGCAGCTGGAATTTATTTTAGGAAGCACTCAACAACAAATAAAATTCTTGTAGGTAAAGATACAAGAAGAAGCGGATATATGATTGAAAATGCACTTGTTAGTGGATTAACTTCTGTTGGTTACAATGTAATCCAAATAGGACCTATGCCTACTCCTGCTATTGCATACCTTACAGAAAGCATGAGATGTGATGCTGGAATTATGATTAGCGCTTCTCATAATCCTTTTGAAGATAATGGAATAAAATTTTTCGATAATCATGGTAACAAACTTAGTGTTGAAAGTGAAAAAGAGATTGAGAAAATTTTTAATGATGATGATTTACTACAACAAAATCAAGCTGTTGAAAAAGAGATTGGTTCTTCAAAAAGAATAGATGATGTTATTGGAAGATACATTGTTGTAATAAAAAGTTCTTTTCCAAAAGATTTGACTCTAAAGGGATTAAGAATTGTTCTTGATTGTGCAAATGGTGCTGCATACAAAGTTGCTCCTACCATTTTAGAAGAGTTAGGAGCTGATGTAATTACAATAAATAATAAACCAAATGGTTTTAATATTAACGATAATTGTGGAGCTATGCATCCTGAAAATGTTTCAAATTTAGTTCGTGAATATAGAGCAGATATTGGTCTTGCACTTGATGGTGATGCTGATAGGCTAGTTGTTATTGATGAAAATGGAGATATTGTTGATGGTGACAATCTTTTAGGAGCTTTAAGTGTATATCTAAAAGAGGAGAATCTTTTAGAAGGAGATGCTTGTGTTGCTACAGTTATGTCAAATAAAGCATTAGAAGATTATTTGGAAAAACACAAAATAAAACTTTTAAGAAGTGATGTTGGTGATAAATATGTGCTTGAAGTTATGAAAAAAAATGGTGTAAATTTTGGTGGTGAGCAAAGTGGACATATAATATTTTCAGATGCTGCAAAAACAGGTGATGGTTTAGCTTCAGCACTTCAAGTTTTGGCTTTAATAATAAAATCAAAGAAAAAAGCAAGTGTTGCTTTAAATCCATTTACTTTATATCCTCAAATATTAGAAAATTTAAAGGTTAGTGAAAAAATACCGTTAAAAGATATAAAAGGTTTAGATGAGATTTTAAAACCAATTAGAGAAAAAGGTATAAGAGATTTGATAAGATATTCAGGAACTGAAAATAAAATTAGACTTTTGCTTGAAGGTAAAAATAAAAAAGATGTTGAATCATCTATGAAAAATTTAGTAGATTTTTTCAAAAAAACACTATAAAGATTGGAAATAATTTGAAAAAAGAGTTAAAAATTGCATTGTTTATTTTTGCAACTATTTTTATTATAGATCAAGTTGTAAAATTTGGTTTTGCCTCTTTGGGATGGGGTGCTACTGGAAGCTTTATGAATCTAGAGCTTGCATATAACTATGGCGTAGCATTTTCTATGCTAGAATTTTTAGCCCAATATTTAAAATATATACAACTTTCTATAGTAATTTTTGCAACTATTTATCTTATTAAAAATAAAGATGTTTTTTATAAATACTATATTCCTATTGCACTTCTATATGCTGGTGGCTTATCAAATATTTTAGATAGATTTACTTATGGTGCAGTTGTAGATTATTTTGCTTGGCACTATATGTTTGAATTTGCAATATTTAATTTTGCTGATGTTATGATAGATTTAGCGGTTGTTATAATTATAGTTATGCAAATAAAAGAGAGCAGAAAACAAAAAGTGGAGTAATCCACTTTTTTATGATTTTATCTTAGTTATAGCTTTTTGAAGTCTTATAAATCCTTCATCTATTTCACTTTTAGAGATTGTTAGTGCTGGTAAAAATCTTAAAGTATTATTTCCTGATTTAAGAACCATAACCCCACATTCAAAAGCAGTTTTTATTAAACTTGCTAAAGTATCATCATCTTTTACTCTTAATCCTCTCATAAGACCTAATCCAACATGAGTTATAAAAATATCTCTATTTGCTTCAAAAATATCATTTAATTTTTTTGTAAAATATATAATAGTTTCATCCAAAGTTCCGCTATCTTTTAAATTTTCTAAAATATCCAAAACTTCTAAAGCAGCTGCGGTTACCAAATAGTTACCACCAAAAGTACTTCCATGGTCACCAGCTGTCCAAATATCTTTATGTTTAGTCATAACAGCTCCCATAGGAACACCGCCTCCTATACCTTTTGCCAAAGTTATAATATCTGGCTCTATTTCATATAAATTTGAAGCTAAAAACTCTCCAGTTCTAAATACTCCTGTTTGAACTTCATCAATTATTAATAAAATATCATTTTCTTTTAGGAATTTTGCCAACTCTTTAATTTTTTCTTTATCAAATGGAAAAACTCCACCCTCACCTTGCACAAGCTCTATCATAACAGCAACTGTTTCATCATCTATTGCATTATAAACATCATCTATCGCATTAAAAGAGAATCCATCTGGATATGGAGCAAACTTACTTTGATGAAAAGAGCTTTGACCTGTCGCTTTTACAGTTGTGATTGTTCTTCCATGAAAAGAGTTTTCCAAAGTTATAATTTTGTATCTTTTTTTCTCAAAATTTAACTCTCCATAAGTTCTTGCTATTTTTATAGCCCCTTCATTTGCTTCAGCTCCGCTGTTTGAAAAAAAAGTTCTTACATCGTATCCACTAAGCTCTTTTATTTTTTTTGCCAAAAGTGCTTGAGGTTCTATTGCATACAAATTTGAAGTATGAGTAAGATTTGAAACTTGTTCAAAAATTCTTTTTGCAACTCTAGCATTTCCATGTCCTACACTTGTAACTCCAATACCTGAAGTAAAATCTATATAATCTTTGTTTTCATCATCATAAAGTGTTGCATTTACACCTTTTTTGAAGTTTACATAATTTCTTGCATATGTATGAAGTACATATTCTTTATCTAATTTTTCTATATCTTTCATTACTCTTCCTGATTAATCAATAATTTTTTATGAATTATAACTATAAATGTTTAAATCTTACTAGTTATCATCATTTATAGTTGCTGAATAATATCTATTTAAATCAAACAATCCATACTCCAAAAGATTTGATTTTTTAAACTCATTATCAAACCAATCAAAGTGTTCCCAGAAATTTGGATTTGCTCTATTTATTGTGTAATCCCTAATATGCTCTTTTAATTTTATTTTATTTTCATAATTTTTTATAGTATTAAAAAAATCTAATATTTCATTTTGTTTTAAAACAATAAAAAGGCTTGGATAAGAGCTTACAAATCCTTCAACAAAATCTATATCATCTTTTGTTGGGTCAAGTCTTGACTCTTCATTAAACATCAAAGCTACATTATCGTGCCATCTATTTACAACCATTGAATAGATAAGATTTTCACCATTATCCATAATAATTCTTATTAAAATAGCATTTGCATCTCTATCAGTAAAATGCTTTGTTATTTTTGTGCTTCCTGGTGCTGCTAGTGATTTAAAACTCTCTTCAATCTCCTCTTTTGTATTATAACTATCTCTTAAAGGAGTTGGTTTATATGCTTTTTCTAAAAAATTAATTTTATCTCTTTTTGTTTTTGTATAATCAAGTACCATATTTGTAAACTCATATTTATAATCATTTGAATAATATTTTATTCCTGTTTCATTTTTTGAGGGAGAATAAACTGTAATATATTTTGCTAACCAACCAATATACCAAGAGTTAAAATAATCCATTCTACTTTTTTGTGGTAAAAACTCCAAAAAGTTATTTTCACCTTCAACTCTTAATCTATCCATATGTGTTCTTACTAATAACTGATGCGCAGTATTACCAAATACATCAAAACCTGCAACTAAAGAGTAATATACTCTTTCTAAAAGAGGAAAATCTATAACCCAAAGAGTTTTTGGAACACTTCCTACTGCTCCATATTGAAGTGAGGCTGTATCGAAATGCCTATAAACAGTTAAAACTGAGTCATTGTGATATGGATTATTACTTTTTCTAATATGCTCTAGCTTCATTCCATCTGGATAATATTTTTTATAAATATTTGCTCTATCTTCTTGATATTTTTTTGTCTCTTTTTCGTGTCCAAGATTTTTAAAAGTTTCATATAATCCTGGATCTTCTCCTAACTGATTTGGGATTTTAAGATAATTATAATTATCTTTTAAAAAGTTTTTATCTATTACACTAACATCATATTTTGGGTCCATAAACATTACCCAAAAGTGATCTTGAATTACATTTAATGCAACTTGTCCTTTACAAACAGGACCTTTGATAAATGTATTTATAAAAAAATATATATCATTTAGTAAAAACTCATATCTACTTTTTGCTGGAATTTGTTCAAATACTGCTAGTGCGTTTGGAGCAGAATGTTCATTATAAGATATTAAATAAGGCTCTTCTTCCCAATTTGGTTTTATAAAAGTATCATTATAAAATTTTAATTTTTCATCATTAAACTTAACAACCATATGAGTTTTATGAACAATTGTTCCTTCAACTTTTTGCAATCTATAATAAAACTTCTCTTTTATCTCGTCATAAGGAAGTCTAGTAGGAATAATTTTTGCTTCAGTTCCAGAAGGAGTACTAGAACGAATTATTTGAAAAAAGTTTTTACTATTATCATCAAAAGATATATGAGCCAAAAAGAGATGCTCATAAATATATCTTGCTGTTACTTGATTTTTTATACTTTTATCATTAAAAAAATCTTCATATTTTTTTATTTGGGCTTTTTCAAAATCATTTATAACATCTTTTGGAGTGTCATCTATTGCTCCATTATCAAGCCAAGTCATAAGAGTATTGTATTCATTTTTTGATAAGCCTGGAAAACCATAAGGCATTGCTTTGTGTGGATTTACTTCAAGATAATCCTCTAGTTCTTCTTTATTTTTTACACAAGATAACTTATCTGTTTCAGGAGAATATTTACCTTCTAATTTAGGATTTATATCTTTTTCAAAAAGATACTGCATCATAATAGAAGCATTTGTATCTTCCATCTTGTCAGTCATAGAAAAAAAACTTTTATCTCTCCACTCTTTAGTATTTAAAGCATCAACAAATAGCCTAGTTGGATTTGCAGCTTTCATTCTTGTAGCATAAACTAAATCTTTTGATGCACCTCTATCAAGCCCTGCAAATGATCCTAAATTTAGCTGACAAGGTGAATTATAACAAGAGTGACAAGACACACATCTATTATCTAAAATTGGTTTTACATCTTTTGTAAAAGATATATCTTTGTTAACTCTATCAAAACTTACAGGATCAAGGGGTTTACTTGAACATCCCCAAAATAAGAATGAAAAAATAAATACAATAATGATTTGAAGCTTCATAAAATTTCCCTTGTTATCTTAGAATTCTTAGATTATACAAAAAGTTTATTTTTAAAGTGCTTTTTGCTAAAATTCCAAACTAAAATCAAAGGAAAAAAATGAAACACCTAATTCGTACTTCCGACTTTACAAAAGAAGAAATATTTAAAATTTTTGATGATGCTAGAGAGTTTAAAGCTACTAAATTTAGTAGAATTTTAGAAGGTAAAATTATTGTTACACTATTTTTTGAAAACTCAACAAGAACAAGAAGCTCTTTTGAAATAGCTGCAAAAAGACTAGGAGCTGAAGTTGTAAATCTTGATGTTGGTACATCTTCACAAAAAAAAGGTGAAACAATGTACGATACTGTTTCAAATATAAATGCTATGAACCCTGATGCTATAATTATTAGACATAGTGTTCATGGACTTCCAGAAAGTTTGATAGGTTATGTTGATTGCCCTATTATAAATGCAGGAGATGGAAGACACTCGCATCCAACTCAAGCTTTACTGGACCTTTTTACAATTAATGAATATTTTGATGGAAAAACTGAAGGTAAAAAAATAGCAATTGTAGGTGATGTAAAAAATTCAAGAGTTGCAGGAAGTAATAGAAGATTACTACCTAGATTTGGAATAGATGTAAATTTAGTAGCTCCTGACTGTTTTAAATACGAAGGAGATGAATTTAAACAGTTTGATAATATTCAAGATATAGTTGATGATATGGATATTGTTATGAGTTTAAGAAGTCAACTTGAACGCCACAATATTACATATTTTGAATCACTTCAAGAGTATGCAAAAGATTTTTGTATTACAAGTGAATTAATGGAGAGAAAAGAGTTTTTACTTCTTCATCCAGGACCAGTAAACAGAAATATTGATATAACTGATGAAGTTTTAAAACATCCAAGATGCAAAGTTTTAGAGCAAGTTACAAATGGAGTTGCTATTAGAGCTTCTATATTAAAAAAATTAATCCTAGAGGATAAATAAATATTTACTAATTTTAAAGATAATCTAAATGAATTTGGCTCTTCAAAAGAGCCTTTTTTATTTTTAATCTCATATGATTTAAAAAAAATATATTTAGAAAAACTAAACAATCTCTCACAAAATATAAAATTTGAAATAAATAGTCAAAATAAAAAAAATATAAAAGATTATACTTTAAAGAAATATCCAATTAGTTTTGATGAGTACAAAAAAAAGTTTGATTTAATTCAAGATGAAATAAAAAATGGAAATAGCTATCTATTAAATTTAACTACAAAAACAAAAATAGATACAAACCTAAGTTTAGATGAGATTTATGAAGCAGCGAGTTCTTTGTTAAAACTAAGAGTAAAAATAGGTGATTTAGATTTTGTATGCTTTAGTCCAGAAAAATTTATAGATATAAAAGATAATAAAATCTATACATATCCTATGAAAGGAACTATTGATACAAATTTAGATGATGCAAAAAATATTTTACTTAACAGTAAAAAAGAGTTAGCAGAGCACACTATGGTTGTTGATTTACTAAGAAATGATTTAGGAAAAGTTGCAAATAATATAAAAGTGGAAGAGTTTAGAAAATTTAGCAAAATAGTTACAAAAGATAGAGAACTTTTTCAAACAAGCTCAGTTATTTCGGCAGATTTACAAAATAATTGGCAAGAAAAAATAGGAGATATTTTATTAAATATTCTTCCTGCTGGAAGTATCACAGGTACTCCAAAAAAATCTACAATAGAAATTTTAAAAAATATTGAAAACTATGATAGAGGATTTTATAGTGGAATTTTTGGTATTTTTGATGGAATAAATCTTCAAAGCTTTGTGCTAATTAGATTTATCGAAAATATAAATAATGAGCTTTTTTATAAAAGTGGCGGTGGAATTACAAGTGATAGTATTGCAAAAGAAGAGTATGAAGAACTTTTAAATAAAGTTTATCTACCATTTTAAAGGAAATATATGTTTTTTGAAACAATAAAATGTGAAGATTTTGAGATTTTTAATTTAGAGTATCATCAAAAAAGAGTTGCAAAAACTATCGGAAAGAATTTTGATTTACAAGAGTATATAAATCCACCAACAAACGAACTATTAAGATGTAAAATAGTTTACAACAAAAATGAAATTTTAAGTGTAGATTATTTTCCTTATCAAAGAAGAGATATAAAAAGCTTTAAAATAGTAGTTGATAACGGTTTAGATTACTCAAAAAAATATATAAATAGAGATAAAATAGATGAGCTATTTTTAAAAAAAGATAGTTGTGATGAGATAATTATTCTTAAAAATGGAGTAGTTACAGATACATCCATAGCAAATATAGCTATATTTTATGATGGAGTTTGGATTACTTCAAAGAATTGTTTGTTAGAAGGAACTTCAAGGGCAAGACTAATCGAAAAAAAAGAAATATTTGAAAAAGATATAAGCTTGGATATATTAAAAAAAGCTTCAAAAATAGCTCTTATGAATGCTATGATTGATTTTTATGAGATAAAATATTTTAGAATAGAAGATTAGGCAAAGTATACTTATTTTATTACTGAGGCAAAGCCTCAGAGATATTTTTAAACTCTATTTTGCCATTTGAGCAAACTCTTTACAAATACTAGAGTTTGAAGTTGGTGTAAATTCACTACTTATTTCATTCTTATTTTTATATTTTAAAGCAGCAGCACTGTCATTAAATACTTTAATATGAGTTACATCTGCAATGTTTTTAATATCTTCACTTATTTTAAAATCACCATTAATACCACAAATTTCTACTGTTTTCTCACCTCTAACAGGGTGGCTTCCATATTTAATAGATTTAATCTTATCTACTTTTACACCACTTGCAAGTGCAAGTAAGTAGTGTCCTAAACCAACTGCAAGCATTGGAATATTTGAGTCTATTAATATTTTTATTTCAGCTATTTCATTAGTTAAAATATTTGGATTTCCAGCACCACTACTTAAAACTACTCCACTTATTTTACCTGCTTTAAAGTTGTTGATTATATCTTCTGCCTTTGTAGAAGAGGGAACTACTTCAACTTCAAATCCTAACTCAACAAGTTCATTTAAAAATGACTTTTTAACTCCATAATCAATTACTAGAACTTTTTTATCACTCATTTGTGCTTTATTATACTCTCCAGTTTCATGATTCCAAACACCTGATTTATGAATATAAGCCTCTTTTGTTGAGCTCTCTTTTACAAAATTGATTTCATCATATTTTTTTGCTTCACTTAATTTTTTTGCTAGTTCATCTTTTGAAGAGATTTGTGTAGATGCAATCATCATCATACTTCCCTCTTCTCTTACGATTTTTGTCAAGAATCTTGTATCAATATCACAAATTCCAACAACATTTTGCTCTATTAAAAAATCTTTTAGACTCATATCGGCTCTATAGTTTGAATAAAAATCGTGATAATTTCTCACAATTATACCTTTTGCATGAGCTTTAGAACTTTCCATATCAACTCTATTTGCACCTGTATTTCCTATTTCTACAGCTGTAAAATTGATAAATAAGCCATTATTTGAAGGGTCTGTAATAATCTCTTGTTGTCCAAATGTTGAGTTATTATAAACCAGTTTTCCAACAGCAGTTGTATCTGCACCAAAAGAGTTTGCCTCTAAAAATATCCCGTTTTCTAAATAAATATATACTTTTTGCATCAAATTAATCCTCTTTTTATTAACTCTTCTTCATAAAGTCTATGATAAACCAAATCATAGTCCTCAGTACCTGGAATTAGCTTTCTTTTATAATTTTTAAGTTTTGCTAATACTTCACCATCTGCTTTTTCAAACCCTTTAATGAAATCATCCAAAGAACCAAATATCACATTTTTTATTTGGTTATCTGAACAAGTAAAATGTATATAATCCTCCTCCCATAGATAATCTAATATTTTGTGAGCAATATCAGAAAATCTATCTTCATTGTTTAAGATAACTCCAAAATCATTTGCAAGTCTTTTTTTTGTCATCCAGAAAAGTTGCCTTCTATCAGCATTTAAATACTCAATTTCTTCTGTTTGAGAATCTAAAATATCTTCTACTTTATCATCTAAAGATTGTTCTTTAAGGATATCTTCATCTAAAATTCTTTCAACTTGATCTTCTATACTAGCTTTATCTTTTCTTGCTTCTATAAAATCGCAAGTGATTAAATCTCTTGTAATTCTTCTTGAAAGGTATGTAGTATGGTGTAACTTTAATCTCATTTTATCCCCTTAAAATTGTATCATCTCGTTCTGGTGAAGTTGAAATTATTCCAACCTTTACATTTGTTATCTCTTCAATTTTTTCTATATATTTTTTTGCATTTATTGGTAAATCTTCATATTTTCTAATTCCAACAACACTATCCCAACCATCAATCTCTTCATAAATAGCTTCAACACTAT
>Ga0265294_10002732_pt1 | contig 22965 bp, 15 predicted proteins | sample MunlanPumphouse3_FD_192504 | JGI IMG/M metagenome (GOLD analysis project Ga0265294, IMG submission 192504) | Groundwater microbial communities from a municipal landfill in Southern Ontario, Canada - Pumphouse #3 | ecosystem: Environmental > Aquatic > Deep subsurface > Groundwater | place... | reverse complement strand
CTTGCTGACAGGCGGGGCTGATACGCCAGCTGCCGGCCTGTTGAGGGATCTTCGTTCCTCAATCCCTGTGCGGTGACTATTGAGGTGTATGTTAATCCAGGGGTAAACTGAAGAGAAAAGCCGCTCTTTCTGATACCGATAACTCCCCCTGCCTCTACTCCTGTGGATATAACCAGAGGTATATTCTGGGGTTTCCATACCGTACCGGCCGGCAGCCATCTTATCCAGTCCCTTACCCTGCTTTTGTAAAACGTTCCATAGAGTTCAGCACTCCAGATTCCCCGCTTAAGCGTGTAGTCTGCTCCGGTCTCGATGGTAAAGGCTTTCTCACTTTTTAGGTAGAGGTTCTCCCCTCCCCAGTATCTGTCGTTTAAAGTGGGGATTCTGCAGCTGTTCGAAGCAGATCCTCTGACAGCCAACTCTTTTCCCTCTTTGTGTAACAAGATATACCTGGCACTCAAAGAGGGCATTAATGGCAGATCTGCTCCCGAAACAAATATCCCCCTTATTCCTGCAGTAATCGTCAGGTATCCAAATGGTATATACCTGCCAAGAAGATAGAGGTTAACTCTGTCCTCATCTCCTTTTCCGGAGTATGAGTCAACTTCCGGAGCTATCCTCTCAGCTTCGGCACCTCCCTTTAAGGAGTGTTTTCTGCCTCTGTACTCTGCTTCTGTAAAGGCAGACCAGGTGGAGGTGGCAATAATGTCATCCCTGTAATACTCTTTGTCGCTGGAAAATGAGAGTGCTCCCGTATAACTCAGATGCTTTTTCTTACCGGAATATGTAAGGTTCATTTTTAAATTCTTATCCACAATGGACTCATAATCCGAAACAGCATCATTCATTGATACAGAAGGTTGTATCTCACGTACAAAATCCATGTACAGCAACTTAAGCGCCAGAGAAGAGGAGTCCCTGAATCTTCTGTAAACCTCCTGTAAAAGTCCCCGGTTACGGTAGGCCGAATTGTTTAGATACTCCTTAGGCAGTCCTTTTTTGGTGTTATTTATAAATGAGTAATCGTTTCTTGCAGTGGTATAAAGTATGGAGCTTCTACTCTCGGTTTTCTTTTTGGAATATCTAAGGTTCGCCCCGGTAAAGACAGAGCCGAAACTTCCTGCAGAAAGAAGAATGTCAGCTGAGAATCCCTCCCTCCAGAGAGGTCTTGTGTTAAGAGAGAGGCTGCCTCCTATTGATCCGTCACCGTAAAGAGTGGAACCTCCTCCTGGATGAAATTCAATCCGGTCAAAAAAGAACACAGGGATATGGGAGAGGTCTGTCTGACCCAGAGTGGGCATTGCAAGATTGTGTCCGTTCCAGCTCACCCTGGTCTGGGAAGAGGAGGTCCCCCTCACAGAGATAAATGCCCCCGAACCATTTCCGTACTCCTTAATGTAAACGGGAATCTCCCTTCGCAGAAAATCAGCCAGGGAGTTCATCTTCATCTCCCGGACAATCTTTTCTGATCCTGTAAATAGTTTTGTGCCGGCTGAATACCTCTCGTTGCCTGACGGATTCACACTCCTTAAGGCCGTTATGGTAACAGAATTCAGTATCCTGTGTGCCTCAGCCCTTAGAGTGTCTCTCACAGGGATAAGCGGGCGGTGGTTATCTTTCTCCTTTTTATCCTTTTCGTTTGCCGGGAAATGTTCAAAAAAAAGCTCTTCTGCCCGACCCGTCAGGCCGGAGAAAAGGATTAAAATTATTATAAATAAGCGGACAAATGTTTTAGTCATCGTTCCCTATCTCCCGAAAGTTCGATTAATATATTTTGCTCCAAAGCAGGTTTTCTGACTTAGCTTTTACATCTTTTGCCTTCCCACCTTTTGGCAGTGGCCTGAAGAAGATAACCCAGAGGGTAAGCATTACAGCAGCGGGTACTGTCCCCGAATTTCACGAGGTTCCCTTTCTTAAGAACTATCCAAAGGTATTGTTTTTTATTCTGAAACTAGAAAAAATATTTAACTTTGATTCAATATCCTTCACAAATATTTAATCCTAAATTATTTATTATGGTAAAAACATTCTGCCCGGCATTGATTTTATCTATAGCCTTCTTTATACTATCCTGTGAAAATAAAACCGATATGAATCACAATATTGTTCTCAACTACCAAAGTTACACCCTTGATAACGGACTAAAAGTCATTCTGCACGAGGATCACTCCGATCCGGTTGTGGCACTTGCTATTCAGTATCACGCAGGTTCCGGCAGGGAAAAGCCCGGAAAGACTGGATTTGCCCATTTCTTTGAACATATGCTGTTCCAGAGATCAGAAAATCTTCCAAGGAATGCTTTTTTTAAAAATATCTCTGCTCTGGGGGGTGACTTTAATGGCTCAACAGGCACAGACGGTACAAACTATTTTGAATCTGTCCCCAAAGATGCACTGGAGAAGATACTCTGGATGGAGTCTGACCGTATGGGATTTTTTATTAACACGGTAACCCAGGGAGGGCTTGAAAGAGAGATAGATATTGTATCCAATGAAAAGCGGCAGAATTATGACAACCAGCCCTACGGCCACTCTTCATCAATTATTGCACAGGAACTCTTTCCCCAAGGACATCCATACAGCTGGACCACAATCGGAGAGCTTGATGACCTCAAAAGTGCAACTCTGGAAGATGTAAAAGAGTTCTACCACGGATACTACACACCGGGCAATGCAACTCTTGCTCTTACCGGGGATTTTGATCCTGCTCTTGCCAAAAAGCTGATAAATAAATATTTTGGAGAAATAAAAAATGGCGTTGAGGTGGCAAAACCAGAAATCCGTCCACTTAAACTACATTCAAATAAAAAGATAGTATGGGAAGATAAGAGAGCTCCCATGCCTCAGCTTACTCTTATATTTCCGGGAGTGGAGGCATATAACCAGGATGCATATGCTTTGCAGTATTTCGCTTCCCTCTTTGCAAACAGTAAAAAGTCACCTTTGTACAAGGTGGTGGTTGAGGAGAAAAAACTTGCACCAGAGGTAAGGGCTTTTAATATTGCTAGAGAGGTGTCAGGTTATCTGCAGATTAACATCCGTACATTCCCCGGAGTAGATCTTAACGATCTTATGGATGCTGTCAATGAGGCATTTGACCGGTTTGAAAAAGAGGGCGTTGATGAAAATGAGCTTATTAAACAGAAAGTTATGCAGGAGGTGGGTCTCTACAACCGTATGACGAGTGTCTTGGGGAAAGCTCTTATGATAGCCAGGGACAATGAGTTCGGAGGATCTCCGGACGCCTCTTTAAAGGATCTTGAAAAATACGGTGCACTTACATCGGTGGATATTATGTCGGTGTATGAAAAATATATCAAAAGCAGACCATACTTCTGTCTTAGCATAGTTCCGGCCGGAGGATCAAAGCTGGCACTTAAAGGTTCGACTCCTGCCAGAATCAAAGAGGAGATGGTTGAGGAGCAGAAGATGAACTCTGGAAGCGGAAAAATTGCAGATGAGGATTATTCCCGGACTCCTTCTCTCTTTGACCGCTCTGCCGAGCCCGGTTTCCTTCCGGATAAACCGGAGGTAAAGGTGCCGGAAGTATGGAGTTTCACTCTCTCCAACGGTATGAAAGTTTATGGAATAACCCGGGATGAACTTCCTTTGGTTCAGGCTGAAATAGAAATTTCGGGAGGTAAACTGCTCGACCCTCCGGGTAAAAAGGGCCTTTGCTACCTGAATGCACAGCTTATGAACGAAGGAACAGACGCCAGAACGCCTCAGGAGCTTGAGAGTGCAATCGCATTGCTTGGGGCCAGAATCACGGTAAACTCATCGGAAGAAAAGACAAATATTTCAATTTCATCACTATCAAGGAATTTCGGAAAGGTAATGGAGTTGGTAAGGGAGATGATTGTAACTCCCCGCTTTGACTCATCAGGACTTGAAAAGGTAAAACAGAGGATCGAAACTCTTATAAGACAAAATTCTGTGAATCCTTCTTCCATAGCAAACAATATAGCAATGAGGGCAATTTTCGGGGAGGAGTCTCCATTTGCAACAGAGGATTACGGGAGTGCTGAGACCCTGGGAGCAATCACAATGGAGGATATCAAAACCTTCTACAGCAACTCAATATCTCCTTCTGTAACCAGTTTCAATATAGCAGGTGCGATTGACAGTGGTGAGTGCAGAGCTCTACTCTCCTCATTGGAAAAAGAGTGGAAGGCCAAAGAAGTTATCATCCCTGATCCGGTCACAGGCAATCCTTTTAAGGCTAACTCTATCTATTTTGCAGATTATCCCGGTGCCCCACAGTCTGTAATTACCGTATGTAAAACCGGAATAGCCTGCAATGACCCACTTTACTACCCTGCACTGATTGTTAACCAGAATCTTGGTGGCGGATCACAAGGCATATTATTTGATGTGCTGAGGCTGCAGCGCGGCTATACTTACGGGGCTTACTCCTGGTTCACAGGAGGAAAGCATTTGAACACCTTCATAGCCTCTTCAAGTGTGCAGGGAAGCACCACCAAAGAGTCTCTGGGTATTTTCAGGGAACTGATAGGGAACTGGGAAAAATCATTTGATGAATCTGTTCTTGAGAACACAAAAAATTCAATGCTCAGAGCCAATGCATCTGCTTTCGAAACCCTTGGAGATCTCGTGGATATGCTTTGTCACATATCTGGATACAACCTACCCTTTGATTATATCAAAAATGAGGAGGTGATACTTAAAAACTTTACTGTCAGTCAGGGAAAAGAAGTGATTAATAAGGTACTTAACCCCTCTGAACTTTGTTATATTGTGGTTGGGGATGCAAAGAGCCAGATGGCACCTCTGGAGAGTCTGGGGATGGGCAAACCTGTGTTGATTAAGAGATGAGGATACTGCTGCTTGTAAAGAACTTCGATTACGGCGGTGCCGAAAACCATGTCAGGGATCTTGCAAATGAATTAGTCCGTTCCGGCCATCAGGTGTGGTTGATGTCCGGGAAAGGCCGTCAGTCCGGCAAGCTTGACAAGAGGGTGACACAACTGGATGGCCGGTTTTATGAATGGAATTTCATATTATTGCTAATAAAATTATTTTTACTGGTGAGAAGAGAGAGTATAGAGGTTATCCATGCTCATCAGAGACTCCCCATACTAATGGCTGCACTCACAGGAAACCTGTGCAATGTTCCTACTGTGGCAACAGTTCACGGTGACAGCCGGCACGATCTTAGAGGTAACTACGTCAAAAGAAACCTCTCCTCAATTATATTTATAAATGAAAAAGTTTTTAACACCTACACAGAGTCTTTTCTGATAGGAAACAAGATACATTACATCCCCAATGGAATACTGTTGCCGGGACAATCAACACTTGCAGAAAACAAAGGGAGACACCTTAGTGAGGAAAACGTTAGCTCTTCTAACAAAGTGCTTTTATACAACCCCTTAAAGATATTATACATAAGCCGTATTGATAAAAGGCACGGCCAGGTGATCACTGAAATCATCAGCAAAGTTTTACCTGAAGTAAAAAAAGAGTTTCCGGAGGTTATGTTTTATATTGTGGGTGAAGGAGAAGGGCTTGAAAAGATAAAGATAATGCTCTCCTCTGATGATTATACAGAGATAAGGGATTCTGTGGTTTGCGAAAATTATTCGGATAATGTTTATAAATTTTACCTGGATGCTGACCTTGTTCTTGGTGTTGGAAGAGTTGCAGCAGAGAGTCTTGTAAACGGAGTTCCTTTGTTATCTGTTAAAAACAACCACCTCGGGGAGATAATTACCAGGGGAAATTTTGAAAAAATGAGGTTTACTAACTTTGTGGCAATTGACTCCCCTCCTTTCACCCCTGATAAAGCAGCAGAGCTGATAATTGACTTTTGTCACAGACGCTCCTATTTTAAAGAAGAGGCAATATTTCTTCAAAAGATAATTTCGGAAGATCAGAATATCAATGTAGTAACAAATAAAATAACCGATATATATTCTAAAATCAGCAGGCAGAACAAAAAGGATGTTGTAAAGCTCACCGTTTGAGCAATTGATTTTTTTATCTACCTTTGGAGCCCAATTTCTTTTGAGTTCAATTTTGTTTACCGAACAGCAGACTGCTCATCAGAGAGGTCTGAAATAAGAAGCCCGGATGGCGGAATCGGTAGACGCGCTGGTCTCAAACACCAGTGGCCGCAAGGCTGTGCCGGTTCGACCCCGGCTCCGGGTACAAAAAAAGCAGGTAGAGATGCCTGCTTTTTTTGTACTGTCGCTTGCAGGAACGGAGCAAGCTCCTTTGGTTATCCCTCCCCCTGGCCCCCTCCGGGGAGGGGGTGGTCGCTACGCTCCGATTTTGCAGGTAGAGATGCCTGCTTTTTTTGTACTGTCGCTTGCAGGAACGGAGCAAGCTCCTTTGGTTATCCCTCCCCCTGGCCCCCTCCGGGGAGGGGGTGGTCGCTACGCTCCGATTTTGCAGGTAGAGATGCCTGCTTTTTTTGTTGGAATGATAGTGGCAAGCTTGAACATAATTTTCAGACCGGGAGTAATGTTAAAGGGTGATATGATTTGACGGTTGAGTCCTCCTACTGTGATCATTGCAAACAGGGCTGTGCACTCTCAGTGCATTATTGCCGTACCAAAACCTCGTATAACCCACATAAGCAGACTGGGGTTGGAATTCATGGAAAGGCAATATATCCTGGAAATATTACGGACGCCATTTTGCTATCTATGAGTGTATTTTGGGAATAAAGTTTTTTATGTAACTTTGATAGTGTAGTTATAATCATAGAGATCATGAAACCATCAGCTGTAAATCGAACTATAATAGTATTGCTATTATGTTTGCAGGGCATCTTCTGTGCCCAAGCTCTTGATGCCCAAAACAAATTTCAAACCGGCAACCTACTCCCCGAATGTTTTTTTAACGATAAACCTTCGTATACTACTGTAAAAGAGGCTTTTTTGAAAAGCTATGGTTCTGATAAAGTTAACTGGCCAGTTTTTATTCATAAGACAGAACAACTCGACGATCAATTGTTGGAATTCAAGTCCAAGCAAAAGAATCCCGAGGATCGAAATTTGTATATCAAATTTTTCAATAACCATCTGGGGCTCGGAACAAATGAGAAAGAATCTCACTCATTTAGAAAAACACATAACCATGTCAACCGTTGCTACTATACACTTTTTTATTACTATTACAGTGCTATAGCAGAGTGGGGAGCGCTCATGGACAACCCAAACCCAAACCCTGTAGCCAATACATATTTACAGGCATCCAAGACCGAAGGCTGGTTGCCGGTAATCCTTTACAAATATGTATCCAAATGTCCTGAGGGCTTGCTTGAGTGGTACTTCGATGAGGTTTTTCCTGTAATAGATTTGCTATACAGGCAAGAGAGCCGGGATGATCTACTGAAGGTACTTACATCGATTGGAGTACATATGGACAAACTGGCCGCCAACAACGATTTCATAAAAGCAGAGGTGTGGAGAAAGTCAATTGACATCTTTGTAAACTACTATGTTATAGATGCTTTGCAACCAAAAGTAGAAGGAGGATTTCGTGGTCAAAAGACAAGTTATGATTCACTGAGAAGAGAAAGGGATAGGGCAATTGCAGAGTTTGACAAATCATTTTCCCATAAAGTGAGGAACAACTTGAACGACATTTCTATAAAACTGGTTTATCCGCATAAGGGATTGGAAGGCAGAGATGTTGGCAACCTGGTCTTCCCGCAGGTACCAGAAGAGGCAGGCAAAAGCAGACTTTATAGTCATAAAAATTATTCGTCCGACTTTTACATTGGAAAAATAGCATTTGAAGAGGCTTTTGTCAAAGATTTCATAAAAGTGAGTGACGAAGCTATTGAACCCGAAAGGAATGAGAAGCAATTCACCCTCAAGGCCTCATCAATCACAACAAGGCATCAAGATTTTGTGAAAAGTGCAACCATATTCAGGGGTACAAATAAAATGATATTTACAAATTACGGCAATTCCCTTGGTTCCAGGGAGTGGCTTTTTGCGTATGAAGATAAATGCTTTGGTTCTAATTCTGTTGTTTTTGAAATTCCCAATCTAAATTCCTGCTCAGTAAATACTTATATGTATGCACATAACATTCCAATACCTCAGCAAGATGCAAAATACTTAAGAGAGAGGCTTGTCAGCTTTTTTGTGCAGACGGCAGAAGAGGTGTACAACAAGGCTCCCGTTTCTCCACAGATTTATGGGATGACCTACCAAAAGACGGAAAGGCCAGAGTATGCATTAAAAGTTACAGCATCGGCAAAAGAGATAAAACCAGACGGAAAATCATCCGTTACAATATCGGGACAGCTTTATTCTTATTTGCAAAATGTGGCCAATTCCAGCACCCCATTGAAAGGCAAAACCGTTTTTGCAGAGATAGTTACAAGCGACGATGTCATTCCGGGGTCATTGTCGTCGGGCTCTTTGGTGACTGATGCCAACGGAGTCGTTTCATTTACATACAACGCCCCGGCAGTAGGAACCCTGGATAAAATGGAGCCCCACAACCGCACGGGGGTTGTTGTAAGATTGGTTTGCAAAGAGTTAGGCGCAGAGGATAATGCATATATAAAATTTGTGACTGACAACGGAAAGATTTGGGCCGAACCGGGGTATGCATTATTGTCCGATACTGCTTTTGTCCCACCCGACAAAAGGTATCCAGCCCTTGTCTCTGCAAATTTTTACGATGACAACATGGAGCCCTTGGCCAATGCAGAGGTCTTCTTCTCGATAGCGGGAGAGAACCCTAGCGGGCTTTTAAGAAACAAGGAGGGGATTACCGGAACAAAGGTAAGTGCTGTTACTGATGTTAATGGTTTGGCTTCGGTACATTATTTCTATGCCAAGGATGCACCTCCCGCCAACAGACTGACCGAAACCGTGGAGGCACGGTCTGCAAATATGTCCATACCTTTCAGGGCTTATGTGACAACTGCCTTTAATTTGGTCATGGACAAAGCTGAGAGTGGCTACGAAGGTAAGGGGACGATTAATGCAGGAGAGTACATACCCATAAAGATAACGGTAAAGGACTTTTGGAATCCCAACGCCGACCTGGAAAACATCATGTCGTACTGGGGTGTTAACGAAAGTACCGGGACCAGCAAACTTTTTGTTAAACTGGAGATTGAAAAACAGGGACTTGTTCCAGGTTATATGGCCGATATGTTTGGGGAGCAAAGTTACCCCGAACCCCCGTTCCGGGAGCAACTCCGCCCTAAAAACCTGCCGGGTCAAAAGAACCTTTTGTACATCCCTCACTACTCTGCAAATAGCGAGGGATTGCCCCGGGTGAGGCCTCTGTTTTCGGGGACCAACAACTACGAAATCAGGATTACCCTGGTAGACGAAAATGGCGTGGATGTATTCAAAAGGGCACATCCCGGACGGAGTGCTTTTTTGTCGGTTCCTACAGGAATCCCCGCCGAAACCTTCATGGTATGGTTTGCCTCGAACCCTCTGGGCCCACACACTCCTATGGCAAGATTTGGCCGAATGTTGTTAAGCACTATTACTTTAGGTGAATATGGAAGTTTCGGCTCCGTGTTGTCACTTGTTGACGCAGCCTTTGCAATCAATAGTGGTGATGCCGAGGGCTTGGTATCCATAATGTTATCCGAAATTAAAGGTCAGGTGACTGATGATATGGCCCAAAAGGTGGGCCTCTCGGGAGAGCTGGCCACCTTGTATAAAAACATTTCAATTGCAGAACAATATGTGACTTATGGGCTGACCACCTATTCCGATGTGGGGCTTGTGGCAGAGATGGAAAGTCGCATATTGTCAGCGGTTGCAAAGACCAGCCTGGATGCTTTGAAGTCCTTAAAACTGATTGTCCTTGTCGGAGATGGGACCCAAGAACTTCACATGGAACATGAGTCCCAACCCAAACAGGAGTCAAAGTTATCAAAAGCCCTCAAGGATAACATTAAAATAAAAATTACCGGTATAGATCAAAAAACAGCCGATTTTTTAGGGAAATTAGGGGTCAAATCTAAGGAGAAGGAAAATTATGTGCTGGTACCTGCAGTGGATGGCAAGTACCTATATGACCACGAACTAAAGGCTATATCCCTCAAAAACGGCAAAGTAAGTGTTTTCATGGTTCCTGCAGCTGTAGCCACAAAATCAGAGAATACGACAATAACAAAGGTATTTTAAATTGCAGGGTAAATAAAAGGATTCATTTTGGGATTGTTTCACATCTTAGTAATTGATCTCCATATAGAAAAGATCGCTAAAGCATATCGCAACTTTGCTCCTGCGGACTCTTTAATATATCAGCTGGAACTGTTTGAACGAACATTGCAGGCAAACAGGTTTCATAAGGGGCTAAGAATTGATTTCATTCATGGGACAGGAAAAGGAACATTAAGATCAGAACTGATAACAATCCTTAATCAGAAGTATCCAGAATTCAAATATGAGGATGCCCCTTTTTCTAAATATGGTTTTCAGGGAGCAATAAGGGTAACGATATTTTCTGAAACGAAGTAAACTTTTCAGAACAAAAGGTGTCAAAGTGAAAAATCAAACATTTAAGATCATGAAAAAATTATTTTTTGTTTTCGTACTGGCACTCTTTGCGACAGGAGTCTATGCTCAGCAACAACCTCCACAAAGACGTCCGATGGATCCTGCAACATTTGCAAAAGAAAGAATTGCAGAAATTGCAAAATATGTGACAGTTACCAAAGATGACAGCATTAAGCTTCAAAAGGTTTATGACAACTATCTGAAAGAGAGTGCAACAGTAAGGAACGACAGGGATAAATTCATGAAGCTTCGCGAAGATTTGCAGAAAAAGATAGAAGGAGTGCTTGGCGCCGAGAAATATAAAACTTACAGGACTAAGTTCCAGGCCGATCCTGCGAATCAGAGAAGAATGAGACCCACAGGTGGGAATCCAAGATAAGAAACAACGGCCCGGGATAACCGGTAACTGTTAGTAATAACATAATAACTAATTGACATTTACAAATGAGGCCGGCTGAACATTTCTGTTTAGCCGGTCTCTGTTTTGATTTCAAAGGTTTTGTAATTTTATTTTAAGAAGGCCGGTGGATACGGTTTTTCCTTTGAATAAATGTAATGTAATACATATTTTCATTTGTTTTTATGTGTTTGTTTTCATATTTTTGTGACAAATTTTAGTGATCACCAAAACTTTAATGGATGAAAAGGCTGGTTTATAATGATTTGTTAAGTTGGAAAAGCAAGCCTAACAGAAAGCCCCTTTTGATAAAGGGGGCAAGGCAGGTAGGGAAAACCTGGTTAATGAAGGAGTTTGGGAAAAATGAATATAAATCTGTAGCATACATTAATTTCGAGAAAGCAACACAGCTTACCGATTTATTTAAACAGGATTTCGATACTTCCAGAATTTTAAGATCGGTCCAACTGGTCACCGGGATCTTGCCAATCCCGGGCGAAACTTTGATAATTTTTGATGAATTACAATCCGTACCACGCGGATTGTTATCACTAAAATATTTTTACGAGGATGTTCCTGAATATCATATTGTTGCAGCAGGGTCACTTCTTGGACTCAGTACACATCATGATGATTCATTTCCGGTCGGAAAAGTAGATTTCCTTGAATTATGCCCTCTGTCATTCGAGGAATTTCTTATTGCGACAGGTAATGAATCTCTTCATAAAACAGTACAAAGTCAGGAGTGGAAGTTGATAAAAGCCTTCAGGAACAATTATATTGAACTGCTAAAGCACTACTACTATATTGGTGGTATGCCGGAAGTTGTAAGTTCTTTTATACAAAGTAACAACTATACATTTGCCAGGGAAATTCAAAGCGCAATTCTCGAATCGTATATTAATGACTTTTCAAAACACCCTCCCTTAGATATCGTCCCAAGAATTAAAATGGTCTGGGATGCAATACCCTCTCAACTTGCAAAAGAGAACCGTAAATTTATTTATGGTGCAATAAAAAGCGGAGGGAGAGCAAAAGAATTCGAATTGGCCATCATGTGGCTCGAAGAGGCCGGATTAATACATAAGGTAAACAGAATTACCAACGCATCATTGCCTTTAAAAGGATTCGCAGATATTAATGCATTTAAGTTATTTGCAGTTGATATAGGTTTGCTCGGTGCTAAATCAGGATTGGATGCGAAAAGCATAATTCAGGGCAATCAGATATTTGGGCAGTATAAAGGTGCACTTACTGAGCAGTTTGTGCTACAACAACTAAAATTCTCTAACAACATTGAAACTTATTACTGGAGCTCAGAAAAGGGAATTGCTGAAGTTGATTTCGTAATTCAGGCAAAGGGGAAAGTAATTCCTATAGAGGTAAAAGCAGAAGAAAATCTAAAGTCAAAATCACTTAAAAGTTATCGTGATAAATTCCATCCGGAATTTTCTTTAAGGACGTCTATGTCTGACTTTAGAATAGAAGAAACCTTGACGAACATACCTCTTTACACAATTTTTCTTATAAATAAAATAATCTGATCATTATCCGGTTTAAACCGAAAACTAGCAGCATTATATGATAACAAAACCAACATTACTGCTGGACAAGAACAAATGTCTGAAAAATATCGGGATGATGTGTTTGAAGGCTAAACGGCACAATCTGATTTTCAGACCTCACTTTAAAACCCATCAATCCCTGGAGGTAGGGAGATGGTTCAAAGATTTCGGGGTGGAGAGGATAACAGTATCTTCTCTTGAAATGGCCCGTTATTTCTCATGTGAATGGAGTGATATTACAGTGGCATTCCCGGTTAACATCCTTGAATTTGATACAATTAACGAGCTGTCAGAAAAAATCAGCCTCAATCTTTTAGTTGAGTCTGCTGAAAGTGCCGGATTTTTAGCCGGACATTTAAAATTTCGTACGGGATTTTTTTTAAAGATTGATACAGGCTATCACCGGACAGGAATCTCTCCTGCCAACACAGAGCTTATTGATGAGATCCTCAGGATTGCAGGCACATCCGGGAATCTGGATTTCAAAGGATTTCTCACACATGCGGGGAATACATATCAATGCCGTACAAGAGAGGAGACAAGCGAAGTTCACGACAGTAGTCTGGAGATGATCACTTCGTTAAAATCAAAATATAGTGGCAAATACCCGGATCTGATTATCTCGGTAGGAGACACTCCGGGCTGCAGCGTTTCTGAGAATTTTAAGGGAGTTGATGAAATCCGCCCGGGTAATTTTGTCTTTTATGACCTGATGCAGCTCTATAACGGATCCTGTACAGAAGATCAGATTGCAGTCGCACTTGCCTGCCCGGTGGTTGCCATACACAAGGAGAGGAATGAGATTGTCATTTATGGTGGAGGGGTGCACTTTTCCAAGGAGAGGATTGAAATTCCTTCTTATGGAATTATATACGGACAGGTTGCAGAAGAGAAATACGGTGGTTGGGGAAAACCTGTGCCCGGGATGATAGTTAAGAGTCTCTCGCAGGAACATGGAATTGTTTCGGTACCAGCTTCATTTGCAGAGAATTACAGTATCGGAGATGTTATTAATATTCTCCCTGTTCACTCCTGCATGACTGTGAGTGCTATGAAAGCAACGACGAAGATTTTAATTAGTCACTGAGTTCGAGCCACCGTTCACTTTTTGAATCGAGCAAAGCAATTACCTCCATTATCCGGTTGGAAGAGACTAAAAGTTTATCAGGAGACATTAAACCGGACGAAAGAGCAACTTCCAGGCTGCTTTTCTCTTTTTCCAGTTCTGCAATTGTCAGTTCCAGTGATTCGAGCTCTCTCTGTTCCTTGTATGAGAGTTTACGTTTTGATTGAACGGAAACCTCTTTTTCCTCCTCTCTCAATTGTTGTTTTTCTGTTTTTGCCGACAGGAAGTTAATCCGTTCCCTCTCTTGAATGACATCACGGTAACCGGTGTATTTGCCAACGAAGTCTTTTATTACTCCATCCCCCTCAAAAATAAAAAGATGGTCTGCCAGTTTGTCCAGAAAATATCTGTCGTGAGAAACTATCAGCAGACAACCCGGAAAGTTGCTGAGATACTCCTCCAGTACATTCAGGCTCATTATGTCAAGATCATTTGTGGGTTCGTCCAGAATAAGGAAATTTGGATTTTTCATCAAAACCGTAACCAGATAAAGCCGTCTCTTTTCACCCCCGCTAAGTTTCTCAATTTTTGTATTTTGCATTGATGGAGGGAAAAGGAACCGGGTTAGGAATTCTCTGACATTTATTGTATTGCCGTCTCCAAGCGTCACAATTTCAGCAATATTTCTTACTGCATCTATTACTGTCTCTTCAGGATTAAATTCGAGTCCGTTCTGACGATAATATCCAAAAACAACTGTCTCTCCCCATTCAATCTCACCGCTTGCCGGAGGTAAGGCTCCTGTAATTACATTAAGGAAAGTCGATTTTCCGATGCCATTTGGTCCGACTATTCCAATCTTCTCACCTCTGGCAAAATTATATGTAAAATCCTCGATAGTACAGAAATTGTCATAATGATGGCTGACTCCCTTGCAGTTGATGATTTTCTTTCCCAGGCGGGAACTTTTTACATCAATCTTTATACTCTTTTCTCTATTTCGTTGACCCGCTCTTTCCTTAAGATCGTAAAAGGCATTTATCCTGTATTTTGCTTTTGTCGCTCTTGCCTGAGGCATCCTTCTCATCCATTCCAGCTCACCCCTGAACAGGTTCCGGGCTCTCTCTGTTTCTGCGTTAAAATTTTCTATCCGCTCAGCCCTCTTCTCCAGAAAATATGCATAATTGCCACGATACGAATATAACTTTCCATTCTCAAGTTCAAGTATCTGGTTGCATACCCTGTCCAGAAAATATCTGTCATGTGTGACCATCAGAATTGTTGCCTGACTTTTTTTAAGGTACTCCTCCAGATATTCAATTACCTCAAGATCCAGGTGGTTGGTAGGTTCATCCATAATTATGAAATCAGCCTCATGAATCATCATCCCTGCCAATGCAACCCTTTTTTTCTGCCCTCCCGACAGATCTCCCATTTTCTGATCGAGGTCGTCTATTTTAAGACGTGAAAGAATCGTCTTGACTTTTTGTTCGTATTTCCAGCCGTCAATAACATCCATCTGTTGGGTTGCAATCTCTATCCGTTTACTGTCCCCGGATCTCAGCGCACTTTTATACTCTTCTACCGTTGAGGACAACAGGTCTGAAGCAGCATAGACCTCTTCAAAAATCCCTCTGTTACTGTCAAAAACCGGGTCCTGCTCCAGATATGCAATTCTGACACCACTCTTCACCCGCACCACTCCTTCTGAGTCCGGGGTCTCTTTTCCTGCAAGTAACTTTAAAAGTGAACTTTTACCGCTTCCGTTTGGAGCTATCAGAGCGATTTTGTCTCCTTCGTTAATGTTGATTGCTAAATTCCTGAAGAGGACCTTTGTTCCGTAAGATTTTGAGATGTTTTCTGCCTGAAGTATCCCTGCCATTGTGCAAAGATAGGAATTTGCATCGGGGTAGAAAACACCCTCCCCTTTGCAAGGCAGCAAGGAATCTCTTCCCTGTTCTGGAGTATCTGTTTAACCCCGATTAATCCTTAATGCAACGGACATGATACCCGTATGATTTATCCAGACTTCCTCTTTCAACCTTTGTGTCACGGTTATTAATGAATCTCCCCCATATCCTTGTACCTGTTGAGGGAACCTCCGTACTACTCCACCAAAAGGCTTCTTTGTTTAATTGATAAAACTTTCCGGTTGGACCTCTTGAGCCGGAAAGAAGAGCATTAAAGCCGCTCGTGCTCTTACCTGCAGTTAAGGATCTGGCGGTGGAGATAATTTTCATTTTTTCCTGCGAAATCAGGGTGCATACTGAGCCTATGTTTAGCAGCACCAGAAATAATCACTTTTTCATAATTGAATTATTATTGGTGATTGAGTTTACTCTTTGTACCCGTATTCGGCAGCCTTATCCCAATCTTTGTAAGCACTTTTCTGTTTGTTCATCTCGAATTTGGTTTTACCTCTGTAAAAATAGGCTTTACCGATAAACTCACTCATTTCAAAATTGCTCTTTGTGAAAAACCTTGGTTTGGCAACCACCCCTTTTTTGTTTTTCATTCCTCTGTTCACAGCTGCTTTTTCCAACAAAACTTTCTCCTTTTTACCTGATTTGATAGCCTGATTGAAGTCAGAAATAGCCCCTTTGTAATCCTGTAAAGAATATTTTGCTATCCCTCTGTAAAGATAGGGATCGGAATATTTTGGGTTAATGCGTATTGCAGTTGTATAATCTACAATCGCACCACGATCATCTCCCATCATATGCCTGGCCATCCCGGAACAATTATAAGGTTCATCGTTTTGAGGATTGAGCCCCTGTGCATGCTGAAAATCGGTAAGAGATCCGTTATAATCACCTGAGAGATATTTTGCCCAACCTCTTCCGATATATGACTCAGCAAAGTTTTGACTGATGTCGATAGCTCTGTTGTAGTCGGTGATTGCTCCGCGATAATCTCCAAGCTTACACTTTGAAGTACCACGGTTACTGTAAGCCGGTGCAAAACCTGATTCCAGTTCTATTGCCCTGTCAAACTCTTTGATTGCAGCCTTGTAATCTCCGAGTTTGTTGAGATTCATGCCCTTGTTATTATATTGGCTCGCTGACTGTCCCTCTCCTGAAAGGGTTACCAGTAGAAAAATAAATAGCGGTATCAATTTTTTCATGGCTTTGATTTTTAGGTGTTGATAATATTTCAGGCTCAAGTAAATATACTACTAATATAGTTAATTATTTACCTTTGTAGTATGGTTTTGTCAAATAAAATTAAAAGTTCCGTCATGCCTGTGGCTATGGTTGCAGGGATTGTTGCCGGATACCTGATCCCGGACTTTATATTGGCAGCCAACAAATCGATTCCCTGTCTTATCGGGATTATGCTCCTGATTTCTTATAGCAGGATCTCCTTTTCAACAATAAGGCTTTCCCGGATGATAATTATTATGTTGGCTGTTCAGTTCGCTGGTTCACTGTTACTCTTTCTTTCCCTTATGAACCGGGATTTCCTGCTTGCACAGCAGATCTTCATATGCCTCTTCTGTCCTGTGGCAATTTCTGCCCCTGTGATTGTCTCCATGCTTGGAAGTAAAATCAATTCACTGGTCTCATTCACTCTCTTTTCGTATATGCTTACTGCACTGCTGGCTCCATTTCTACTCCCTTTTGCCGGAGGAGATAGTGATCTCCCCTTTTTTGAGACTTCGCTCAAAATTGCCTCTCAGATACTTCCCTTGATATTGCTTCCCCTGTTTATAATTCTAATAATCAGGAGGACTTCACCAAAAGTGCATAATTTTTTAAAATCCAATCAGGAGCTATCCTTCTGGCTATGGAGCCTGGCCCTGCTCCTGGTGATAGGTAAATCGACGGCTTATGTGATTTCCCAACCAAAAGGAGTGATTATGGCCGGGGTAACCCTGGCCCTTGTATCACTGGTTATCTGCCTTGCGCAGTTTGCAGCCGGACATATTATCGGAACCCTTCACAATGAGCCTGTTGCAGCTACTCAAGGTCTTGGCCAGAAGAATATTGCACTGGCAATGTGGATGTCCTTCACCTACCTTGATCCTATGACTTCTGTCGGGCTTGCTGCCTACAGTATCTGGCAGAATATTATTAACTCCACACAGGTTTATTTTAAATTCAGAAAAGAGGAGATATTTCATGATAAGGCAGATTCAAATCAGATACTATGAAAACAAAATATTTAATCTTGCCGTTGTGTGCATCTTTAATGATGCTCTCCTGCAAACAAAAGAGTGAAGCATTGAAACAGAGCAACTATCCCGCCCCCCCTGCCGCTGAGATAATACCAGTTGTATTTAATGAATCCGGCAATAAAAGAACAGACAACTATTATTGGCTTAAGGATAAAAACAATCCAAAGGTCATTGAATACCTTAACACAGAAAACGCCTATACAGACAGAGTCATGACCTCTGCCAGAGAGTTGCAGGAAAAGATATTCAATGAAATAAAAGGGAGAATCAAGGAGGAGGATGTGAGTTACCCGGTTTTTATGAACGGCTATTACTACTACTCCAGGACGGAAAAGGATAAACAGTATCGTATATATTGCAGAAAAAAGGGCTCATTGGAGGCTCCGGAGGAGGTGACCTTTGATGTGAATAAGATGGCAGAAGGTAAAAAAACAATGATGTATGAAGGTGCTGACATCAGTCCTGATAACCGCCTCGCTGCGTACATCTATAATGAAACGGGATCCTTTGCGGACTTTATTTTAAAGATACGGGACCTCACCACAGGCACAGACCTTTCTTTTTCTACCGGAGGTGTCACATCGGTAGTCTGGGCCAATGACAATAAAACAATTTTTTACACAGTTACCGATGAAACCCTGAGACCCTGTAAGGTTTACCGGTTTAACCTGGGAGCCGGCAAACATGAACTGATATGGGAGGAGAAAGATCCATCCTTTAATATAAGTGTTGCTAAAAGCAAAACCGATGATTACATTATGATTGGCAGCTACAGCACAACCACCTCTGAGTTTTCTCTTCTAAAAGCAGATGAACCTTTCGGGAAGTTTGAAGTTTTTATTCCAAGGAAACAGGATGTGGAATATACTGTGATGCACCACAAAGAGTGCTTTTTTATCAGGTACAAGGACAGACAGAATCTCAACGGAGTGCTCTTCCGCGCTCCTCTTGACACATATCGCGACATGAATACCTGGAAAGTGATCATTCCCCACGACCCCAAAGTGAGGATAGAGTCTCTGGATGTTCATAAAAACTTTATTGCTGCAGAGCTGAGAAAAAACGGATTAACAGAAATTCAGACAATATCTTTGACTGACAACTGTGTAAGACAACTGTTTTTCCCGGAACCTGTCTACACTGTATCCCTTGCCGGCAATCCCGAATATGATGTGACAACATTCAGATACACTTATACTTCTCTGAACCGTCCTTACACCATATACGATTATGATACCGGCAAAGGAGAGAGTGTTAAACTTAAGGAACAGGAGATACCCTCCGGATTCAATCCTGATGATTATACCGTTGAGAGGATATGGGCCACTGCAGAGGATCAGACACTGGTTCCCATGGCAATTGTTTATAAAAAGGGATTGAAAATGAGCGGTAAAAATCCTACTCTGCTGGATGGATACGGGAGTTACGGATCAAGTTTTGAACCGGACTTTAATCCTTCTGTCTATTCATTGATTGACAGGGGTTTTGTCTATGCCATTGCACAGGTGAGGGGAGGGAGCGAGATGGGTGAACAGTGGTATGAAGATGGTAAGCTCAAAAAGAAGATTAACACATTTACCGACTTTATAGCCTGTGCAGAAAAGCTCATCAGTGAAGGTTACACCTCTCCCGGAAAGCTCAATGCCACCGGAGGGAGTGCAGGAGGTCTGCTTGTGGGTGCTGTGGCCAATATGAGACCCGATCTGTTTAATGCAATTGTGGCTGAGGTACCTTTTGTCGATTTGATGACAACAATGTTTGACAGCTCCCTCCCCCTGACAACCCAGGAGTATGAGGAGTGGGGCAATCCTGCGGATCAGGAGTATTACCGCTATATGCTTTCATACTCTCCATATGACAACGTTAAGCCGCAGAACTATCCCCACATACTTGCCACCGGAGGAATCAACGATTCACAGGTGCTGTTTCATGAACCTGCCAAATGGGTGGCAAAACTCAGGGCAAACAAGACTGATGATAATATTCTTCTGCTTTATGTAAATATGGATAGCGGACATGGCGGTGCAACCGGCCGTTATGACAGTATAAAGGAGATAGCTTTTCAGTGGGCATTCCTGTTAAAAACTCTTTCCCTGGACAAATAACCTCTCTGTTTATTCCATATATAATTTACAATGAGATATCTGCCAGATCTTCCGGGAAAGGATGCCCATCTGAGAATGGCTCCGTTGCACAGAGTGAGGGATATCAAAGAGATGGACCTCATCCCCGCCGGTGCAGTGGCCTCCGCTGTGCTGATAGTTCTTATACCTTCAGCTGAAAAGTGTCATTCCGATTCCCTTCTGCACTCCTCGTTAGTGGTCATCCGCAGGAACAGCTACAACGGAGTTCACTCCGGGCAGATCTCCTTTCCGGGAGGAAAATATGAACCCTGCGATAAGGATCTGATAGAAACTGCCTGCAGAGAGGCCGGGGAAGAGCTTGGAATAAGAGAGGCAGATGTTAACATCCTGGGACTTATGACACCGCTATATGTGCCTCCCAGCAATTTTGTAATCTACCCTGTGCTTAGTGTAGCTAAAAAGAAGATCCGGTTTACCCCTGATCCCAGAGAGGTATGCGGATATAGTATAATCCCCCTTGCATCAATGGACCCGGCCCTCTCGAAAAAGGTGGATATCAGTGTTGGTAATAATTCATCTGACATCGATATATACCCTCAGGTTCCCGCGTATACACATGAAGATTATGTAATCTGGGGTGCAACAGCAATGATAATCTCAGAACTTTACCAGTTTGCAGAAGAGGTAAAACTGATTTCAACTCTTACAAAAAGATGATTTCTTCCCTTGTCGGCTTACAGAGCAGATTATTACTCCATCTCCCAATCACTTCATCTCCCTCTGAACATCCTCCACAGTGATCGGCAACCGCTCTGATCCCAGAAGACGGCATCCGGTTTGAGTCACTGCCACATCGTCTTCCAGCCTTATGCCGCCAAAGTTGTAATAATCCTGCAGTTTGTCAAAATTAATAAATGAGGTGTTTGTCCCCTCTCTCTTCCATTTGTCAATCAGTGCCGGAATAAAGTAGCAGCCGGGCTCAACGGTGATTACATGGCCTGGCTTTAACACTTTGCCCATCCTCAAAGAGGCAAGACCAAACTGCTTTGCACGGGTAATCTCATTATCGTAACCGACAAAATTCTCACCCAGATCTTCCATGTCGTGCACATCCATACCCAGCTGGTGGCCAAGGCCGTGAGGCATAAACAGTGCAGTGGCTCCGGCTGCCACGGCCTCATCTATATCACCCTTCATCAGTCCGAGGTTTTTGAGCCCCTGTGTAATAAGCCTTATGGCTGCAAGGTGGACGGTGCGATAGGAGACACCGGGCTTAACCAGGCTGATTGCAAGGTTGTTTGCCTGGGATACGATTGTATATATTTCACTCTGACGGGTTGTAAATTTTCCTCCACATGGAAGAGTTCTTAAAGTCAGATGCATAGTGGGCATTGTTCTCGGCACCTGCATCAATAACCAGCAATCTTCCGTCTGTAATAATCTGATGATGTGAGTGATTGTGAAGAGTTTCCCCGTTCTGTGACAATATTATCGGGAAGGATGACATATGGCCCTGCGACTGGGCTATTCCCTCCATTACACCCACCAGCTCCTGCTCCACCATTCCGGTCCGGATCATCTTCATAGCAGTGTAGTGCATAGCATAGCCGATATTGGCCGCATCGTCCATCTCCGCCAGTTCCTCGCGGCTCTTTATCTCCCTGAGGGCAACAACTCCCTGTATAAATTCTGCAGAAGCACCTGATTTGAGACCGTCAAAAGGTATACCCAGCATCTGGTTTAAAATAATTCGGTTACTATCCCTGTAGGGAGGAAGATAGTGTATTTTCCTGCCCCCTTTAACAGCTTTGCCGATATACTCTGTAAGTTTGTCCCGCTGATAAACCTTTTCAATTCCAACTTTTGCAGCTTTATCCTTCATGGCCGGCTGTGGCCCCATCCAAATTATGTCGTCAATATCCACATCGTTGCCGAAAACTATCTCCTCTCCGCTCTCTACATCTATCGCAGCTGCCAGATCAGGTTCGTCCAGTCCAAAGAAATAGAGAAAGTTTGAATCCTGTCTGAATTTATAACCATTTGATGGATAATTAAATCCAACCTCAGAATTTCCCAAAAAGAGTAATATTCCTGATTTTACCGAAGATTTAAGAGTGTTCCTGCGGTTTACATATACATCCCTGTTAAACATAATTGTTTGTTATTTAATAATTTATATCAGTAACTTCTATAACTAAACAAAGGTAATAAAAAGTCGCAAGTGAACATGAAAAAAGGGATTGAATCCGGGTGTGTGAAATCAATCCCTCAAAAAGCTTTATTTTTTCTATTTTGAGATTGCCTGGATAAATGATGAAGCTTCATTAATTATTTCAGCTTCAATTGGAATAAAAAATAACCGTTCTTTTACCTGCATGGAGATTCTTCTGTTCTGCACTATCCTCTGCGCATCTTTTTCTGTTGTAAATATCACAGCTTTAGGCCATTTGACTGCAAGCCTGTTAATCCTGCACACATCCAAAGCATTGAAATTGTGATGATCCCGGAAAGATATCTTTCTGACAATTTTATAATTATTGAGGATATGGTAGTGAAAAAGAGTAGGATTTGCTACCGCTGTGAGTATTATTGCATATCTGGAATAGATGTATCTGCGGTCAGCCTCGGGGTATAGACTCTGGGGTTCCATATACCTGATTGCAGAGAAAAACAGTTTTTGGTTTGGCATTAAACTGAGCTTCTGCTCCCAACGGAATTGCTCCTCCGGATTAAGCTCTAACGGGCATTTGGTTACAATGACTATATCCGCTCTTTTTATCTGCGATGGAAGGTCTCTGAGTCTCCCCAGCGGAAACAATACCTCACTTTTATCAATCGACGAATATTCGATAAGAAGTATGTTTTGAGAGGGGGAGATCCATCTGTGCTGGAATGCATCATCCAGTAAAATTACCCCCGGACGTTCGTTTGAGGGAAGTGTCAACAGTTTGGCAACTCCCCTGGTTCTGCTGGCAGATACGGCTACCGTGATATCTCTGAATTTTCTTTTCATTTGCAGGGGTTCGTCTCCCACATCTTTTACATTGTCATTCTCCCCTACTATCCTGAAACCTCTGGATTTTCTTCCGTAACCTCTTGAAAGGACTGCAACTCTGTACCGGGGCATAAGTTCCCTTATTAGCAGTTCTGTGTGCGGTGT
>Ga0265294_10002731_pt1 | contig 22981 bp, 22 predicted proteins | sample MunlanPumphouse3_FD_192504 | JGI IMG/M metagenome (GOLD analysis project Ga0265294, IMG submission 192504) | Groundwater microbial communities from a municipal landfill in Southern Ontario, Canada - Pumphouse #3 | ecosystem: Environmental > Aquatic > Deep subsurface > Groundwater | place... | reverse complement strand
CCTGATGCCAATGGATCAAATACTTGTTTTCGATCTGGGGTATCAGCCTCCCGGCCTCTACCTGTTGGTAACCCGCTTTGAAGATGGTACAAGCGAAACAACGAAATTAGTGAAGTACTAAGTAAAAAATTGGTTATAGATAGGTATCGGATTAACATCACATTTTATCTCATAAATTTTATTTATTTCTAAAAAGTTCTTATTTTTACCGATTAAAACATCAAAGCAATGAAAGCTATCAGAAAAAAATCCGCCAGTTTGGTACTTTCAAATAAATACAATAAGCAGTATATGAAAAGAGTGTACTATTCCTTAGTGTTGTTTCAAATAATTATTTTTGGAAGCAGCATTACTGCTCAGGAAAAGCTTGAGATAAGTTTCGAAGGGCATTACTACGGTCAGGCTGTCAGGTTAGATAGTGTGCTGATCAGAAATATTACCAAAGGCTGTGACACTATCCTTTATAGTCCGGATACCATTTTAGTTTTGGATTATGCCGTCAACTTAGCAGAGATTCATCAGCAACAGGAGGTTTTTAGGCTCTCGCAGAACTATCCCAATCCTGTTGAAGCGGGCAGAACAAGCTTTGAGGTATATATGCCCGAATCGGGCAGACTCACGCTGACGGCTAGCCTGCTTAATGGTCAGCCCGTTGCTATGTTTGATCAGAAGATAGACCATGGCAGGCATCTATTCTCTTATTATCCGCCAGTAAAAGGTGTTTCAGTTATTTGGGCTTCAGATGGGAGATCAAATCAACATCTTAAAATCATTCATGTTTCGAGTCCTCTTGCAGTGGCTGAGAAGTTAGTTTATCAAATCAGGCTGAACCAGTTGCCGGTAAGCAAATCCGTAGTTTTTTCGGGTTTTGACTATGATTGGGCCGATACCCTTTGGTATGTGGCCTACAGCCTTAGTCCTGATAGGATAGTGACTAGTGCTGTGCTTGAAGGGTCGCCCGATATCAATAGTCATATGAGCTTTTCGATGATAGAGGGGCTTCCCTGTGCGGGAACGGAAGCGGTAAAACATGGCGGGCAACTGTATTCTACGGTGATGATTGAAGAAGAATGCTGGCTAAAGGAAAACCTGAATATCGGCATCATGATTCACAGCGATTCTACTATGACAGACAACGGTATTATTGAAAAGTATTGTTATGATAATGATCCGGAGAATTGCAGGGAATATGGTGGACTGTATCAATGGGATGAGTTGATGAACTACACCTATGGAGATGGTTCTCAGGGTATTTGTCCTCAAGGCTGGCATATTACCTCGATTGAAGACTGGAACGATCTGACATCCAAACATCCGGGCTATACTCTTAAAGAGAGGGGGCACAGCCATTGGATTGAGGGAACATCATCAACCAATTCAACTGGTCTGACTATTTTGCCTGGAGGTTATAAGTGGTGGAGTGATGGTTCATTTGAGCAATTAAGGAAGTATGCAGGCTTTTATACCTCTACAGAGCTGCCTTCTCCACCATCATGGGGTGTATGGGTCAAGGGGTTTTCATGGAATGAAAGCGGCTCACATTCGGGTAATGCCTATACGACACATGGTGATTCAGTAAGGTGTATAAAAGATGCGAAATGAACCTTAGTTTGAGCTAATTGTTTTTCATAGCCTGTCAATCTGAAGCCGGATCATTCAAATAGGCTTATATGGGTTTTTTAAAGGCGGTGAGCTAAATATGATGGTACTCAGGCATGATCTGTTGTTTCGTTTCACAGCAGCTATGATGGTTCTTGTATGGATCAGATAAAAAGAGCATATCCGGACTGCTTTCAGCTAATGATCCGGATATGCTTGAAGCTCGGTTATGATATATCCACTTCGTTCATATCTATTCCAAGTGCATCGGCTACTCCTTTACCGTAGGCAGGATCAGCTTTAAAGCAGTTGGCTATGTGGCGTTTTTGGATAAACTTTTCGGCCGGACCAATATCGGAGGCTGTGTTTTTAAACAAAACTTCCTGTTGTTCTGGAGTCATCAGTCGGAACAGGTTCCCCGGCTGGGTGTAATAATCGTTATCATCTTCCCTGAAGTCGTAATGGTCTGCATTTCCTTCTAAAGGGAGTGATGGTTCTACATATTCTTTTTGCTCTTCCCATTGGCTGTAGCTGTTTGGGAAATAGTGTAGTGTTCCGCCTTCGTTGCCATCAATGCGCATAGCACCATCGCGGGATGAATTATGGAATGGATTGCGCGGACGGTTGACTGGTATCTGGTAATGATTTACACCTAAGCGGTAGCGTTGAGCATCGCCATAGGAGAACAAACGTGCCTGAAGCATTTTATCGGGAGAGAAGCCTATGCCGGGGACAATATTTGCCGGATTAAAAGCAGCTTGCTCCACATCAGCAAAATAGTTCTCAGGATTTTTGTTTAACTCCAACACGCCTACATCAATAAGCGGGAAGTCACTATGTGGCCATACTTTTGTCAGGTCAAAGGGGTTGAAAGCACAGTTTTTAGCCTGCTCGTCGGTCATGAGTTGTATTTTCATCTTCCATCTTGGAAACTCGCCTTTTTCTATGGCATCAAACAGGTCGCGTTGATGGCTTTCTCTGTCTTTTGCAATGATTTCTGCTGCTTCTTCGTCGGTCAGGTTTTGTATCCCTTGTTCTGTTTTAAAATGAAACTTCACCCATATCCGTTCGTTCTTTGCATTGATCAGGCTAAAGGCATGGCTTCCGTATCCGTTCATGTGTCGATACGATTTGGGGATACCGCGCTCACTCATGGTAATAGTCACCTGATGGAGAGCTTCGGGTAGGAGTGTCCAGAAATCCCAGTTATGATTTTTAGAGCGAAGGTTGGTTTTTGGATCGCGTTTCACGGCTTTGTTGAGGTCGGGGAAGCGATATGGGTCGCGTATAAAGAATACAGGTGTATTGTTACCGGCTAAATCCCAATTACCTTCTTCGGTATAGAATTTCATGGCAAATCCGCGTATGTCACGTTCTGCATCAGCAGCACCACGCTCACCGGCTACAGTAGAAAAACGTACAAATACATCCGTTTTCTTGCCTGTTTCTGAAAATAATTTCGCTTTGGTGTATTGGGTGATATCATGAGTAACGGTAAATGTACCAAAAGCACCAGAGCCTTTAGCGTGCATACGACGCTCGGGTATGACCTCTCTGTCGAAATGTGCTAACTTTTCTAAAAACCAATAATCTTCCATCAGCATAGGGCCCCTCTTCCCGGCTGTCTTCACATTTTGATTCTCGGCTATTGGCCGACCAGAAACAGAAAAAAGCTTCTTTTTGTTTTCTTGATTGTCCATATTTTTTAAAGATTAATTGTAAGTAATTGAAGACGCAAAGATATGTATTTTAATAAAGTCCGCATCGTCAGCATGGATTCTTGGAAGTAAATATCAAAAAATACATTATGTTATACGCTTATTGTCATAATTTTAAAAACTAAAAACCAAATTAAGAGTTCTTATCTTAAAATATTTGTGAAGTAAGCAGCTTGTTTTATTTCGGATATCGGCTCAAATCCGGATAAAGCGTTAAAATTAATGACATTGTTGACTTTATTAAGGTTTATCGGTCATAATTTTACATTTGTCAGTTGCATAAAATTCTAAGTAAATCAGTAAAACAGATTTAATCCTAAAAAATGTGTTCCATAAAAAATTTTTTACTTTTGTAAGCAAGAAATCATAAGTCAACTTAATAAACAGGAATATGAATAAACCAGGGTAAGCTCAGAGATAAGCAACATTCGTATATGCAAAATTCAGCCATTCTTAAAAGATGAAGCAACAAACTAATAATCAATATAATATAAGAGTAATGAGCTGGGGCGATTAAATGTGTAAGCGAAAGCCTGGAAAATGCGAATTTAGTATATTTATTGCGAAAATTAAATGTTAGCTGTAATTCGTTCCAAACTTACGCCACAATGAAAATTATCTGAATAAACTGACTGAACAAAACTATTGTTTGTTGTTGGAGGAAAATGGAAAATATAATAATGTAACACTTTAAACTTTGAATAATGAAACAGTTATTCTTATTGGTAACAATAGTACTGACCTTTGGCGCTGTAAACGCCCAAATTGCCGATGTCAAAGTTACAGCAGGAGCTGCCCGAGTGTATCATGAGGGCAATGATTATCCTACTTATTCATTAACCATTGACCATGGTTGCCAGCTGGCTGGTTTCAATACCAAATATGTGATCATAAGCTGTAGTGGCTCTGTTCGGATATACAAGGACAAGGAGTATAATGCCAGTTATTCATTTTATTTGGATCGTAATTGTTATGTAAAAAATGTTACAGCTTCTGCCATACTGATACAGGCACCGGGAGGCACAAGATATTACGATTTTAAAGGAAACTATATCAAATCGACAAGCGACTGAAATAATTGGGGGCAAAAGGTATGCTGCTAGCAGCTGGTTTTTCTATAGGCGGGTTAATCGTTCCCTTATGATACATTTTCATATATTTGAACCTTGTCGCTTGCCAGGGGTTTTCGATGGAAAACCCTGCCCGAACATAAAGCTGGTCAGACGTTAGCAGTAAGCAGTGTGACCCACAACTCAATAGAAACTTATACAGTTTTCATAGAAGTAAATAGAAAGAGAAAACAAATAGTCATGTGAATATAGCCCTAACTAAAAAAATAACTGTAACTTTGTTTTATGGCTGAGTTGAACAAAATATATTTGTATAGAATGACCCATATTGAGAATATACCACATATTCTTCAGTACGGCATTACTCATTCATCTTCGCCTAATTCCAATCCAAATTTTATACCCATTGGTGATGGTAGCTTAATCATAACTCGTAGTAACTTTTTATTGAACAATGGCAGGTGTTTGGGTGAATATACTCCATTTTATTTTGGAGTAAGAACTCCAATGCTATATGTTATGCAAAAAGGGTTTAACATGGTGGTTCCAACCTTAGCGAAAAATATTGTATATTGCGTGAGTTCCGTTCAAAAAATAGTTGATAACAATTTGGATTTTATTTTTACAGATGGACACGCTATTGATCGATTTTCTTCTCAATATAACAACTCAGACATCAACAATATTGATACTATTGTTGATTGGAATGCAGTAAAGGCTAAATATTGGCATGATGAAAACGATTTAGATTTAAAAAGAAGAAAAGAAGCCGAATTTTTAGTATTAGGTGATATTCCAACAAAAAGTATTTAGAAATATATTGTTTACAATGAAGATTCCAAAGTCAAAATGATTGGTTATGGTGTCAATGATGACAAGATCCACATAAAATCAAACTTTTATTTTTAAACATTATGATACAGTACAAAATAGGAAACCTATTGGAAAGTGAAGCAGAAGCATTAGTAAACACTGTAAATACTGTAGGTGTAATGGGGAAAGGTATTGCTTTGCAGTTTAAAAATATGTTTCCAAACAATTTTAAAACATACTTAAAGGCGTATAAAAATAACGAATTACAAGTTGGACAACTGTTAATTTCAGAAGATGAGTCTTTGTTATCAGGAAAAAAGATTATAATAAATTTTCCGACAAAAACACATTGGCGTTGGCCTTCCGAATATGAATACATAGAGAAAGGCTTAATTGCTTTAGTAGAAGTCATTAAAAAGTATAAAATAAAGTCTATTGCTATCCCGCCATTAGGCTCGGGTAATGGTGGGTTAGATTGGATTAGAGTGAAACAAATTTTAGAAAAATATCTATCCGAAGTAGATTGTGATATTTTCATTTACGAGCCAAGTACTGCCATACAAGAAGTGTTAAAAAAGGAAAGAGTTAAACTCACACCGGCAAGAGCAATGTTACTGTCCGTATTGTATGAGTTGGTTCGCAATGGTGAATTTGTATCAGAATTCTCTTCTGAAAAGATTGCCTACTTTTTACAGCGTTTCGGTGCCAGAGAAGCATTTAAGTTAGAATTTCAACCTCACTTTTACGGACCTTATTCGGGAAAAGTTAAACACGTTTTATACTATCTGAATGGGAGTTATATAATGGGTTATAGTTCAAAGGACAAAAAACCTTTTGAAGAACTAGGTTTAGTTCCTAATGCAGAAATGGACGTGATCAGCTATTTAGACAAACCCGAAAATGCAGAATACAAAACCATTGTGGACAAAACGAAAAAGTTCTTGAATGGATTTTATTCGCCCTTTGGATTAGAACTACTTTCTACAATTGATTTTATTATGATTGAAAAAAAAGTCGAAACCCAAGAAGCTATTATAAAAGAATTGGAAGTTTGGAGTAACCGAAAAAAGACGATATTCACTAATCCAAACTTCATTCGAGTTGCGACAGAAAATATTACACAACACAATCTGCCAGATTCTAACAATAGTTTGGCATAATTGGTTTGTCAATGCTCAACGTTCAATGTCAACCGAACAAAAGCCAACTACGCCAAGACCATGGACGTTGTTGGCAGCAGGGCTAAGGTGACCGGAGAAGGGTAACATTGTGTCACAAAAGAAATGGATGCTAACCATATTACATTGTGGCAAGAAGAGGGAAAAACATCTGCGGGAAACTGTCAAATGATGTGCAGATACTAGAAGAAAATCGAGAAACGGATGAGAGTAAGCCTTACTATCATTAACACAACGAAAGTAAATTTTTGTAAATTTGCCCTAATGCACCAAACTTACGCCACAATGAAAATTATCTGAATAAACTGAATTAAACGACAAATTAAAAAACTTAGAGCTTTGGAAAAACGAGTATTCTGAAAAGCTTGTGGATAATTCAGTTGCGAATTTTGAAAATTATCTGAAACAAGACTTGAACTTGAAATTATGTCAGTCGAAAAAATAAAATAGATAAAATGAAACATATTCAACTAATTGAAACAATACTTTACGTAAACGACCAACAAGCAAGTGCTAACTTTTACGCAAAATTATTCCGACAAAATCCTGATTTGAACGTTCCAGGAATGACAGAATTTAAACTTGCCGAAAACTGTAAATTAGGTTTAATGCCTAACAATGGAATTGCAAAAATACTTTCGGACAAAACACCGCATCCAGACAAAGGAAAAGGAATACCAAGATGCGAACTTTACTTATACGTTGAAAACATCGAACTCGAATTTGATAACGCCACAAAAATTGGAGCGAAGCTGATAAGCGAAATTAAAGACCATGATTGGGGCGACAAAGTTTGTTATTTTGCTGATATTGACGGACACATAATAGCATTTGCTGAAAAACTGAATAACAAATAAGCAAAAAACATTTAGACTACAGCAAACAGATCGTTTCGCAAAACAGCAATACACGTCTTTGATAGAAAATTTTGTGTAAATTTGATTCCGATAGCTATCGGGACGTCATCGGTTGAAAGTAAGTGCTAAAAGTGCCTCTTTCGCTTAGCTAATCAGATAGTTATTGGTATGTGTAAAGAATAAAAAATATGAAATCAATCTTAAAGAAATTTTCGATCTTCCTAATGTTAGTATTGTTGAATAGCGTTGGGTTTGGTCAATCAAATGAAATTGAGATAACTTTTTTGGGTAATGCCGGATTTCTGATGAGTGATGGAGTAACAAATATTTACTTCGATTTTCCATACAAGTCCGGGGCTTATGGCTATATGACATATGACGAATCAGAATTGGATAAAATCAAAGATAATTCAATATTCATCTTTACTCATAAACACGCTGATCATTATTCTCGAAAGTTAGTAAAAAAGCTAAAAGGAGAAATTTATGCAGGAGCAAACAGAAAGAGGATAGACCAATTAAATAAAAAACTTCTTGATTTCAAGATACAATCATTCAAAACAAAGCACAAATTCTCATTGACTCATTATTCCTATTTAGTTGATTGGAAAGGAAAACGTTTTTTTATTTCAGGAGATACAGAGCATCCTGAGACAATTGGTTCGATAAAAAATATTGATTACGTATTTGTCCCTTACTGGATTTTACTATATGCAAAAAAAGCTAATCTTGATATTGACGCAAAAATTAGAGTCCTTTATCATTTATACCCCAACCAACATTTTGATGGCGACATACCTGAAAATTATATCGTTTTTAACAATCCAGGCATGAAATTTACCATAAGGGTCGATTAATACAATAGCTAACAGCCGGTTAGGTGTCAGATGGAGTTTTGTGCTCTTCGTATGAAAAAATTTTCTAACTTTGATCCCGATAGCTATCAGGACGGCTTCGTATTCAGGTTTGTGGTAAGCATCTCGCCCGAAGATACAGCTGCCAGAAAGAAAAAAACAGATAGCCTTAAATCCGCAAGTATAATATTTTTGCTATGTTGAAAATATTTCAGTTTCCATTTCAGTCATATTATTTCAATATTCATTTAGATTTCCACTCTTTTTCTTTCAGTATGATCAATCGGTCAATAGTATTGACAGACCTAATGGCGAATTAAGAGAAAAAACCTGAGGTTTTTACTTTTTTTTCATGACAAGACATAGTTTGCCCTGTCAGGTAAGCTTGTTTGTTTTGTAAAGCGGTAATACTCAGCACAAAGACATCTGATCGTACGGTCGATCAGTATAAAGGCGAAGCTTCCATTGCCTACTCTGCTTTATCCATTTTCCGGCGACACAGATAAATTTGAAAATAAATCGCTTTATCCTTGAAGTCGGGGATATATCTTTAAACCCGGCTGCTACTTTGTTGATAAAGTAGTTGTAGAAGTTTTTCATCATGGCAGTCATAATCAGAAAAACTGTATTGCTGCTCATCTCTGATGTAGGAAGACGTTTCCAGCCAAAGTCGTTGTTCTGTATGTCAAATAGCTTTTCGCTGGCTCCACGCATGTTATAGTACTCAATCACCTCTTTTTCGCTTGATTTATGATCATTGGTTAAAATGCATCGATAAATCATGTTGTCTCCGGTAAACAGATCCATTTGAGCATCATTTGATTCTTCTCGCATAACTACTAATCGATAATTACGCTCTTCAAAAAACTGACAAAAAGGAATGGATGCTACTTGGTAGGCCTTATGGTTGATTTCTACTTTTTTCCATTCGTCTATTTGACTGATCTGTTCCGTCATATTTTCGGATTTGTTCGCACGAATATAAAAAAGATTACAATTCTTGGAAACCGTATCAATTATACTCTTGGCATAAGAACCTGCATCCATGCGTGAACGATTAACTTTTATATCGTTTTTCTGAAGCAACTCGTAAAGTCTTGTAAGGGTTTCAGCTTGTGCTGTTTTAACGTTGGCATTACCGGCACGATTTTCAACATAGACGATCATGTTACCTATTGAACCTATACCGGGGAAGTAGCCCGTAGTGTGCTTATAAGTGCGCTCGGCGTCCCATTTTCCATGCTCAATAATTTGATTGTCGTAATCTAAATCATACAATGTGCCTTTCTCAAGTTGCTTAGTTAATAGCAATGATTTGATGTTCAGGTCATTCATCTTCTCATTAATATTGAACTGATATTGTTTTCCGCTTGAGGAGGTTATGGTAGTATTTTCTGTGCCTAACTCCTTTATTACACGAAGCAGAGTATCGGGACTGGCTACACGATTGCCAGGTATGTTTTCAAGAGTACAACGCAGATACTCCCCAATATCTTCCGCAACTTCGCCACCACAAAAGAATATTTCCAACCAAGTCCTGAATAGTTCACCAAACTGATAGCCATTTAAGTTCCTTATACCAAGATGATTATCGATGAGAGCTAATAAGCCTGACTTGTTAAATTCTTTATGAACAAAATAAATTCCGGCAAAAGGAGTAACTGATTGAGATACTTTCTGTAATTTCATCTCTTGTATGATTTACTATTTATTTGTTTAGAACCATAAAAATAGGTGAAATCTTACACATGGCAAAGCGTTAGGTAAGATATTTCTTATCAGCGCTTTGCCTATTTAAATTGAAAATTAGCTTGCGGAATTAAGGAAATATAAAAAAGCTAAAACGATTTAGAGAAAAACTGAATTTTTATCATTTTTTGAATGAATACAGCAGTATTAAGACATTATAAGTTTGGATGACACGTGTTTTGTGGATGAAATACTGCTTATGTAGAATATAAAAGGCAAGGATTGAAAGCATAAAAAAAATCGTATCACCATCGGTATTGATAAAAAAGTGAGATTTTGTTTGCGTAATCAGCAGATTAACCGTATTTTTATTTCGTGTAAGGAAAAAAATCTAACTGCAATTAAAACAATATGTTATGGTAAGAGTTGTAGTACTTGGCGCCGGAATCTCGGGGCATACCTGTGCTGCTTTTCTCAAGAAAAAATTAGGTAAGAAACATGAGGTAGTTGTCATCAGCCCGGCACAGTATTATCAATGGATTCCCTCTAATATTTGGGTAGGCATTGGGAAGATGAGTATAGATCAGGTACGATTTAAGTTAAAACCTGTGTATGATCGTTGGAAGATAGATTTCCGGCAAGCAAAAGCCACTGCTATTTATCCCGAAGGTTGTGCCGAGCTTGGAAGTCCTTGTGTAGCCATAGAATACACATCAAAAGCTCGAAAAGGTGATACTGAATTAGTAGGCTACGATTATTTGGTTAACGCCACCGGGCCTAAGCTTGACTTTAGCGCTACCGAAGGCCTTGGACCTGATAAACACACCGTTTCGGTTTGTTCGTACGACCATGCAGCTCATGCCTGGGAACAACTACAGCAGTGCTTTGCCCGTATGAGACAAGGCGAACATCTTCGATTTCTGATAGGTACAGGTCATGCTACTGCCACTTGTCAGGGAGCTGCCTTCGAGTATGCACTGAACATAGCTCATACTATCAAAAAGTTAGGACTACAGGAACAGGCCGATATCACATGGATATCCAACGAATACGAATTAGGCGACTTTGGTATGGGTGGTGCTTTTATCAAACGTGGAGGATACGTGATACCAATCAAAGTTTTCAGTGAGTCAATCTTTGCCGAATACGGTATCAAATGGATTAAAAGAGCGGGAGTGAACAAGATAGAAAAAGGTATGGCTTACTATGAGACATTGGACGGAGATCAAAAATCGGAACCCTTTGATTTTGCTATGCTGATACCTCCTTTTTCGGGAGTGGATTTGAAAGCTTACGACAAGAACGGCCTTGATATCAGTTCCAATTTGTTTGCACCCAACGGCTTTATGAAGGTGGATGCCGACTATAGTGCCAAAGATTTTGAAGACTGGAGTGTGGATGACTGGCCTTCCACCTATCAAAATCCGGATTATCCTAACATCTTTGCGGCCGGTATCGCCTTTGCCCCACCTCATATGATCTCCAAACCTTTGAGAAGTCCCAATGGTACGCTCATCACTCCGGCACCTCCCAGAACAGGAATGCCGTCAGGTGTCATTGGAAAGATCATCGCATTAAATATAGTAGGAATGATCAAGCATGGTAGAAAAGAGTTCAGACATAAGGCCTCAATGGGTAAGATGGGTGCTGCTTGTATCATCTCGGCCGGTTACGGAATGTTGAAAGGTAACGCAGCTACTATGACGGTATTCCCTATAGTACCCGACTGGAAAAAATATCCCGAATGGGGTCGCGATCTGAGTTATACAATAGGCGAAGCCGGATTAGCCGGACACTGGGTGAAGCTATTCCTACATTATATGTTTATCCACAAAGCAAAAGGCTATCCATTCTGGTGGTTGATACCTGAATAATTTTTTAGAGAATGAAATACATAGAGCTATGGCAAAAAATATAGTCAGAGGATATTTTGAAGAATCGTATCCACCTGTGCCTACAAGGCAAACCCGTTTCTGGAGACGTAATGTACTATGGCAAATGTGGCGATTCATAGTGCTGAACCTCAAGATAATGCGTATTATCGTCGGTGGACATTCATAAATTGGTTTCTCAACCCATCTAATTCGTCAGAGAATCCTGAATATATCCGTAAAATATTGCGGATCGTACTGTAAGTACCTTGGACACTGATGTGTTGCGAGTTTATTTGACATAGATGGAAATTAGATGTGAATTTCCGGTTCATTCCTACAACTGCTATACTTTTTATGATCATCGGGACTATTCAAATATGTGCTATCTTTGGGATAAATTGGTTACTCTTGATTTGAATCATTAAAGAATTGTACAAATGCCTGATAGTATGAAGCCCTGCCCTCAATGCAACTCACCTTATGGCTATTCGACAGGAACGGTTTTGTTTGCCTGTCCGGAATGCGGTCACGAATGGAATCCAGAAGAGCAAGCCCCTACAGATGGAACCTTGCAAGTGCTGGACGCACATGGAAATGTACTGCAAGACGGAGATACCATACTGATCATCAAAGACCTGCCGGTGAAAGGAGCTCCTAAGCCTCTGAAAGCAGGCACGAAGGTGAGAAATATTCGCCTGACAGAAGGCGATCACAATATCAGCTGTAAAATCAGTGGATTTGGTGCTATGGCACTGAAGTCGGAGTTTGTGAAGAAAGTCAACTGAGAAAAGCTGTTCGCTTTACTCTTTTATGATCATGCTGCAATGATTTGATAGGGTATTCATCCTCCCATAGAAAAACACTAAAGGAATATGCGTGTGAGATAGGGATTGAATATTTGAAGTTTATATATTTTACCGGAAGACACTCTCTTGTGATTTTTTACCGAAAGCCCGACCAGAACCTATAGCTGTTCAGACAGTAGTGAAATAATACGATGTTTGCAACTAGTACACAAAACATCCAACAAGTGAATCATCAACCTATTATGATGCCTTGATAAACATTTTTCAGTAGCGAAATGAGAACGAATTATAAATAGTTTATAACATATTGATAATCAATAATAAACGATCTATTGATTGCTAACTGAAAGTATTTTATATTTATAGCTTGTATTTTAATTAAATATTTTGTAGCATTGCTACGTCAAACAAAACTATTTGAGTGATGACAACAAAAAAAGTTAACTGTATTCCTTGCAAAAGCATGAGCTTTTGTTGCTTGATAAATCAGATAGACCGATTTGTTTGTTGCTGCCATGAACTCATCCACACACTCTTATTTCGCAAACAGTTTGTGCCATGTTGCACAACAAAATATATCTTTTGGATGGGGAAGAATAAGTTCGATTGAATATTGCTGCTTGTGATGACTTTATCTTACACATTCAATAGCAGCCAATACTATATTTTTAATCATAATAGTATTCATATTTTAAAGTTGTTGTAACCCTTAAAATTCTTAATATAATGAAAAATAACAGTGTGAAATTAACAGAACTTGCCAAAAAAGCTATGGATGCCCATCTTATGCAAACAATATATGCTTGTGCACCTGAATGCGGAAATACTTGCGACTGTACTTGTAGCTGTGATCTCGGTAACACAATCCAATCTAACTCAAATTTAAATGTGGCTAGAACTAACAGCAGAGACAAGTTTTGTTAGCTTCGCAGTTGAATGTTTAATAAGTATTTCACCCTATTTTTAAAAGCAAAGTGTTTCTTGCAAGTAGTCTTATTTTTCTGCTATTAACAAAAAATTAATATTATGAAGTCAAAAAATAGCATAATTTTCAATATTGTATTTATTGTATTATTATTATTGATTATTCTATTCGCAAAGAAATTGTTGCCTATAAAGTCTGAATTTATACGAGAAATTTTAAATTATTTTATTTGGTTGCTACTGATTTTCGTAGCTATACAGTTTTTCAATAAAGGAAAATTCAAATATTTTGGTTTTATTAAAAAAAATGAAGTACCCAAAGGAATTACTCGAAATGCTAGATTAATTGGTTTGATATTAGGAGTGTTATCAAATATCATTTTTTTGTATTTGTTTGATGTAGACGATTACCTTAAAAACTTTAATCTACTCCAAAAAATTATACTGACAATATTACTTGCTCCAATAGTTGAAGAAATTGTATTTAGGGGCTATATTCAAACCATTATTGGTTTTGCATTTGAGAAATTTAAGAAATCAAACAAGATTTTTTGGCTTCCAATTATTATAACAAGCATAATTTTTAGCCTGCTTCATTTTACTGCAATCAAAACCGTTAACATTTATCAAACACTATTCACCGTTGCTTTAGCTTTAGTTGCTGGTCTTTTTGCAGGATATTTCAAAGAAAAATCCAACTCACTTATACCATCGATTAATTTGCACATGTTTAGTAATATGGGTTCATTTTTTGCCATCTTAATCATGTTAGTTATCTCTCCCGGCATAGCCCATAAAAAATTGGTTAGATCATATAAGCCAACTTATCAATTTGATATGAATGATTCAACAAAATTCATGAACTCACTAATTAATTTTTCTGTTTATGAAAGGAATCTTCCTGATAGTTTACGTGGTAAATTTCAAAACGTTAAGGTTGCAACGCTTTTAACAATCGATTTCACTGGAAAAATCGTGGATATACAGTTAGATTCAATAAAAAACGAACAACGCAACATTAAAAGTGAATATTATAAAAGTGCAGCTTTGGAAGTTGCAAATAAACTACCCGATTTTGTGCCACCTAAAGACCTTAAAGGTGATACAACAATACTGTTTTATGTATCATTTTAACAAATTTGCTTACGTATGAAAAGTGAAAAGTTAACAAGCAATATATTTCCATCCGCAGCAGGAAATATCTACTATTAAGATGGTGCTGTTTTTCAGATATATAGTTGGCTTATTCTACTACTATCTCGCTGATAAATATCCACTCCCTCTTCTAATAAATGCGTGGCAAAACTGTGACGAAGGGTATGCATAGAGCATTTTTCTGTAATCCCGGCTATGCGCCTCGCCTCATTGATGAGGTGCTGCATACTCCGATTGCCCATAGGCTTGCCTGGCTGAGAACCTTCAAATAAATATTCCTTGGGATTGTATTGTGAGAGATAATTGGGAAGGGCTTTTGCAATATACTCTGAAAGTATCACATAACTGTCCTTGCGACCTTTGCCGTTACGGACAAAAATCTGACGACGCTCTATACGCAAATCGGTTATTTTAAGCATACGTGCCTCGTTCAGCCGTAACCCTGAGGAGTAAACCAGCGCCAAAATAAAACGATGCTTAAAACTGCGCGGTGCTTTTATTAACCGCTTTACATCCTTCTTGGAAAGCACCTCTGGCAGTGGGCTCTTCTTACGGATTACAGGCATCTTCAATGCCTCATCCTCCAACCCATACAGCCGATACCAATAACGCATACCATAAACCGTAAACTTGAAGAAAGTCTCAGAATATTCTTCCTCTATGCTTAAACGGTACAAATACAGATTCATCTCCTCAACACTTATATTCTCAGGAGACTTCCCAAAATGAAGTGCTGTATGGGCAACATAACGACCATAGTTCACCAACAGACTCGGACTCATCAGGTCGAGTACAATTTGTTGTTTAAACCGTGAAAAACCTTCACGAAATCCCGGAACAAGCTTCTTGGCCCGTTGGATAATGAAAAGCTCTTTTTTTGACATAACTCTTTGTTTTTAGAATTAGGTCAAAGTTTGTAAGATTTACTATATTTGTTCCTGGTTGGCTAGCGTAACTTTTGTTCAACAGCCAGCTTGCCGCAATGGCGGGTAAACGGCATCTATTAGTAGCAAGCGCTGAAGCTTAGTATAAACTCAAATAATAATATCGAATGGACAAGCAAAAAATAGAAAAACAAAAGCAAAAAATTCTTGATCTTCTGAAAGAGTTTTGTACAAAAAAACTTGATGGAGAATATTTTGAACTTGCTGAACGGTTGATTCAAAAACTGGCACGCAAGCGAAATGTTCCTTTCGTAACCGGTCAACCAAAGATTTGGGCGGCTGCAATCATTCACACACTGGGAACCATCAATTTTTTATTTGATAAATCCTTTGAGCCATATCTCTCCGTTGACGACATTAACAATTTTTTCGGGACAAATAAGTCAACGATTAGAAACAAATCAAGGCAAATCAGGGACTTACTAAAACTTGAACCTTGGGACAATGAATTTTCAACCCAGAATATGCAAGAAAGCAATCCGTTTGCAAATCTGGTAATGGTTGACGGACTTATTGTTCCATTAGACACATTACCAGAACAATATCAACAAGCAGTACGAGAAGCTCGAGCACAGGGTAAGGACATTTCCTTCACTACACAATAAGAACGCTAACCACTATTAGTCAGTCTGCTTCAGTAGCAGGTAGAGTGCTTCGGTTGTAACTTTTTCGTACATTTTATCCCAAACTATGTGGACGCCTTCGGTCGTTCCTTGCTGATGCAAATTTAACATGAATTATACTTATCTTTGAATCGTTAAAGTAAATTATACGATTCTAAGGGGACTAAACCAGGAAGTAGTTATGGTAATAAATGAATTGAAGGATAAAGAGCAAACTCTTAAAAATTTCTTCAATGCCATGAAGGAACTAAGAGAACAGGGCATTCTCATCAACAATAAAGACTTTACTTCTCAAATTGGCGAATGGTTGGTTGAGATGATCTTTGAAGGCAAAAGAGCTGATAGTGGAATTCAAAAAGGATGGGATATTGATGTAAAAGGTAAGCATATTCAAGTAAAAACACATGCAAAAGCAGAAACTAATAAATCCAGGTTTTCAGTAGTGAATAAAGAATCTGCAGAAGAAATTGATGAATTGATAATTGTGGTTTTCACATCTGATTATAAGCTAAAGTCATTCTACAAAGTTCCGTGGGGAGTTGCTTCTCCATTAATAATATTGAGAGGAAAGAAAAGCCAAAAAAATATTATCAATTGGAGTTCAATTAAAAAGTATAAAATTGCAATTGAGGAACTTCCGCATCAGGAGATTGTTTCACTATTCTTATAATAACAAGATGTTTAACTTTGCATTATGAAAACGGAAGTAAATGTAAATAACGACATGCTTACCTGGGCTATCACCCGAGCAGGGTATGATGTACCAGCATTTGCCGAAAAGTTTCCTAAAATATTAGATTGGCTTGAAGGACTGAAAAAGCCCACAGTAAAACAATTAGAGGCATTCTCTAAAAAAGTTTATTTGCCCTTTGGTTATCTTTTTTTACCTCAACCACCTGAGGAAGAAATTCCCATTCCCTATTTCCGCACCAATGGCAATAAAGTTGACAAAATCAATATCAATGTATATGATACCATTTTGCTGTTACAGCAAAGGCAGGATTGGTTGAAAAACTATTTGCAGGATAATGATTTTCAACGACTGCCATATGTAGGAAAGTTCAGAAACAGCAATGATGTAAATGCCATTGTATCCGACATTCGTCGGACATTGCAATTACCTGAAAATTGGGCAAGCCAGTTCAAAACCTGGCAGGAAGCACAAGATCATTTGGTGCTGCATATTGAGGACAAAGGGATTATCACCATATTTAATGGAGTTGTTGAAAATAATAATTATCGACCTATTCCAGTTGATGAATGTAGAGGTTTTGTTTTGGTGGACGAATACGCTCCTTTCATGTTCGTAAACAATTCTGATTTCAAATCTGCTCAGATGTTTACCATTGTTCATGAGTTAGCACATATCTGGACAGGGTACAGCGCAGGTTTCGATTTCAGAAAACTACAACCTGCCAATGACCCGATAGAAATTTTTTGCGATAAAGTAGCAGCAGAATTTTTAGTTCCTGCACAAGCATTTGATGAAGTATGGAATCATAAACCTAATAATTATGCTTATGCTTCACGATATTTCAAAGTGAGTGAAATTGTTATTGCCCGCAGAGCATTGGATACAGGCAAAATCAGCAGTCCACAATTTTTAGATTTCTACGAAGAATATTCCAATCAGGAATTTGCTAAAAAAGAAAGTCAAGGCTCTGGTGGCAACTTTTACGCAACAACCAAAAAACGAATCAGTATCATATTTGCCAGGCATGTAAATCAGGCGGTAAAATCTGGTAGTTTATTATATCGTGATGCCTATAAACTGACGGGTTTAAAGGGCGATACATTTCAAAATTTCTTTTCTAAACACTTGTAGCCCCTAATGCTAGTATATGTCTTAGATAGCAACTTTTTTATTCAGGCCCATCGGTTTCACTATCCGATAGATGTTGCTGCGGGATTTTGGAATAAGGTTCGGAAATTGGCGAAAGAAGGCAGAATTATCAGTATTGACAAGGTAAAGAAAGAGCTTTACGACAAAAACGATACACTTGAAAACTGGTGCAGAAACAATTTACCTGAAGACTTTTTCAAAGATACCTCAGTTGTAATGGCTGCATATGTACAGGTGACAGCTTGGGCAATGTCGAGAAGTGGGCATTACTTGCCAAACGCCTTAAACGAATTTTTTGATGTAGACGAAGCAGATGCTTTCCTTGTAGCTTACTGCCTTGCTGATATCGCGAACAGATTTGTTGTTACACAAGAAGTAAGCGAACCAAACAGACAGAATAAAGTAAAAATACCAGATGCTTGTAATGCTTTGAATGTTTCGTATGTGAACACCATTGAAATGTTCAGACAATTAGGAGAAACGTTTTAGCTCATGCAGCAATCACACTCATACCGCATTCGCACAAAACAATGCTCAGACCAAAATGCGGTTAGAGTATGCTTACCCCAACCCAAGAAGAATTTCAAAATTGATAGCAATTAAGATTACTAACAACATTTTTAAAAAATCTTGCGACATGAAAAAACAGCAATTGTTTCGTACATTTTTCACAATCATATGTATCCTTTTTCTTTTTGCCGGTGAATTACAAGCACAAGAAGCGCAGTCAGCTGCTTGTTGGTATATTAAAGTCTCCGGCTGGCCCGAATATGTTGATAATAACCGTGTGTTTCACCATGGCCATATAGACCTGCAATTAAACAGGCGTTTGCACAAATTATTTGAGGCCGGACTTTCTACTGCGCTTTATAAAGGATTTAATGAGTACACCCATGGGTTTCTCAACTTCGGAACTGTTGGCAACTGGCATTTCCTCCCGTTAATAATTGATAAAGAGAACCTTCGTTTTGAAACCTACCTTTCCGGAAAGCTTGGCTTAGTGAAATATTTTCAAACAAACGCAAATCAAACTATATGGCCCAGATATTATTTTGGAATAGGTGCAGCCTACTACTTCACTCGTCATGTGGGTATATATTTTGAGTACGGATATGATTTGCCATTCATTGACCCCATGAAACTAGGATATTATAAAGAAATGAACATAGGCGTTTCAGTAAAACTTTAGTACACACTATACTTCAGCTCAGGGTCCCCGAAAAATTTCAGAATAACTTTGACAGTCTATCCCTGCGTGGATAACACAATAAACTTAGCTTTGTCAAAAAAACTGTACAGTCAAACTAGACCAGCTCATTTTCAACCCAGAATATGCAAGAAAGCAACCCGTTTGCAAATCTGGTAATGGTTGACGGACTTTTGTTCCATTAGACACATTACCAGAACCATATCAACGAGCAGTACGAGAAGCTCGAGCACAGGGTAAGGACATTTCCTTCACTACACAATAAGAACGCCAGCCACTATTAGTCAGTCTGCTTCAGTAGCAGGTAGAGTGCTTCAGTTGTAACTTTTTCGTACATTTGATCCCTAACTATTGGGAAGTCTTCGGTAGAGTGTTAGTGCATAAAATCCGCTCCCTCGCAAAGCCCCAGACCGTTGAGCAAGTTCTGATACGGTTTTTATTCCTTTGATGCCCTCAAGAACTATCTTAGCATGGAAGGCGAAACTAAATTTTCAACCTTGTGATTTCATCAGACGTAGAATTAATAAAGTTAATTTTTCTGTCTAATTTTTCTAGATCAGCTCACTCCCCAAAATACCGAGCGAAACTTTTCTTGAACGTTTTAGTGTTTTGTCATAAACAGATTTTACGCTATAAAGGTAGTATCATCCATTTATCAGTTTGAGTTCTGTCCCCGGTCTCTTGTGTTTCAAAGCCCAATCGGGGTGGTTTTTTTTTAATTTTCTATTTTTTAGGGTTTGGGTTTAAATCGATCAAATTATGATGGGGGTCAGTATCACCGGAATGGGAGTCATTATCATCGGAATATCCAGAGATTAAATATGAAATCATAATTTATTACAATTCTAAATAAGACATAAAACATTGAATAACAACGAATAAAAATTTATAGAGAGCTGTTTGAATGAATTTCCGTATTTTTTCTGACTTGTATTTTAATTAAATATTTTGTAGCATTGCTACGTCAAACAAAACTATTTGAGTGATGACAACAAAAAAAGTTAACTGTATCCCTCGCCAAAGCATGAGCTTTTGTTGCTTGATAAATCAGATAGACCGGTTTGTATGTTGCTGCCATGAACTCATCCACACACTCTTATTTCGCAAACAGTTTGTGCTTTGTTGCACAACAAAATATATTTTTTTGATAGGGAAGAATAAGTTCGATTGAGCTGGGCGTCAGGCTAAATATAGTTTGACGCATGTTTAGTTTTAAGACTAATTGTAAAATAAATCTAATTTAATCTACTAATAATGAATAAAATATCAAGAAACCCAAAGTTATCGTTAAATAAATAAACGGTATCAAGGCTTAATGAAAATCAAATGGAAATTCTCAACGGTGGTGCATCTAGTTTTGTGTGTGGTTTGGTTTCTTTCGCATCAGGAGCAATACCAGCTACTACGGGCTGGCTTGCAGGAGGATTGTGCCTCACGATTGATCATGCTCGATTTTCGGAATATAACCTTTGTGCTTCTACCGTTTGTGGATCCTAAATACAATTAATCAACAAATTCCCTTGCACAAATAGAATGTGAGGGGATTATTTTAAAAATTAAAAAATGAAAACTAGAAATCAAATCATTACGCTGTTTATTCTTTTGTTTTTTTTTACTATTGATAGCCTGATCAGAAATAGAGTAATTGCCATGAAGACTTTTTCTATTCTTACTATGGGAGTAATATTTATTGATACGATTTATTACTATGCTATGACAAGAAAAGCAAAAATTAAAATTAAAAATGTAAGTTCTGTATTTAATGTAGACCATACTTTTATCATTATTGGATTAGTTTGGATTATTGTTGGGTTCTTCTATTTATCAAAAGTCGAAAATAATGAAAGCCATGAATATATGTTCTATTTGGGAGGAATCGGTTTAGTCTTGGGTATGAACTTTCGTATTAAACTTAGGCATAAGTTGATATTGAATAAAAAATATGTTTTTTTTACACATGGTAATATTATTGAAAAGATGAAGTTAAAGGACTTAAGGATAAGATTGGTCGAAGGACAGGTTTTGTCTATAGAAAATGTAGTAAGGGAAAGAGTATATTATTTGGGACTTAATAATGAGGAACTGGAACTCTTTAACGATTACTTTTGAAAAAAGGACAAAGTGTTTTTCCAACTTTATCATTAAATCATGAAACAAGCAAAGTCCCGAGTCGGCTTGCATGGTGCTATGGTGATTTGGGTATTTGTATTGCTATTAGCAAAACTGTTAATTATAGTTTTATAAGTGTAGAAGTAATTAAGGTTTATGAAGAGATTTTAATTTCCCTTAATGAAAGAATTGATCCTGCAGAGAATGGTTGTATTGATCCTTTTATCTGTCATGGTGCGGCAGGGGTTTATTATGGATTGTGGAAATTAAAAAAGATTAATGGAATGTACTTTCAGAGCGCACTATTTTCATGGAGGAATACCTTAAATCAGTTCAAATTGGAAAATTATGGTACAAATTCAAATAATAAAAATATTCGACTAATTGAAGGTATTATCGGTGTTGCTTTAGTTGAACCGACTATTAATACCAACATATCCTCCTGGGACGAGTGTTTATTGCTTAGCTAAACTTTACTATGCAACCTGAACCAATTTACACCACGCACAACAGCTTTATCCTTGTACCCCTTTATATTCTTTTGATTTTGTTAAAAACCTTGTCAAAAAAACAGAAACAGCTGATCACAAACTAAATACGATATGCAACAAGCCCCTAGTGCAGGAAGCATGTAGTATAGGTATATGTGTAGTGATTGTCGAGCATTCCGCTCTAGTGAATCTATCTACAGTAAACCTTCCAAATGTTCTTATAATCCGCAAAAAAGAAATAATTTAATTAATTTTCAGTAAGATGAAAAAGATCACATTAGTTATTATAGCTGTATTTATTTATAACATATACATATTTGCGCAAATTGATAGTAATAAACCATATTTTGATTTGATGAGAATTGCTGATTCATCTTACAAAACAGGAAATTTTGAATTGGCTATTCGTTATGCAAATCAAGCCCTTGAATATGGAAATTTGGAAAGTCATTTGTATAATTTAGGCTGTTACTATTCCTTAAATGGTGATCCGGACAGTGCAATATATTTCATTAATTTGGCAATAAATAACGGATACAGAAATTGTAGCTGGCTCACTAAAGATGCTGATCTGGCGACCTTAAGAGCTAGTATTGATTGGGAAAATTTAATGAGAAATTGCGTTGAAAAATCAAGACAAAGTACAGATACAATACTTGCTGATTATATCATGACCTTCCGTGGAAACGAAAAAAAATATAGGTTAAAGATTGATTCTTTATTGAAAGATACTGGTATTCATAGTAGGGCTTATGATAGCTTATGGAAACTTATTGATTCAATCGACAAAAGAAATATTCAAGTGATAGATAGTATTGTTGAACTTCGTGGCTTTCCAGATATTTGTATGGTGGGTGAAAAAGCTGCCTATACAGTTTTTTTAATTGTTCAGCATGCTGACTTTTCTTCTCATCAAAGATATTTTTCAATGATTCAAGAATCTATGGAAATGGGTTGCTTTAAAAAATCACATTTAGGGCTTAATGGACAAAATTAATGCTAAAAACCTCCAAAACCATTACTATTATTAACTTTGAAGACAATCAAATGTTATGAATAAAAAAAGTGCTTTTACTGTGGTAGCCCAATCACGAAGAAAGATGGTTTTGTAAACAATGTTCAACGATATAAATGCTATGCTTGTGGCAAACAATTTCTTGGAGGAAATAGAATAAACAATCAGCAACTTTGGAAAGAATATCAGCAGGGGAAGCAAACATATGCACA